>Ga0181583_10001219_pt1 | contig 19005 bp, 5 predicted proteins | sample 071ome_31_FD_132461 | JGI IMG/M metagenome (GOLD analysis project Ga0181583, IMG submission 132461) | Coastal salt marsh microbial communities from the Groves Creek Marsh, Skidaway Island, Georgia - 071405CT metaG (megahit assembly) | ecosystem: Environmental > Aquatic > Marine > Intertidal zone... | reverse complement strand
GGGCCGGGCGGCGGGCAGCGGCGCGGGCGCAAGCGGCGGCGGGGCGGGGAGGGGGAGGAGGCGGCGCTGAGCGCCGACCTCGGGGAGCTGCGGGCGATGGGGTTCTCGACGGGGGAGGCGCAGGACGCCCTCGTGGCCTGCGGCCCGGGGAACCTCGAGGGCGCCCTCGAGTGGCTCCTCTCGCGGGGCCGCGGGCCGCGCCCCTAGTGGCCAGCGGCCGCTTTTTCAAAACGCGGCGCCCCCCCGGCCCCCCGGGTCAGCTGAACTTCATCACGGTGTGCGCGTTGAGGAGCTTCTCCGCCTTGCGGATGTCGTACGCCTTCATGTAGGCGCGGAAGGCCTCCTTGGTGTGCGCAGAGTCGGGCTTGTACGAGCGCCAGTGCGAGTTCATGGAGCGCTTGCGGAAGAAGCGCCGGACGTTCCTCTGGATGGCGCTCGCCGCGAACCACCGGTTCAGGTAGTTCAGGTAGGCCGGGTCCCGGTTGCGCCACGCCTTGAGGGCCACCAGCTGCTGCCTCCGCGCGTTGAGGACCCACTCGCGGTCCTTCTCCACGTTGAGGGCGCGGATGAGGCGCTCGCGGCGGCGGTTGATGCGGACGTTGCGCAGGAGCTGCTTGACGGCGTCGCTGGAGCGCCACCCGCCGGGGCCGGCCGCGTGCAGGGCCTCCAGCAGGCGCTCCTCGTCCTCCGCGGGGTCGGCCTCGCCGCCGCTGCCGTCGTCGCCCGGGGCGGGGGCGGGGGAGGGCCCCGCCTCCCCCCCCTCCTCCCCCTCCTCCCCGTCGCCCTCCTCCAGCGTCCCGAGCTCCCCCTCCGTGTAGAAGCGGCTCTTGCGCGAGTCGGCCCGCGGCCCGGGGCTCCGCGGGGCGGGGCTCCCCCGCCCCCCGTCCGTGTCGGGGCGGGAGGAGACCGACCGGGACGACGCCACGCGGCTCCGCGAGCTCCCGCCACCCGTGCCCTTGTGCGCGGCCGCGGCGAACGCCCCGGCCGCGCTCCGCACGCTGTTGAGGCGCCGCAGCTTGAGACGCAGCTCGCGCGCCGCGCTCGTGGTCACCAGCCGCCCCCCAGACTCCTTCTTGCGCGACCGGGCCGCGTGCTCGTCGTCGTCGTCGATGACGAGGGCGCCGGCCATGGGCTTGGTGGACTTGCCGCGCCCGGAGCCCGTGAGCGTCTCCATCAGCCCCGCGGGGCTGTGCATCATCAGGGTGTCCCGCCGCAGCGTGGAGGTGACGCGGGGGACGGCGCCCGGCGCGGCGCTCCGGGAGAGGGGCCCGGGCTCGTGGCGCCCGTCCTCCCCCATCCCCAGGCTCCACCCGCGGCGCCGCGCCGGGGCCGCCTTCTCCCGGCTCACCGCGCTGATCATCTGCCCCCACGGCAGGATCACCGAGTCCCCCCGCCGGAGCCGGTCCCGCTTGGACGGCGACGCGCCCTTCCGGGGCCCCGCGTCGGGGCCCTCGGCGTCCCCGGGGGGGTCCGACTCCCTCCACCCGCTCCACACCTCCCGGTGGTCCACGTCCCCGACCAGCCCCTGCGCGGGGCCGATGTGGCTCATGGCCCGCCGCCGCCCGCCCCGGTCGCCCGCCCCCCGGCCCGCTGCCCCGGGGTGCGCCTTCTCGAATCCCCGGAGGAGCAGGTCGCGGGACGCCGGGTGCCCGGGGGGCTCGTCCGCGTCGGCGTCCGACTCGTCCGGGGACGGGACGGCCCACCCGAACGGGGCCTCCCCGGCCCCCGCCCCCGCGGCGTCCGGCGGCCCCTCCGAGACCATGCCCCCCACCGGCAGCGACGCCCCTCCCGCCCCGGGGCCGCGCCCCCCCGCGGCCCCCGGCGGCGGCGCGCTCCGCTGCACCGGCTGCGCCTCGCTCCCCACCCGGACCGGCCCCCCCCGCGCCGCCCCGGGCTCCGGGTCCGCCCGGGCCCCCCGCAGCCGCTCCTCCCGCTCGGCCCGCCTCCGCGCCCTCTCCTCCTCCGCGGCCACCCTCCACGGGCGCTCGGGCTCCCTCCGCTCCCTCCGGCCCCTCGGCGGCGCGGCGTCGGCGCCCCCCGGCGGTTCCACGGACGCGGCCCAGCCCGTCCCCCGGTCCCAGGAGGTCTGGACGAGGAAGGCGCCCGGGGCGGCGGTGTGAGGCGGGGGGGGCGCGGGCGCGGCGGCCCCGCCCCGGCGGGCCCCGGGCGCGGGCTGCGTCGCGGGGCGGACCGCGGACCCGTACTCGCCCCCTCGGGCGGGGCGGGCCGTGTCGGCCGCGGCGCGCACGGTGTCCGCTGGGCGCTGGTCGCCGGGGCGGGCGGGCCGGGGCCGGGCGTCGGCGCGCGCCCGGGCGGCCGACAGGAGGCCGTTCACCTGCTCCGAGAGCGCGGCCGCCCCCGTCCCCGGCGCCGACCGCGGCTTGAGCAGGGAGCGCAGGCGGCGCTCCTCGGCCTCCCGCGCCCGCGGCACCTGACCCCCCGGGCCCCCCGGGGCCTGCCGCGAGACCACCACCAGGCCGCCCGCGCCCCTCCCGGCGCGGTGCTGCTGGGCCAGCGAGCGCCCCGCCTCGGCGAGCCCCGCGGCGACCCCTCCGCCCCCCCTCCGCTCCCCCGGGGGCTTGGCCCCCTCCGCCCCGGCCTCGCCCGGCCGGACCCCCGCCCCCCCGTCCCCCTCCTCCGCCGCGAACAGGGGGCCCTGGTCCGCGGCGTGCGGGGCGAGGAGCTCGTAGAGGGCCACGTCCCCCAGCCTCGCGGCGAACTCCGCCGGGAGCCTGCCCCCGGCGTCCTCGCACCGCGCCGACTCCTCCCCCCCGGGGGCCCGCAGAAGCAGCTCGGCGACGTCCGCCGCCCCCGCCATGGCGGCCCAGTGCATTGGGACGCGGCCCCAGGCGTCGCGGGCCGACACGTCCGCGGGGCGGGCGGCCAGGGCGTCGCGGACCATCCCGACGTCCCCGCCGACCACGGCCCGGTGCACGTGACGCAGCCCGTCCGCGCCCAGCCTGCCCGCCGCTGCCGGGGGCGCCGGGGCGAGGGCGGCCCACGCGGCCGCGTCGCCGGCGAGCGGGGCCCACTTCACGACGTCCCCGAGGGGCGCGTCCCCGCCCCTCGTGTCCAGCAGGCCCCGGGCCAGCGCCCGCAGGAAGGGCACGCGGCCCCCCGCGGCCGCCAGCCGCAGGCAGCTGGCGCCCTCCGCCCCCCGCTTCCCCGCGTCGGCGCCGAGCGAGAGCAGGGCCTCCAGGGACCCCGGCGAGCCGCTCGAGACGGCCACCATGAGCGGCGTGAACCCCCCGGCCGGCGACGGCAGGTCCACCGGCACCTGGAACTCTCCCACCAGCATCTCCACCACCCCCGCCTGGTCGTGGGCCGCGGCACGGTGGAGGAGCGTCCACCCCGCGTGGCAGCAGGACGCCAGCCCGGGGTCCGCGGAGAGCGCCGACTGCAAGAGCGCCGTGTGCCCCTTGGCGGCGGCGGCGTGCAGCGGCGCGGCGCGCTGCCTGGCCGGCGTCGCCGTGGCTGGCATGGCCCGGGTCGTCCCTCGACGCCTCGCCCGAGGAGAAGTCCGGGGCCGCGACCGGGGGGGACCTGCTGCGGCGGGGGGGGCGGGGGGGCGCGGTCATGGGGCCCACGAAGGTACTCTTCCGGCGAGTTCAGGCCCTCGGATCCCGGAATCGAACCCGAAGACGGGTCCACGTCCCGGCCAGGGGCGCTACGGGCGGTGTTTCTCCAGGGGGGAGGGGTCCCCGTAACAACTGCGGGACCCATTTCGCCGCGGAAAGAGCACGTGTGGACGCAAACGCTGACTTGGTGAGCTCATCCCCCTGAAACGGGGGCAGATGTCCCGATTTTTACGGAAAGAGCGGGGTTCGTCGCGAAAAGGGGGGGCGGAATGCGGGAACGGTAGGAGCAGGGCCTTTCTCTGCATGTGTTGGGCCCGGGGGGGAGAGACACGCCTGCAAGAGCAACCGCAACGGGGCATCGCAACGGAACTCACGCGAAATGTGCTCGTGGCGGGTCGAGAGCGAGCAAACCCTGGCTGTCTGGGCCGATGTCCCAACCCTGCTCCGCTCTGTTCTTCCCCGGCGCCCCCCAAATCTGGTCGAGATGGCTGCGGGCTAAGGGCACAACTCGAAGTTTGCTTGGTATGTGCGGGGTCGCGTTGCCCCGAGAGTACTTATCTCCGCCGCCCTCGCCACTGGACTGCCCCCGACGCGCGCCGGCAGACATAGCAGACTCACTCAGTGAGTCCTGCTGCACAGGCTGTGCAGGCTGGCAGCGCTGTGCGTCCGACACGCCCGGGCACCCATGCCGGCGGCCGTCTCGGTCCCAGTCCCCGCTCATGGGGTGAAATACGGCGGTTTTGGCCCGTTCCCCACCTTTTTCAAAACTGCCCCGGGCCCATTCGCGCGCCCCAGCCCCAGAAAGCCCCCAGCCATCGATTCGCCCACCCTCAACGCTCGTCGGATGCCAACCCCCCCCACCCTTTTCAAGACTCACTGATCCACCGGTAAATGCCTTCGGTGGCCAAGGGTCTTCTTTCCTCTCGCGTCTTCAAGTCCTTCCGGCGGGCCAGCTACCGCGGTGAGTGCGGGGGGTGCGCTACCCTTGGCATCGCCCTAGGGGTGGGCGCAGAGGACTCGACAGTGCATGATACTTCTCATCTCCCTCGCAAGTATCGCAAATCTGCTTAATAGTCGTAAAACACTCGCCAGTTCATCCGATCGTTCGGCGCACCGGCCGGAGATTCAGGTTTGGCGAGCTTGTGTGCCCCCGCTCCGCAGGCTTCGCCGAGGACGTCGACGACCTCCGTCCCTGGGGTCTCGGCAAGAAGTTCAAGAACTCTGCTGCCTTCGACGTGAGCCCGCCGCATCCACCCCATCTGCGCTCCGCAACTTGCCCCCGCACGTCGACCCATCGGCTCGCGCCGGCCCCCCCGTGACCATCGTCCCCCGTCACCATTGTCATTTCGTGATTGTTTAAAAAATAATGCCATATGTCACGCATAATATGCGCACGATGGGCAGATTGCGCGGAAATCCGCTTTGAGGTGGGCGGTTCGTGCGGCGTATCGTCTGCTCTCGCCGATCTGAATCAGCGCGTGTTTATGTCACTTTCGGGTTCAATCAGGTGGTTTCTACGACGCTGGAGATGAAAATATCGAATCCGTCGCCTCTGCGGGACTCGTCGCGAGAGCCCCTTTGATGGCCAGTAGGGTTCGCGGTCTCGGCCGATTCCGTCACGCCCGCCGGTCTCTTCCTCGGCGCCCGCGGGCCCATGGCCCCGCTCTTTCCCACCTGCCCCGCCAACCCCCTCGGCAGCCCCATCGCCGGCGGCCCCCGCCTCATCCTCACCTCCCCCCGCCGCGTGCTGCAGACTGTGAAGCGGCCCAGCTAACATCCCCACGGGGTTGTACATCCAAGAACGTCCAAGCTTCGGCATCTAGAAAGGAGTAGTTGCTACCGGGGGCTATCGTGCTCTGTCCAGGTGGTGATTCTCCCGAGTCCATCCTTCTTCCCTTCCGTGAGGTCACGTCACCGCCTGCCAACATGGCCGCCGTGTCTCTCTCTTCGTCGCCCGCCCCGGGCATGATCGAGGGCTTCTTCCCCGCCCCCCACTTCGAGGGCTCCGAGAAGCGCGTCGAGCTCACCTTCGCCCTCGGCGCCGACCCCCGCGGGCTCCGCGCCCTCTCGCGCGGGCAGATCGACCAGCTCATGACGCTCGCGGCGTGCGAGGTGGTCGAGGCCCGCGACTCCGAGGAGTTCGACGCCTACGTCCTCTCCGAGTCGTCCCTCTTCGTCTACCCGACCCGCTTCGTCCTCAAGACGTGCGGGACCACCCGCCTCCTCAACGCCGTGCCCGAGTGCGTGGCCCTGGCCGAGGAGCTCGGTCTCCAGGTTGATCGCGTCCGCTACTCGCGGGCGTCGTTCCTGTTCCCGGAGAACCAGCCCCTGATCTACCAGGACTGGAACAAGGAGGTCGACTTCCTGAACCAGCACTTCGACGGCCTCCCCGGGGGGCCCTCGGCCTACGTCCTCGGGGACTCGCAGTCGGGCCTGCAGTGGCACATCTACGCGGCCGACCGCACCGCCCGGTCGGCGCAGACCCTGTCCCGCGCGCCCACCTACAGCCTCGAGGTCTGCATGACGGAGCTCGGCCGCGAGCAGGCCGACCAGTTCCGCCGCCTCCACCCCGCCGAGACCGCGGCCCAGTGCACCGAGCGCACCGGCATCGCCGACATGTTCAAGGGCTCCCTCATCGACGACTACGTCTTCGACCCCTGCGGCTACTCGATGAACGGCGTCTTCGGGAAGGGGCTCTCGACCATCCACGTGACCCCGGAGCCCGAGTGCTCGTTCGCGTCGTGCGAGGCGTCCTACTGGGACCCTGCCAAGCTCGACCCCGCCAAGCTCGTCGCGGACTGCACGGGCGTGTTCATGCCGGGGCGCATGGTGGTGGCGATGACCACGGACGCCGACGACGCGCCCGCGTGGGACAAGCACGTGCTGTCGTTCCCCACGCCCGCTGGGTACCGCTCCGAGGGCATGGCCATGCAGGCCCTCTCGTGCGGCGGCCGCGTGACCTTCCTGCGCTTCGTGCTGGAGGACTCGTCGGCCGTGTCGACGCGCCCGGGCTCCCCGAAGGAGGGGTCCGTGGACATCGAGGCCGAGATCGCAGACCTCTCCCAGGGCATCCCGGCGCCGCTCGAGGTGCCCTCCCGCGACACGGTCACGCCGATCTACCTCCCGGGCGGCCCCGTGGCCACCGCCAAGGGCCCCGCCGCCCCCCGCTCCCCCGCGGGCCCTGCCGCCGCCGGGGAGCGCCCCAGCGCCGGCCGCGTCCACCGCGTCCTCGAGGCCTTCTCCGCCGAGACCCTCCCCTCGGCCGGCCGCGGGGACCTTGACGCCCACCTTGCCAAGCTCGTCAGCGAGGGCTCCCTCGAGGACAATTTCTTTGTCTACGACCTCGGCCGCCTGGCGCGGGCCTACGAGTACTGGACCGAGACGATGCCGCGCGTGACGCCGTACTACGCCGTCAAGTGCAACCCGGAGCCGGGGATCGTGTCGACCCTGGCAGCCCTCGGGTGCGGCTTCGACTGCGCGTCCAAGATGGAGGTCGACCTGGCCCTTGAGCACGGGGGCACGCCGGGCAAGATCATCTACGCCAACCCGTGCAAGCGGCCGTCCGAGATCCGCGCGCTGCTGTCGAGCGGCGTGGACGTGACGACCTTCGACTCGACCGACGAGCTGATCAAGATCAAGCAGCTGCACCCCGAGTGCAAGGTGGTCCTCCGCATCCGTGCGGACGACCCCGACGCCCGCTGCCGCCTGGGGAACAAGTACGGCGCGGAGCTCGACGCCGTCCCGGAACTGCTCGACGCGGTGGCGGAGCTCGAGCTTGAGATGGTGGGCGTGAGCTTCCACGTCGGCTCGGGGGCCCGCAACCCCAACGCCTTCACGGACGCCATCATGAAGTCGCGCCTCGTGTGGGACCAGGCCACGGCGCGCGGGTTCCGCCTGACGACGCTCGACATTGGCGGCGGGTTCATGCTGTCGATCGGCAAGGACGGGAAGATGTGCATGGGCGCCGTGCCCGCGGCCATCAACACGGCCATCGGGACCTACTTCCCCGAGTCCATGGGCGTGGACATCATCGCCGAGCCTGGCCGTTTCTTTGCCGAGCACGTTGGGACCCTGGCCTCGCAGGTCTTCGGGCGCCGTGTGCGCGCGGACTATGCCAACCTCGACGGCGCCCTGGGCCACGAGTACTGGCTCGCCGACGGCCTGTACGGGTCCTTCAACTGCGTCATGTACGACGGCGCCGAGATGTCCCCCGACCTCTACCACGCCCTCTCCCACCCGGCGCTCGAGCCCATCGGGGAGGAGGTGCACCCGTCCACCGTCTTCGGCCCGACCTGCGACGGCCTGGACACGGTGCTGCGCAACGTGCAGCTGCCCGGGCTCCGCGTCGGCGACTTCCTCGTCTTCGAGTCCTTCGGCGCCTACACCATCGCGGGCGCCTGCAACTTCAACGGCCTGGTCGTCGACCGCGTGCCGACCTTCTACATCTACACCGAGTCGGGCTGATCGACCGGCCTCGGCGTTGGGGCCGCCGTATGTCTTGAGAGAGAAATGTGAAGTGAGTTTGCTGGGCATATTCGCGGCAGATGGTAGATCGATGAAAATCTGGGTTGAATCGATCGCCGGGGCCAACCGCGGCGCCGGCCACGTCCTGCACTCAGCCAGGCTGGGAGGATATGAGGGATGACGTAGCGGTCCGGGGCCAGGGGTTCAGCAAGGTCCCCTAGTCTCTCGGGGCAGGGCCCGGGGGCTGGGCACCTGAGCCCAGCTTGCTGATAGCCAGAAGGCAGGCTGCTCAGTCAGCCATGCGCGCAACACTGACTGGCTCAAAGGGTTCAAACAGAAGAAAATCAGAGCTCCGCCGCTGACGGAGCCGCTGCCGGGGCCGCCGGGGCGGCACCAGCCCGTCCGGCGGCCGATCGTGCGGCGCCCCCCACCCTGCCAGCAGCGCTCCCGACGGCGCCGGTCACCTTGTTCCCCACGTCTGCCAGCGACGACGAGACGCGGGACCCCTGCCCCAGGAGCCACCGCCACACGCCAGCGACGGCCTCCGAGAGGACGACGAACGCGCGACCGGCCGCCACGGCGACGGTCCGGAAGGGGTACGTCGCTACCGTCACCATCTTGCTGGCCGCGGCCGTCAGGAAGTCGAACGTGGCCACGAAGGGCCGCACCACGGCCCCCAGCGCGGGCTCGATGAGGTCCAGGAGGCCCGTCGTCTCGCCCATGGCCACGGCCGCGAGCAGCGTGAGCGCCGCGGTGGAGAGCATGCGGAACGTCCGCGTCTCCACGAGGTCGTCCTTGAGGTCCTCGATGCCCTTTGCCACGATCTCCGCGAGGAGGGAGAGGACGACCACCGCAGCCCCGGCCCACCAGCCCAGGGTCCACCAGAACGAGTCCCCCTCGAGGGCGTCGGACGTCCCCAGGAGGAACCCGACGCCCAGCACGATGGACAACGACGGCGTCGCGAACTTCCACTGCCCCTCCACCGCGGCCGCCAGCCCCCACATGGTGAGCACCCCCAGGGACCCCGTCAGCCCCGCCACCCAGGCCTCGTCCGCCACCTCGAGCATCCACCCCTCGCCGAGGACCTTGCGGTGCCCGCCGCCGGCGCCGAAGAGCCCGAGGGCCGCGCCGACGACGACCATCGTGGCCGTGGTGCGCATAGGCCCCTCGCTCCAGTAGTCCCCGAGGAGCCTGGAGGCCGGGAGGGCCTCGTCGAAGTCGAGGTCGGACGTGGACATGACCGTCATGGCCACCAGGGCCAGGACGGGCACGGCGCTGACCAGCAGGTGCGCGACGGTGGAGCCCGTGGACGCGAACACCAGCGAGATGACCGTCGCGGTCAGGCCCGCCGTCCAGCCGGCGCGCCCGACGTGGATGCCGTCGTCCCCCTCGACCCCAAAGAAGACGGCGCGGACGTAGATGACGAGCAGGAGGAGGATCGGGGGGGTTACAGAGATGGCGCCCGTCGGGCGGAAGGCACCGCCCTCCCCGGCGCCGAGGAGCAGGTGGTAGGCGAGGACACCCTGGAGGGCCGTGAACAGGCCCTCCCCGCCACTCGTCAGCAGCGCCCGGTGGGCGCCGCCCGACAGGTCCTCGTCCGGGTCTTCCTGGGTGATGCCCCACAGCTGTGCCCCGAACAGGGCGAGCATGACGACGCCGGCCAGGACCCGCAGCCTGGCGTCGTCCGACATGAAGGCGAGGAGCAGGGCCCCGTTGTTGGCGACAATGCCACCCAGGAGCGTCCAGCGACGGGTGTCATGGTAGAAGTCGCTGAGCGCGACCTGGTAGAGCAGGATCGAGGAGACCAGGGCCGAGGCGGAGCTGGCGGCGAGCCAGGCGCCGTGCATGCCCCCGACGTGGGCGGCGAAGGAGCCCCAGACGTACTCAAAGGCCGATCCGAGGCCGACCTTGTCGACGACCCCGCGCATGGCGTCGTGCACCCCGGCCGACCCCGCGGCATAGATCGCCAGCCACGAGTCTTCGGCCAGGTTCCAGACGAACCAGGGCACCGCGACGGCGAGCGCGAGGGCCACCAGCGATGCGATGAAGGGCATCACGGCGTAGCTCCCGTGGTCATCTTCGTACTCGTTGATCTTGCCGTCAAAGAACTGGAAGAAGGGCGAGAGGAAGGGGTTGTTGTCGAAGTACAGGTCCTCGTTGTGGGCGTCCTCGACCACTTCGCTGTTGGACTCTATGGTGCTGTACATGGCGATGGGCAGGAGCGCTGACGCGAGGTTGGCCAGGGCCAGCAGCCAGAAGAGGACCTCGGCCCACACGGGGGAGGAGGGCAGCTGGTACTTGAGCCCGAGGCAGGCGAGCGTGGTGACCGCGTGCGCAGGGACCGCCCAGACGGCGGCCCCGGCGTAGGAGCCGTCGTCGATGGACGCGACCTTGGCGAACCCCAGCTTGACGAAGACCGTGCTACCAAGCAGCTGGACCCCGGCGATGCCGGCGGCGAGGGCGATCGCCGCCAGGAATTCCCCCGCGTTGTCGTCACTGAGGGTCTTCATCGCGGCGAAGGGCGGGGACCCGAAGAGCGCGGGCCCGGCGGAGGACACGAGAAGCACGACGAGGGTCGGCGCGCCGTAAATGAGCAGCGTCGCCCGGAGCTGGTGCACCTTGAGGTACTCGGTGAAGGTCCGGAGCGTCACGAGGGACGGCGCCTCGTCATGATTCTCCTGCGTGAACTCCTTCACGAGTAAGCCTAGCCCAGCGAGGGCCGATAGCGCGGCGAGGACGGCCCAGACCCGGAAGAGCCACGAGGGCATGGCTGGGAAGAGGTACGGCACCGTGCCAGACAGCAGGATGGTGACGTACGCCCACATGTCCCACTCCTGCTTCTCGCAGCGGCGGTAGAACATCAGGCTGCACCACGCGACGAGGACGGCCACGAGGACGGGGAGGTACCAGGGGGCCTCCGCCGTGAGGGGCGGGTGGGACGCGTCGGCCTCGAGGGGCGCCCAGGCGGGCTGGCCCCATTGCCACGAGAGGCCGAATTGGATCGTCAGGATGACCCGGCCGATGAAGCCGATGGTGGCGGCGACGGTCCCGATCGTGTCCTCGTCCACGACTATGTCGAAATGCGTGGCGGGAATGTAGAGCAGCGCCTGGATCGCGCCCTCGTACAACCCACTCCCTTCGCCGTGCTCCAAGACCACGAGGGAGCCCTGGCTGAGAAGGCTGAGCACCGTGGCCGTCCACCACAGGACCTTGACCAGTGTCTGTGCCCAGGTGCCCTCGCCCAGGCGGTCCACGAGGCCCGGGACGTAGGGCGCCGTGGCCATCGTGGGCAGGAAGGCGAATTGACGCAGCGTCACCTTGAACTTGTCCATGAAGCTCGGGTACTCGTACGACATGGTCTCGGACATGTAGAGGGGCAGCGTGGCGGTCGCATCGATGCCGAGCATGACAGCGGCAAGCACGGGGGGCCAGTTCTCTCCCACGTACTCGACGACATGCTCGACGACCCACGTGAACTCCGAAAGCAGCTGGAACGGCAGCAGCGCCGCCCGCGGGATGGCCACGGGCAGCATGACCAGGTCCTTGAAGGCTCCGACGAGCGTGGCGATGACCCCGAGCACGGCGAACTTGCCGAAGGCGAACCACTTGAGCGGATTGACCAGGGACACGAGCCCCCGCGCGAGTCCCGCAGGCCCGACGCCCGCCTGATTCAGGACCCCGATCCACATGACGCCCCAGAGGAGGAGCGGGATCTGCGAGAGGAAGGCCCCGTCCCGGGCCTTGAAGACTGCCTTGTGGAACGACGGGTCCTTTTGGTCCGCCCGAGGCCTGTCAAAGTCGAGCTCCTTGGACTTGGGGGCTTTCCGATGGTAGATGTTGCGGTCTTCCTCCTTGGTCCCCAGGAGGTGCGGGTACACAGTGGACCCCAGGGTGAGCAGGTCCCTGTTGACATGGAGGAGGGTGAAGGCCGTCCACCACAGGGGGCTCTTGTACAGGTTGGCGTACTGCGTCAGGTACAACATCATGAGCGGAGGCGCGCAGTACCGGTACAGGGGGGTGCCCGGGAACTCGGGCGCCCCCTCCAGCGCCAAGAGGCCCGCAGCGGGGCCGAGGCACCATGCGGCCGTCACCAGGATGTACACGTCGAGGTTGGGAGCGTTGCCCGCGAGGACCTTGGGCAGAGCCGCGCCGGCGAAGACGGCCATGATCGGGACGTAGTTGAGGCTGAACGCGTTCGGGTACCGCAGGGCCGGGGCGCTGTAGTCTGTGCCGAAGGCGTCAGAGGAGTCATACAGCACCCGCCACGACATGACCCAGGGGCTGAGCCAGCCCTGGGCGAGCATCGTGTCCGCGTAGGTCATGGCCAACTGCCGCAGGGCCGCGAGCACCGCCAGCGGGTACCACGAGTCCATGTGGGAGGCGGCCAGCCACCCCTCACGCACGGCGAACTGGAGCAGCATGGGCGCCGTCTGCATCATGAAGTGCGCGACGAGGTTGGGAACGTGCTTGATCTCGAAGCGCCCAGTGGTCACGGCCTTGGTGAGGAGGAGGACGTTCCACCCGGCAACGAACAGCGACACGTAGAAGGGCCAGTCCGAGCCGAGCAGGTCGTACGTGGCGAGCGCCAGGAGGCCCACCCAGAGCACGGTGGGCATGAGGATGACCACCAGCGCCGGGTCGGTGACCACGGCCAGGAGGCCCATCCCACGGCCCGAGGCCTTCGTCCCGCCCCCCCCACTCTCGGTCACCCGCCCCGGGCGCCCCGCCGCGGCGTTGACGGCATTGAAGAAGAAGTGCAGCGTGGCGCCCACGGGCAGGTTCTGGCGCTTGACCGTCTTGCGGAGGAAGTAGACCACCTCGGTCAGGCACATGAGGGCCTTGATCACAGCGCCCACCGCCATGGCCCCCCACCACGCGCGCCCGAGCCCCGGGGACAGGGACCGCGTGCGGAACATGAGCACGGGCGCCAGGCCAGCGAACCACACCAGGGTGAAGATACCCAGGAGGGCGCGCTTGCGCGCGTCCTTGAGGTAAGGGGACGTGAACCCCGAGACAGCGAAGACGATGTGGTACAGCGCGAGAACGAAGCCGATCGCGTACACGGCCTTGAGCCCGGTGTCGCCCAGGGCCTCGGCGTGCGCCGCCAGCGCCACATCGGCGGCCGGGGCAGGCGTGTCCACGGCCGACATGAATGGGGACCGGGTTGCCGACACCCCCCTATGCTCGGGAGGGTGGCCCTTTCGGAGCCGTTAGCACGCCTAACTTCTCTCTTCTGCCGCGGGCTCAGTACTCTGCGGTAAGCGTTCGGGGGTCCGACGGGGGGGATGGGCACCCCAACGACCTTCCACCAGGCCGGGATTATGCCCTCCAAAGGCCTCCCCTGCGGCGATGTCGGCTCGCACGGAACACGAAATCGCCTGTTGTAGAGGAATATGGGGGGGTATCGATCTCCCTCGAGCGCGTCGACCGCCTCGAGGCCGGGGTGGTCGTTGAGAGCCCCGCGGCCCTCTAGGGGAATGCCGGCGGCCAACTCTACCGAGAGAATAGGATTGGGGCAGTCATGGGCTGCACACGTGTCCAAGGGCGCGAAGACAGCTGCTTGGTCCCTAAGGGCGCCCGGGGGAAGCGGAAGGGGCTTCCCGGGTAAGCGACTGGAAACATGCGCCCGGGCGTCCTCTTCTCGCACATATACGAGTGGGAGGGGGTTTATGCACCGGAAATATCGATACAATACTAGAACATCGGTCAAATACCCAAAATGCGGCAGGGAGGACGCACCCGACACGATCCCGTCGTTCGCGCGAGAAGCCGCGAAGCAAGGACACAGTGGTAGCGATCGAAAGTGCAGCGCGATGATGAACAGATAATCAGGCAACGATCCGCACGATAGGGTAATTAGACACCTGCCCCAGCTTGCGAAAGGGACGAAAACGTGTCAACGAGATTCTTACGACGATCTTCCTGTCTCCCTGCGTCGAAAGCCCCCCTCCCCGCCCCCCGTCATACGCATCTGTGCAGCGCACGGGATCTCTTATTTCCGGTCCACACTATTTGAGGCCCAACCAAGACCCTGGCGGAGCCCAAAGAGGGTCAACAAGAGTGGCCACACAGGAGCCCGGTGAGGATGAGCGGGGAAATCTTCGGTGCTTGTACTGTTGCATCCAGGTTTATCATACTTGTATCTATCTATAGCGCTGCACGTCCTTGTCTTTACACCCTATCGGAAGCCCCGTTGCCCTTCGAGCCCAGCCCGGTTCCGACTGAAATGGTGTCGATATGCGGCCAGAATCGGGCACGATATCCATCTCTCGACGCAAATAGTACATCCACAGACCACGTTGCGCCATCAATGACCGCGCATGCCGATGTTCGAGTGGCATCGGGCCCCTCCTTCCTTTTCGTCCGTGGGCCCATCTCCCGAGAGAAGGCCCTCGCCCCGTGGCATGGCGGATGCGACGGACAGTTCATACAGCGGTTCCGTTTCGCTGCTTCCCGTCGGGGTACAATGCGGGAGAAACGGGGCCGGTCGACTTGGGATGACCGTTGCAGTTACCGTTGCGCCTTTTTTACCGGGCGCGAAGGTCCTCGCTGGCAAAAGTCCTGGCAAATCCGTGGCGCTGTCTGGCAGCCATCGCGGACTCCCTGCGACCTGCGGGGCGAGCGGCCTGACCCCCCCACCCACCCCCCGGGCCTGTTCCCCCTTGGAAGGGGTGCCGAACTGCCACCCTGGACCCCCGTGTCCCCGCAGGCCGCTGGTTGGCCGGTGTAACGACAGTCCCCGCCCCGGGGCGTGACACCCATTGCCCTGCGCAGCCGCGTGCATCACCAGCGGGCGCCGGCTCCACCCCGCCCCGCGCCCCCTTCCCCCCTCCCGGGCCCCGTCGAGGAGTAGGCAGCCATGGGGGTCAAGGAGATCGTCGCCAGTATCCCCGGCGTCAGGAACGTGCTAGGCGTCAAAAAGGCGTACGGCAAGTACAAGGACGCCGAGAAGGCCCACGGGACGGACCAGCCCGACAAGAAGGTCGACTACGACGACCCCATCGCGGTGCGTGACGCAGGTGCCCCCCCCGCCACACGCTGGGCGCTGCCCTCCGTTCCCCGTTGCCCACTGGTGCCTGTGCGCCCCCCCGCCCGCAGGTACTCGACTCGATCAAGAAGCGCGACGAGAAGCGCGAGAAGTTCTTCGCCAGCACCAATGGTGCCGACCTCAAGAGCCTAGCCGAGAGCCTCGTGTTCCTGACACCACAGGAGCGGGAGATGAGGGATAAGGTCCTGGACGTGCGCAAGAAGCGCGAGGGGCTGGACGAGAAGGAGCAGAAGCTCCTGGCCGAGCACGAGGCCGGATTTAAGCAACAGGATGACACCGAGGAGTGGCTCAAGGACCTGGAGGCCCGCAAGGTGACGGACAGGCCGCCCCCCCATTCAGCGCGCCCCTCGAGGGGAGCGGGGCCTGCGCGGCCCTCCGAGGCGGGACACCCGCCCTCCCTGACCCCCGCCTCTCGTCCCCAACCTTTCCGCAGGAGAAGCTGGAGAAGACGCGCAGGTTCCGGAGCTACTTCCTGTTCCTTGCGCCCGTCATCTTCTTCTTCGCTGCGCCGCTCCCGCCGTCGCACGTGAATGACAAGGACATTAAGGAGGCGGCGAAGCAGGAGTCCTCGGCGCTCAAGACTAGCCCCGACAAGGGGTTTGTGGAGATCTGCCTCCGCCTCAATACCGCATTTACCTCATTCAAGGAGTCGGCAATGTACATCGGCGACACGGTCACCGACACGCTGGCCATCCTCGCCATGTTCGCCGAGGCCCGGAAGGACGGCGGCGATGACCGCGCCCGGGCGCTCGGTATCATCCAACTGATCATTCTCCTGATGAACCTCCGCCTGATGGGCTGGATCATTGGCATGGCCGGCTTCAGCATCATGACGGTCGAGGACAAGTTCGACCCCAACGCCCTTGTCGGGTTCAACTACGTGGCCATCCTCTGGCTGCCCCCGCCAATTTCGTCCCTCATCCTGGGCCTGGACTTCCTCCGCGTCAAGGTGAAGCGGACGCCCCTCCGCAACCTTTTCGCGTGCTTTCTGGAGCAGCAGGACGTCGACACGTCCTCTTCCGAGCGCCTCACCTACGAGCCCTTGGGCGGCACCTCGGCTTCCAACCAGATCAACCTCTGGGACGTGCTGACGGAGGGCGTCCGGCGCACGTGGATCCGCGCCAGGGACATCAAGAGGGCTCGCAAGGCCATGTTCTCGCTGAGCCGCAACGACGTCGACCTCTCTGTCGGCCAGGTTGGGAAGGACGGGGGACAAGCGGGCGTCTTCAAGTCGATCTACCAGTACAAGGAGGAGAAGCGCGAGGTCTTCGGGGAGAGGCAGGAGGCGGCGACGAAGCAGGAAGAGATGGTCGTAAAGGGCAAGGGCGTCAAGGAGGACAAGAAGGCTAAGAAGGACGCCTCGAAGAAGGCCGGAGGAAACGCCCTCAATGTCCTGAAGGCCGATCCCCGCGCGCCCAAGAACAAGGCGACCGAGGTGCTGGGCCTCTGCGACATGGACTGGAACGACTGGCAGGACAAGCGCATGGCCCTCGGCGACGAGTCGCTGCCCTTCTTTGTCCGCAAGCTCACGTCGACCGACGTCACGGGCCTGGCCGCCACGGCCGGAGCCTCGTCCCTGGCCGCCAAGACCTTCCGCTTCCTTTCATCCACCTTTGCGGCAGAGCAGGGGGTGTTCCGCAAAACTCTGTGGAGGAGCTGGATCAAGGGCGTGTGGAAGACCGCGAAGGAGTCCGTCAAGAAAACCAATAACGTCTTGGGCAAGGGCCTCGTCAGCATCTTTTTCCTCTTCGTGCTCCTCCTGACCGTCACCATCTTCATGTTGGCAACGGTGCTCTTCTGGATCTTCTCGCTCGTGGTCGTGTTCTCCATCGCCCTCACCAGGGGGCTGCTGTACGAAATCCCCGTCACGATCAGCACCATCATGGTGCCCTTCGTGACGGTCTGGTCCTTCTTCATCCAGTGCATCGTCGCCGTGGACAACTTCCGCTCGTGGTACCAGGACAAGAAGCCGGCCGCTCAGGGAATCAACTCGCTTGACTCGCGCGCGCGGGCCAAGGCAGTGATCGACTGGGCCGAGTTCATGGAGACGTTCTTCGAGTCGGGACCGTCCGTCGTGGTGCAGCTTATCACGTTCCTGTCCATCGATGCGCTCCGGAACGACCTGAGCATCCTCATCTCGATCATCCTGTCGATCATCCACATCGGGCAGGTGGCCTTCCAGTTCCGCAAGGAGTATGCCAAGGTGGTGATGGTGCGCGAGATTTCCAAGCGCGGGATCAACGAGTGCTTCCAGAACCCCTCCTTCTACCAGTTCGCCACGTGGAACGACTTCAAGAACATCACGCAGGACCTCCACCCCAACGGTCTGCAGTTCCTGACGGCCGGCTCGGACGAAGTCGAGGCGGGCAAGGCGGCCGAGACAATGCTGCACCGCCCAAACCTGCCGCTTCAAGTGTACGAGGAGCTCCTATCCCAGCCGGGCTCGAACCCCAACATGCTCGACGAGGACGAGCAGTCGCCCATCCTCGACCACGCCACCAAGTCAGGCGCCGTCATCTCCAACTGGCATTCCCAGCGCGGCCGTGGCACGGGGCTCATGACGGACGAGCGCGTGCGCTGGATCCAGCCGTTCCCCATCGTGGGCAAAATCGTGAAGTCCATGGGCAAGAGCTACGTCGAGGACGCCCAGAGCCTAATTGACGCCCTCAAGGACGTCCTCCTGACATCGACGGGCAGCCTGTCAGGCAAGGTCGCCGAGTCCAAGACGGGGCCGGTCAAGCTGGAGCAGAAGCAGGCCAACGAGAATGCCGCCAAAGCCGCGGAACACTTCATCAAGGAGTGGTACAAGAACGACATCCTCCTCAAGGAGGGAGAGCACTCGTACATCTACCTCGTCGCTGCCCTCAAGGCGATCAAACGCTACTACGCGATGGAGCAGTTTGTCAGTATTCCCGGGAAGGACTCCAAGGGGATCATGCCCCCGCGGGTCGCGTCGTACGTTTTGTCGCTCGTGCAGCGGGCGCAGGACGTGATCGCCCCCAACTCCTTCCTGATCTGGGCCCTTCACGCCTCAGGGTTCGGCTCAGAGCTCCTCCGTGTGCCGATTCAGTCGCCCCACGACCCCTTCTACGCCATGGACGCGCTGCTCGGGCACTCGGCCATGATCGTGGTCAAAGACAGCCACGGTGACACCGCCCTCCACAAGGCCTGCAAGTTCCCCCAGCCCTTTGCCGCCTGCGCCGTGTACAAGCTCCTCAAGTACGGGGCGAACCCGTGGGCCACCAACAAGGCGGGCCAGACCCCACTCCACCTGGCCTGCATGTTCCTGACCAGTGAGTCGGAGCACGTCATCCGCGAGTTGCTGGCCTCAGACGCCGTCAAGGGGAGGAAGAGGGAGTACGTCACGGCGGTGGAGGACAGCACGGGCGACAGCGCCCTGCACAAGGTGGCCAAGAACGCCTGGACCTTCACGACCTGCAAGACGGCAGGCATCAGCAAGAAGTACCTCCCCCGCCGCGTGCGTAAGGCCATGCTCAACTACATGCACCGCGTGGCTTTGGACCAGGACGACAAGTTCGCCAACCTGGCACTGGACGACCTGGACGCGTTCCTCAACTTCAGCAAAGACGGTCAGGTCGTCAATGCGGGGGCCAGCGACTTCAGCAAAGACGCTTCGTCCAAGTACTCGGACCTCGACGCGGCACCGCTCCGCGATGAAGTGAAGGAGCGCAAGCGGAACGCCAGCCTTGATGTCAAGGACATCGGGGAAGTCGGGGAGAACATCGGGGAAAGGGCCAGGCGTGACAAGGGCCTCAACCGCGAGTTCAGGGAGTGGGGTGCGAGGACTCAGTACACCAAGGACAAGGCTGGGGCGTCGGACATCTCGGTCGCGCCCCCGAAGGCCGGGCCGGTCGCCGGACCCAGCCAGCTAAAGGGAAGCGCCAGGCAGGTTGG
>Ga0181583_10001218_pt1 | contig 19016 bp, 15 predicted proteins | sample 071ome_31_FD_132461 | JGI IMG/M metagenome (GOLD analysis project Ga0181583, IMG submission 132461) | Coastal salt marsh microbial communities from the Groves Creek Marsh, Skidaway Island, Georgia - 071405CT metaG (megahit assembly) | ecosystem: Environmental > Aquatic > Marine > Intertidal... | reverse complement strand
GAGAGTGATAAAAAATGGACTGTTCTAAACAGTAAATTAGCTGTTCCTATCTCGAAGTGGGTTTCAAATCAATCTTATAATTTAGAAATTAAAACCAATACCTTACTGTATCCTTTTGCTGGTGGGGATTATTTTTACGCCAATCTTTTCTTTCCAAAAAAAGATACAATTATTATGGTTGGACTAGAGCCTTCCGGTACAATTTTTAATCCTAAAACAGCAACTAAAGAAGAATTAGAAGATTATCTAAAGAATTTAGAACACTCTCTATTTTTCCCTCATAAATTAGGATTTTTTAGGACAAAAAGTATGGCTGTAGATTTCGAAAAAGGTTTATTAAATGGCACACTTCATACCTGCTTATATTATTTAGCCAAGTTTGGTAATAGCATTCATTACATAAAAACATTTAACCTTAGCGAATCAGGTGAATATAAGGATGTACAAGAAATGACTCCGAACAGTACAGGGTTTAAAGGTTATAGGATTGGATATTCGGCACAAGAAGATAATGAAGTTAAAGAATTAATATATTTCACTGAGAATCTTGCAAATAGTGGACTTCGATACTCTGCTAGTAGCGATGCAAAACGAATTCCCGCTTATCATTTTCTAAATAAGAAAAAAAATGTTGCTTGCTTTTTTAAAGCCGCTACATATTTAATGCACAAAGATTATTTCTCTGATATTAGGAACATTTGTTTGAATAATGGAAATGTAATATTGCAGGACGATAGCGGCATTAAATTAGAATATTTTAACCCTGCGGGTTTCAGTGTTACTTATTTAGGTGAATATACTAGGACAATACCATTATTTAGTAATAGATTCCAAGAGGACCTTGCAAAAGAGTACATCAACCTGCAGCCGAAAAAACTACCTTTTGTAATAGGATACAATGCCCAATATGGTGAGTGTAACCTCCAATTGGCTATCAAAAAATGAGTTCATTTTCGTATACTGAACTGCATGCAATTACTAATAACATTGCACCTGAATCCGAAGAAATAGTAATTGCCTTAATTTCTGAATTTGCATTTAATACTTTTGAAAATGAAAGCGGATGGGTTAAAGCTTATGCACAAAATGTAAGTATCACCGAGGAGAATAAGAAAGAAATTGAAGCAATTATTAGACCTTATTGTGATGAAATTTCATGGGCTGAGATAACAACAAAAAATTGGAATGAGGAGTGGGAAAAAAACTACTTTCAACCTATTGATATTAATAAAATTCACGTTCGTGCTCCCTTTCATCCCGAGAGCAATAGTGAAATAGTAATTACTATAGAGCCTAAGATGAGCTTTGGAACTGGCCATCACCATACTACTAGACTAATGCTTGAAGTGTTACAAGATTTTGAAGATCGTGTACTGGGGTCAAATTTATTAGATATGGGAACAGGTTCTGGAATACTCGCAATTGCAGCAGAAAAACTAGGCGCAAATAAAGTTTTAGGTATTGAGATTGATGATTGGGTGGTTGACAATGCAAATGAAAATATTCAGTTAAATAATTGCACTAATACCAAAATTGAATTGGGAACCGCTGAAAATCTTGCACTATCTTCTAATGATACATTTGATATTTCCTTAGCAAATATTCATCGTGAGGTACTTGTTGCGGATCTTTCGGAATATTCCAGAGTAACAAAGGAAAATGGATTAATCTTCTTAAGCGGCATCATAGGATCTGATAAAACTACAATTGACAGCTTAGCACAAAAATTAAACCTTCAACCGATTTGCACAAAGCAGTCTGCTGAATGGATGCTTTTGGGTTATCTAAAAAAGGAGTCGTAAATTTGATATTCTCAAAGTAGGAAGTAAGGAATTGTCAGGAGTTATTAAACTTTTAAATGATGCTGTAGCTAACCAAATTGCGGCGGGTGAGGTTGTTCAACGACCCGCAAGTGCTGTTAAGGAATTATTAGAAAACAGCATTGATGCTGGGGCAAAAAAAATCAAGCTACTCATTAAAGATGGTGGAAGTAGTTTAATTCAAGTTATTGATGATGGGAAAGGCATGAATGAAATTGATGCTCGCATGTGTTGGGAACGACATGCTACTTCAAAAATCAATACAGCTCATGATCTTTTTTCTTTAGACACATATGGATTTCGAGGTGAAGCACTAGCATCAATCGCTGCAGTCGCCCAAGTTGAAATGACCACCAGGCAAGCAGATAATGATATAGCATCATTTATTAGAATTGAGGGAAGCGAAGTAATTGAACAAACCGAAATTCAAGCTCCAAAAGGAACAAAAATCTCTATAAAGAATCTTTTCTTTAATATACCTGCAAGACGCAATTTTCTCAAATCTATACCGGTTGAGACAAAGCATATTTATGAAGAATTTTATCGACAAGCATTAGCAAATCCCTCGATTGAATTTCAGTTATTCAATAATGGTCAAGAGATTCATCATTACACAAAACGCAATCTTTCAGAACGTATAATTGACATTATAAGTCCTAAAAAAAGAAATACATTCATAGAGTTTGAGGAAAATACAGATATCGTAAAGATTCATGGTTTTGCCGGAACTCCAGAAATTTCCCGGAAAACAAGAGGTGAACAGTATTTCTTTGTAAATGGAAGATTTATAAAGTCTCCGTACTTGAATCACGCAATATCAAATGTTTATGAAGGGTTAATTGAGAAAGATAATTTCCCAACATTTGTAATTAATATGAATGTTGATCCTTCGAAAATTGATGTGAATGTTCATCCAACAAAAACTGAGGTAAAATTTGAAGATGAAAAATACATTTATCAAATTTTAAAAGTTGCTATAAAACGAGCATTAAGTGAACATTTTATACCAAAGGAGTCCGACATTTCAGGGGTTGAAAACTTTAAAGATTTTTTAAATAATGATGTTATTGATTGGTCGCAATTTAAAAATGAAAGTCCAAACTCCTCTGAATCAAAAAACTATAATCCATTTGGAGAAACCCGACCCCATCGATCTGAAAAGCAAGACTGGCAAAAAATTCTAGGTCCAATTGAAGGCTTAGGTGACGATTCCATTAATCAGCAAAATGTAAATCCATCTTTAAATCAGATTAATAAAGAATCTGACAAACCCCAAATTACTCAATTTTTTCCTTTAGGTAACCAATATTTGGCAACTTCTTTTAATGACCAACTTTGGATTATTCATATAAAACGTGCACTTCTGCAAATACATTATCATTCATTTCTTGATAAAATTGAAAGACAAACTTGTCAGTCGCAGCAACTTCTTTTTCCAAGGACAATTGAATTAAATTCGAGTCAAGTGCCAGTAATTCTTGAAATATTAGATACGCTAAAATTCATTGGTTTTGATTTGGGGCATTTTGGAGGAAACTCGCTAATTGTAAATGGTATACCGCCACAGTTTTCCGGTCTTGATGAACAAAAGCTAATTGAAACTTTACTCAATGATTATGAATCTACTGCAGGCGAAACAAAACTCAAGCGAAATGAAAGCATTGCTTGGGGAATGGCTCACCAATACACAAATCAACAAATTCAATCAATCAATTCAGAAGAACAATTGTTTATTTTAGAAGAATTGTTTTCGATGAGTGAAAACCAGATAACTCGAAATGGGAAACCAATCATGGTTAAAATAGGAACAGAAACCCTTTTTGATTTGTTTAATAACAGAAAAAGATGATACGAAATCTACCACCTGGTCTAAAAAATATATTAATTATAATGGTTTTGGGTGCCATGGCACAAACTGCTTTACCCAACATTGGTATCAGTCCCGACTTATGGTACTTGTACTACCCAGATAGTTCAAATTTTAGAATTTGGCAGTTAGTTACGCATATGTTCTGCCATGGAGGTTTTGGACATATTCTTTTTAATGGTATTGCACTATTTTCTTTCGGAATGATTGTGGAACTGCGTTTGGGAACTGCAAAATTTTTAAAATTATTTTTTGTAAGTGGATTTGGTGCAGTACTTCTGCATTTTATTTGGATGGGAATCGCTATCAATTCTCAAGTGGGAACATTTTTTCCAAGCATGGAGAGCGGCTTATATATACCCTATCCTCCAATGTTAGGTGCAAGTGGCGCATTATATGGAGTCATGACCGCGTTTGCCGTATTATACCCAAATGAGAGCATGATTTTCTTATTTCTCCCCTATCCGATTAAAGCCAAATATCTAGTTCCAGTAATTGTACTTCTCGATATTTTGTTGGCTTTTTTAGATTTAGAAAGTGATAATATTGCCCACTTTGCTCATATCGGTGGTGCAGTTACAGGTTTTATTTTTATTAATATTTTCAAAAAAAGATTTAATCAATGATTTCCAACAGGCCTTTCGCCAATTTAAGAGCAAAACCTCTATCTCCTCTCAATCCAGCAGTAGTTAATTTAATATGGATTAACGTAATCGTATTTGTATCGCTTTGGATTTTATCATTTACTCCAATTGGAGGAGTTTTATTTAGCGTGTTAGCTTTCAGTCCTACATGGCCTATATATCTTTCATTTTACAGTGTAGTTACAAGTCTATTTGTACATGCAGGACTTTGGCATATTCTGGGAAATATGCTGTGGCTATATTTCGTAGGGATTATTTTAGAGGACCTTATAGGTAAAAAGCACATATGGAAGTTATTTTTTGGCGGTGGAATTTCTGGGGTAATGCTATTCTATATTTTAAGTGTTGCCTTTAATAATACTGCTCCATTGGTTGGAGCATCTGCCGGAATTTCTGCGATATTAGTGGCAACTGCAATTTTTACCCCTAATTATAGAGTTTATTTATTTGGTATAATTGCTATCGAGTTACGATGGATTGTTGTTGCTAAAATAGTTTTCGATGTCCTAGGCATGTTTGGAGGCTTGAATGCAGGTGGAAGCCAGGCCCATGTAGGTGGTTATATTTTTGGAGCACTATACATTACAGAATTAAAAGGAATATGGAATTTCCCCAAAATCACTTGGAAAAAAACCAATTTTCAAGGACGCCCAAGTAGAAGCGCTAGTGTCTCAATAAATAATCAGGAGAACTCTCCCTCGCAGGAACAAATTGATCAGATTCTCGATAAAATATCAAAATCTGGATATGACAAATTATCAAAGAAGGAGAAGGAAATGCTTTTTAAAGCAAGTAAAAAGTGAAAAGTATAATCGCCATATTTAATTGGGTTATTTTTCCATTAACATTGGTATGGAGTTTCTTAACATTAATTTCTTTAATTGCTCCCTATGTTTCACCTGAATGGATTAGTTATATTCCATTATTCGGACTTGCACTTCCACTTTTATTCTTGGGTAATTTGTTGCTTTTGGTTTATTGGGCATTTCAAAAGAAAATTAGAACTTTAATTCCGCTAGTGTTATTGGTACTTGCCTTTGGTCCAATATCAAACTACTTCCAATATAATAATGAATCTGAGGCAAAGGACAATTTGAAAATCAGCACATTTAATTGTAACCTATTCGGATATTATCAAGAAAATTGGTTTGTAGACAGTGTTATTCAAATCTTACAAACAGAGAACTCAGATGTAACCTTATTACAAGAAGTATTTTCAAAAGAAGGGTCATTGGAAAAACTATTATATCATATTAAGGATAAAACACCTTTCAAACATATTGCTATTGTCAGACTCAACAAACAACGAGAATATGGGATGTGTATTTTATCAAAATTTCCAATCGAAAATTTTGATCGTATAGCATTTAATGATCAAACTGGAAATATGGCAATGTATGCAGACATCATAGTCAATCACGATAAACAGAGCAAATCAATAAGGTTCTATAATATTCACCTACAATCATTTAGATTTAGTAAAACCGATTATTTCACTGTTAAAAAAGCACAAGAAAATACAGATTTCGACCAAGTAGGAACTGAAAATATTATTAATAGAATGAGGGAAGCTTATAAACTAAGGGCAAGACAAGTAAAAATTCTGAAAACTGCTATTGAGAAATATAGGAAGCCAAGAATTCTAGGAGGAGACTTTAATGATGTTCCTCAAAGTTATGCCTATAAAAGTATTTCCGAAAATCTTAACGATGCATTTATTGAAAAGGGTAATGGCTTTGAAACTACTTACAAAGGACCATTTCCCTCGTTCCGAATAGACTACATATTTGCCTCAGAGCCATTTATTTTTAGCTCATATAATAATCGAAAGGATGTACCTGGCGATCACTGTTTTATTTCATCTTCAGTGGATTTATCGCAGGTATTTGAATAATAAGTTATCGTCCTGCAGAATATCTTTGTAATTCCATGATGCTTCTTTTAGCAGCATAGAAGTTGGGATCGATTTCCACACATTTTTGCAAGTATTCTGCACCTTTCATAATATTTTGCTTAGAAAACTCAATTTGATATTTCAAGAATAAAAATGCAGCCTCAGATTTCACATTTTCAGTAATCTGAGCTTGGATGTGCTCCATAGTTACCATCCCACTCATGATCGTACTATCATTCATTGCCTGATCAATCATCTGCAATGCTTTTGGCACATTACCCCGTGCTACTTCTAACCACGTTAAATCCCAAAAATATGTTGGATTCTGAGTCGAATTCCACATTTCTTCAAACATAGTATATGCGGTTGAATCATCACCTTTTTCCAATACTAACTTTGCCTTTATGTCTTTTAAAAATTCATTATTTGAAGAAACTGCGAGCCCTTTATTTACATAAAAAAGTGCAGTTTCGGGATTTCTAACCGCACCAGGAGTAACCTTGTAGAAATAATGATAATACGCTAAGGTGTCCCAAGCCCATTGTGAAATACTCGAATCTACAGCCACCCATTGAGTCAAAGTTTGAATTACAGTTTCCTTATCACCTGCAGAATGTGCAAGGTTGTACGCCTTTTCTACATCACGCGTAACTTTTTCTTCGGAACTTTTAGAACCGCAAGCAGTGAATGCAACAACTGCACTCATTGCCAAATAGGTAAATAATTTCATTAGGTCAAAGATAAATTAATTTACGGCACTTACACGTTTTAGGTTGAACTCATCTTTAAGAACATGATATGCCATTTCGGAATAATACGCCAAAAGGTCAATCATACTTTGTAAACTTGTTGATTGAAAAGCCTCACCAGGAATACGATATGAAATAACGGAAATATTTTCTTTCGAGTTAAAAGAAAATTTCCCGAATAATAAATTCAAATTCACTGATAATAATTCCTCAAAGAAAGCGTCGCGTTTGAGCGTTGGACCAAAGCAAAAGGGAATAGTAATTTGAAATATACTTCTATCTTTTTCAAAATTTGCATAATTCCAAGGGGTACTTTCAGTTTCCTCCCACGCATCAATATATACCGGAATTTCATCTTTTAGTAATACCCATTGGCCATGTTCATCCCATTGTGCTTCATTTTCAGATAGGCCCATAGAAATAATACCTGTCTTTACCCTCTTTTGAAGTTCAACTAAATCCATAATGCAAAGGTATTGATATTGATCCTTTATTTATTTGTAAAACACACCATTTGTATTAAATTGCGACACTTAGTGTAAAAATGACACCTATGAACAAAACCCTAACAAAATTATTCATTGCTGGTCTGTTTAGTTTATTTACAGTCCAATGCCAAACTCAAAATTCTGAAATCGAAGGAGCAAACAATAACGACATATTTTATGCACCTGAATGGTCAAAAAATGCAGTTATTTATGAGGTAAACATAAGACAACACACATCAGAAGGAACTTTTGCAGCTTTCACAAAAGATATTCCAAGAATTAAGGAATTGGGAGCAGATATTTTATGGCTAATGCCAATTCACCCTATTGGTGTAAAAAACCGTAAGGGTGGTTTAGGAAGTTATTACAGTGTTCAAAATTATAATGCTGTAAACCCAGAATATGGAACTTTAGAGGAATTTAAAACACTAATTAAAGTCGCACATGATAATGGTTTGAAGGTAATCATCGATTGGGTTGCCAATCACTCTGCTTGGGATAATCCTTGGATAAATCAAAAGCCCGAATTTTACAAGAAAGATAGTGCAGGCAAAATAATTACTCAATTTGATTGGACCGATGTAGCAAAATTTGATTACTCAAATAAAGAGTTACAAGATTCAATGTCAGCAGCGATGGAATATTGGGTTAAAGATTGTGATATTGATGGTTACCGATGTGATGTAGCCTTTCTTGTTCCAGCCAAGTTTTGGCAGCAAACAAGAAAAAAACTAGAGGAGATTAAACGTGTATTCATGCTCGCTGAGATGGAAGCTCAAACAGATATTAATCCTAATTTTCAGGAATATTTTCAAAATGCTTTCAATGCAAACTATGCCTGGGGATACCACTTTTTATCACATGAAATTGCCCATGGCAATAAGACTTACTCTGACTTTTTATTGCACATGAAGAATAATTATGCAGAAATCCCTTCAGATGTTTACAAAATGCATTTCTTAACAAATCACGATGAAAATTCTTGGAATGGAACTGTCAAGGAGAAATATGGTAATCAATGGAAAAAATGGAGCATATTAAATTACACCCTTCCTCAAAGTTTTCCTTTAATTTATTCTGGTGAAGAAGCAAATAATCAGAGAAGATTAGAATTCTTCGAAAAAGACCCTATAACATGGGGTGATACCAGTCTTTACAGTTGGTATCGTTCGATGAATAATTTGAAGCACGAAATGGACTGTTTGGCTAATGGAAAATGGGGAGGTAAAACTGAGGTTATCTCTGCTGATACAAGTGATAATCTATATATATTTTCAAGAAAAGGTTCAACGAGTGAAGTATTTGTGGCTGTGAGTTTTTCTCAAAAAGTAGAGGTTTTTAAGTCTAAATTAGACTTTAGCAATTTCAAAGAATTCACCTCAGAAGGAGTTGAAATAAGTAATGATAAGTTCACTTTTCAACCAAATAGTTACGTGGTATTAACAAAGAAAAATTAAGAGGCATGACTAAACCCATAAAGCCAAGATTATCTTCATCCCAAATTTGGTTCCTTTCTTTAGGGTTCTTAGGTATACAAGGAGGTTTTGCGCTGCAAAATGGTAATGCAAGCAGAATATTACAAATCTTCGGTGCAGATGTACATCAACTCTCTTGGTTTTGGTTGGTTGCACCGATAACCGGCTTATTAGTTCAACCAATAATTGGATTTTTCAGCGATAAAACATGGAACGCACTAGGAAGAAGAAAACCCTACTTTTTACTAGGGGCCGTACTTGCTTTTCTAGGATTAATATTCTTGCCTAATGCAAGTGTTATCGGAAACACAAGTTCTACTTTATTCGGTTTATCACTGGTGCTTTGGATTGGCGGATTGTTTTTAGCATTCATGGATGCAAGTTTCAATATCGCCATGGAGCCTTTTAGAGCTCTTGTAGGTGACATGTTGCCCGATGAACAGAGTACGCAGGGGTTTGGTGTACAAACTGGATTAATTGGAATTGGTGCTGTAATTGGGTCTTGGCTTCCTTATTCTCTAACCAATTTTTTCGGTGTTTCCAATAAAGCTCCGGAAGGGATTGTTCCCGATAATGTGGTATTTTCCTTTTACATTGGTGCAGTTTTACTTTTAGGTACGGTATTACTCACAATCATAAAAACCAAAGAATATCCTCCTGCTGAATTTGAAAAATATAATGATGTTAAAGAACAGGAAGAGAGTAAATTTTCTGATATTTTGAAAGACTTTGCAAAAATGCCAGTCCGAATGCAAAGACTTGGATGGATTCAATTTTTCTCTTGGTTTGGACTCTTTACAATGTGGGTTTATACCACCTCTGCAATTGCTACACACCATTATGGGTTAAGTCCTGATGATAATCATTCTCAAGCCTTCAATAATGCTGGTGACTGGGTAGGAATTCTATTTGGCATTTATAATGCTGTTTCAGCCGTGTATGCTTTTTTTATCCATCGTTTTGCCAAAGCTACTTCCAGAAAATTTGTCCATATTTTCTCCTTAGTGGCTGGGGGTATAGGTTTGATTTCTATATATTTTTTCAAAGACCCACAATTATTATGGATCCCTATGATTGGAGTCGGGCTAGCTTGGGGAAGTATTCTTTCTATACCTTATACTCTTTTAGTAGATAAACTCCCAAAACACAAAATGGGAGTTTATATGGGAATTTTCAACTTCTTCATTGTAATCCCACAAATAATTAATGGAATAATTGGAGGACCAATAGTAAAAAATATTTTTGGAAATTACCCAATCCAGTATGTAATGCTGGGTGGATTCTTTTTTATCATCGGAGCCCTTTTAACTTTGCGAATAAAAGAACCCTTAATGGGAGAAAATAAAGTTTAAACATTTTTATTCTTTGCGAAGAAATAAAATAGCAAACCCGAAAGCGAGGTTATTATACCGATTAAACTTTCTGTAGGGTGTTCCATTATAAAATACCATGCAACTAATGCGGTTATTGTTATAAATATTATTGGGGTTACAGGATAACCCCATGCTTTATATGTAGTTGGTTTACCATCTGTAATACGAAGCTTCATCATTCCTACAACCGTAAGCAAGGTGAATAAAGACAGTGTAAAAGCTACGTAATAAATGAGCGACTCAAAACTGAGGGTATATAAAAAAACGATACTTAATATACCTTGAAATATCAACGCATTACTTGGTGAATTACTATTATTTACCTTAGATAAAGATTGAAAAACACCCATTTTTTCAGCCATTGATTTTAACACCCTTGGTCCTGTAAAGACCATGGAGCTAATTGTAGAAATTAATAATATTGAAATTATACCCCCCATTATTTTCCCCCATTTTAAACCAAATAGAGATTGGGCTGCTATCAATCCCACTTCTTTTTTAAAAACTAAATTTTCCCAGTCTGTAGAATTCATAAAAACATAATTTAACAAAACATAAAGTATAGTCACGAATACTGTACCTAGTATTATACTTCTTGTTAATGTTTTTTGCGGATTTTTTACGCTTCCGGCAAAATATGAAGAGGCATTCCAACCACTATACGCAAAAGACACCCATACCAATCCGACTGAAAATGCTGGAGCAAACCAGAAACCATCCCAAATATCAGTTAAACCATATCGGGAATTTATTGAAACTCCATCAAATGTTGGCGATGGCAAACTTGAAATAGCAGATAACCCAAATACAATAAATATCAATATGATGGTGACTTTTAATGCGGTAGATACTTTTTGAAACCACAATCCATAATCTGCATTCCAAGCATGAATTGCAGTTATAACAACGATAATTGCAGCAGCTATTTCTTTAGGTGAAACCCATGGAAATACTCCCTTTAAATATGCTCCTAAAGCTAAAGCCGCACCTGCAACTGGAGCAGTAAAACCAACTGTTGAACTAGCAAATCCTGCCATATAACCCACCGAGGGATGAAATATTTTTGAAAGAAAATAAAATTCACCTCCATCTTCAGGTAATCTACACGCTAACTCAGCATAACTTATTGCTCCTAACAAAGCAACAAAACCACCAATTACCCATAACATCAAAATCGGGAATCCTACATGAATATCAATAATCTGATAGCCCAGACTAGTGAACACCCCTGTTCCAATCATGTTTGCAACGACTATACTTGTTGCTGACCAAAATCCAATACTTCGTTTTGACATCCGCGTTCAAAAAACGTAAAAAAAACCAAGCTTTTTAAGTATTACTTTATTTTTGCTCAATGGAACAATCGAAATCTCGCTTTCTAACAATAGACATTCATACGCATATAATCCCTGAGAATCTCCCTAAATGGAAGGAAAAATTTGGATATGGTGAATTTGTTTCTCTTGAGCATCATAAACCTTGTTGTGCCAGGATGATGATGGACGGTGAATTCTTCAGAGAAATTGAAAATAACTGTTGGAATGCAGAACAAAGAATTCATGAATGTAATGAAGTTCCAGTTGATGTTCAAGTATTAAGTACTATTCCTGTAATGTTTTCTTATTGGGCAGAGCCCAAACACACATTAGAGATTTCTAAATTTCTAAATGATCACATCGCTGAAATTTGTATAAGATACCCGAAGAGATTTGTTGGTTTAGGCACCATTCCCATGCAGCATACAGAACTAGCTATTAAAGAATTAAAACGCTGCAAGGAAATCGGACTCAAAGGTGTTCAAATTGGTTCGCATGTAAACGATTTAAATTTAAATGCCCCCTCCTTATTCCCAATTTTTGAAGCTATGCAAGACTTAGATATGGCATTATTCATACACCCTTGGTGGTATTCTGCAAAAAAGAAAATGCCCGACTATTGGCTACCTTGGCTTGTGGGAATGCCTGCCGAAACATCTTTGGCTGTTAGTTCATTGATTTTTGGTGGAATATTTGAAAAACTTCCCAAGTTAAGAGTTGCTTTTGCTCATGGAGGCGGTGCTTTTCCAGCAACTATAGGCAGAATAGAACATGGTTGGAAAGCACGACCAGATTTAGTAGCAGTTGATAATGTACACAATCCAAAAAAATATTTGGGGAAATTTTGGTTAGATAGTCTTGTACATGATCCCAAAATGCTAGAATATATTGTAGATTTAGTAGGTCCAGATAAAGTTTGTCTTGGGACCGATTACCCATTCCCTTTAGGTGAAGATATCCCCGGACAATTGATAAAAGAAACAGGTTTTTCCGATATCATTCAAGAAAAACTATTAGGCACATCCGCCTTGGAATGGTTAAAGATGACTGCAGACCAATTCAAATAAGTCAAGTAATTGTAGTATTTTGTCTGTTATGACAAATTTTACTTGTTGCCGATATTGACTTTATTTAATTTTGGTTTAATGCAAAAATCAGTAGGATTAATAATTGGCTTACTTGTAAGTGGTATTTTATCAGCACAGCAATATGTTTTAAAGCCAATTGAAGGTTTTTTCCCTTCAGTAAAAATTTATAAAAAGACAATAATGGATATGACTACCAATTATATCTACTTAGGTACTGATTTTGTAAATGGATTTAAAAATACCACGCGTAATACAATAGACTTAACAGGGGAAATTAATAACCAAATCCAAACTGCTGTACATGAAGGTACTCAAAAAACTAATGTAGTAGTATATTTAGATTCAGGTAGAGACCAGATTACACCTTTAGAAGGAGAGTTGAATTTTACACTTAAATTGGGTGAAAAAGGAATTATTAAATCTGTAGAAGGAAGCCCAGAAATTATTGAAGCGTTAAAATCAAATCCCGTTTCTGGAATGCAAGAGGGCTTGCCATATGGGATTTTTCTAAATACCCAAACCACACGTGCTGTTGGAGATTCATGGGTTGACTCATCTTACAATCAATATGGTATAATTAATTACACCTTCGATAGCGCGGTTGCTAATATTGGATATTTTTCCGTTAACCAAGAAATGAATTACACAACAAAAACTAATTTTTCTGGAGTTGAATCAGAACAAACCGTTGTAGGAACAACAAGTGGAAACATTCAAGTTGATTTAAGTAACAATCTTATAACGAAGTTATTTTACCAGATGGAATTAACTGGTAATCTGTTAATGAGTGAGTATAGGATTCCTTTAACCATGCGGGGTAGTATCTCTGATAAAGCTTCCTTAAAACCTATCAACTAACAAAATACTTTATTAATTTCATCCAAAAGGTATCCTTTCTGAAATAAATATTTTATAACCTTTTGCTGTTCTAAAAAGTTTAATTGTGACTTAAGTTCTGATAATGATCCCTCAATTGAATATCCCATTAATCTAATTTTTTTTCTAGCAAGTTTCTCAATTTTATCCGCTTGTTGGTTATCAATTATATTACTAAGGGCCCTATCTATTAGAGCCTTTTTAATCCCAGCTTGCTTCAAGCCTATTTCAATCTTTTTGGGTCCCCAGCTTTTTTGATTAAACTTTCCTTTTACATATGCTAATGCAAACCGCTCCTCATTAATAAAATTAGATTGAATTAAATCAACTAAAATTTGACCCGTTTCTTCTGATGTCATTCCATATTCACGACATTTATTTTCTACTTGTAATTGGCTTCGCTCTTGATAGGCGCAATACTTTTCAAGTTTTTGCAAAACTTTTTCAAGGGTTAGGAAGGAAGGTTTCTTCTGCCATGCCACATCACAAAGTAAAAACAAAAGTTAATACTGACATAATTTCGGATTTCAAAGTTAAAATCATGACAATTTTTCCTACTTCATTATTTGGAATACACTTTGAGTATTGATGGGTATGAAAACAGGTCAAATTTCAGTACAATCCGAAAATATTTTCCCTATCATCAAAAAATTTCTTTACACTGATCAAGAAATTTTTATCAGGGAATTAGTAAGTAATGCTGTTGATGCTACTAAGAAAATACAAACTCTAAATAGAATTGGAGAGGCATCCGGTAATTTAGGTGAACTTAAAGTTGAAGTTAAAATTGACGAAAAGAAGAAAACTTTAACCATATCTGACTATGGTGTGGGGATGACTGAAGAGGAGATAGAGAAATACATTACTCAGCTAGCCTTTTCTGGAGCTACCGAATTTGTAGAAAAATGGAAAGATAAAGATCCAGAACAAATGATTGGGCATTTTGGTCTCGGTTTTTATTCTGCATTCATGGTGGCAAAAGAGGTAACTATAATATCAAAGTCTTTTAAAAAAGGTGCAGAGGTTGTAAAATGGAATTGTGATGGTACTACTTCATATTCTATTGACACAGCAAAGCGCAAGAGAAGAGGTACGGATATTATTCTCCACCTCACGGATGAAGATGCAGAAACATATTTATCCACTTGGAAAGTCAAAGAATTGCTCCGAAAATATTGTCGTTTTCTACCAATACCAATCGAATTCGATGGGGAAACTATTAATAATCCCGATCCGTTATGGAAGAAAAAACCTAGTGATTTAAAATCTGAAGATTACACAAAATTCTTCGAAGAGCTTTACCCAATGCAAGAAGCTCCATTATTCCATATTCATATAAATACTGATTTTCCATTTAATTTAACTGGAGTACTTTACTTCCCAAAAATTAATCAAGCCCTTGATAATCGAAAAGATCGTGTTCAACTCTATAGCAATCAAGTATTCGTTACTGAGGATGTAAAGGATGTATTGCCTGAGTTTTTAGTATTATTACAAGGTGTAGTGGATTCGCCTGACATCCCTCTAAATGTTAGCCGAAGTGCACTACAAAGTGATTCAAACGTCAAAAAAATAACTGCTCACATCTCAAAAAAAGTTAGCGATAAACTACAAGAAATTTTCAAAGCAGACAGAGAAGAGTATCAAAACAAGTGGGAATACTTAGACCTAATTGTAAAATATGGAATGCTATCTGATGAAAAATTTGCTGACCGCATGAAGGATTATTGTTTGGTAAAAACCACTGAGGATAAGCTTCACACTATCCAGGAATGGGTTGATCATTGCAAAGCAAACCAAACTGATAAAAATGATGAAACTATAATACTGTACACTACCGATACTAAAGCACAACACATGAGTATAAAATCTGCTCAAAATGCTGGCTATGAGGTAATCGTACTTGATGGACCCCTAGACGTACATTTTGCTGGGTTTGCGGAAGGTAAGTTTGAAAAAGTAAAATTCAAAGGTGTTGATAGTGCTCCAGTTAATCAATTGATTGAAAAGGAAGAAACCATTGAGAGCGTGTTGTCAAAAGAACAACAAGAAGAACTAGAAAAAGCAGTTAAATCATTAGTAAATGAGGCATCTTTTGATGTAAAAATCGAGTCCCTTCCACCACAACAAGATTTCATTAGCATTCACAAAAATGAGTGGGAAAGACGAATGGAAGAATACGCCAAAATGGGTCAATCAATGCCCTTTGGTGATATGGGCATGAACAAAAAAACACTCATCATTAACTCCAATAGTGAAGCTGCAAATTCAACTCTTTCGAAAGAAACTGATGAGCGATCTAATTATATCCAACACTTTTTAGATATAGCTCTTTTGGAAAAAGGACTACTCTCTGGAAGTGATTTAGAAAGATTTATTGAAAAAGCCAAAAGCTTTATCAAGTAAACATTTAAGTCCTGTAAAAAAAGGGCAGTGATATCACTGCCCTTTTTTTATGCTAAAGTGAATACCGTTATTTCAGGATATATACCCATTCTACCGGGATATCCTAAGTATCCGAAACCTCTGTTCACATATAAATACTGATAGTTTTCAGTGTATAAATCAATCCATTCTTTATATAAATATTTTACCGGACTCCATCTATAAAACTTGGAATCTATACCAAATTGCATTCCATGTGTGTGCCCACTAAAGGTAGCATCAATATCAGTTTTCCCAACAACTTGAGCTTTCCAATGGCTCGGATCGTGACTCAACAATAATTTGGTTGAGATATCTTGTGAAAGACCTTCCATAGCCTTGTTCAAATCACCATACTTAGGAAATCTGCCTTTTTCACTCCAGTTTTGTACACCTATTATTGCAATTTTTTCACCGTTCTTTTCAATTACTCTATTTTCATCAAGTAATAAGTTCCACCCTAAAGCCTTATGGTTTTGATACATCATCTCCATATTTTTTAATTTTTCCTTAGGATTGTCCCAAATAACATAATCACCATAATCGTGATTACCAAGAATTGAAAAGACACCAAGAGGTGCTTTGATTTTTTTGAATACATCGATCCACGGATGTGCTTCTTTAGCGGTATCATTGACCAAATCACCAGTAAAGAAGACCATATCTGGATTCTGCTTGTTAATTAACTCGACTCCTTTAATCACCGCATCTCTATCCCAAAAACTTCCACTATGAATATCCGAAATTTGAACAATTTTAAGTCCCGCAAAACTTTTAGGAAGGTTTCTTAACTTTAATTTACGCTTACGGATAACATAATTATGTGCGCCCTTAAAAACACCCCACACGGCAGAACCAAAAAATAATGCCCCAAACCCTAAGCCCAAATAAGTTATAAATTTCGATCTTGATATTCCGCCATTTGCTTGAGACTCAAACCCACTAATATTGGAGTTGGATCTGATATCAAACCAAAACCATTTTACTACTCTAATACCATCATCTAGGAGTAAAAAAATCACCCAAAGTAGTTTTACAATAAAAATACTAAATATAAATCCCGCAATAAACCTTAAAGTAATTGGGTTGAGGTCTAGTTTTGAAGATCGCATTAAACCCATAAAAACTACAAGCGCTGCTGAATAACCCCAATAAATAATAGCGACCAGTTTTTTAACCCAATTATCTGAGTTCTTTATTAAAACTCTTACTCCTTGCCAAGTGTATACATCCAAAAGGATAAACAGCAGAGCAAAAAACAGGAAGCCAACGACTTTACTTTTAAACATCTGAAAGGTGCAAAGTAAGGTTTGAAAGAATCAATTCTTTTAAAAAATCGTTGAACGATTAATTTTAAGATGTAGAACGAATTTTACTGCGTTTGTTTTCTTTTAAATATGGCAGTAAATCCTTTATTATATTGGTTGCTGTTCTCAAATAAGTTGTAATATGGGCTAAAATTTTGTTTGATAGTATTGGCTTTTTGAGCATCATTACCATTATAAAACACAAACACTATTTCCTCAATGTTGAAATACTTACGCCTAACTATAATCAGGTCGTCGGAAGGGTTTGATATGAAGGTCTGACCTAACTGCAACGCAATAGAATTAGCTCGAATCCTATTCAAACGCTGAAATATTTTTAGATTTTCTTGTTCTAAAGAATCTAATTGATCATCAAACCTCATCATCCTACGATTATCAGGATCATTTCCACCGGGCATTCCAATCTCATCACCGTAATAAATTATAGGAATACCAGGAACGGAAATATTAAAGGCCATTAAATTTTGTAGTTGTTCATATACAACTGGATTTTCAATTTTGATTTTTGAATCCCAACCTGCCTGCTTTCCATCTTCATTATCTTTAATACTGCCATCTGCCTTACTTACAAAACGAGGGCGATCCTGGTTTCCGGTAATATTACCCATCAAGTGATTTTGCCCATACCAATCAAGTGATGTTTTTAATGTATTGCTTAAGTTAGTACAGCCACCTCCAATAGATTTAAAGGTATTCACAGCCGCGTCATATAAATTAAAGTCAAATTGAGCATCTAATAAACCATCACCTAAATAAGAAGCTATTAGCTCTGGACTCCCATAAGTTTCACCGATTTGAAAGAAATCTTTCTTATTTGACGATTTAATTTTTCTTGTTAAACTTCGCCAAAATTCATTCGGAATATGCTTAGTAGCATCATGTCTGAAACCATCTATTGGATATTTATTTATCCAATAAATTGCACTGTCTGTTAGAGCTTCCACAACTTCTGGATTCGAAAACTTAAATGTTGGGAGAAAAGTATCAAACCAGGTGGTTAACCTCTGCTCATCCCAGAGCTGCATATTTACAGTACCATCCTCCAAATATAATGATGTAAACCAATCAGGAAATTGTTTCACCATTGGATGTGTTTGATGAACATGGTGAGCAACATAATCCAAAAGGATTCTCATATCCTTAGCGTGTAAATTAGTAATTAAATCACTGAATGCCTTTTCACCTCCATATCTTGAATCAATTTTACTTAATGATGTAGGCCAATATCCGTGATAACCTGAAAACTTTGTTCTTGGTTTTAACCATTGACCCCATGGTCCATTAGGATTTTCAACGATAGGAGAAACCCAAATAGTATTTACACCCAATTCCCGAAAGTACCCTTTTTCTAGTTTTGAATTGATACCCTGTAAATCTCCCCCAAAATAGTCTACTTTTGGATTGACTGAATCATTATTTATTTTATAATCGTTGTCAGTATCAGCATTATTAAACCTATCAATCATAGGATTATAGATTATCATACTCCGTGGATTATTCAGCCTATTAAAAACGTCTAGCTCATTAATTGGTCTACCATCTAAGATTGGCACCCATAAATTATTGCTTCTTGCATTTGTTGTTATGGACCAAATGCTTAAATCATTATATCCATCCTGCTTGGGGATATTTACAACTGATAAAACCCATTTATTATCTTCAATAATTTCTGGT
>Ga0181583_10001217_pt1 | contig 19022 bp, 16 predicted proteins | sample 071ome_31_FD_132461 | JGI IMG/M metagenome (GOLD analysis project Ga0181583, IMG submission 132461) | Coastal salt marsh microbial communities from the Groves Creek Marsh, Skidaway Island, Georgia - 071405CT metaG (megahit assembly) | ecosystem: Environmental > Aquatic > Marine > Intertidal... | reverse complement strand
TCTTCACGAGCCAGACGTTCATTCTGCTTTAATTTTGCGACCTCGATATACAGCCTGACCATATAGCCGCCTTCGCGCGGAATGATCAGCATACTGCCCTCTTCAGCTGAATGAATAGCCGATTTCATGCGGATATCGGGAAAGTCTGTTACCGCCAGAACATCCATCACACCCCATGCGCTATTGACAGAGTCGCCTTCCAGCTGAAAGCCTAATTGCTGGCGTACCGCAGAATGTGCCCCGTCACAACCCACCACAAATTTTGCCCTGATGGTCTCGGTATGAACTGCCCCTTTGCTATCGGTATGATCGAGTGTTAGCCCGACTGGATAGGCATCCATGTCATCAGCGCTATCTTTATCAATTTCCAGGCTGGCCAGCTTGCGGCTATAAAAAGGACGCAACGGGTAATTGCCTGCTTCCATCACCTCTAAATAACGGTCATGGATACGTGCCTGGTTCAAAATAACGTGCGGCATTTCCGATAACCCGTCTTCGGTATCCTGCATCCTGTCTGAACGTTTGATGGTAGCCGGGTTATCGGGATCCGGCCGCCAGAATGTAGTTTCATTTACCCAACAGCTCTCTTTCAGTACCTTTTCGCTAAAATTAAAGGCTTCAAACATTTCCATTGTCCGACAGGCAATACCATCTGCCTGACCTTGCGTCATTGGCCCGTCCTTTTGGTCAATAATAACAGTGTTGATATCACCAAAGGCACTGAGCTGGGCCGCCAGTGTCAGGCCGGCAGGCCCGCATCCGACAATCACCACATCTGCTTTTTCCGGCAATTTTTCTGGCCAGGATGTTTTTTTCTTTGCGGCATCGGATAATTCAGGATTTCCGGCTCTGAATCCATTTTCAAAAAACTGCATCTAAACGCCCCTTTTTATTCGCCTTCAGGATGTTGTCTTGCCAAAGAAAATAATAGCCGGATCGCTATTATTATATAATCTTTCCAGTAACGGTGCGCGCTCTCGCAAAATGACATTCACATTCAAACTGCCCTTTGCGGTAATTTCAGCGTGTTTTACCGAAGGCGGCTCTGCCAGCACAAGGGCACGGCGAATACGGTTTGATGAACCGGTTGCCGCGGCAAACAACCCTTCCAGCCGCTCTCTCACCTGCTCAAGATAGCTTTTATCATTTATCGCCCCTTGGCTTTGTTCGCTAAGCTGTAATTGCGGATCCGGGAAGATCAGCAAGCCGATATCAGCCTTATCTGCCCCTGTGACCACCACATCCTGTACCAGCCCTGACAGCGCGGATAAGGCGGCCAGCCGCAAATTGCTGGCATGAACCCAGGTACCGGTCAGCAATTTGAAATCTTCACTTAGCCGCCCGTCAAACAGCACCCCGTCTTCCATATTATCCGGGTCTGCAAAGCGCACCGCATCCTGGGTAATCATAAAGCCGTCTTCATCAAATGTTTGGGCTGTCTTTTTCGGGTCATCCAGATAGCCGGACATGACATTTGGCCCGCGCACCCGCAGCTCGAAACGATCGGCTTCTACCGGAATAAGTTTAGCCTCCAGCTTTGGTGCAGGCACACCTATCATGCCGGAACGCGCCCCGCCCTGATGGTGAATAAGGCACATGGGCGCGGTCTCTGTCATCCCCCAGCTAGAGGTCATCATCGGGATACGGCCTGTCTGGGCAATGGCCATTGCCTCCAGCGCGTCCCAGACCGCCTTTGGCAAAGACGCGCCTGCATAAAAAATCATATCCAGATCACGGAAAAACGCCTTTTGCAGCGCGTTATCCTTTTGCATCGCATCTACCAGCATCCCATAGCCGGCAGGTACATTCATGCTCAATGTACCGGGCATCAGGCGCAGATTTTCAATCGTCTTTTCAAACAGCCCTTTTACCGGCTTGCCTTCATCCAGATATAAAGAGCCGCCATTGGACAGAACAAGATTGAAATCCGAATTTCCGGCAAAAACATGGTTCCAGGGCAACCAGTCCAGAATGACAGGCGGGCGCGTTCCTAAAAAGGGCAAGCAGGCCAGATATTGTGCCTGATTAATACACATCATATGGTGGGTTTGCGGCACGCCCTTTGGCAGAGAGGTTGAGCCGGAGGTAAATAATATCTTTGCCAGACAATCTGGATCAACCTGATCATAGGCAGCATCAATTTGCGCATTATCTGCTGGCTGATTTTGCAGGCCATCCATGGTAAGCTCGCCCTTTGTTGGCTGGCGGCCAACCAGAATTTGCACCCCATCAAAAACAGGGCGGCTGAGAGCTGCCCGAAAACGCACCCCATCTTCGGCATAGACCAGCGCCGGTGAAACCTTGCCGGCGATATAATCCAGCCTGTCCGAGGCCTGTTCAATCAGCGCATATTGCTCTGCCAGAGGCACAGTGACCGCCCCGATATATTGTGCGGCCAGTTTTAAAATACCATGCTGGACGCTTGCCCCGGACAGCACCAGAATAACATCGCCCTTTTTAAAACCATGCGATAACAGCCCGCCTGCTGTTGCGCGAACCTGCTCCAGTGCCTCGCGATAGCCAAGCGCATACCATCCCGCCCCTGAACGTTCCGCAATAAAAACCTGATCGGGTGTCTTTTCTGCCCAGTGATGCAGCCATTCCCCTGTATTGCGCGCAACCGGGCCCAGCGGCAATTTCGAATTCAGGATGAGCGTGCCATCGCCTTGTCTGTCTATATTCAGGGTATGTTTGGGATAATCAGTTACAGAATCGCTCATTTTACCCTTCCTTATCACCTCGTGCCTGCCCCCTTATTGATAGGCAACAGCCCTTGTTTTTCAATAATTTTTAACAAGACTTTGACAACAAAAAATACTTATTTAATATAATTATTATAAAAAATAACTGTGGCTGGCAAGCTGACTCTCTCTAATCGATTGAGGTGCCAGCCCGGTATTGGTAGAGGGGCGCTAAAGTGGACATAAAAAACAGCCATTGCGTTATTACAGGGGCTGCCAGCGGATTAGGGGCTGCCACTGCACGCCGCCTGCATATCGCCGGGGCGCATATTTCTGTTCTGGATCGCAATCTGGAAGCTGCAACACAAATCGCACAGGAACTGGGCGGCGATGCTTACGGGCTGGATGTATGCGATACTGGCCAGGTTGAACAGACCATAGCCGCGCTGACAAAAAAGGCAGGCACGCCCCGGGTTCTGGTAAATTGTGCCGGCATTGGCAAGGCGGCCAGAATTGTCGGGCGTGAGGGCAATCTGTCGATAGAGATGTTTCAGCAAACCATACAGGTGAACCTTATTGGCACCTATATTATGATGAGCCATGTAGCACGCGAAATGATAGCAGCAGCAGAAACACCTGGCCAGGAACATGGCGTTATCATCAATACCGCTTCGGTAGCCTATCAGGATGGCCAGCTTGGTCAGGCGGCCTATGCCGCGTCCAAGGGCGGGATTGCCTCGCTTAGCCTGCCGGCTGCACGGGAATTTTCCAGATTTGGTATTCGGGTAATGGCGATTGCGCCGGGTCTGTTTGAAACCGCGATGACAGAAACCCTGCCAGATGATGTTCGGGCAACCATTTCTGCACAAATCCCCTATCCCCAGCGTTTGGGGCTGGCCGATGAATATGCCCGGCTGGCAGAAAATATTATTACCAACCCCTATTTGAACGGGACGACTATTCGCCTGGATGGGGCGATGCGCCTGCCCCCGAAATAACAGGCCGCCAAAATAACAAAAGAGACAAACCTTTACCAGAGAACAAAAACAGATAAACGCCAGAGATTTTTATGACCCAGCCTGTTCTAGATATCCATATTGAAGAAGAAATCGCCTATCTGACCATTAACCGGCCAGACAAGCGCAATGCGATGAATGATGCATTGCTTACCGCGATTGGCGAGTTTTTCTTCGCACCGCCGGAACAGGTCAAGGTGGTTATCCTGTCTGGCAAGGGCGGACATTATTGTTCCGGCCTGGATTTAAGCGAGCATATATCGCGCACAGCCGAAGGCAATCTGCATCATTCGCGCAAATGGCATGGCATTATGGATCAAATCCAGTTTGGCGGCCTGCCAGTGATATCGGTGATGCAAGGGGCGGTAATTGGTGGCGGGCTGGAGCTGGCAACCTCTACCCATGTTCGCATTGCCGCAGGCGAGGTGCAATTCCAGTTACCAGAAGGCCGGCGCGGCATTTTTGTGGGTGGCGGGGCAACGGTTCGGGTTGGCAAAATTATAGGCCCGGACAGAATGACCGAAATGATGTTAACCGGGCGCATATATGATGCGCCGCAAGGCCAGCAGCTGGGTCTTGCCCATTATGCCGTCGAAGAAGCAGAAGGCATGGAGCTGGCCATGAAGCTGGCCGGTAAAATTGCCCGTAATGCGCCTATGTCAAATTACATGATGATCCAGGCGGTAAGCCGGATTCAAAATATGCCTTTTCAGGAAGGGCTATTTACAGAATCGCTGGCAGCCGCCCTGTCACAAACCACCCCGGATGCCGAAGAGGGGTTGCGTGCCTTTTTGGAAAAGCGTGCCCCGAAATTTCGATAACATCTATTAGAGATACACACCGCCAGATACTAAAAATAAAGCAGCTTTCTAAAATGTCGATATTGCCCCAACACCCCCTTACCATCAAAGATCAGGCAGATAGTCTGTTGCGGCAATTTATCGGCTATAATATGAAGCGTGCCTATCATGAGATACAGGCAGAATTAACCCAGGCCTTTAAACAAATCGGGCTGAAAATCGGCTCGTTTTCGGTGCTTTGTGCGATACTGGAATATCCCGGCCTGAAACAATCTGCCCTGGCAGAAAATCTGGCTATTGAACAGGCCAATCTGGTTCAAATGCTGGATGATCTGGAAAAAAAAGGGCTGGTAAAACGCGAGCGGGCAAGCGGGGACAGACGCGCCTATGCCCTGTTCATTGCCGAAAAAGGCAAAAAGCTCTGCCTTCAGGCACAACAGATATGCAGCGACCTGGAAGCTGATTTTTTACAAGATTGTTCTGCACAGGAAATCGATAGCCTCATCACCCTGTTACAGAAAATTGAAGGCCGGGTAAAAGCCAAGAGGATATAAAAATGATTGATCTGAATAAAATCAGAGCCATTGATATTCACACCCATGCAGAAGAGCCCTGCGGAATGCATACCGATGATGGCTATGATGATTTGCAATCGGCTATGGCTAAATATTTCAAAGCCCCCTGGTCGCACCCGCCAACCATCCCCGAAACAGCTGCCTATTTTCGTGAACAGCAAATCGCGGCTGTTATTTTCCCGGTCGATTCTGAAAGAGAGACAGGCTATCGCCGCTATAAGAATGAAGAGGTGGCAGAGCTGGCAGCAGAACATGATGATATTCTGATACCTTTTGCCTCTATCGACCCTTGGAAAGGCAAAATGGGGGTACGCGAAGCCCGCCGCCTGATCCGTGATTTTGGCATTAGGGGATTTAAATTTCACCCGACCTTGCAAGGCTTTTATCCAAATGACCCTATCGCCTATCCTTTATATGAAGCGATTGCCGAAGAAGGGCTTATCGGGCTGTTTCATACTGGCCAGACAGGGGTCGGATCGGGGATGAAGGGCGGCAATGGGATGCGGCTGAAATATTCCAATCCCATGTATCTGGATGATGTCGCTGTGGATTTTCCGGAGATGCAAATCATTATGGCGCACCCGTCTTTTCCCTGGCAGGAAGAAGCGCTATCGGTCGCCCAGCACAAGCCTAATGTCTATATTGATTTATCAGGATGGAGCCCAAAATATTTCCCGGAAATTCTGGTGCGCTATTGTAACTCTATCCTGAAGAAAAAAGTGCTATTTGGCTCAGACTGGCCAATGATTACCCCCGATAGATGGCTGGCGGATTTTGAAAAGATCGCCATTAAGGATGAAATCCGCCCAGATATTCTAAAACATAATGCAGCCCGCCTGTTGGGGCTGGCAAAATAGAAAGAGACGCGCGAACATGACCGCTTTGATGACCCCGCCCGAACCCGCATTGGAACCCTTTGCCTCAATAGAGGTCGCGCTGGGCGATATCATAGAGATGGGACATGGCAGAGGCGGCAAGCGGCGCATTATCCCGATTATTGGCGGCCATGTTTCGAGCCCGCATTTTTCCGGCAAGGTGCTGAATATCGGGGCGGACTGGCAAACGGTTTTTGAAGATGGTCTGGCTGAACTGGATACCCGCTATGCCTTTGCCACAGAAGATGGAGCCGTCATTGAAATCATCAATTATGGTTTGCGGCATGGCCCGAAAGAGGTACTGGCAAAAATTGCGGCGGGCGAAGCGGTTGACCCTGATAGCTATTATATGCGTACCCATGCAAGGCTGGAAACAGGCGATGACAGATATCGCTGGGTGAATAATTTGCTTTTTATCGGCACGGGCATTCGCCTGGCAAATGCAGTGCATATCCAGCTATATGTGATTAGATAGGAAAAGCGTTTAAAAAAGATGTCTGCCTTTCACGCCCCATTAGAGGATATTCTGACCACCCGGCAACTGATCGCTGGCCAGCAGGATATGACAGATTATGATAGCGATATCTCTGCCAGTGTGATTACCCAGTTCGCCCGGTTTGCCGAAGAGCAAATCGCCCCGGTAAACGGGATTGGCGATGCGGAGGGCTGCAAATTAACGCCCGCAGGGGTAGTGATGCCAAAGGCGTTCAAACCTGTTTACAACCAGTTAATCGCGGATGGCTGGCAAGGGCTGAGCGCACCCGAAGAATTTGATGGTATGGGGCTGGATAAATTTACCGCTGCCGGCGTGTCTGAAATTTTTTCAGGGGCGTGTCATGCCCTGCAGATGGTATGTAATCTGGTACCGGGGGCTATCGCTATTTTGGAAAATTTTGCCAGCCCTGATCAGCAAAAGCGTTTTATTCCACCATTGGCACGCGGCGAATGGCTATCCACCATGTGTCTGAGCGAGCCCGAGGCAGGCTCGGACTTAGCGCGTATTCGCTGTATGGCACAAACAGATGGTATGGGCTGGCACATCACCGGCGAGAAAATCTTTATCTCTGGCGGGGATCAGAATTTAAGCGAAAATATCCTGCATTTTGTGCTGGCCAGAACCGGACCGGCTGAAAAGGGGCTGGCCGCTTTATCTTTATTTGCCTGCCAGAAATTACATGACGGTGCGGCAAATGGGGTAAAAATTCTGCGTGTCGAGGAAAAGCTGGGCATTCATGCCTCGCCAACCTGTCATATGCGTTTTGACAAGGCCAGAGCCGAGCTGATAGGCGAAGAAGGGGCGGGGTTACAATCCATGTTCACGCTGATGAACCATGCCCGGATTGATGTGGCCTTGCAAGGGGTTGCCCATGCCCAGCAAAGCTATCAGCTGGCCAATGCCTATGCGATGGAACGTATTCAGGGGCGCAAAAAAGATAAAAGCCCTGCCCGGCTGAGCGACCACAGCGATATTCAGCGTATGTTATCAGAACAGCGCGTTCTAGCGCTGGGCAGCCGGGCGATGTGCTATACCACCTTGCATTATCTGGAAGCTGGCAACCAGCCGGAACTGGTAGAATTTTTAACCCCTTTATGCAAATTCTTTTGTTCAGAGGCCGGTATTCGTTCTGCTGATTTGGCCATCCAGATTTTGGGCGGCTATGGCTATCTGCGCGAATATCAGGTGGAACAAATCTGGCGCGATGCCAGAATCACCTCTATTTATGAAGGCACAAATGGTATCCATGCCCGGGCAATGGTGACACGCAATCTGCGGCTGGCCAGGGGTAAGGCAGCAGATGATTTTCTGGGGCTGATAAAAAAGCTGAATGATGGTCATAGCCGTTTGGATAGCGCTATAGCCAGATGGGAAAAACTGCGCCAAATCATTGAACAATCCAATGACCCGGAAGCCTATGCACAGGATTTTACCCAATTATCTGCCCATCTTCTGTTCCGCTCAATCTGGCAGGATTTAGCCAAAAAATCAGAGGGCAAGACGATGTTTACCCCATCACTAGCAGAGTTTGCCTGTCATTTAGCATGGCCGGTTCAGACAGTTTGTCTGAATGTCATGGACGCATAACCAAAAAAGAAAAAAGGAGGAAGCCAGTATCTATTTTGCAAGCGTTTTCGATAGCTGTATCTATCGGAAGCAAATAGCCAAAAACAGATATTTTTCCGCGCATAAATTGGCGTTGACCATGTCTGTTTTCTTATGGTTTGATGAAAGAACAAGCTGATACATAATCAGCTGTGAAAAGTTTTTGGAGGAACTTATGAAAAAATTTGTAACCGGTATGGCCGTTGCTGTAAGCGCAGCAATCGCCGCAACAACTGCGCAAGCCGCAACAAAAACGCTGACCGTTGCCAGCTGGGCAGGGCCAAAGCACGTGATGAATGCATCCTTTTTCCCATATTATCAGGAAGCATTGGAAAAATGCTCTGGTGGCGAGCTGAGCCTGAAGGTGGAATATGGTCTGGCACCACCACCAGCTTTATATGATACAGTGCGCGATGGCGTTGCCGATTTGACATGGGTGGTACATGGCTATACACCCGGCAAATTCCTGACCACCAAGCTGGCAGAACTGCCTGGCATTGCTGGCAATTCCCAATCTATCTCTGTGGCCTATCAAAAGACATGGGATAAATATCTGGCAGCTGCCGGTGAAACAAAGGGTGTACAGACCTTGTCTGTATTTGTTCATGGCCCTGGCATGATCCATACAATTCCGGCGATTAAATCCATGAAGGATCTGGAAGGTATGAAGCTGCGCGTTGGCGGCGGTGTGGCCAATGATATTGGCACAGCTCTGGGCGTTGCCGGGGTGAATGTACCGGCACCGGCTGTGTATGAAACACTGGCGTCCGGCGTGGCAGAAGGCGTGTTTTTCCCGATGGAAACCATGTATGCCTTTAAGGTGGCAGAACACGCGAAAAACACCTATGTAAATCCCGATGGTATGTACACTACCTCCTTCGGGCTGCTGATGAACCAGGATACCTATGAAAGCCTGTCTGACAAGCAGCGTGGGTGTATTGATGGCAATCGCGGTGTAGAGCTGACCAAAATACTGGGCGGTATGTGGGACGAGGCAGATGCTATCGGTCTGCGCGAAGCCAAGAAGATGGGTCTGAACATTATGGAATGGCCACAATCCGAGCGGGATTACTTCAAGCAAAAGACAGCCCCTGTCACAGCCAAAGTGCTGGACGAAGTATCCTCTCGCGGGGTTGATGCAAAAGCTGCGCTTGATTACTTCAAATCCCAGCTTTAATTGAGGCAGGTTCTTGACTTTCCTTTTAAACAAACTCGACTGGCTGGCCGAAAAGGTCAGCCAGTTTACCTCTTTTTTAGCCGCTTTGGTTTTATTATGGCTGGTGGGTCTGACTTGTGTTGATGTTGTCGGACGCTATTTTTTCCGCGCACCTGTTGTCGGGGCGGTTGAGCTGGTTCAATTATCGATGGCCGGCATTATCTTTTTATCCCTGCCTCTGATGTTTTTAAAAAACGATCATGTCATTGTTGATCTTATTCGCTTTAAAACAGGTAACTGGCTGTCCTGGCTGATCACACTTGCTCTTACCTTTGTGATGATTTTTGCTATTTTTATTCTGGCCGACAGGGTATGGGCTTATGCTGTACGCGCCTATGAAGATGGCGATCAAACCATCTATTTACATATTCCAAGATATTTAACGGTTGGGCTGGTCACCAGTTCGATCTACCTATCAGCGGCGTTTTTATGTTTGCGTGCCGTGCAAATGCTCTTGCGTCCGGGAAAATATCAAGAAGCTGCACAGCTTGATGAATAACCCAAACTTCTCGGAGACTGAAAAGTGATTGCCTCGCTTATTGGATTTGCAGCTATTCTTGTATTGGCCTTTATGCGGATGCCTTTGGGCTTTGCACTGGGTCTGGTTGGCGCGGTCGGGTTTGCAGAATTATCCAGCTATCGTGCGGCCATTTCAAATGCCGGCCGGCTGGTAATTGATGCGGGGCAAAATTATGGCCTGTCTGTTTTGCCTATGTTTATTTTAATGGGTCTGCTGGTCGAACGCGGCGGCATGGCTAAAGAGCTTTATCGTGCTGCTTATGTGTTTTTAGGGCATCGGCGCGGAGGCCTTGCCATGTCCACTATTGTGGCCTGCGGCCTTTTTTCTGCGATTTGCGGCTCGTCTCTTGCCACCGCAGCGACCATGTCAAAAGTATCCATGCCGGAAATGCGCCGCTATAAATATCATGACAGTCTGGCAACTGCCTCTATCGCCGCAGGGGGTACGCTGGGGATTTTAATACCGCCAAGCGTGATCCTGGTTATTTACGGTCTGATGACAGAAGAATCTGTTGGTCAGCTATTTGTTGCCGGTATTCTGCCAGGCATTTTGGGCGTATTGCTATATATCGGGGCCGTGATGTTTGTGGTAAGCCGAAACCCAGCAGCCGGGCCCGCAGGCGATAAAACCGGCTGGGCAGACAGGCTTATCGCGCTAAAGGATGTATGGGCAACACTGGGTTTATTTATCTTTGTGATTGGCGGTATTTATACCGGCCTGTTCACCCCGACCGAGGCAGCCGGCACAGGGGCTGGCGGGGCGATGCTGCTGACCTGGTTGCGCGGCAATCTATCGCTAAAGGCGCTGATGGATGTGTTATATGAAGCGGCTGCCACTACAGCAAAATTATTCACCGTTCTGTTCGGTGCGCTGATTTTTTCCAATTTTGTTAATCGTGCCGGCTTGCCAGATGCACTGATTTCCATTGTAACCTCTTTTGATGTCGCCCCTATCGGGGTTATCTTTATCATCTTGCTGATTTATCTGGCATTGGGATGTGTGTTTGAATCCCTTTCCATGATTTTGCTGACCGTCCCTATTTTTGCCCCTCTGGTAGAAAGTCTGGGCTTTGATCTGATCTGGTTCGGAATTTTGGTTGTGGTGGTTACAGAAATCAGCCTGATTACCCCGCCTATCGGGCTGAATGTATTTGTCCTGAAAGGCGTGTTAAAGGATGTCTCTATTCAAACCATTTTTAAGGGGGTTACCCCCTTTTGGTGTGCAGATATTATCCGTCTGATTATTCTGGCACTTATTCCGTCTATTGCGCTTATTCTGCCCTCGATGATGTAGCCGGGCGGGTGATTTCCTTTTTCACCTCCTCTGCTACAATCTTGCCCATCGCGTTACGGGGCAGCGCGTCGATAAAGTAGAATTGGCGCGGATGCTTATATCTGGCCAGCCGGCCATGCAAATAGGATTTTAGCTGTTCTTCATCTGCATTCGGGCTTGCCCCTATCACTGCAACTGGTACCTCACCCCATTCACCATCTGGCTGGCCGACCACCGCCACCTCTTCAATATCGCGATGGCGGAGCAAGACCCGCTCTATTTCGGCAGGATAGATATTTTCGCCGCCGGAAATAATGACGTGCTTTATGCGATCGACAAACCAGAACAGCCCGGCGGCATCCTTATAGGCAACATCCCCTGAATAAAACCACCCCTCTTGTAAGGCTTTTTTTGTTTGTGCCTCATCCTGCCAATAGCCCATCAGGACATTGTCACCGCGCACACATATTTCGCCTGGCTCGCCTGTCCTGACGGGTCTGGCATTATGATCACGAATTTCCACCTCACAGCCACATCCCTGACGCCCGATAGACCCCACGCTCTCAAAAGCTTCTGCAATATGCTGATAAATCGCCATTGGGCTTGTTTCTGTTGCCCCATAGATTTGAATAACCGGCACAGAGCGGGCATGAACTGCCTCGATCAGCTCAATCGGCACATCTGTTGAGCCGATAGAGATTGCTCGCAATCCAGAAATATCGGTATCTGCCCAGCCTGACTGTTCAATAAGACGTTTTAATATGGTGGGCACAACAATCACCAAATCCGATTTGGCACAATCTCGCAAACAGGCTTCAGGTTCAAAGACGCTATGCAGGCGCACAGTTGCCCCGATAAAAAAGGCAGGGGTTGCCAGAATATTCAAGCCCCCGACATGAAAAAGCGGCAAGACACATAAAATATGATCATCTGCGCGCATCTGATGGGCATCAAGGCTCATCACCGCATTGGCACGCAACGCTTTTTGACTAAGCAGCACCCCTTTTGGCCGGCCGGTTGACCCGGAAGTATAGACCAGCAATAATGCGCTATCCTCTGACACCGCCCCCCCTTCAAGGCTAGTATTTTCCGCCCGATTCTGGGCAAAAAATTCAGAAGCCAGCATCGAGGCAGAGGGGCAGATATTTCTTCCCGTTTCGGCAAATTTTTCATCAAACAGCAATATCTTTGGCTGGCAATCAGCCAGAATATCGCTTAATTCCTGTTTCGATAATCGCCAGTTAAGCGGCACAAATACCGCCCCGATTTTGGCACAGGCAAATAACAGAATAAAAATATCGGGATGGTTAAATCCCAGATAGGCGAGCCTGTCTGATGTGCCTATCTTTTGGCTGCGCAAAAGTTCAGCTGCCTTATCAATTCTGGCCGCCATTTGCTGATAGCCAAGAGGTTCATCGTTAAAAATAATTGCTGGCTTGTCCGGGGTTGAGGCGGCCGCATCGGCAATCCAGCTATCAATCGTCATCACTTTCACCAGGCTTGTAGAGCGCAGCCTTGCCCAGCATATCCAGGCATAATTCAGCCGTCCAGGGCAGCATTAAAGACCCGCACCGACTATCACGATATAGCCGTTCCAGCGGCAGGGAACGCAGCATGGACTGGCCGCCACAGGTACGGATAGCCAATTGAGCCAGCGCATTGGCATTTTCCATTACCGTATGCTGGGCAGACCAGGCGCGCATCAAACTTTCCTGACACGGGTCAGGCCGGGCTTCGGAAATAGCCTGGAACCAGAGGGACTTTGTTTGATCCAGCATCAGCCGCATTTGTGCCACCGCTAGCTGTTTGGTCGGGAACATCCGCCTTTTAACCGGTGGCATACCCGGGATTTCCCCGCGCAGATAGGCAATGGTAAAATCATAACAGGCCTGGGCAATGCCCATATAGCTGGGGGTCAGGGTCATAAACATATGCGGCCAGCGGCTGGCGGCCTGCGGATAAATCCCTGCCGGCATCAGCTGGGCTTGTTTGTTCACCTCTACATTTTCAAAAATCAATGTGCGCGAGACGGTTCCGCGCATACCAAGTGGATCCCATTCGCCCTCTACCCGTACCCCTTTTGCATCGGCTGGTATGGCAATATACATGGTATTGCGCCGGCTATGCGGGGCATCCGGGCTATCCAGTTCGGTACATAGCGCGCCATAATAATCGGCATGGCCTGAAAGAGAGGCAAAGATTTTTTTCCCGTTAATCACCCAGCCATTTTCGGTTTTCAGCGCGGTCGTGCCAAAAGCCTTGAAGCCGGCGGCGGCCGCGCTGCCTTCGGAAAAAGGCTGGGAATAAATTTTCCCCTCATTTAAAATACGCTGATAATGCAAACGGCGCATTTGCTGATGGGACTGATAAAGTTCTGCATCAAATGCCAGTTGATCCAGCAGATCACCTGTCCACAAACATGAAGAGACATGCATATTAAAGGTCAGGGCAGTTGCCCCGCAAAAACGGCCAATTTCGGCCGCTGCCAGCATATAGCTTTTCAAATCTGCCCCAAGCCCGCCTTCTGTTTCAGGAATACAGATACCCAGCAAGCCGGATTTTGCCAAATCCACATAATTTTCAGATGGAAAGCTGGCATTGCGATCATATCCGGCCGCTCGCGGGGCAAATTTTTCTGCTGCCAGATTACGTGCCATATCGCATAGCCGGGCTTGCTTGTCTGTTAGCCCCCATAAATGCGGGTGGAAAATGGGTTCAATATCTTGCGTCATTATCGGGCAAACCTGTCTTTATCGGGCAATAAACTTATCTAGAATTTGGCTAATTTCACGCGGGGCTTCAAGGGGAAGAAGATGGCCAACCCCCTCCAGGCAGTGATATTCTGCCTGCTGGAATTTTTCTGCCATTTTTGCCAGTGTTTTTGCCGGGGCGTTAGTATCTTCACTGCCGGAAATAACACAAACGCGCTGGGGGATGCTGGCAATATCCTCGCGCCGGTTAAAGGTTACAAGACAATTCAGAATATCGCGCCAAACCTGTTCTGAAATGGCGGACATAGAATGGATTGCTGCCTGTTTTACCGCCTGTGATGCGTTTGCCCCGACAGTTGCTGGCACAGCCGATCGGGCAATTTCTGCCATTGTTTCCCCCGCATCCAGAGGGGCGAGCCGCAATTTTAAAAATGCCTCTTTAAAGCTGTCATCGCGCCCGCCAAATGCGGCTGTTGCCCCCAGCATAGAAAGGCTGGCCACCTGTTCTGGAAAGCTGGCAGTATGTTCCAGTGCCACCATACCGCCAATAGAATGCCCGACTAGATGAACAGGTTCACCCAGAGTTTCAATAAACCCGGACAGCCATGTTGCCAATGCCGGAAAGCTGAGCCCGCCCTCCAGAGGAAGGCTATCACCATATCCCGGCAGGTTAAGGGCAATCGCGCGTACCCCTTCCATCCCCAACATCAGCGTCTGAAAATTACCATGATTGCCGCCAATGCCATGTAAAAACAGCACATAAGGCCCTGTCCTGCCAGTTTGCAGAATATCAATATTATCTGTCATCTAAACTAACTTTCCGGCCTCTACCACCAACTGGCCATCCAGGCGAATATCGCATCCCAGCATCGGCAAATCAAAATGCCCGCGCGTGAAACGCCCGGCAAATTCATTCGCCCCTGTGGAATATAAAAAATTGCCCGCCAGCGCGCGCAGCTCTGTGCCATTGCTATCGGCCTTGTCATAAATGGTCAGCGCCTCATAACGCGCCGCTTTGTTCAGCCCCCAGCCCACATGGCTGGTAGCATAGGCTTCCGGGCTATCAAAGCTGGCCAGATAATCGGCCATCAGCCGGGCATCGCTGCCCGTGCCAGAAACTGAGGTGATATAATCATTTTCAATCACCAGCTCTACAGGCTGTTCCAGATAGCGTTTAAAAGACAGATTAATGTCGCCTGCGCCCATTACCAGACGGCCATTTACCGACCCGGCCGCCGGGAAAGACACCACAATACCGCCTGGCCAATGGGCCAGCGTGCCCGGCCTGTCTGTCCAGCCCCACACCCCAACCGTGGCAGCGTCTTGCATATTCACGCTTAGATCCGAGCCATGTGCAGAAGTCACTTGCATGGTTTTTGCCCCGCGGCAACGTGCAACCGCTTCGCGAACAATATCCTTCATTTCTGCTTGCGGTCGCAAACGTGCCAAACAATCGGGATGTTCCTGACTAATATTCATTACCCGTGTTCCAGAGGCTAGAATTTCCGGGGTTTGCGGGGCGTGCATCAGGCCTTCAACGCTCATATCAATGACAATATCGGCTGCCTTTAAGGCATCAATTGCCAGTTTTTGCCCCTGCAAGGCAACAGATGCCCCGGAAGATTTTACAATAGGCCCTGAGGGTTCAGGCGGCGTTGGCACTTCTATATGCAAAAAATCCAGCCCCATCTGCCCCAGAGCCAGCTTGGCAATTTCAATATTTACCGGCCGGCTTGCCCGCTCGGATAACAGCACAATATCTTCGTCTTTTCGTATTGCGCATTTTTCAAAGAGATCGGCAAAGGCAGCGACCCAGTCTGGATTAAGGGGCAGGGAATATGTCATCAAGCAAAAATTCTTTATCACATTTTTTCAAAAAACCAGATAAATCCTAGCGGTCAAATCATGCGCTGGCAAGTAAGTGCCAGCCGACGATAAAAGGCAAAAAATATGCCCTGTTTTTAGTTGAAAGCCGTGTAAAAATTTCTGAGGATTAAAAGAGATTATTCAAAAAATTTAGTCAGGACAAAAGATGCCGGATTTTGATGTAATGATTTTGGGGGCTGGCGGTGTCGGCTGTGTGGTGGGCGGCCAGCTTTGTGCCGCAGGGTACAAGGTTCAGCTGGTTAATCGCAGCCCCGATACCGCCAATGCCATCGCAAAAAATGGATTACGCCTGGAGCTGAATGACGGGCTGAAAGTCACCCGTCCCGATGCGGTGACCAGCTCAGATGCCGGGTCTGCCCGCTTTGTAATGTGTTTTACCAAAACCCATCAGACAGGCGATGCGGTTCGCTCTATCGCGGGCGTTCTGACAGAAGAGACTATTTTGGTGAGTATGCAAAACGGACTGGGCAATGGCCAGCTTTTATCGGAAATGACAGCGCGCGATGTTTTACATGGGGTAACCTTGCTGCCTGCGACTGTCCTTGGCCCTGCACATATCCGCTCTATAGGCTCGCATAAAAGCTGGCTGGGCCCGCTTGAGCTGCAAAATGCCCGTCAAAGGACGGCTTGTGACCAGTTAGCTGAAATGCTGAATAACAGCCAGCTTGAAACCGAAACTCCTGAAAATGTTCTGCCCTCTATCTGGCAGAAAGCCTGTTTTAATGTGGCGATGAACGGGGCATCGGCACTGGCAGATGCCTCGCCTGGCCTCATTGGCGATACCCCCGAATTAAAAGCAGAAGCCCACGCGCTGGCAGACGAGGCTCTGCAGCTGGCAGCAGCACTGGATATCACACTAGAGGCAGATCAGGTACATGAGATGATCGATTTTGCCTGCCGGGAACATCGCTATCACCTGCCCTCCATGTTGCAGGATATTCGCGCCAATCGGCAAACAGAGATTGCATCGCTAAATGGCTATGTGGTCGCAGAAGCCGCCCGCCTCGGGCTAGCTGTTCCGAAATGTCAGCTGATAAATGGCCTGATAAGGGCGCGCCAGGCAGCCCCGGCATTCTGGGAAGGCCAGCCAAAATAATTGCAGGCCAGCCTTCCTGAAACGGATTTAGCCAGACAGTTTTATGACCAAAAGGTTTCGGCACATTCCAGAACAAACTGTAATTTGCGCTTTTGGTCACTTGCGGTGATATTATTGCCTTCTTCGGTAGAGGCAAAACCGCATTGCGGGGCGACGCCCATCTGGCTGTAATCAGCAAATTTTCCAGCCTGTTCATATTTGCGCTTGATATCATCCAGGCTTTCCAGTTCCCCGGTCTTGGTGGTGATAAAGCCCAGCATCACCCGCTGGTCGCCCTTGCTGAGTTGGCCAAGCGGATTGAGATCCCCTGCCCGGTCGGTATCATATTCCATAAAAAATACATCCACCCCTGTCTGGTTAAACACCGCATCGGCAACCGCATCATAGCTGCCTTCTGCGGCATGGGTGGAACGGAAATTACCGCGGCACATATGCATACCGATAGTCATATCGCCCGGACGTTCTTTGATGCTCTCGCGCATCATGCGGGCATATTGGGTGATGAGCCAGTCAGGGTCTTGCCCGGTGGCCGCTTTGGCCGCTCTATGTTTGGGATCGCACAGATAGGCAAAGAAAATATCATCCATCTGCAAATAGCGACAGCCCGCATCATAAAAGGCCTGCACCGCCTTTTTATAGGTTTTGATCAAATCATCCATCAGCAATTCAACATCCTGATAGGGGGCGTGGCGAATATCTGCGACATCGGTTCTGAAATGACAGCAGCTGGGCCCCGGAATTGAAATTTTTGGAATGATATTTGTCTGCGAGGCCAGATAGCGGAAATGATCCAGCATCGGATGGTCTGAGGGAAAATCAAGCGGGCCATTAATGGTCGGGAAAATTGGCCGCAATTTTACGCCGGCAAATTGTACCCCCTCATCGCGCTCTTCCAAATCCAGGCCTGTCAGGGCGCCCATAAAGTCATAATGCCAGAAAGAGCGCCGCGCCTCCCCATCTGTTGCAACGCTCAGGCCGATCTCTTCCTGCATTTTTACCAGTTCAATGATGGCTTTATCTTCTTCAGCCTTTAGCGCATCTGCTGTAATGGATTTTTCTTCATAAAATTTCTTTCTGGCATCTACCACATTTTGCGGACGCAAAAGGCTGCCAACATGATCGGCACGCGGCATAAATTTCTCAAGGCTCATAACCATTTCTCCTGACCTGAAATAGGGATAAAATTTCTATCTGTTTAATCGTTTAAAATAGAGGGGAAAACAAAAAAACCAATAGCGTATTTTTACATCAACCTGGCAGAAGAGCAAGATATAGAAAATAACAGCTTCTAGTTTTTCCGCCAGCGTTTCAATGCCAGAGCCAGTAACGCGATAAACAGACAAAAAGGTACTAATCCTGCCAGCCCGAAAGTCCAGTTATGGGTGGTTTCCACGACCCAGGATATCAGAACCGGCCCGCATAGCATACCGGTTGCCTGAATCTGGAACATCCAGGCATTATAGACAGGGATATTTTCTGCCATATCTGTTTGCTGGCCGACCAGATAAAAACATACAGGCGGCAACCAGCCGGTTAAAAATCCTATAACCATCAAAATCGTGATAAACAGCACAGGCAATTGGGTCAAAAGACTAAGCAAGGCGATAAAGCCTGCGGTTGAAAACCCGGCTGCCAGAACAATTTTTTCCGGCGCGATCCCTTTTTGGATCATCTGGCCGGAAAAAACATTGCCCCCGAAATTCAGCAAACAAAAACAGGCCGCAAAGGCTGAGGCCATTTGCAAGGACAGACCGGCTATTTGCTGGTTAAAGAGCGGCATAAATTGCAGCAAGGATTGATAAATCAGGGAATGCGCGCCAAAACTGAGCCCCAATATAGCCAGAACAGGCAGTCGAACTGCCTGTAAAATAGCCGGATAATTAAAGCTTTTTTGCGAGGCCTGCCTGTCAGCCGGGATAATCCACAGGGTTAAAAACCACACCAGTATCGTAACGCCAAGACCGGCTATCCACACTGCCTGCCAGCTGCCCCTGTCCAGCAATATCGGGGCAAACAACAAAACAGCGGCATTGCCAAAAGGCATAAAGCCGCCCCATATCCCCATCACCATACCGCGACGACGAATACTGGTATGCTGGGCGATAAGCGACGGGGCGGTAAGCATTACAGTAATAAGGCTGACCCCTTCGATAATTCTGCCGGCAAACAGGCTTTCAATATTCTGGCCAGCCAGAGACAGCCCATTGCCAATAGCCGCCACTATCAATGCCAGCAATATAATCCGCTTTGCCCCGATAAGGCGCACCATGCC
>Ga0181583_10001213_pt1 | contig 19040 bp, 31 predicted proteins | sample 071ome_31_FD_132461 | JGI IMG/M metagenome (GOLD analysis project Ga0181583, IMG submission 132461) | Coastal salt marsh microbial communities from the Groves Creek Marsh, Skidaway Island, Georgia - 071405CT metaG (megahit assembly) | ecosystem: Environmental > Aquatic > Marine > Intertidal... | reverse complement strand
CAGCCTCTATCCCTTGGTGACTGTAGGGAATACGGTTCCCCGCCCCTGTCGGGGCTTTCTTCGGTATGCAATTTATTTTCGCAATATCTCATTTTCTTACTTGACATGAGAATCGTTTACACTCAAAAAGAGGTCAACAGCCCCTGATTGGCAACCGGCATCGCGGTAACCAGCCCCGCGTCTTCTATCCCACTGAGTGGCGGGACGATGTTGACAACCCCACTGGCGCGGCCAAGACCAAGAACAAGCCGCCGCGCCGGACAGCAATGACAATCAGTCTGGCTGGGCATGGCTCTGATGTTCCAGCGGGTTGTCCTGATGTCCAGACCTGTTACCGGTCTGCTGATGAGGCCCATGGCAGGGCCGAAACATCAGAAACCCTAAACCCTAATGGAGGTTTGCAATGCAAACTGTTACTGTCTCACAATTTCCCACCGCCAAATCAATTGCTGGCCGTGGCAAGATTCGCAAGTATCTGGGCCTGAGTGTCGAAGATGCCGGACCTATCTTTGACTGCCTCGCATCCGCTGATGGCTATGTCTTCCGCGCTGATGCGCTCAAGGCACCACATACGCTGGATGATTTGGTGGTTGATTTCGCCGCATACGATGGCGCGGTCATCACCCGCGATGGTGCCGGTGAGCCTGCCGCACCGGCGGCACCCGCACCCGCCGCGCCGGTGGTTGCCGGTGATGATGCCCAGCAATTGGCTGGCCTTATCTCGCGCCTTGCCGGTTCATCAGTAGACGCCGGTCAGGTCCGCGACATTGTCCGCGCCGAATTGGCCAGCATGGACACGCCGACTCGTCAGGTCATCACTGTCGAATACAAGGCCCCTGATGCGGTCAAGCAGTTTGACCAAGCGCATCCGGCCCTTGCCGATATCATTATCTGGCTGGACCAAGGCGAACCGGTCATGCTGGTAGGTCCTGCCGGTTCCGGTAAGACCACGCTGGGCATGCAGGCGGCTGAGGCTAAAGGCGTGCCGTTCTATTTCACCGGCGCGGTCCAAGGCGACTACAAGTTGAACGGTTACATGGATGCCAATGGCAATTATGTCCGCACAACATTCCGCGAAGCATACGAACATGGCGGGGTGTTCCTGTTCGATGAAATAGACGCCTCGCATCCATCAGCCATTGTGGCATTCAATGCCGCGCTGGCGAATGGCCATCATGATTTCCCCGATGGCATGGTCAAGCGGCATCCTGATTTCCATTGTATCGCCGCCGCCAACACATATGGCCGTGGTGCGGACCGTGTCTATTCGGGCCGGAACCAATTGGATGGTGCCTCGCTGGACCGGTTCAGCGTCATAGAGGTTGGCTATAACACTGACCTTGAGTTTGCGCTGGGCCGCGACAATCCTGCATGGGTTGAGTATGTCCATCAGGTCCGGTCAGCCATCGACAAGACGGCCACCCGCCATGTTGTCGGCACCCGCGCCATCATCAAGGGCATCAAGGGGCTGGCCGCTGGCCTGCCCCGCGACAAGGTCGAAGATGCCGTGATTTGGAAGGGCCTCAGCCCTGACATCATCCACAAGGTCAAGGCGGCTATGTAGTCGCCTTGGCATCCCTCACTGATGAGGCTGGCCGGTTACCAGCCGAAACCCGCTCCGGCGGGTCTGGGGAAACCCTTTTCTGAAACCCTAATGGAGATTCGCCATGCGTATCCTGAGACAAACCAAGACCAAGATTGACCTAGAGTTTGACAGTCTGGCCCAGTTTGGTGCGATTGACGCCACCATGACCGCCGAACAGTCAACATACCGGTCCAGCCAAAAGGAAAACGACAGCGATTGGAATGGCTGTTCATTTTCCGAAGCCGTCCGCATGTCTGTCGAAGGCTGGGACGCTGGCCGTGACCGGCTGGTCAAACTGACCGAATCTGGCATCCAGCAATTGGACCGCGATGTGATACCGGTTGAGGTTCGCGGTGTTGCCGGTTACCGGCCTGATGTTCCGGCCTACTGCACCGGCGCGCCAGACTGCATGGTCATGCGTGACGAAGAGGTCAAGCCTGCCGTCCTGCGGTTGCTGGTTGATTTCGGCAACAGCCACAAGGTCACCGCTGACCAGATTATGAATTACGGCGCGGCCCTGCTGGCATACATCGAGGCCATCGAGGCTGAGGGTATCCGGTGCGAATTGTGGGCGGGTATCAAGGCCACAAGAAGCCGCACCGCATTCACGGCGCGGGTTAAGGTCAAAGACCCTGACCAGCCGTTTGATTTCGGTGCCATTGCCTTTGCGTTGTCGCATCCTGCAATGCTCCGGCGGCTCTATTTCAGGGCCGTTGAGCAATTCGCGGACATGTGGAGCGGTGAAGGTCAGAACCCAGACGCCGGTTTTACCACCGGCTATGGTTCACCGGCCACATATCCGCTGGACCTGTTCGATGGCGACACCATCTTTCGGGTGCCTGCCATCAACGACACACACAAGCAGTGTCGGACGCTGGACGGTGCGCTGAAGGTCTTCAAGGCCCAAATCAAAAACGTGTTGCGGAGTTATTCGCAATATGAAATCGCCGCCTGACGATGGCCCTGTTGCGGGGGCCGAAACCGGCGGGGCTGACGCCTCGCTGGTCGCGGTTGCTACTGACTGCGTTTACACAACCCTAGTGGAGACTGATAATGAATAGAGAAGAATGGCTATCTGATGCTTTGACCTACTTGATTCAGGCAGGGCAAGTTGAATCCCTCAAGACTGAAACCATCAAGATATCCTGCGGCTACGGTTATCGTTGCCGTGGTGGTAAGACTGCCGTCAAGGTATACACGCCGGAGCAGTCGCAGGGTGGAAACTGGGAAATCTTTATCAATCCCCAGATTGACCTTGCTGGCACCGCATTGCAGGCAGTGTGGCAGGGTATCCGCGAAATGGACAAAGCCATGACCGGTTCGCGCCGGTTCCGGTTGACTGAGCGGCACCCTGATGATGTGCATGTCCCTGATTACCCGCATGATGCGCTGGATATCGGCAAGGTCAAGAAACAGACCACCCGCTATCTCAAAGCAGAATGCCCTGACCGGCAATGTGGTTTTATCTTCCGCACATCCCGCCAGCAATTGCAAAAGGCGATTGATACCGTGGGTGGTGTTGCCTGTCCTGTATGTCAATCAGACATGCACCATGGGGTGGCGGCGTAAGCCGCGCCCCTCTGGGGCTTTCCCAGAGTATGCAAATCAAACCCTAGTGGAGACACAAAATGAGCAAGACAAAAGAATGGAATGTAAGAGTGGTTGTTTACCACAAAATCTATGGAATTGAGGCTGAGAGTGAAGAAGAAGCCAAACGCATCGCCAGCGAGGATGAGATTTGGGATGACCACATTGTCGCCTGCGACATCGAAGCCGAAGAGGTGACATCATGATGAATTTTCTTTTGATGGTCGGGGCCGTTTTCTTTTTCACAAACGGCCTTTTGATTCTCGAACTGGACCACCCCGAAGCGGGGCGGTTCATCTTTGGCATCATGACAGTGAATGAAGCAGTCTGCCTTGTCTTTGTCCTTTGGGCGTTCCTGCTTCTGTTTTTAATCAAGGACAAGAGGGCGAGACAATGAGCAAGCCAGCAATCAACATCACCATCGACATCGAATGGATTCAATCGCTGATGGAGCGGGTTGAACACACCACCATGTCTGATGAGGATGCCAGCATCATCATCAACGAACTGAAGGTCCATGATGATGTTCTTTACGAATACATCGACAACGCCATCACTGAAATGGTTGGCCGCTTGGATGTATAAAGCCACCTGACGATGGTTGGACTAGGAACCCAGCCGAAACCCGCTCCGGCGGGTCGTGGCTATCCTGCCATAACAGACTAAACCCTAATGGAGACGCGAACCATGAGTAAAATCATGAAAGCATATCTAATTGACCCGTTTACACGCACAATCACCGAAGTGAATCACAACGGGGACTATCGAGAAATTTATAAACTTATAGGGGCAGACTGCTTTGATGTGGTCTATCTCAACCGTGCCAACGACTGTTGCTACATTGACGATGAAGGCCTGTATGTCGAGGACCAAAAGTTTTTCCTCTATCACGGCTTTGGTCAGCCATTGGCAGGCAAAGGCCTTGTGCTTGGCACCAACGATGAAGGTGATTCAGTGTCACCGCAAATCACCATAGAAGAGGTCAAAAAGAATGTGGTCTGGGTGGATTTCATGCCCCAGTCCATGATTGATGACCTGTGCAAGGTGACCGTTACATCTTGGTGACCTTGCCTGCTACCTGATGAGACACCGTGAGACAGTGTCGAAAGCGGGGGTTGCCGCCCCCGCTCGTAGCGTCTCGCTACTACTCTAACCCTAATGGAGACAACAAAATGCAAGTCAAAATGTCAAAAGAATTATGGAATGCTGTCATCGTTGCGATTGATTGCGACCTAGACGATTTCCGCTCAATGGGAACAGCGGACGACCCTAGTTTAGATGTTCGTTACGGCAAAATGATACAGGCGCGGGGCATCATCCGTGAAGCCTTTATGAGCGGGGCCTTTCAAGACACACATGCTACCTGATGATGGCTGATTGAGACCCAGCCGAAAGCAAGGCCCCGGCCTTGCTCGTAGCGTCTCGCTACAATCTTCAAACCCTAATGGAGACTAGAATGAATCGATTCAATTTCGACTATGACCAGACATGCCTGCGCTGTGCAAAAGCAAGGGCAGAGCAGTGGGGCCTGACATCGGCCAGTGACCGACAGTTGGGCCTCATCCTTTCCTTTATGAAGCAGATGGATAAAACCGCTGGTGATATCAAACTGCCATTGGAAAACCAACAGGCCAGCCTGTCTAAAACAAGGGCAAATGAAATCATTGCTCAGTTGGCTGAAGAGTTTGCCTATGGGGGTGTTTCAGCATGACCCCATTTGTCGAATGTGAGACTGACGCCATCAAAGACAGGTCAGCATTTATCAATGACCTTGCTAGGCGGCTAAAGTTGGCCGGTCAAAAACCGAACAAGCGTTATTTGGTCAAGGAATACCACCGCCAAAGACGCTATCGGATGTTCAAGAATGACAAATACACAGTCATCTTAGACCCTCGCGTTGATGACATGCTAACCCCTGACCCCCGCATCAAGGTCATGCATTTATCTATCCGGCACAACGACAGGTCGGCTGAAATGGACTGGCGGGAGTTTCAGCAAATCAAGTCTGAGATTGTAGGTCCGCACCACGAAGGCCTCATGCTGTATCCTAGTGAAGACAGGCTGGTCGATTGCTCGAACCAGTATCACATCTTTATCCCTGTATCCGAAACAGGTGAGCCGCTGGGTATTCCATTCGGTTGGAATACTGAGCGGGTGACCATAACGCCGGAGCAGGCCCAACACTTAGGAGCAGTGCAACGAGGTTGACATGTGTAAACAACGCAATGTGCTGGCGAGAGTTGTCCGCTCGCCAGTATTCAAAACTCGCGTGGTGAAACCGCGCAAGGGCAAAGGTTCATATAGCCGTAAAAGCCGAAACCGTGACCAGCGTTTGCTGGTCCGGTCATGCCGGAGTGATGTCCGGTGTCTGACGATGGCAGTCACCATCGGCTCTATCCCTAATGGAGAAAAGAATGAAACCAATAACCTTTGGCATCGAAGACCTCACATATATGTGGGATTCCATGATGCACAATTTCTATCATGAGACCCAGAAAGATGGGGTCAAACAAAAGGACCGCTTTGCATTGATTAGGTGCGCCGGTCCCGAAATGGAAGAGCGGTTTGAAGATGTCACCGTTCCTGCTGGCGGTTACATGATGTGGTTTGACAGCCCCCTGAGTGCCATCACGGCATACAAAGTGGCCAGTCAGCATGGCCACACAACCCTCACTTTTGTTGACGGCGAAGATTACTGCGTCATCACCAATGCAGAGGTGTGGCTCGATGGCTAATTTCAAAATGACTAATGCAGTCACTGACTGCGGAAAACCTTCTACACTTTATCGTGTGCTGGTTTTCGCCGTGGAACTGGTCGCCACCGTTGTCTTTTTTGGGGCGATGATTTCCCTGCTTTACCTCGCGCCTGCGATTGAGGAAGGAATCATCCAATGGAAACAGACTTGGTAGTGACTGAAATGGAAGAAGAGGCTTGGCGTTGGCTATACGCTAGGCTCGAACCAGTGGGCCGCGCCCACACAATAAACCTAATGGAGACTGAAGACGATGTTTCACTACATCCCAACACCAATACGCAAAAAACTCGGCATCAAACTAAAGTGTGGAAGGAAGAAAGGGTATACCAAACTACCACTGGAAACTATCCGCGATATTGCGGCGCAATACGAGCGCGGCAAAACTCTGACGCAGTTAGCCGAAAAGCACAACACAAACCCATCGACAATACGCAAGTGGGTTTTGTCTCAGGGCGTAAAGACCCGCTCCAAAGGCAGGCCAAAGAAGACAGACGCTGGGCCACCGCCAAGCGCGGTTCGTGTCCTTACTGCTCTGGATAATCGCAAGCCACATCAGTCACCGATTGATGTGGCAAAAGAACTGGGCGTGTCCCGCCAGTATGTATACTGGGTGCTAAAACAATATGCCGCATAGGTATGGTTGTTATATCAAGGCGAGAAGCCAAACAGAAGGGGTTGCCGCGTTATTTCACCGGCAACCCCTGTAAGCATGGCCACATCTCTGAACGCCAAACATCCAAGGGCGAATGCATAGAGTGCAAGCGAATTTGGCAAGCAAGTAATCCTGAAAAAAGGAACGCTTGGTATATTGCAAACAGGGAAAGGCTAAGGCAAAAACGAAACCAAAACAGAGAAGAGGTGAACAGAAAAAAACGAGAGTGGTTTTCAAAGGTTGGCCACATTCGGGCAAAGGAATACAGGGCAGAAAATGCCGAACAAATACGCCGGTATTCCAAACAATACTATGAGAGGAACAAAGACCGCCTCAAAGAATACAGAGAAGAAAACAAGGCTAGGTATGATGCTCATTGTCGAGCAAGGCAAGCAAGACAATATAAGGCCACGCCACCTTGGGCTTGTATTGAGTCAATCTCTCTCAAATACAAAGAGCGGAACGCCATGTCCGCATTGACCGGTATTCCTCATCATGTTGACCATGTAATACCACTCAATGGAGACAATGTATGTGGGCTTCATGTTCAAAACAACTTGAGGGTAATACCAGCAAGAGACAACATGAGAAAGAAAAACCAATGCATGCAATAAAGAAAGGCAGGGTTTTACCCCTGCCTTTCACCCTAATGGAGACTGGAATAAACCAATCTCACAGTAGTCGTATATCACAACCAATTTTCTAGCGCGAGAATAAATATTGATGGTCGTAAAGGGTGTGTAAACAATCCTTCATTTGCTGAGACAGCCCCTTCCTGTCCTTGTGTCCTGATATCTCAGAGAACTCTCTGATAGAACAGTCATAGATTATAAATCCCTCAAGCAAGTTGAAGACTGTGCTTCCGAATCTTTCCAAGACAAACTGCCGGACCTTTGACAAAGCCTTCCGCGCCTCTACCTGTTTATTTGAGTAGGTGCGCCCAGCCCCTGAGCCGCCGGTTCTGTTGAGCCTACCCAACTGGCTGGACACATCCCCATTTACTTGGGCTGTATATGCTAGACCCCACCACAGACACGCAACCTCATGCATTTCCGGTGATAAAACACCGCGTAGGTGGGCGATGTCTATCTGTCGTTGGTCCCTGCGTTTAAGAGTGGACTTGAACTTTTCTGTCCAGACCACTTGGAAATAGCCTTCAGGTGTTTTGAACACCGCCTCACTTTTTCTTTTGGAATTTTTCAAAGATAACTCCCTCATCTTCTGGCAATGACCTGAGCATGTTGTCCAGAGGGCTGAACATGAACCGCACCATTCCGGGGCGTCCAATCTTTCGGTGGTAGCGAGATTTTAGCACATGCACTTCCATCATGCCTGCCTCGCGGCTGAACACTACCACCCCCAAATCACACCGGTTATTCCATGCGGCGGTGTCTGCAATGTCATACAAAGACATAGGCTGGTCGCGCATTTCCTGTCTGATTTTTGTCGGGTGAGCCACAATAACCAAGTGAACCCCCCACTTCTTTGCAAACTTCTTGAACTTGCGTATAGCCTGCGATGCATATTCGTGAGCCGACTGGTTGTTCCCAACCTCATGCTCTATCTCATTCCATGGGTCGATAACCACAACCTTCACATCGTGTCGGAGAATTAAGGTTGCCACCCGCTCAAGGATGTAGTCCACCGTAGGGAACTCATCATCAGAGGGATAGACAAACCAAAAGTGGTTATCAATCCAGTCCATGCAACGCTGTTCGTCCTGTTGTGACCGGAACCGTGGGGTGTTATTAACATCATAATCTGCGCCGCCTGCGAACTTTCCCATCCACCATATCTGCAAGTTTTCTTTATGGTCATCGGCTGGGTTCTGTTCAAAACTAGCAAAGACCGTCTTCAGCCCATGCTTTGCCGCAAGTGAGCAACAGATATGATTGAGCGCAGATGACTTACCATGGCCCGGAACACCAGACCAAACCGAGAAATCACCGAGCCGTATCTTCATATGGTCATCCATCTTCCCCATACCCAACTCGTAGGTGGGTCGGGTTGGACTTGGCGGTATCTCACTCATGCGGTAGATGCCGGACACATTCATCCAATTAGTGTGTTCTTCTATGGATTTCTTGACGCCAGCAATCCCGTGTTTACACAACGCATCATTGAGGTCCTTACAATCCCGTGGATATTTAATCCACTTGCAACGCCCCTTGCCCAATCTCTTTGCTAAGTCATCCCGTAAAATCTGCCCCGGCCCGTCATTGTCTGTGGCCAATATGATTTCCTTGATGTCAATCAGGTCATCATATGCATCGTCAAGATAAGAATACTTCTGGCTATGTTCTTGGTCAGCAAGGCTCTGCGTAGGTGCGCCGTCAGGGACTGATACCACCCTTGGATAACCGGCGGTGATGGCCGCGAGGGCATCCATCTCGCCTTCGGTAATTATGAGAGGGGTGTCTTTGAGTGAGGGGTCGGTGATGACATCATAATTCCAGAAACACTTTTCTCCACCGGCGTCTTGATAAAACTTCTTCTCGCCTAATTTTCTGTGCTTGTTGTTTACGACCTTACCACCCTTGATAAATGGGAATGTGACTGTGTCAGACGAACCATGAACGCCGAGGTGGGTTGCTATCTCCGCGTCTATACCCCTTGCTGTCAGAAACTCTGTTATCTCTAGCGAAACCCGCTCCGCTTCTCCAATTGCAGTGATGGCAGACGACATATATCTCTTCCCCTTCTAGTTTTACCGCCAGTGGCTTGTCCCTCTTGTTGTTCTTCCGTTGACCCTGACACTTGGGGCAGAAAACCTTTTGCCACTTCCGGTCTGGTCTCAGTCCTATTATCTGATGCTCTGCAATGAACTCATCTCTGGTCATTGGAACATCCTGAAATCTGCTCTCTCTTCCTTCACTCCGGCTGACGCCTTTGGTTGAAGATATTTTCGCTCACGCAAAAACTTCACTGGGTTATAAGCAGGCCTGTTTTGCTGGCGACACAGTCGGGCATACTCAGCGGTCCCATTTAACACCACCTCTTCACCGTCCTTTTGAATTGACTTAGTCAGCCACGACAAAATAGTTTCATCCTTACTCGACCAGTTGCTCTTCGGAATAGATTGATAACTATCTCTGAATGATACCCATGGCAAGTCATTTTCTGAGACACTTGGACAGACACTATTCTCTTCTTTATTTCTTACCTTCTTATTTAGTGTTCCAGTTTTTGTCTCTTTATTGTTCTGGATATTGTCCTTGGTTTGCTGATATCTATCGTAATTACAGATAGTTATGTGTCCTTTTTTTGTCCTTTTATCATACTGAATCATGTCTTCGTTTTGCAGGCGCAATAAGAAGTTCTGGACCTTAGTCAACGACCATCCAAACCGCCTTGATATTTCACGATAAGTAACAAAAAGAGAGCCACGCGGAACGCTGTGCATGGCTCCGCATACAAAGTGATTCGTGTCTGCCCAAGCCGCTCTTTCAATAAGCCACAGCCAGCAGATGCGCTCCTTGTCGTCTTTGAAAACAGTGTTGTCCATCCAACCGCGATGGACCTTGAACCATCCGTCAGTCATCCTACTTTTCTTCCCAAGTAATAGTTGGAAATGTAGTATGGTCCTCAAGTAATCCACAAGAAACCAGTTCATCCATGGCGTTGTTAAACCGTGGACTTTCTAACGGGACATACCGCCTCAACTCTGAAAAGGATGAGACCTTTATATTTATGATGGCGGTTGCTAATAATGCCGCATCCTTAGTTAACTCTGGTGTTAACTTTGATAATGAACGGCGAGTTACTAAGTGTATGATTGATAAATTTTTCATGGGTAACCTACTACGAATCATTACGGTCTTAATAAGCCATAAATAATCGCAGTAGGCAACCTATTTTCTTATTTTCGCGCTATTCGCAGGATTTCTGTCCTGTTTCCGGGTCAAAGTAGCATGCTTCTGCCTTCGGCTCTTCTTCTTTAGCCTCGTTCAGGACACCAAATCTTTTCCCGGCGGCACGGAATGTAGTGCATCCCTTAGCCCCACCCTTCCAAGCGTCATAGTAAAGTTTCTTAAAGTCCTCAAACTCAACATGGTCGCCGACATTACATGTCTTGGAGCATGCTGAGTCGACATACTCCTGCGCGACCAACAACACTTGTAAATGTTCGTGGGCCTCAATTTCATTTGCTGTGCGTCCGGCAACCTGACGAGCAAAAGCATAATCTTCGACCCTCTGAACAACCGGACCGTCAAATGTCTGGATTGTCCGGTCATAGAAATTCATGAACGGTGGCTCAATACCAGAGGACACATTATCAGCGGCCAAAGAGATTGTGCCTGTGGGCGCAATGGATGTGAGGTGTGAATTACGAATGCCGTTTTTAGAAATCATATCACGAACACGCTTGGGTAGTTTTTTGATAAACTTCCCATTCAGATATTCATCGTGTGTAAACAGCGGGAATGCACCCTTCTCACCGGCAACCATGGCAGAGGCCATGTAGCACTCATCCCTCAACATGCCCATGACCTTGCGCTGAAATTCAATGAACGCATCAGATGCATATGGAAAACCACACATCTCACCAGCGTTAGCGAGGCCAGTAACACCCAAGCCCATGCGCCGTTTGGCCTTGGCTTCCTTCTGCTGTTGCTCAAGTGGGTATTGAGTTTTGTCGATGACATTATCCATTGCCCGGACAACATGTGGGATGTCTGACTTTAATAATTCGTAGTCGAACTTTTTGTCTTTGACATATTTTACGAGGTTAAAGGAGCCAAGAAGACAGGCACCATATGGGGGTAAAGGTTGCTCCCCGCACGGGTTCGTGCTTTCTATTGTTTCACAATAACTTAGGTTGTTCATTTCATTTATTCTATCAATGAACAGAACACCCGGCTCGGCCCAGTCCCATGTGCCTCTCATAATAGCATTCCAGAGATATACTGGGTCCACTTCTTTATGAACCTTACCATCAAACCGCAGGGGGAATGGCTTGCCTTGCTCAAGATGTTCCATGAACTCATCCGTCACTCCAACAGAAATGTTGAAGCCGGTGAGTTGGTCATCGTTCTGCTTGGCGGTAATAAAGTGTTCGATGTCGGGGTGGTCAATCCGCATCACCCCCATCTGCGCTCCGCGCCGGTGGCCGCTTGATGCAATTGTCTGACACACCGCGTCAAAGATTCGCATGAAAGAAACAGGTCCGCTTGAACGGCTGTCGAGGCTTTTAATAATGTCGCCACGGGGACGCAGGCGGCTGAAGTCATATCCAATACCACCGCCACGGCGCATAGTCTCAGCCGCTTCCGTGGCTCTGGCCATGATGCTATCCATTGAATCTTCGATGATGCCGGAAACAAAACAGTTAAAGGCAGTGACCTGACGCGGAGAACCGATGTCAGTTTGGACACGACCAGCCGGAAGAAAGCGCATCTCTCCTAAGATTTGCTTCAGGACCCTATACTCAGCATCATTATCACTGAGCGTTGCCGCAATTCTTTTAATCTTTCCGCTAAAGTCTTCGCCTTCACAGCGGTATTTCATCTTATCAATTTCAATAGAAACTGGCAGGGTCGGTCCCATCTTCTCCGGGTTCGTCATCATATTCATCTTCGTTTTCTCCGAGTGGCCGCTTCTTCCGGTAAAAGGAATCGCGGAAGTGAACTACAAGTAGTTTGGCTTCTGTCTCACCCCTTTCGAGGCGTGACCCAAACTGGCGTATTACACGGGCATCAATCCCGGCCATCTCACAGACTGTGAAGAAGTCGTCTTCATCGTAGAGCAACCACCGCAACGCTTCTGTTTTAATGGCTTCGTGTTTCCACTCAGGCCATCGCGCAAAGGTGCCGCGAGATTGCCCCGCCGCATCAAGCAGGGCTTGAAGAACTACTGCCTTCCAGAGATTTTGTTCTGCCTCTATATCGAGGTCTTGTGAGTTTCCAGTCATTCACTGCATCCATCGCTTCTTCCACTGTTCGGACGACAGCGACCTCGCATCCGATATTTCGGAGTCGGGAATGCAGGCTCGTTTGGGCAGGGGACAGTCGCCCCTTGGAAGTTTTAACTTCCAGCCCGTAATACCTTCCGTTGTGAATCAGTTGAATGTCTGGCCAGCCGGGTTCTAAACCCATGCGTTTCAGTTTAGCACCGCGAACCCTCCCACCGCCTCCAGCAGGGAATGCTGTAAAACACACAGCAGGAGATATAATCGTCTTGACAGCATCAACTATCTGGCACTGAAGGATGTATTCAGGCTCCGCTCTGGCCCGTTTTACCTTTGCCTTTGCCCCGCCATTCCTTGAGATTTTTGCAGACATTTGAGACTGTTCACGATTTGTTCCCGTTGATTCATTTGTTATCGCGTATTATCGTTTCTTACGCAAGATGTTTTTAAGAAAATTTTTGAGATATAGATTACACAGATTCGTGTAATCACTTTTTTTAGAAAGGATAAAAAATGCCAACCCAAAAGGAGGTAATGCAACCCCAAAAGGAGGTTCGCAAGAAACCTGACCTCCCAATTTTTAGAGAGAGACTTAACGAGGCATTAAAGTCTCATGACATCTCTCAACGACAATTGGCACTTAAAATCGACAGGGACCCAAGGTCCGTTAACCATATCTTTGCTGGACCGGTACATCCAGACCTGCCTACACTTAAAGCACTAGCAAAAGAACTTGGTGTTTCTGTTGACTGGCTTCTTGGAATCACAGATGACAAGGTGTCTAAAATTCAAACAGGGCTGACAATCCTGAGACGCTTTAAGACTATGAACGACATAGCCTTTCCCGAAAGATTTCTTTCAATGGACACACTTAACACCAACGCTTTTGGTGATAGTCAGGTGGTGGCGTCCGTCCCTGTTTCTACCGACAACTTTTCCCCATTATTAGAAAAGGATGATATTCTTTATGTGGATATGGGATATCACGACATAACAACTCAGGGTCTGTATGTGTGCAAGTGGGAAGGACACGGTGACAATGTTTACATAAACCTCTTTAACCTCACCCACATTGGCGGGGTTGTGATGATGTGGCCAGAAGGTTGCCAAGGCAGAAAAATGGGGAACCCAACCACACAAGACATAGACCGCGAAAAAATTAAGGTTCTTGGTAAAGTTATAACAAAGCAAACCACCAGACTATTCTCTTAAAGATTACCCAGTGTGAATATTATTTTCGCACTGGGTATTTTTTTGTCTTGCTCTTTCGCAAAATTACCTTTAATGTCTCTGTATGGAACTTATACATACAGAAAAACTTCCTGAACCATTCAGGTCTGCGATATTAAATGACGAATACGACCCCGGTGTATCTGTTGTTGCGTCAGCCACAACAATAATTAAGCCAGTTCGTGTCACAAAACTTCGCAAACAACACTTCAGTGACATGCAGGAGTCAGCCGTCCGTAGGGTGTCGGCCTTGCTTGGCACGGCCATGCACTCTGTATTGGAGAGGTATGGTGAGACGCTTGGCTGGATAGTTGAGCGTAGACTGTATGGTGTCAGTAAATCTGGACACTCATACTCTGGACAGTTAGATGCCCTCATTCCCAACGGGGATGGCACCTATACAATAGCGGACTACAAACTTGTCCCGTCCTTCAAACACAATCAACTCGAAGAATATTACCCACAACTTAACATTCAAGCGGACCTAGCCCGTCAGGCTGGGTTTGACATTACCGCCTTGAAAGTTGTGGCCATCTTCAAAGACTGGATGGAAAGTCGAGCAACCAACGACCAAGATGGCAAGTATCCAGAATTACCCATCATGGAATATGAGGTCCCTTTAACGGACCCAGAAGAGATGGCGGCTTGGATAGACCACCGGCTGTGTCAAATCGTAGGTGATGAGGTTCCTCTCTGCTCACCAGAAGACCGGTGGATGCGTGACCCAAAGTGGGCCGTCTTCAAGACAGAGAAGGCCAAGAGGGCAACCAAGGTCTTTGACAATGAAGTAGATGCTGAACTGTTCAATGTAAATGAACTGGCTGGCAAGGGGAAAATTGAACATCGCCCTGCCGTCCCTACCCGCTGTGTCCAGAATTACTGTGGTGTGGCTGAGTGGTGTCAGCAATGGCAAGAGGAGAAACACCTATGGATATAGCATTTGAACCGGACTTTGAGATTGCTCAAGATGATGTCCGTTACGAGTTCAAAATGGTGGGCGATTGCTCAGAACTATTCGCGGCATTAGCAAGGGCGCAGTCACGCTTCAAGGCTTTGGCTGAAACAAAAGAGGCCAATGTCAAAACATATAAGTATCGGTACGCCGACTTGGCCGCTGTCCTTGATTGTGTAAGGCCGTGCCTTAATGCAGAGGGGTTGGCGGTGATGCAGTCTGCTACCAAGGGCCGTGTTCAGACCATCATTGGTCATGGCTCTGGTGCGGTTCTCATCTTCACTACTGAGTTTGCAAACAGCGACCTACCACCCCAGCAACAGGGGTCCCTGTTCACATTCTATAAACGCTATGCGTTAAACGCCGCCGTTGGAGTGGCGTCAGGCGGTGAAGACATTGATGCAAGCGACACCCTTGATGGTGGCAAGGTCGCGGAGATTGTTAACCTACCACCAAAAACAAAACCAAGACCGGTCAAGTCAACCGACACACCGGATTGGAATGGTTGGGAAGCACATATCCGCACCCAACTCAGCGATGTGAGGACAAACAACCCTCAAGGAATTGATGAGTGGTTTGTTGCTTTGCAAAACGAGTTTGAGGGTTTCCGTCAGTTTGATTCGATGGCCCACAAAACACTTGTCGAAGAAATAAATCAGGCAAAGAAGGAGTCGAGAAATGGCTGATTATGATAACACCAATCAAGGTGCGCTCCATCCATGTAAGGATGGTGAGAAGGTTGTCCGTCAGGGAACGGTTAACATCGCCGGTCATGAGCGGGAAGTAATTCTCATTCAGAAGACCATCCCAGACAAAAAAAACGGTGGCACTCAGGATATTTTCCAAGCCTATGTAAAGGCTGGGGATATCTATATGACCGACAAAACCAAAGCCAAAGACCCTGAGAAGGCATCCGACATGGATGGCTATTTCAAGTCAGACCTTGGCGAACACAAGGTGTGGTATCGGGCCAGAGTGTCAAAGAACAACAACAAATATACCGCCGTATCATTCGGTCAGGAAAAAGGCTCCTACCAGAATGGCAACGGTGGCGGGATGGCGGCGTCAGCCGCGCCAGCACAGCAGAACAACTCTGCTCAACTGGATGACGATATCCCGTTTTAAGCAGGAGTTGGTTAGGTCGGCGGGTTTTCTAGGGTTTACTCGCCGCCTTAACTGCCTTGGGTGTGGGTGTCCGGGTCCGGTTCACGCACACCACATCACCTACGCAGAGCCGTCAGGAATGTCGAGGAAGGTAGGTGACAACTGGACGGTGCCGTTGTGTGGCTTGTGCCATCAGGCCTTACACAACGACCCGTTAGGTGAACAACTTCACTGGGCCGACCTTGGGATAGACCCGATGGAAGTGGCTCTGGAGAACTGGAATGCGTTTACACAGTTGCCTCAGAGAGGGTGATTAACTTGGCCGGTCAAGCAAGGTCAGGGTTAGGCGAAGCCGGAGTGACATCCATGCGAAGCCAAGAACTGATAGGTCCCTCTCGCCGCACACCGAGAACCGACATTGCCGTGTCTATCTCGACTTCCCCAGCAGTGCGGTATCATGTGCCTGTCAGTCTATTGTGAGACGATGTTTGGACGCGAGATGCTCCTCACATCGCAAAATTTGGGGAAGGGTTTGCTCATTGCCCTTCCCCATTCACCTTGGAGTTGATTGATGAAACCAATACCACAGCATGCGTTTACACAAGTGTCAGGGTTTGAGGCCAAGAAACATAACATGCGCCAAACCAATGACGGCCTGTGGCAAGTAACGCTAACTGTCCATGAGTTTGGAAATGCTGACTGGTTGATACACGCCGCGCCGGGAACTCCCTTGGCTGTCGGCCTCAAGGCAATGGATTATGACAATCCAGAACGCCTAACTCAAACCGAGAACCCCTTAAAGAAATTTGTAACGAGAGCCGCACTGTTCTGCAAGGACAACAGTTTTCAGGTCTTCCTTGGGTGCCGGTCAGAAGCGGAAGCATCCACAGAGTTAAAGGACAGGCTGTCCATATCAAGTCGAGCAGAACTAGCCGACCCCGACAACACAGACGCAAGGGAATTGTTTGATGAAATCGTTGAAGACTTCAAAGAATGGAAGAAGCAAAATGCCTAAGCGTAAGAAACATACTGAGATAGAGGTTGATTTCTTCACGCCTTTGGAACTTTCTAAGAGATGGCGTGTCTCAGCAAAGACGATACAAAACATGGCGAACGATGGAAGGCTGAGTGCAATTAAGATTGCAAACAGGATACGCATACCAAAACATATCGTATCCCTCATTGAAAAAGGAGAAGTAGTATGCGGGGAAGACTGCTCAAACGAGGTGCTGTCTGGCATTTTAGATACACCAACCCGGAAGGCAAGACGACAACCGTCAGCACTGGCCTTGAAGACAAGAATGAAGCACAACTCTGGTCAACAGAGTTCCTTGCCGAGTTAAACCAACCGAAGAGATTCGTCACGATTGCCGATGTCCTTGACCTTTGGGAAAGGAAGAAGGCGAAGGAAGGTGGCGACATGAAAAAAGGCTATAGCAACCTAAGAAGGCTTAGGAAGGCCTTTGGGGATGTTTCACCCTACGACATACGCAAATCCGTTGATGCCTACATAGAGCGGCGTCAGGGCGAAGTAGCAGACAGCACTATATCCAGAGAGTTGAGTGACCTAAAAGCGGCACTCACATGGGCGCACAACCCACGGGGTGGCGGTTTGTTGACTAAGGCACCGGATAAGGTTTGGTTTAATGTAAAGTCTGGGGTGAGAACAACGGTTGCTACAGTCGAACAACTACAGCGACTGGCCGAGGCGATTGAAGAGGAAGAACCATATGTCAGGACTGCCTTCTACTTAGCGGTGGGAACAGCCCAGCGTGTAGGCGCGGTCCTAGACCTGACGACAGACAGGGTACGCTGGGACTTAGGCCACCTAGACTTTAACAACCCAAACCTACGAGGAAAGCGCAAGGGCCGGTCAACAGTTCTGATACCGGATGAACTGACTGACATGCTAAAACATGCCTGTGATACAAGCCAAAGCGGATATGTTGTGGAGAGAAGTGGAAGGAAGGTAAGCAAGTCTATTCTTCACCATGCGTGGATATCTGCCCGGAAGAAAGCCGGGGTCGAACATCTTTGGTGGCATGACTTACGCCGGACATGGGCAACCATGGCGGCAAGGGAGCGTGTGGATATGATACAGATATCCAGACAACTAGGTCACTCCAGCATACGGATTACTGAACAACACTACGCCCACTTCCATCCTGATTACATGGGAGAGGCACAGAAACATGCCGGACGGATGTTGCAAAATTTCGTCAAACGACCCTAGTTTCGCGTCTTATGGTGCAAAAATGTTGCAAACGCTCGTAACTATTTGAAACCGTTAAAAAGCGGTGGCGGGAGTGAGGCCACTGCACCTTAATAAATTCAATGGGTTATGCCGCTTTGCAACAATTTTGCAACATTATGAAGGAACCCCAAGAGCGGCCAGTCTAACACTGAGCCGCTCTGCTCTCTCCGGGGTTTGCTTTGCCCAACGCGAGTCGAGAATTTCGTCTGAACAATCTAGCCAATGGCCATCGTTGGCCAACTGAATACTGCGCTTGAATTTACTGAGACGCGGTCTGCCTAATTGAAAGCACATATTAGCGAATATATGCTGTGCCTCTTCAGGCATGCCATCGAAGTTGTCAAAGATAATCCGACAGTCGGCAATCGTTACCTGAATGTCCTGCTCGAACAACTCGTTTACACGCTCGTCAGATATCTTGTCGCCAATCTCATCGTAATATTCTGGGTCCTTTAGTGTGACTAAATGTCCAATCCCTACAGTCCTATGACCTTCGCTACAGAGGTACTGGTCATTGCGGCGGCCTTCATCGGCTTCGATTTCTTTGCGAAGTTGTTCAATGTTCATCGGGCTTGCTCCAGATTTCATATGTAGTTGTATGACTGTTCGGCATATCCCATATCGCAACAGCCAAGGCTCTATCTGGTTTCCCGCCTTTACCAAGATAATCTTCTCGCCAGTCCATGTTCACAAACCGTGACGGTCTGTATTTCTCAAACTGCTCACGGCCTTTCTTGCAGGCCCATAGACGCTCAGGACATACCAACGCCATCCGCTGGACCCCAATGTCAAACGCATGGTCTATGAATTGTCGTATGGGTTTGAACGGTGGGTTGGTAATTAGGTTGGGTGTTAGGGCCTCTGTGTATTCAAAGAAGTCCTTACCCTCTTGAATGTCGCCAGAGAGAACAACATTACCTCTAGCCCTCATCATCTCAACTACTCGCCCGTCACCAGCACACGGCTCCCAAATCGCGCTGGGACCCCAGCCAATATTGTCGAGCAAAGCCGT
>Ga0181583_10001202_pt1 | contig 19135 bp, 20 predicted proteins | sample 071ome_31_FD_132461 | JGI IMG/M metagenome (GOLD analysis project Ga0181583, IMG submission 132461) | Coastal salt marsh microbial communities from the Groves Creek Marsh, Skidaway Island, Georgia - 071405CT metaG (megahit assembly) | ecosystem: Environmental > Aquatic > Marine > Intertidal... | reverse complement strand
GATGAAAAGCGCGCCACGGCGGCTATTGCCAATGTGCTGGATGCCGAAGCGTTTTCACGCGCCGGTGACGACAATGTCGCCGAGGGCCTCAAGCGTGTTTCCGGCCTGAACCTGGCCGGCGGCAAGTTTGTTTACATTCGGGGACTGGGTGAGCGTTATTCCAGTACTATCCTCAATGGCTCAACCCTGCCGAGCCCGGAACCCATTCGCCGCGTCGTTCCCCTGGACCTGTTTCCTGCCAGCATCATCGACAGCGTCCTGGTGCAGAAAACCTTCAGTGCCCAGTACCCGGCAGAATTTGCCGGTGGCGCCATCCAGATGCGCACCAAGGCGGTTCCCGATGAACCCTTCTTTGAAGTTACCAGCAGCATTGGCTATTCCGGCAATACCAGCTTCCAGGATGGTTATACCTATCCGGGCGGCGACAGTGACTGGCTGGGCGTGGATGATGGCTCCCGTGACATTCCCGGGCCGTTAAAAGACGCTATTGCCGGAAACCGTGAACTCAAGCGCAATAACCCGTTTTTCCAGAACGGTTTTGAGCCCGGGGAACTGGAAGCTATCGGTGAGAGTCTTTCCAGCAATTACACGGCCTCGAAAGAAAAAATCCAGCCCGATGTCAGTGCCTCAACCACCTTTGGTACCGCCTGGTATGGCGACAATATCCGTATAGGCGGCCTGGCCAACCTCAGTTACAGCAACTCCTGGGATTCAATCACCGTGTCACGCAATACCTACGTGGCCAATCGTGATGGTGAACTGAGCCAGCGCAATGACATGGACTTTACCTCTACCGAGCATAGCGTGGACACCTCGATGTTCCTGACAGGCGGCATTGAATACAATGATGCCCATTCCCTGAAGGCTACGGTGCTGCAAATCCGCAAGATGGACGACCTGGCCGGTGTGTCTACAGGTTTCCTGGCGACTGAAAGCCAGGATATCAGGTCCACGCGACTGGAATGGATCGAGCGTGACCTGCTGTCCACCCAGATTGAAGGTGAGCATGTGTTCTATGACTGGAACGAGCTGACCCTTAATTGGCATTACAATGAATCACGCGCCAAGCGCGAGGCACCGGATTTTCGCCAGAACCGTTTTGAACTGGACCCGAACACGGATCAATACGTTTTCTCGCTGCGCGCCGATGCCAACCAGCGCTGGTGGTCCGCCCTGGAAGACAACAATGAAGACTACGGCTTCACCGCCAAGATGTTCCTGGAGACGCCGTTCAACACCAATACGGAACTGTCATTTGGCATGACCGAGGTCAACAAGGACAGGGAGTCTGAAATCAGGCGCTTTCTGTTCCTGGCCAATGGTTCGGATGCCTTTGATTTTGACCTGCGCACCCGTGGCTCACTGAACGACATCGTGACACCTGAGACCATCAGCCAGAACGGTTTTGAATTACGTGAAGGTACCCGTGCCACGGATAACTACACGGCCGACCAGGAACTGGATGCGTATTTCGTGGAAGCCGACATTGAGCTGACTTACTGGCTGCGCCTGCTGGCCGGTGCCCGTATCGAGGACTCCGTGCAAAGCGTGACGACCTATAACCTGTTTTTTCCGGATGAAGCCATTGTCAGCACCCTGGAAAGTGATAATGTTTTTCCACTGCTGACGGCCACCTGGATTATGGATGACTACAACATGCAGGTCCGTGCCGGTTACTCGGAAACCATCTCCCGGCCGGACTTTCGTGAATTGTCACCCGCGCCTTTTGTGGACCCGGTCACCGGCTTCATCATTGTCGGCAACCCGGACCTGACCGTGGGCTACATTGATAACTACGACCTGCGCTGGGAATGGTACATGTCCGGGGACGAGAGCATTTCAGTGGGCCTGTTCTACAAGGAGTTTGAGTCGCCCATCGAAGCCATTATCGAGCCGGGTGCAGCCAACCAGCGTACCTTCATCAATGCGCAGATGGCCTCCACTCGCGGAATCGAGATTGATGCCTTCAAGTGGCTGGACTTCATCAATGATGACTGGGCCAACTGGTTTGTCGCCAGCAACCTGACACTGATTGACTCGGAAGTCACGATTCGTCCGGAAGATCGCGGTATTGTCACCAATGCCACGCGTGCCCTGCAGGGACAGGCGGACTATATCTTCAATGTCCAACTGGGCTTCGATGACAACTTCCGCCAGAAGGGCAGCCTGGTCTATCACATCACCGGCGACAAGATTCGCGAGGTAGGCATCCTGGAACAGCCGGATGTCTATGACGAAGCCTACGGCGAACTGGACTTTACCTATACGCGTTTTCTGACTGACAACCTGACGCTGAATTTCAAGGGCAAGAACCTCCTGAACAGGATGCGCGAAACCACCCAGGGTGGCTTTGATGTGAACAGCTACTTCGAAGGCCGGTCCGCGAGCGTGGGTATGGAATACGTGTTTTAAAAAAGCAATGTAGAGAAGGCCGGCATCAGCCGGCCTTTTTTATGCCAGGTGATGCAGGGTGGCCCTGCCTTAATCCAGCATAATCAGGCGGGCGCTCATCCAGACAAGTACGGCGCTGACCAGGATCACCAGGAAAGCCAGCAGGGTGTAAAGACCCAGCACCATACGATTGCCCAGCCGGGTCAAAAAATCATCGTGGGGCAATACGGGCGGGGGAATGCGCTGGAACAGGCGCAGGAAGGAGTACAGCATCATGCCCCACAGCACCAGCACGAGAGCAGGTTCCAGCCACTGGCCATAGCGGCCGTTGCCGACGAACAGGCTGATGAAGACCCCGACCAGGCCACTCAGGGCCAGCAGGATGGCAAGGGGATTGCTCCAGCGCAGGCGCAGGGCCAGTTTGTGCAGGGTAAACAGCATGATAGTGACAATAAAAAAACCTGCAGCAAGACTGCAGGTTTTTTACAGAATTGGCAAACGCCGGGCCTTGATCAGTCGTCGATATGCACGATCAGCAGGTCACAGGCGGTACCATGGGTGACACTGGATGAGGTGGAACCAAACAACAGCTCCCAGCCATGGCGGCCATGACCGCCCATAATGATCAGGTCGGCCTCGATTTTCTTGGCCAGCTCGCGAATCTCCCGGGCCGGTTGACCCAGAACCGTATGCAGCTGGTTTTCAGGGATGCCCACGTTGGTTCCCATTTCCTTGAGGCTTGACTTGGCCTGTTTGGTGACTTCTTCATGCAGGCCTTCCACATCCACACTGGTGACTTCAACGGCATAGCCGACGGCAATGGGTTCGATGACATGCACCATGTTCAGGTCAGCATTGTTGTCCTTGGCAATGCTTCTGGCCTTGTCCAGAATCATGGCCGAGTCTTGTGACAGGTCGACGGCGACGAGGATATTTTTATAAAGCGCCATGGGGATAACCTTCCGGGTTTGTATTCATTAATCAGAAGTCCTGTATTTAGTGTAGAGATTACGCAAAAAGCCCACAAGGGGTTTTGATCTGGCGCAAACCGGGAGAATTGGCTGCATGCGGATGAAACCGGGCTTTGGGCCTGTTAAGATGGCGCCCCGAAAACCAGAGGATCCCCATAGCAGGCCATGCAAAACGACCAGAATACCCCCGCCACAGGCTGGCTGCAGCTGGTAGCCGGCACCGACAACCGCGGTATGCCGGTGATGGAAAAGCTCCCGGTAAAAATCCTGGAAATGGGCCAGTTTGAACTGCTCAAGTCCCCGCTTTTTGTACGTGAAATGGCCGCGGGAGATATATTTACCTGTGAAGAGGACAATCCTGCCGATTACAAGGTACTTCGCCGCAGTGGCAATCTGGCCATTCGTGTTTTCCGTAAACAGAATATCGGGGAAGTAGAAGAGCACCTGACCCCGGAAGTGGAAAAACTGGACGGATCGCTGGACCTGAAAACAGACCGTGCCCTGGTGTACAGCCTGCACGTGAATATCGGGTTTGCCGATATTGAAAGGCTGCTGGACGGCACCATGGCGAAGTTCACCGATTCAGTCTGGTACTATGGCAATATCTACGATCGCGAAGACGGAACCACCCCGCTGAACTGGTGGGATGAGTTTCTCAACACGGTCTGAACAATTTTCAAAAACCTGAAAGACGCCCGTATATCCTATGCTGATAGTAATTTCTCCCGCGAAAACGCTGGACCTGGAAAGTGAATTCAACGCACCGGCCACCAGTCAGCCGGATTTTCTCAGTGACTCCCGCAAACTGGTCAAAATCATGCGTGGTTACTCGGCCAGTGATCTTGGCAAGCTGATGCATACCAGCGAAAAGATCAGCACCCTCAATGAAGAACGGTTCCGGCAGTGGAAAACACCGTTCAACAAGGACAATGCCCGACCCTCAATTTTCACCTTCAAGGGCGATGTGTACACGGGGCTGGAAATAGAGAACTTTTCTTCTGCTGACCTCAAGTATGCCCAGGATCATCTGCGAATACTGTCCGGGCTTTATGGTGCACTCAAGCCGCTTGACCTGATGCAGGCCTACCGGCTGGAGATGGGCACTGACCTGGAAAACGAGCGGGGTAAAAACCTTTATGCCTTCTGGGGCGACAAGATCACCAGGGCAATCAACAAGGACCTGGAAGCAGCTTCCGGAAAGGCAGACAAGGTGCTGGTCAACCTGGCCTCCAACGAATACTTCAGTGTGCTGGACAAGAAGAAACTGGATGCCGATATTGTGACCCCGGTATTCAAGGACTACAGCAATGGCAAGTACAAGGTACTGAGCTTTTTCGCCAAGAAGGCCCGTGGCAGGATGGCGGCCTGGATACTGCAGAACAGGGTAGAGTCGCCAGAAGCACTGGCGAGGTTCAAGCTGGACGGTTACAAGTACAGCAAAAAGGAATCAAGCCCGGACAAGCCGGTCTTTCTGCGCAAACAGAAATAAGGCCAGCCTGGTTATACACCGATACTGTTCAGGGCATTGATAATTTCCCGCACCAGGGCGGCCGCCTTGGGGTGCTCATCCTCAACTTCCGCCAGCAGTATTTCCGCGGTTTCCGTAAAATCAGACGGTGGCTTGGGACCTTCCCACTCAGCTAACTGACTTTGCATGCGCGTCAGGGCAGCTTCCTGCTAGGGGCTGGTATCGCTGTCGGCAAACTTTTCATGTAATTGTGTGAGCAATCCGGCAATATGGCTTTTTGGCATCGTTCTCGTTTCCGTAAAATCTGTTAAATTCAGTGTAACCCATAATAAGCAATAACAGTTGTTCCATGTCAAAACCCTTTTCCGAAGCCTGCGAAAATAACAAGGTGCCCATCCTGGGTGTCATCAGCCATTATTTTAGCAAGGGTATCACCGTGCTGGAGATAGGCAGCATGACGGCCCAGCATGTTCAGTTTTTTGCGGAAAAATTACCCGAGGTTACCTGGCAGCCCAGTGAGACAGCCGAACACATGAAGACGTTGCAGGCAGGACTGGAGGGCGTGGAACTGGACAATATCCTGCCGCCGATCCAGCTGGATGTGACCGATGCCATCTGGCCGCTGACGATGGCCGAAGGTATTTTCAGTGCCAACACCCTGCATATCATGCCCGAATCGGCAGTGGCCCGCTTTTTTCGCGGTGCCAGCGTAGTGATGGCGCCGGAGGCTTACCTGTGCGTGTACGGCCCGTTCAATTACGGCGGAGAATACACCAGTGAAAGCAATGCCCGTTTTGATAACTGGCTGAAAATAGAAAATCCGGCCAGCGGCATTCGGGATTTCGAGCTGGTCAATGCCCTGGCTGCCAAGGAAAGCATGACCCTGGTGGCTGACCATGAAATGCCGGCAAACAACCGTCTGCTGGTCTGGCAGAAAATGGCTAATTATTTTCCTGTCTGAACGGCAGGTAGGAGACGGCTTCTTTCTGGTAGCGGCGCACGTAGTTTTCCTCTTCCTCGAGAAAGCGTTGTATGGCCTGGTCAAATTCCGGCAGGGCAATCCAGTGATTTGACCAGGTCAACACGGGTTCAAATCCACGTTGAATCTTGTGTTCACCCTGGGCTCCGGAATCAAAGCGGGCCAGTCCCTTTTCGATACAGTATTCGATACCCTGGTAATAGCAGGTTTCAAAATGCAGGAACTGGTACTCCTCGATACACCCCCAGTAACGGCCATACAGGGTATCGCTGCCGACAAAACTCAAGGCCCCGGCAATGTAGCGACCGTCCTTGCAAGCCAGCACCAGCAGCAGGTTTTCCGGCATTGACTGGCCGGCGCGGGTAAAGAACTCTTCGGTCAGGTAGGGTGCGCGTCCGCGTACAAAATAGGTGCTCTGGTAAAACTGGTAAAACTGCTGCCACTGTTCCGGCGTGATATCAGTTCCTGCCACTTTCTCAAAGGTAATGCCGCCATCCACGATTTTCTGGCGCTCCTTGCGCAGGTTTTTACGTTTGCGCGAGCTGAAGCGGGCCAGGAAATCATCAAAGCTGTGGTACTCCCGGTTGAACCACTGGTACTGGCAGCCCACGCGGGACTGGATGCCGGCCTCACTGAAAGCCTCGCATTGCGCCTGACCAGGAAACAGCACATGCCAGCTGGAGGCCTTGAGTGATTCTGCCTGCCTGGGAATGTATACACTGAGCATTCGGACAATTTCATCGGCATCCTGGTCCGGGGCGACACACAGGCGTGGCCCCGGGCACGGGGTAAACGGAATGGCGGTGACCAGCTTCGGGTAATAATCCAGACCATGGCGCTGGTAGGCATCTGCCCAGGACCAGTCAAAGACATATTCACCACGCGAGTTGTCTTTCAGGAACAGCGGCATGATGGCAACGGCAGTGCGGTTGTCATCGTCACCTTTTTCCACCACCACGTGGAAGGGCTGCCAGCCGGTGGTAGCGGTAGTGCTGTTGCTTTCCTCAAGCGCCAGGAAAAAGGCGTGCTTGAGGAAAGGATAGCCGGTATCCGCCAGTGCATCCCAGGTGGCCGCCTCGATGTCGGCAATACTGGTCAGAAACCGCAGGTGGACTGTTTCAGGGTTCTCAGGGGTCAAAAGGGCTCCGGCGATAGACGGGCAGGGGAGGTGACAAGCATGGACTTATTGTAGTCAATCGAGTTTGGGGCATCTACCTGTTAAAAGGGACAAGGAGCAAGGAACAAGGAACGACTCGTTGTGGTCTGATGATAACCCGTAGGTCGGCATAGCCCCTATGGGGCGTTTGCCGACGTGATGTCTGAATGGACTCATGTGGGGTGTTCCTACTACCATGTTGTCCTGAAAATGAGTTGAACTCCAGTTATGGCTGACAATACAAACCAGGTTCAAAAAGTCTCCGTCCACGGCGGTCACAGTGGGCAGTTCTGCCATCATGCCACTGACTCCCTGGAGGACGTGATCAGGGCCTATATTGCCCAGGGTTTTTCCTGGGTCGGTATTACTGAACACATGGCGCCCTTGTCCGATGCCTTGCGTTATCCTGATGAACAGGCAGACGACCTGTCAGCGGACTTCCTGCTATCGCGTTTTCGCCAGTATTTTGATGAATGCCGTATGCTGGCTGACAAGTATCGGGATCGCATCGAAATTCTCACGGCGTTTGAAACGGAAACCTATCCCGGCTCCGAGGCCTATGTCCGCCAGTTGGTTAACGAGCTCAAGCCCGATTACCTGGTGGGCTCGGTGCATCATGTCAACGGCATCTGTATTGATTTCGATGCCGACCATTTTCGGCAAGCGCTGGAAAGCACGGGCGGCCTGACCGAGCTTTACTGCGCTTACTTCGATGCCCAGTTTGACATGCTTACCGCTTTGGAGCCCGCCGTAGTCGGACATTTTGACCTGATCCGCAAGTTTGACCCGGATTACCAGGCCACGCTGGGTGAGCCGGCCGTGAAAGAGCGTATGGACAGGAACCTGGCCTGCATTGCGGACAGGCAGTTGATCCTGGATTTCAACCTGCGCGGTTTTGACAAGGCGGTCGAGCAGTACCCGTCCATGCCGGTGCTCAAGGCAGCCATTGCGGCGAACATCGACATCGTACCCGGAGATGATTCCCACGGTGTCAGTTCGGTGGGCAAAAACTATGAACGCGGTGTGGCCATCCTGGATGCCCTGGGTGTGAATACCCGCTGGCGCAAACCGACTTTGATTACCTATTCGTAACGCACATAACCTAACAGAAGGAGCTAACATGCCCCAGTACCAGGGAAGTTGCCATTGCGGTGCTGTCAGTTTTTCATTTGAAAGCGAAGAAATTACCTCCGGCCTGAGCTGCAACTGTTCCTACTGTGAACGTCGCGCTGCCATCATGCTCAATCCACCATTGCCCGACAACGAACTGACACGGGAAGTGGATGGTGACGCGCTGTCCTGTTACCAGTTCGGCAACAAGGCGGCCAGCCATTATTACTGTAACCGTTGCGGCATCTACACCTTCCATGAGTCCAGCCGCAAACCCGGTTATTACCGGGTCAACCTCGGTTGTGTCGACGGGGTTGATTCCTTTGCACTGGAGCGGGAAGTGTTTAACGGTCGGGATCTTTTATAGTAGAGGCAAGAGACAAGAGGCAAGGAACGACACGTTGGGCTTTCGCGAATACCTGGCTTGTCGTAGGTCGGGATAGGCTCGCAGAGCCGTTTCCCGACGTTGATAGCTCAAGCTTGGTTGATCGGAAAATGTCGGCAAACGCCCCGGTGGGGCTATGCCAACCTACGACTTGCGGTCAGTTTTATTGAAAACGCTTGACTGGATGATTGAACAAAATATCCTGTCTCGCCTCTATCAAGGCACAAACAAATCCACCGCCGTAAAAAAGAAAACCACCATCCCCACACGGTGATTATTCAGAAAGGCACGAAAGCAGTCTTTCGGGTGGCGTTTCCAGATCAGGAATTGCTGGTAGGCGAACAGGCAGGCTGCCAGGAACAGGCCGAACTGGAACCAGCCGCCGAGCTCAAAATGTTTGGCGCTCAGTGACATGGTTACCAGGAAAAACACCTGCAGGGTGCCGATGACAAAACGGTCGGCTTCGGCAAAGAGAATGGCGGTCGATTTCACGCCGATCTTCAAGTCATCGTCCCGGTCCACCATGGCATATTCGGTGTCGTAAACCACGGTCCAGATAAAGTTGGCGGTATACAGCAGCCAGGCATGGACAGGCAGCTCACCGGTCTGGGCCGTGAATGCCATCAGCCCGCCCCAGGAAAATGCCGCGCCCAGGAACAGTTGTGCCAGGTGAGTGAAGCGTTTCATGAACGGGTACAACAGGGCCAGGCCAAGCCCGCCAAAGCTCATGTAAACGGTCAAACGATTGGTCAGCAGTACCAGCAGGAAAGCCAGTACGCAGAGCAGGGCGCACAGGGTCAGCGCCTCTTTGCCAGTGACTCTGCCGGTCGCCAGCGGTCTTTCGCGGGTGCGCTCCACGTGACCATCAAAATCACGGTCGGCAAAATCATTGATGCAGCAACCGGCCGCCCGCATGAGTGTCGTGCCCAGGATGAAGATGACCAACAGGTCCAGGTCGGGAAAACCACCGGCGGCTATCCACAAACACCACAGGGTGGGCCACAGTAACAGGAAGATGCCGATCGGCCTGTCCATGCGCATGAGCCGCCAGTAATCCGGCAGGTGAGCATGGACATGGGGAAAACGCCTGGCAAAGCCCTGGTCCAGGCGCGCCCAGAGAGATCCAAGATAAGCGCGGCAGCGGGCCAGGTAACGGGTTTCTTCCATGGAGTCAGAATGCCATTGATGGACAGGGTAGGCTGGCCATTATAGACAGACCATTGTCGTCATTGAATAGGCAGCAGCGTTGATAAAAGCCATGGGCGCTGGTTAAATGAATCAGCCTTTGCCATTCCATGCAGGAGATTTCCCGCCCTTATGCCATTCCAGCTACCGACATTGAAACTCCACTGGCAGATACTGATCGCCATCATCCTGGCCGGGATTGCCGGGACGCTGACGGGTACTGATGGCAGTTTCCTCGGCGTCACTTTCTACAGTGTTTACGAGTTTATCGGCACGCTGTTCATGAATGCCCTGCGCATGATCATCGTGCCACTGATCATGGCTTCCATCATTGTGGGTATCGCGAGTATTGGCAGTGGCAGCGACCTGGGACGGCTGGGCGGCAAGACCCTGCTGTATTACGCCTTCTCCAGCACCATGGCCATCCTCATCGGTTTGTTTTTCGTGAACCTGCTGACCCCCGGCCTTGCCAATGGAGAGCCCGTTGGCGACGCCCTGAACCTGACACTGGATTCAGGGGAAGTGGCCTCGGCCGTGGCCAGTGTCGAGGGTCGTGGCGGTGGTGATATTGTGCAGATATTCCTGCGCATGGTGCCGACCAACATCGTGGCGGCCGCCGCCGATGGCCAGATGCTGGGCCTGATCTTTTTCAGCCTGGTGTTCGGCTTTTTCATGACACAGATTCCGGAAAAGCAGAGCGATGCCCTGCTGACCCTGTGGCGCGGAATTTCCGAGACCATGATGAAAATCACCATGTGGGTGATGCGCTTTGCGCCCTACGGCGTCTTCGGGCTGGTGGCCGAAACGGTCGCTTCCACCGGGTTTTCTGCCTTCAGGCCGCTACTGCTGTTTTTCATCACGGTCATGCTGGCCCTGGGCGCCCATATCTTCATTGCCCTGCCGCTGGTGTTGAAATACGTCGCCAAAGTGCGCCCCACCCGGCATTTCCGGGCCATGGCACCGGCCATGCTGACCGCGTTCTCCTCGGCATCTTCTTCCGGCACCTTGCCGCTGACCATGGAGTGCGTGGAGAAAAATGCCGGGGTGTCCGAGCGCACCACCAGCTTCGTGCTGCCGCTGGGGGCGACCATCAACATGGATGGCACGGCCCTGTATGAATGCGTGGCGGCCATCTTCCTGGCCCAGGCCTATGGTCTGGAAATGACCTTTGCCACCCAGTTCACCGTGGTCCTGATTGCATTGTTGACCTCAATCGGTGTGGCCGGCATTCCCGCCGCCAGCCTGGTCGCTATCACGGTCATCCTGACGGCCATTGGTTTACCGGTGGAAGCGATTGGCCTATTGCTGGTGACAGACCGTGTACTGGATATGTGCCGTACCTCGGTCAATATCTTCAGTGATTCCTGCGGGGCGGTCATTATCGGCAAGAGTGAAAAGGAAACCGGCATCCTGGAAGGGCCATAGCAAATAAAGTGCACGGGAAGCGTTTTCAGCCGAGACGTTTTTGTACGATCCGGTGCGGCCCCACTCCCTCAACCATGAACGCCTCTTTTCCAACCGCGTAGTCGGCCTTGCGGTAGAAATCCAGGGCCGTGTCACGCGCGTTGGCCCAGAGATAATCCACACCCCGTTTCTTTGAAAGCGCTTCCACGGCCTTCAACAGGGTGTTGCCGTGCCCCTGTCCGCGAAGCGCCTCCACGATGGCCAACGCCCGAAACCGGTCGCCCGTTTGTTGTCCATGTTCGGGCAGGTTTTCCCGGTAGAGTGAGACGATGCCACACAGAACTTCATCGAGAAAGGCGCCCAGATGCACCGTGGTATCAGCGTCATCACCCGGATAGACGCAGGTATCCGGCGTCAGGTGAGGACGCAGCAGGGCATGCCTGAGCTCAAGGGTGTCATGTGGTGCGATGGGTTTGATGACCAGCGGCTCAGGCATGAAGGCTCAAATGGAGTCTATTCTTCACTGGCGGTATTGATCAGGGCATTGATTTCGGCAACAAACTCGGGGTTGAGATTTCGTCCGGAAAAACTGTCCCATAACGTCCAGGTAAACCCTTCCTGGCGCAGGGAGTTCAACAGCGAAGTTCTGTAGGTAAGCCAGGTGGTTTCATCCAGTACGCCATTGCGATATTGCAGCCACAGGTTTTCCCGAATCCTGAACTGAGCCACATAATAAAAACCGACCTCCATCCGGTTTTGATCAAAATCATCGGTAATGGCGTTTTGCTCTGCAGTGATCTGTCGATAAAACTCGTTGTCGCTCATGGACATGGCAAGTGAGACCAGGCTCAATTCTGAATCCAGGCCTTGTTGCCTGGTGCTGGCAAGGATCGCTGCCGTATTGAGTTCTGTCTGCTCCGAAACCTGGCGTGTCTGGATTGCCAGGTAAACCAGGGTAATCAATACAGCGATAGAACTGATAATTTCTGCATAGGCCGAAAGTCGCATCAGTTTTCGATCTTCCATGGGAAAGTCTCCTATCGTGTCATGCTGGTATAGGCGCGGTTGATGAACATGGCTGACATACCCCAGGTGTCATCAAACTCTGCTGTCACACCAGCGGCCATCACGTCTTCCAGTGACGCCCCCTGGTCAATCAGCGCAGCAATGCGGTCGCGAATAATGGCCAGCGTTTCAGTGTATTCCTGCAAGCGTTCATAACCGGCAACAGGACCATGGCCGGGAATAACGACGGTGCCTTCATCGATCTCTTCCAGCACGGCCTCACAAAAATGGATCAGCCCTGGCAGGCTGCCGCCGTTATCGGCATCGATAAAGGGGTAGCCGGCATTGTTGAAGACATCCCCCATGTGTACCGCGTTGTCACCACGGAAGATGGTGGCGGTATCGCCAGTGGTATGGGCTTCGCTGTAATGGAACAGGTCGATCTGCTGGCCGTTGAAGTGAAAGGACATGTGATCATCGAAAGTAATGACCGGCAAGGCTGCGGGTGGGTAGGCAGGCTGCTGGCTTTCCCGGAATACAAGGTTAACCAGGTTGTCCTGCAACAACATGCGTCGGGAGTTGGCCTGCGCCACGATCCAGGTGCCGTCCGGCCCCAGTGCCTTGTTACCGTCGGCATGGTCATAATGCCAGTGGCTGTTGATGACAAAGTCGATATCGTTGCCACCGAGCTCGTGAATGCTGTCTTTATACAATGGTGCCATGTTGGGAGACTGGTCATCGACGATCAGCACACCGTCGTTACCGATGGATGCAGCCATATTGCCGGCGGTTTCGCCAAAACCGAACAATACATACAATTGCTCGCTGACCGGCATGACATCGATGCGGCGTTCTTCGGCAGCCAGGCTGGCAAGGGAAAAACTGAACAGAGTGCCGAGAGCGGCAAGGAGAAAGGAGTTTGGCGTTTTCATCATGGAACCCTTGATAGCTGGACGTGTTATTGCGGGTTACTGCGATGCCCCGATGGGCATTACGGATGAAAACAGTATAACGTCCTTTTTTTACCGGGAGGAATGCTTTACAGACGCAGGACGCAACCAGCGCTTGACCACCCGGTTCCACCACATGATGCTGCCGGTGACAAACATGGCGGCGGGCACCATGCCGAAGAAAGCCCAGGTGGCCTTGATGGCCTGGTCACAGAAGCCGGGCCCATCGCATACCAGGCCGATACCGTTGATACGGCCGAAGTGGGAAAAGGCGAGCCAGTAGAGAATCCTGTCGATGGGCCGCTGACCGGCATTGTCTTGTGTGAGTTCAAAGGTGCGGTCCGCCCAGGTGTGAAAGGCTTCGGGAAAACACAGGTAGATGCCGCTGATCGCAAAGATCAGGGTGAAGCCTAAACTCCAGAAGCCCATCATGCTGTGCAGGTCCCAGTTGAAACGCTTCCAGCCAACGCCCCGGTGAACCATCAGGCTGCGTTGCCAGCGAGAGCTGCCGGGCCACCAGATCACCAGGCCGGTCAGGGCCACCAGCACTACGGCCATGGCACCAATGCCATTGATGATTTGCCCGGTACGGCCAGCAAAGAAATTATCATGGACTTCCATCAGGCCTGTCACGAACAGCACACCCAGGGGCCTGGCACTGCCTACATCGACACCGGTGTGGGGATCGAAATGACGCACGATAGTCCGGTTGCCATTGGAGAGGCGGATTTCAGCGGCGTAACCGGGGTTGTAGTGTCGGGACAGGCGCGTGACCCGATAACCGGGGTGCGCAGTTACGGCAGCGTTCTTCAGGGCATCATCGTTTAATGCCGGTCCCGGTGCACTGGAAATATAGGGCTCGGGTGTCGCCCACATCAACAGCTCGTTGCGATAGACCAGGACACTCCCGGTGACACTGATGAAAAAAATATACAGGCCCAGGCCGATGCCGCTCCACAGGTGAACCTGGAACAGGAGTTTGCGCAAGGGTTGACGCTTGGGATGGGTTAGCCAGCCGGATGTAGTTGTCATACTTTAATAATAACTATCCGGGAGAGGCGGGTTTTGATATTCGTCAAAAAGGGTGAGAGATCGGGACTCGACGATGTTGCCTAGAAGACCCAGGCAATCATCAGCCAGAAAATGAGAAAGAAGGCGAGAAAGCCCGGCAGCATGAACTGCAATTCACCTATCAGGCCATCCCCGGAAGCAATGGCAAAAATCACCATGACCACCAGCGTGACAAAAAAGGAGGCGATAGCCGCATTGCGCAGACCCAGCCCCGGCTCGAGATAGGTCGCTGAGAATTCGGCCAGGCTGGGCACAAGGATGAAGATGCCTATTGCCAGAACGGCGACAAGCACGACCAGGGAGATGGCAATCACCCGGGCTTCGTTTTTGTCCTTGCGGTCGCTTTCACCCACCATGGTCATTACCTCTGTTGTTCCATCTTGACCAGTTCCCTGACCTTGTTGGGATCAGGCAACCCCTTGGCAACAAACTCGGCGCTGTCCCCGGCAGTGTAAATTTCCACGGTGCCCACACCAAAAATGCGATTGAAAAAGGACTGTTTCACGCGGATGGTACGAATGCTGCTGATGTTCACTTCCGAGCGCTCCTTGCTCAGGATGCCCTTCTCAAACAGGATCTCGTTATCAGAAACCGTCAGTTTGGTGGACTTGCACTGGACGAACCACCACAGCAGGATGAGAATGCCCAGGCCGAAGGCGGCAATAAGTAACACGGCAAACAGAAAGCCGATCGGGTTGTTGCGGAACATGACGGGATTTTCGGAGTACTTTACGTTCATGGTTTCTGTGTTTTCCTATTTTTTCCTGACATCGCGGACAACATAAGTATTACCCGCGCCACGTTTGACTTCAAATAAATCGATGGCCTTGAGCAGGCTGCCGGGATTGTTGAAACCGTAGTTCCTGGTGAAATCCCGTTATCGGCCTTTTCATGGCAGCAATGGTATTACTGGTGCCGGTAAACCGCGCGTTCGTGGGAGAAGGCCTTGAAACCAAAGTGACCGTGATAGCTGCCCATGCCGCTGCCATTTACCCCGCCAAAGGGCAGGTTGTTTTCCAGGTAGTGGGAGAACACACCATTCACGGTTACACCACCCGAGGAGGTTCTGCGCAGGACCTTGTCCACGTTGTCCTCATCATTGCTGTATACGTATAGCGCCAGGGGTTTGTCGCGGGATTCGATATAGCCGATGGCCTCATCGATGGTCTCGTAGGTCATGACCGGCAGCACCGGGCCAAAGATTTCTTCCTGCAAAATGGCCATGTACGGAGTGACATCCGTGAGCAGTGTGGGATGTACCGTCAGGTCACTTTCTTCCAGTTCACCGCCTACGGCAACGGTTGCACCCTTGGCGACAGCGTCTTCAAACAGGCCTTTCACTCGGGCGAAGTTCTGCGGATTCACGATCTGGGCAATACCTTCCTTGTTGATATTGCCGTCTTCGTCATAGAGGTTTTCCTGCACCCTGGCCTTGAAGGCGTTGACCAGCGTGTCTTTCTGGGATTCCTTGATAAAGACATAGTCCGGGCAGATACAGGCCTGCCCGCCGTTGAACTGCTTGGCACCGGCCAGGTCACCGGCAATTTTTTCCACGTCCGCGCCTTCATCAACGATCACCGGTGACTTGCCACCAAGTTCCAGGGTCACCGTCGCCAGGTGTTTGGCGGCAGCTGCCATGACCAGCTTGCCGACACGCGTGCTGCCGGTGAAGAAGATGTGGTTAAACGGCAGCTCCAGCAGGGCCCTGGCCACACTGACGTCTCCTTCGAACAGGGCGACTTCCTGTTCGTCAAAGGCCTCGGCAATAATGGCTGCCGCTACGCTTGCGGTATGCGGGCACAGGTCAGTGAGCTTGACCATGCAGCAGTTGCCGGCGGCGATAGCGGCGGCCAATGGCCCCAGCACCAGGCCCAGGGGGAAATTCCAGGGCCCGAGGATCAGGCACACACCGCGGGCCTCATAAACGATCTCGGCCTTGTCTTCCGGGTTCATGGACGTGGGCACTTCCACCGGTGCCATCCAGGCATCGAGATTGTCGATATTACGCTGGATATTGCCAGTGACATTCATCACCTCGGTAATGCGGATTTCCTGTTCCGGTTTGCGCGTGTCCTTGCGTACTGCCGCCACGATGTCGTCCGCGTGGTTTTCAACGGCAGTTTTCAGTTTCTGCAGCAGGGCTTTGCGATCTTCGGCTGAGGAGGCCTTCATGGTCCACTGGTGGGCTTGCTGAAGTTTGAAGATGCGTGTGATGTCTGTGGTGATATCGGCTGCGGATTGTGTTGCGGCAGTGGACATGGAATACCTCGGATGGGATTTCGATGGAACAGGATAATTTTTATATCACCTGATTATACGCAAGGCAGGCTTGTTTGGCTTGGTCCTGCCGCGCAGGATAGTTTCAGGCTTTTTTGACAAACTCGGATTTCAGCTTCATGGCACCAATGCCGGGAATCTTGCAGTCAATATTATGATCGCCTTCGACCAGGCGTATGTTTTTCACCTTGGTGCCAATTTTGACCGTTGAAGAGGAGCCTTTCACCTTGAGGTCCTTGATGACGACCACCGAGTCACCGTCCTCAAGGGTTGCGCCGTTGGAGTCCTGTATGGAAGGGCCATGGTCAGCATCGCTGTCGTCGCCGGAGGCTGACCACTCATGGGCGCATTCGGGACAGACCAGCAACAGACCGTATTCGTAGGTGTATTCACTTTGACATTTCGGGCAGGGTGGAAAGCCGGGCATGGGTTTTATCCTGATTGTAAAAACAGCCTGTCTCTGGAAAGGCAGCAAGTATAACGCAAGCAATGGATTGATAGTTTGTCAGCTATACATTTCCTTTAGCCTGTAGACAACGTCAAGCCATCAGCTGAATTAAAACCTGTCCGTTGTTAATGACGGTATTTTGAAAACAGCCAGGATCCCAGTGTCAGCAGCACGTACAACACCACGATAAAGACCATCTGCATGGGCTGGTTCATAATTTCATAGTAGAAAATGAACAGTGTGCCCGCCAGTAGCCCAACGAAGGCAAACACCGTCAACGCTGTGGAGGAGTCGGTCTTGTCACGTATCCGGAAATTGGCATAGGCCATCAGCAGGGACACGATGAGAAAGGTGACGCTGCCAAATTCGACGATCATTTCCAGGCCACCGATTAGCACCAGGGCGAGGGAAAGACACGCCATGCAAAGAATGGCGTTTACCGGAATATGGTCTTGCCGCTTTTCCAGAGGGCGGGGGAAGTAACCGTCCCTGGCAATCACGGACATGAGCCTGGAAGCCCCGAACAGGGTGCCGCTGATGGCACTGCTGGAAGCCAGCAAGGCACCCAGGATGACCAGCTGCCTGCCCAGGTTACCCAGGATGTCGCCGGCACCGGCAGCCAGTGCATATTCCTTGCGTGCGATGATGTCCTCAAAGGGGATGGTCAGTATCGCCCCGAGGGCGATTACCACGTAGATAAGGATTGCCAGGAAGATGGCGGCATAGATTGCCCGCGGCATGTTTTTTCCGGCTCGTCCATTTCATTGATGGCATGGATGACCAGCTGGAAACCTTCGTACGCGACGAAGGTCAGGGAGGCCACGATCAAAACAGGCAGCAAGCCCGGGTCCGGGTTTTCCTCTAATAACACCGGCAGGGTCGTCTGGCTGTTGTTGATGAGGACGAAGGAAATAATGGCGAGGATGGTCAGCTTGGCATAGACCATGAGGTCCTCGATTTTGCCCATGCCTTTCACGCTCCAGATATTGATGAGAGTGAATGCCAGGATCACGGTGCCGGCCACCAGCTTGCGCATCCATTCGCTGTCGGAAAAAGCGAAGCCGCTGATGGCATAGGAGGCAAAGGTGTAGGCATACAGGGCCAGCGTGCTGATATAACCAAACACGACCCACCAGCCGATCAGCGAGGCGGCAAAACGCGAGCGGGGAAAGGTTTTCTTGAAAAAGGAGTAGGTCGCTCCCTCGTCCATGTAGTATAGGCCAAGCTTGATATAGGAATACGCGGCCAGCGAGGCAGTCACACCGCCCAGCATGATGGCCAGCGGGGTATAGGCACCAATCATGGAAACCGACAGGCCCAGGATGGTAAAAATTCCGCCGCCCACCATGCCGCCCAGCGCAATGGCAATCAGCTCGGGCAGGCCAAGAACCTTGTCGCGTTTGCGGTGGATGCCGTTGTTTTTCAGGTTCATGGGTTAGCAGACAGGCAGAGGCATTCAGACGTGCCCGTATTGTTCGGATCCGGCCAGCCAGCGCTTGATCAGCGGCTCAATCAGGTCGGGATGAGAGCTGCGGATTTTCTCTGACCACAGTTTGACCTTGGGTTGCAGATGGGCATCGCGCAGCAGGTCGGCCATTTTGAATTCCATGAGCCCCGTTTGCCGGGTGCCGAGTACCTCACCGGGGCCACGTATCTCCAGGTCTTTTTCCGCAATAAAGAAGCCGTCATTGCTCTGGCGCATGATGGACAGGCGTTCCTTGGCGATATCGGACAGCGGCGACTTGTACAGCAGCACGCAGTGACTGGCGGTGTCGCCGCGCCCGACACGACCGCGGAGCTGATGTAATTGTGCCAGTCCAAGACGCTCGGGATTTTCAATCACCATGAGACTGGCGTTGGGAACATCCACGCCGACCTCGATCACGGTGGTGGCCACCAGTAACTGTAATTCGCCCTGCTTGAAGGCCTGCATGATTTCCGCCTTTTCTTTCGGCTTCATGCGGCCATGAATCAGGCCGATACGCATGTCAGGCAGCTGCTGCTGTAACTCGGCATAGGTGGCCTCGGCGGCCTGGCATTGCAGGGCTTCGCTTTCCTCGATCAAAGTGCACACCCAGTAAGCCTGGCGACCTTCGGCGCAGGCCCTGTGGATGCGTTCAATAATTTCGCCGCGCCGGGTGTCCGGGCTCAGGATGGTGTTGACCGGTGTGCGACCCGGTGGCAGTTCATCGATGATGGAATTGTCCAGGTCGGCGTAGGCGCTCATGGTCAGCGTACGCGGAATGGGTGTGGCGGTCATGATGAGCTGGTGCGGAAATCTGCCCTCCGAATTGCCTTTCTCGCGTAGCGCCAGACGTTGATGGACGCCAAAACG
>Ga0181583_10001200_pt1 | contig 19147 bp, 17 predicted proteins | sample 071ome_31_FD_132461 | JGI IMG/M metagenome (GOLD analysis project Ga0181583, IMG submission 132461) | Coastal salt marsh microbial communities from the Groves Creek Marsh, Skidaway Island, Georgia - 071405CT metaG (megahit assembly) | ecosystem: Environmental > Aquatic > Marine > Intertidal... | reverse complement strand
CACGATAAAACCGAGCGCGAATAACATCGGTGTTTCAAATGTCATCGCACCACGCCACATTGTAGCGATCCAGTTGAATACTTTCACACCAGTAGGTACTGCAATCAGCATGGTTGCGAACATAAAGAACAACTCTCCTGCTAACGGCATACCGACCGTAAACATATGATGCGCCCATACAATGAATGATAAAAACGCAATTGAACCTGTGGCATAGACCATAGAGGCGTAGCCAAACAATGGCTTCCTAGCGAAAGTTGGAATAATGCTAGAGACCACACCGAATGATGGCAAGATCAAGATATACACTTCTGGGTGTCCAAAGAACCAGAAAATGTGCTGGAACATTACTGGATCACCTCCACCTGCCGCATTGAAGAAGCTAGTGCCAAAGAACTTATCTGTCAGCAACATGGTAATACCACCCGCGAGCACAGGCATCACTGCGATAAGCAAATATGCTGTGATCAACCATGTCCATACGAACAATGGCATCTTCATCAGTGTCATGCCTGGTGCACGCATGTTCAGGATAGTAGCAATCACGTTAATCGCACCCATAATGGATGAAAGACCCATGAAGTGCATAGATAAAATCACGAACGGAAGTGCATCACCAGTTTGTAGTGTGAGTGGTGGGTAAAGCGTCCAGCCACCTGCGGGACCACCGCCATCCATGAATAACGTTGACAACATCATTGCGAAGGCAAATGGAAGAATCCAGAAACTCCAATTATTCATCCTTGGCAGCGCCATATCCGTGGCACCTACCATCATTGGAATTAACCAGTTTGCAAGGCCTGTAAATGCCGGCATTACCACACCAAAAATCATCATGATGGCGTGCATGGTCGTCATAGAATTAAAAAATTGTGGATCAACAAATTGAAGGCCAGGTTGGAACAACTCGGTTCTGATGACTAGCGCCATCACTCCACCAATTAAAAACATAATAAACGAGAACCATAGGTATAAAGTACCGATGTCTTTATGGTTAGTTGTAAATAACCAGCGTTTAATTGAATAAGGACTCTCAGGATGATCGTCGTGATGATCGTCGGTAGCAGCCGTACTCATGATTTACTCCTTAGGTTTAAAAACTGAAAGTTAAAAAATCTTAATGCCTGATAATATTCAATCAGCCATTGCATATTCTGTATTCTGCTCAAGCGTAGTATTCGCCGCCAAGAACTGATCAAATTCAGCTTCTGGGACGGCTCGAACGACAATTGGCATAAAGCCATGATCACGCCCGCATAATTCAGCACATTGTCCGCGGTATACGCCAGGTTCATTGATGCGAGTCCATGCCTCGTTTATGAAACCGGGGATAGCGTCTTTCTTAACGGCAACCGCAGGTACCCACCATGCATGTATTACGTCATTCGAGGTAATCAAAAACCGCACTTTCTTGCCCACAGGCAAAACAAGCTCGTTATCAACTTCCAATAGGTAGTTTTGATTCTTATTTTCTGCATTATTAATTTGTGTTCGAGGCGTATCTAATACACTGTAAAAATCCACCCCTTCATCAATGTACTCATAATGCCAAAGCCATTGATAACCTGTGATTTTTACGGTTAAGTCGTAATCACTCGTATCTTCCATTGCAATCAGTGTTTTGGTAGCTGGGATGGCCAGACCAATCAAAATAACAAATGGAATGAATGTCCAGATTGCTTCAGCAGTAGTGCTCTCATGAAAAGTAGCGGGTGTAGCACCCTTTGATTGACGATGCGCGTAAATTGAGTAAAACATCACGGCAAATACTGCCACTGCAATAACAACACACAACCAAAAAGCAATCATGTGCATGCTATAAACATCTCCACTGATGTCTGACACACCACGTGTCATGTTATAGGGTTGAACCGCATGTGCTGAACCCACCATAAGAAGCGTGCTTAACGCAACAAACATCTTTTTGATCCAGGTATTAACCATCATCTGTGTAACTCCATTTCAATTGCTATAATTTAATTTGTCTGTCAGTGTACTCTTAATGGATGATGCTAGACTCTTACGCTCATCCTCATTTAAAAATGCGCCGACCTCGTATTCTTTTCCTTTGGATTTCATTACCAATCTACCGTACTGTGTTGGGGGAGCAGGGGGATATAGCTGAACGCTGGTCCATGCCGTTTGTAATTCATACAACTGAGTTGCACGATCTCGCCCTGACTCAATACGCACATATTCATGGTCGATTGAAATCACTTCACATTCCCTTGTTTTGATACTGATCCAATATAAGATACCGGCCAGTGATAAAACTTCTGCGCCTGCGAATGGAAGTATCACCCACAGACCTTGCATCGCAAACACAAGTGCAATGCCAATAGATAAAATAGCGAGACTGGCAACAAAAATTTTAGTATCGCGCCAACTCATAGAGCAGTTAGGTCTAATCACAAATCGTGATAATTCAATTTCTTTATCCAAGCTCAATTTCATCCTCAAAAACTTCTGGTTACCAAGCAAGTATTGCCCTCGGGTTTTCCGTACTCTTCATATCCAGTAGTCCTGTGTGCGGCATTATGCCGCATCGCGAAGCAATTGTCATAGCAGATATTTGAGTATTTGAGTGCGTTTATCTATCACTTTTGGGTGATTGAACACACCCTTACGACACAAATGTGATCCTATTTTCCATGTACAAACTCAGGATTGGGAAATAAAGCCCAGTACATCAGGTAATTTACAGCGAATTTATAGGTTATTTGGCTGTGCCATATATCACCTCATAAGTGGCTGGGTATACCTCTTGATCATGTGGCGAGACTGGATAGTGCGCCAACATTTTTGAGAATTTTGACTTTCCATACATACTTTTTGGTGAATTCTGAAGATAATTAGCTCCCACTGCCTTTAAATCCCTTAGTAAGTCAATGGGATTTTTGTAATTCTGTTCTAACAGCACTGAATGCAACTCAACTTGATCAAATCCTGCACGACCCAGAGCTTTTTCCACCTCACTTAGTGGCACGAACTGTCCCACATGGGATTGCGTATCCACCACAGAAAAAGCTGCACGCAATTCCCTAAGAGTAGACGGACCAAAAGTTGAGAATACTAATATTCCACCTTCACGCAAAACACGTCGGCATTCTGCAAATGCAGCGCGTAAATCTTCACACCACTGGAACATGGAATTACTCAATATGAGATCAAATGTTTGATTTTTTAGTGGCAATTTAACCGCATCAGCACATATCGAAGCACACGTGTTTTCGCATGACTTCCTAGCATAATTCAACATAGACAGACTCAGATCCATTGCAAAATAATCACAACCAACAAATTGCTGATGGATTTGATGGGCACCCAAACCAGTGCCACTACCCAGATCAAGTAAACGCTTCCTAATATCCATATCCATCGATAATTGATGCATACACTTCAATGTCAGATCAATGGCCTGCAGTTGCACTTTCGCCGCAGCATTATAACTTTCCACCGCCCCCGAGAAACGTGACTGTATTTTGAATTTATCCATGCAAGTTAAGATCAAGGAAAGTGGCTATTTGATCAACCAATCTTTTAGGACAAGACAATTGGGGTGCATGACCCACCTGCGGCCACAACACATGCTCAGATTGCGTTTTCCGTGCGAAATATTCACCTCGTGCGCAATTAATCACCGCATCATCCTGACCAAGAATAAAATAGGTTGGACATGATAGTGCATCTAATTGTGCAGAAAAATCTCGCTCTAGCATCTCCAAACCTGCCCACAACTCAAGCATGTCAAAGTGCGCAAAATCATTGTGTTTTCTGAATTGTTTAAGGATAGCTTTGGCATTTTTATCACCAACCACTTGAAGTGCTTGAAAAGCTTTTAGGGTTGTAGTTGGATCATCAATAAATTTTTTTTTCAACGCCCTATAGTCATCATAAATTATACCTGCTTGATGATTATCAACGCTCACAAATTTTGGGGTACTAGCAATAAAAACTATGTCCTTGACTATATGAGGATGACGCGTCGCAAGATGAATAGCCACGCCTCCGCCCAATGACCAAGCCAAAACATGATGAGAAGATGTATAGGTATTAGCTATAGCATCCACATAATGATCCAATTCTAACAAAGATCCCTGCACTTGCGCGTCTTCAGACCAAGTCGGTATGACATTATTTATGTGGCAACCTATTTCTAATGCTGGAATAATCAAATCCCAGACATGATGAGAAGAACCCCAGCCGGTGAGCATTAACACATTGTCTTTATTTGCCATTACTCAATTACTTTGTTGTCTCTCATGAATATATCAGTCGACCTTATTACACTCGTAATTGCAAGCTATCTGATCGGCTCGATTTCATGTGCCATTGTATTTGCAGCTTGGATGCAACTGCCCGACCCTCGCCAATTAGGCTCGGGCAATCCCGGCGCAACTAATATGTTACGTACTGGCAGCAAAAAAGCAGCTGCCTTGACTCTTGCTGGCGACTTGTTAAAAAGCTTACTGCCCTTACTGGTAGCCAGATATCTGGGGGTAAATGAGTACATACTTTGCTGGATGGGTGGAGCTGCTATCTTAGGACATATGTACCCCATCTACTATCGCTTTCAAGGGGGTAAGGGGGTTGCCACGACTCTGGGAGTTTTATTGGCTATCCACTGGCCACTGGCTATCATCTGGGCGGGCGTGTGGCTTACTGTGGCAAAAATATCTCGTTATTCTTCTCTATCTGCACTCACCGCGACCGCCTTATTGCCACTAGTGGCCTGGGCAATTGAGTTATCTGCGCATGTGATAAGCTTGCTAGTGATTATTAGCTTATTGGTATTCTGGCGCCATCGAACAAACATCAGCAAATTAATTCAGGGGCAGGAGAGTCGTATAGGCGGGCCTTAACAATTATTACTGACACTCGCGCGTGCCTTATCTAAAGGCCATCTTGGATAAACACGCACTTGCTTTGCCTCTAGCGTGCGTTTTTCAATCGCATGTAATAATCCCGCATAAGCCACCATCACACCGTTATCAGTACACACCTTTAATGGTGGGAACAGGATATGCTTACCCTCATCATTAAAAGCGGTGAATCTATCACGCAAGGCTTGATTGGCACTGACACCACCAGCAATCACTAAAGTATTAAGGCCAGTTTGTTGGAATGCGCGTGCACATTTTTCATACAGCGTATCAACAATTGCAGACTGGAAAGCATAAGCGGTCTCTGTCTGATCTTGCAATGTTTTTGTCGATTTTTGATAGCTCAACAAAGTATGAGTTTTCAGTCCGCTGAAACTGAAATCTAAACTATCCGCCTCTAACAGAGACCTGGGATATCTCATGACTTTATCTTCAGCTAACGCGGCTAATTTTTCTATAATAGGGCCGCCGGGATAACCCAAACCCATGTGTTTTGAGACTTTATCAAAAGCTTCACCTACCGCGTCATCACGACTCTGCCCTAAAACCTGATAATCTCCCAACGCTCGCGCATGTACTATTAATGTGTGCCCACCAGATACTAGTAAAGATAAAAAGGGAAACTTCAACGAATCAGATGAGTTTTGTGACGCTTCCAAAAAAGGTACTAATAAATGCGCTTCCATATGATGAATAGGAATAGAAGGCACACCTAACGCCCATGCCAACGACTCACCGATGGAAGCCCCCACAAACAAAGCGCCTACTAATCCTGGGCCTGCCGTATAAGCCACAGCATCAAGATCCTTAATAGTCAATTCAGCATCTTGCAAACACGCTTTTATTAAAGGCAAACATTTGCGTACATGATCACGTGAGGCCAACTCCGGTACCACGCCTCCATAATCCGCGTGCAACTCGACCTGACTGTAGAGACGCTCCGCTAAAATCTGCCCACTTTGATCGATGATAGCAACGCCAGTTTCATCACAAGATGACTCAATACCAAGAATTTTCATGAAATATATAGGATGTTTTGATAAAAATAGCTATTTAAGTGTTGAAATCGTGCATAGCACAACTATAATCCATCGTCCCAAGAGGCCATTGTGCGATTTGTTAGCTCTATCTTACGCCGTCTATTTTAAACTGAATAGGCACGCGTAAATAACAAATGCGTTTATGAGGTCACATAATCAAGTACTAAATACAAAATATTGAGGATTTATGCCTGGAGTAAGAGTTAAAGAAAACGAGCCTTTCGACGTAGCATTACGCCGCTTCCGTCGTTCATGTGAAAAAGCCAGTGTTCTTACAGAAGTTCGCCGTCGCGAATTTTATGAAAAGCCAACATCTGTCCGCAAACGTAAAGCTGCAGCCGCTGTTAAGCGCAACCTCAAGCGTGTATCACGCACATCACTCAAGCGTAAGCGTCTCTATTAATAGTTCATGCGACAAAATTTTGTCTAATTTATTGTTCACTAGACTTACACATACTACGAAACTGTGTCAGATACCTCGCTGAAACAACAACTCACTGCAGATATGAAATCTGCAATGAAAGATAAAGATAAACAACGTCTTACTACCATTCGCTTAATCCTCTCAGCTACCAAGCAAGTTGAAGTGGACGAACGTATAGAAGTTGATGATCATCGCCTCATAGGCATTTTGGACAAGATGGCAAAACAAAGACGCGAGTCGATTAGCCAATACGAGCAGGCAGAACGCGAAGACTTAGCCGATATAGAGCGCGCAGAACTGGCTATTATTAGCACCTATCTTCCCGAAGCGCTCTCAGAGCAACAGATTACCGAACTTATCGAACAAGCCATCTCATCAACATCTGCAAGTTCAATGCAAGAGATGGGCAAAGTAATGGCTATCCTCAAACCCCAGCTTCAAGGCAGAGCTGATATGAGTCAAGTGAGCCAGCTAATCAAAAGCAAACTGTCCAACTAGAATTATTTTATTCAAAACGTCACACTAGGGCGCTTTAATCACTCATATCCATCATTCATGACTGCGCTTAAAAACGACACTTTCATCCGTGCTTTACTTGGTCAACCCGTTGACTACACGCCTATTTGGATTATGCGCCAAGCAGGGCGTTACCTACCCGAATATCGGGCAACGAGAGAAAAAGCAGGTGATTTTCTAACCTTATGTAAGACGCCTGAATTAGCCTGTGAAGTAACCATGCAACCACTAGAGCGTTTTGATCTAGATGCGGCAATTCTATTTTCAGATATTCTCACCATCCCAGATGCGATGGGACTTGGATTAGAATTTCGTGAAGGCGATGGCCCGGTGTTTACCCGACCCATACAAAATCTTCGCGATATAAAAAATCTCGGGGTGCCTGATCCACACGACGAATTAGATTATGTCATGCAGGCAGTATCAACTATACGTCAAGAACTCGATGGACGAGTGCCCCTAATTGGTTTCTCTGGCAGCCCCTGGACTCTCGCAACATATATGGTGGAGGGTGGCTCCTCAAAAGATTTTGCTAAAATTAAGAGCCTACTCTATACCAGCCCCAAGGAAACACAGAATTTGCTGGATATTGTCAGTGACAGTGTCGCCAGCTACCTAAACGCACAGATCGAAGCTGGTGCGCAGACCGTCATGATATTTGATACCTGGGGAGGCACTCTCACTCCAGAATATTATCGTCATTATTCACTGGCCCCTATGATGCGTGCCGTTGAGAAATTACATCGTCACCATGAGGGCGCCACCATCCCTGTGATCTTATTTTCTAAGGGCGCTAACCATTCACTTGAGCAGTTAGCAAATTCCGGCGCGAATGGTGTTGGACTGGATTGGACAATCAATATTAGAGACGCTAGCAAGATCGTTGGTGACCGCGTCTCCTTGCAGGGTAACCTAGATCCCACCGTGCTCTACAGCACACCACAAACTGTCATTGAACAAGCACGTGCTGTTTTGGATGCTTATCCTAAACACAGTGGACATGTATTTAATCTTGGACATGGTATTCATCCTGGGATCAAACCAGAAAATGTCAAAACTCTAGTGGATTTCGTTCATCAATACAGTCACGAACAAAAATCAAAATAAAGCGTTCAAGCCTATTTTTTAAAATACTCGTTGAATGGGTTTCTGCTCCATCATCTCTTGTGAATCTATTTCAACCTGCATACCATCATCAAGATGACGTGCGGGCACTTGGTCAAGTAAAAAAGCCTCAACGATACCTTTTTCAAAATCGTCATCGACTACTAGTCCACTATCAGGATGAACTTTTAATTCCACCATGTGATCAGGCAAACTGACTTGTGTGTGTGGCACGTCCTTTAATACAAAACGCATATAGTCAATCCAAATCGGTAAAGCCGCCACACCTCCAGCTTCTCTTCGCCCCAAAGACTGCGGATCATCAAAACCCAACCAAACTACCGTAGCTGCTTCTTTATGGAAACCTGCAAACCACGCATCGGTCTGATCATTCGTCGTGCCTGTCTTGCCAGCGATATCTTTACGCTCAAGTACTTTTGCACTACGACCGGTACCATACTGAATAACATCATTGAGCATACTAGTGAGTTGATAAATATTAGCTTCACTCACCACTCGTGGAGCAAAATCAGCCGGCGGTAAATTCACTGGTAATTCTTCGTCGTTTAATTCCTTCTCAAATTCTGACAACTCATGATTAATTTGCTTGCATTGCTCATCACAGATCACTGCAGGATGTGCGGTAAAAATATCATCTTCTTGAGATTTTTGAATGCGTTCAATGAAATAGGGTTGTACTTGATAGCCGCCGTTAGCTATCACGCTATAAGCCTGAGCCAATTGCATTGGTGTCACGGCACTACTCCCTAACGCAAGAGTTAAATCATCCGGCAACTGCGTAACATCAAATCCAAAATTTGCGATATGCTGTTTAGCAAAAGATTGGCCAATATCTCTAAGCAATCTAATCGAAACCATATTGCGTGATTTAGTTAATGCAAAACGTAAACGTGTTGGACCAAAAAATTTTCCCGAGTAGTTATGTGGCCGCCAAGCATCCTCTGTTTGTTTGCTATCAAATACCACTGGAGCATCATTGACCAAACTTGCCGGCGTGAAGCCTGCTTCCAATGCGGCTGAATATATAAAAGGTTTAAATGAGGAACCGGGCTGACGAGATGCTTGAATGACACGATTAAACTTGCTGTCATAAAAATCAAAGCCACCCACTAATGCTGCCACAGAACCATCATCCGGATTTATTGAGACAATCGCACTTGAAGCTGCTGGCTTCTGTCGCAACTGCCACCCCAAATCCGTTTGCAGCACTCTAATGACATCACCAACTGATAACACATCGGAAACTTTCTCAGGCTTAGGCCCAAGCGCATTGACTGATAAGTATTTGCGTGCCCATTTAACCGCATCTAGATTTAAACTAATAACATCTCTATCAACAATCACCTGAGCTGATTGCTCATCAACCTGTGTTACAACTCCTGCTTGCAACGGACCGATATTACTCAACTGACGTATCTGTTCAGATAAAAGAGCTGGATCTAACATCACTTCTTGGTCAATTTGTTTCTCAGCACCACGATAACCATGACGCATGTCATAAGCCATCAATCCAGATTGCAACGCACGAACTGCTACTTGTTGTTTTTCAGCATCAATGGTGGTGTAAACGTTATAACCAACCGAGTAAGCATGCTCTCCATAAGTCTCCACCATATGTGATCTGACCATCTCACCAACATAAGGGGCGTCTACCTCAACCTTGATAGAGTGTTTACGCGCAACAATAGGAGCATCTAAAAACTGCTCGTACTGCAGTTGCGAAATCATCTTTAGCTTATTCATCCGTCCTAGGACATAATCGCGACGTATTTTCGCACGTTGAGCATTTGACACAGGATTATAGGCAGAAGGGGCTTTCGGCAAACCTGCAATCATCGCTAATTGAGGAACCGTTAATTCTTGTATGGTTTTACCATAATACACTTCGGCAGCAGCTCCCACACCGTAAGCACGTTGCCCCAGATATATTTTGTTTAAATATAATTCGAGAATTTCATTCTTATTGAGCGTCTTCTCGATTCTCAGAGCTAATAAAATCTCTTTTATCTTTCGCGAATAAGTGCGTTCGGGCGTAAGAAAGAAATTTCTCGCCAATTGCATTGTAATCGTACTTCCGCCCTGTACTTTTCGTCCGGTCATAATCAAATTCAGCCCGGCTCTTATGATGCCTTGGTAATCGACCCCTGGATGTGAATAAAAACGATCATCCTCTGCCGCCAAAAAAGCATTCACCAACTGCGATGGCATTTCTTCATGAGCAATAGGTATTCTTCGTTTTTCACCGAATACAGCAATCAACTTACCGTCTCGACTGAATACTTTAAGGGGGGTTTGAAGTTGAACATCTTTGAGTGTCTCCACTGAAGGCAATTGTTGTGAATAAAAAATCACCACCACAGTAGCTAAACTAATAATAGCGACGGACAGGATTAGAAACCCGATAAAAGCCGTTTTGAGGGCGCTCAAAGACAATGACATAGGATTAAAATAACTAATAGCTCATGAATAAATAGTTTGACAGAAACTTTCTCTTAAAGTGCTTTTTATCATGAATTAAAAAAACTCTCATCAACTATCAAAAATTAATCAATTAATAAGCAGAAAATATAAAAACAAAGCAAAACTAATGACTATAGGAAAAACCTGTGTTGAATATAAACCGCTCCATACAACCCACTTTGGGCATAGATATCAGTGCTAGCAACGTTAGAGTAGTACAACTGTCTACTCGTAAGCAGAGATATCATATTGACCATATCGGCACCTACCCGCTGCCAGAAAATTGCATTTCTGAGCGCATGATTACCGATATTGACAGTGTAGCGGAATGCATAAGAAAAGCAGTACTTTCACTGGAGGTGACTCCACAAATCACACCTGATAACCGAGTCAGTATGGTGGTCTCTGTCACTAACGACAGTATTGGTGATATTTTTCAAGGTATTCCTAGCATTAATACCAATGAAGTTACCTCCAACGTATTAGTCAACAATGGGCAGACCATTGTACTGGGTGGCATTTATACTGAAGGTTCAACAACATCCACATCTAAAGTGCCCTTTTTTGGCGATCTACCCATTGCTGGCAAACTGTTCAGAAATGAAAGCAAAAGTAATAACAAAAAAGAGCTGCTGATCTTCATGACTCCGAAAATTATCGATGAACAATTAAACATGGTGCTTTAATCTCACAACAGCTGATAAATGACCCTGTGCAGATGATATTTTTTGTTTAAAATGATATCAAATCAAACAATGCCAAATTATGCGCAAACACATCATCCTCATTGGCCCTATGGGTGCAGGAAAATCTTCACTAGGCAAACGACTTGCCAAACGCCTAAAGTGCCCTTTTTATGACAGTGATCATTTTTTGGAAAATCGTACCGGAGTCAAAATTACTACCATCTTCGAACTAGAAGGTGAAGACGGATTCCGTTCACGCGAACATAAAATGCTAAAAGAACTGCTCACGCAAGACACAGGGGTAATTGCCACCGGCGGAGGAATTGTTACTCAAGCCAACAATCATCTTATTCTCAAGCAAGCAGATAATATCGTCATCTACTTGATGGCCTGTGTTGACTCACAACTTAAACGCACCTCACACGACAAATCACGCCCACTGCTTCAAACACCTGATCGTCATGCTAAACTAAGCTCATTAGCTAAACAGCGTAATCCCTTGTATGAACAGCTTGCTGATATCACTATTGATACTGACAAACAAAATATCAATCGCTCCATCGACTTGATTATGCAGCAGCTCAAGCGATTAGATCTGCTTAATTAGACCCAATGATACAATTACTGAGTTAATACACTCTATGCAAACACTCACTGTACAATTAGACACTCGCTCTTATCCTATATACATAGGAGAGGATATACTCAATCATAAAAACCTCATCAATCAACATATCAAAAGCCAACGAGTAGTTATTATTAGTAATGAAACTGTTGCCCCTTTATATTTAGAACCCTTAAAAAATACTCTAAAATCATTTGAGTGCCATGAAATTATCTTGCCAGATGGGGAGCAATATAAAAATATGGCTACCTTGGAAAATATTTTTGATGTGCTCTTAGAACTACGCTGTCCACGCGATGTAAGCATAGTAGCCTTAGGTGGAGGCGTGATTGGTGACATCACCGGTTTTGCAGCAGCATGTTATCAACGTGGTGTCGACTTTATTCAAGTCCCCACCACATTATTATCACAAGTCGACTCATCTGTCGGCGGTAAAACAGGTGTGAACCATGCTCTAGGAAAAAATATGATAGGGGCATTTTATCAACCTCAGTGTGTGGTAGCAGATATCAATACTCTGCGCAGTCTGCCTGCACGTGAGCTAAGCGCAGGTATTGCCGAGGTCATCAAATATGGTTTATTGGCTGATAAAGAATTTTTTATTTGGCTGGAGGAAAACATCACCCATCTTATGCAACTGGATATAGCAGCTGTAACTCATGCCATACAAACCTCATGTCAATGCAAGGCTGACATTGTTGCAAGTGATGAACGGGAAAAAAGTGGTCGTCGTGCGCTATTAAATTTGGGGCACACGTTTGGCCATGCTATCGAGACAGGAATGGGTTATGGCAACTGGCTGCATGGTGAAGCCGTCGCCTGTGGTATGGCATTAGCTGCTGAATTTTCAGCGCGCTTAGGTTGGCTAAATGAAGATGATGTTGCAAGGATAAGGCGAGTTTTACAAATGGCAAATCTTCCGGTCAATCTACCTGAACAACTCAACGCGGATCAAATGCTTGAAATGATGGCATTAGATAAAAAGGTGCAAGCTGGCAAGCTCAACCTTATTCTGCTTAAAGAAATTGGCCAAGCCGTTATGACTCACGAATATGATCAGACACTATTGTTAGCTATGTTGACTGATGCAACCTCATCCCATAATTAGTTATATGCAATTTCAAACACTCGCACCCTATGCAGTCACACAACAACAATCGTTAGGCAGAGATACTCCTGAAACATCCTGCAATACTCGTTCAGAATTTCAAAGAGATCGAGACCGTGTCATCCATTGCACTGCATTTAGACGCTTAGAGTATAAAACCCAAGTGTTCATCAATCATGAAGGCGACTTATACCGTACCCGCTTGACACATTCTCTGGAAGTCGCTCAGATAGCACGTTCCATAGCTCGCGCCCTCAACCTCAATGAAGATCTCACTGAAGCTATCGCCCTAGCCCATGATGTGGGCCACACTCCCTTTGGTCATGCAGGGCAAGACGCACTCAATCAATGTATGCGCGAATATGGCGGGTTTGAGCATAACTTTCAATCTTTACGCGTAGTGGATCATTTAGAAGAGAAATATCCACAATTCGATGGATTAAATCTTATGTTTGACACTCGCGAGGGAATACTCAAACACTGCTCATTAAAAAATGCACGTTATATGGGAGCATTAGGACAGCGTTTTATCGATAGGACCCAACCCAGTCTAGAAGCACAACTCACTAACATTGCAGATGAAATCGCTTACAACAATCATGATGTTGACGATGGCTTACGCTCAGGCCTAATCTCAATACAACAACTCAGAAACTGTAGCTTATTTGCCTCACACTTTGAGAGCATCGAAAGTCAATATCCAGGACTATCTGATAAACGAAAAGCACAAACTGTGATTCGCAACATGATTGATTGTTGTGTAAACGATTTAATTGAAACTACTCAGAACAACATCACACAGCGGGGAATCACTAATATAGATGATGTGCGCAACAGTAAAAAACCCTTAGTAGGCTTTAGTGAAGAAACAAAAACTCAGATCATTGAACTCAAATCTTTTCTTCATAGCAATCTCTACCAACATGAACAGGTAGCGGCCATGAGCCTGAATGCAAAAACAATTATCAATACCTTGTTTGAGAAGTTTTTCGATGACAGCACTTTACTCCCACCAGAACATCAACAAAAAGCAATTCGCAAGAGAGAAAGTCAGGGCATTGATGGCTACGCACGTGTTATCTCAGATTATATTGCGGGCATGACTGATCGCTATGCTCAAGCACAATATGAACGTCTCAAAACTAACAATTAGGTAATGAAACACCCTAATCAAACAGCTGTGCTTACTCAACAACAACTCGCCGCCCTCGGTTTGAAATGCAATCCTTTTTCAGCGCATGTAGATGCCGACCGCCTCTATACTGATAGTATTCTCGAGATGACCCTGAATGTTATTGTGCAGTCACTTGCGCGTAATAATCAATCAATTGTATTGCTTGCTGAACAGGGCGCTGGCAAAACCACTTTTCTTCGCAAAACATTACAACTTACACGCTCACAATTTCAATCTTGTGCCGTACGAGCCACTGACATATTCAACTTTGTGCAACTATGTGAAAAGATGCAGACTAAATGGCCACTTGATATGTGTTCACAAGCAGATTCAAATCTGAGCATTGAGAATCATCTCATCTGTTATTTTGAAAAGCATCCAAAATGCTTATTAATTATTGATGATGCACACCACTTAGATAATGCATGTTTAAAGCAGCTATTCGAACTCAAAAATCGACTTGATCAAACTCACCCTAATGCCTTATTTTTCCTTTTCTCTGGTGAAACACAGCTAAAATTAAATTTGATTGAGTTAGATGACCATGCGCTACATGACTGCAGTCATCTCCAAATAAATATTCGTTCATTAAATCTTCAGCAAACCATGAGTTATATTCAATATCGTATCCGCCAGTGCATGTTAGCCTCTGATCAATCCCCACAAAGCATATTGGATACCTATCAATGTGAAAATATCTACAAAAACTCACAGGGCAATTTTGACCAAATACATACTCAAGGCAACATCTATTTACATCAAAAATATGCAATCTCAACGTCTAATGTGAACTCACATACACATCCTGCCACTCAGAATAATGTTTTATTCAATGGGTTTTCATCCAATAAAGCGATAATCATTTTTACTATGTTGTTAATTAGCCTGATGATTTTATTAGCATTAATCACAAAGACTTAATTCAACTATTGACATGCCAGGCGCTTCCAGTAGCCTCTATGTATACCCTCGAATATTCCAGTGACTCACTATGGCGAGTAAAATCCCACAATCCTTTATCGATCAGGTGGTCAATCAAACCGATATCGTTGACCTCATTGACAGCTACATAGATCTCAAGCCTAAGGGTAAAGAGTACATCGCATGCTGTCCTTTTCATGGTGAGAAAACTCCTTCATTTACAGTCAATCGAGAAAAGCAGTTTTATCATTGTTTTGGCTGTGGCGCTCATGGCACTGCTATCGGTTTTTTAATGGAACATGAAGGCCTAGAGTTTGTTGAGACCATAGAGGTATTGGCGCAACGCCTAGGGCTAGAAGTGAGCTATGAAAAAGGCAGTCAAAAAAATGATGTCTTGTCCGACACATACACAGCGCTCGACACCACAAACCGCTATTATCAACTGCAACTAAGAAAACACCCTGAGGCTATTGAGTATCTAAAATCACGCGGAATTACAGGTGAAATTTCACAACGCTTTAATATTGGTTTTGCCCCACCTGGTTTCGACAACCTTAGAAATCAACTTGATATACAATCAGCCACCTTGATTAAAGCCGGCTTATTAACTGAGAAATCTCCCGGCAAAATATATGATCGCTTTCGTCATCGAATTATGTTCCCCATTAAAGACCCACGAGGACGAGTCATCGCTTTTGGTGGCCGTGAGATTGATGGCAGCTCACCTAAATATATCAATAGTCCCGAAACTGATTTATTTCATAAGGGCAGCACATTATATGGACTCTACGAAGCCCGTCAGGCCTTAGGCAAAATAAAATCACTACTAGTTGTTGAGGGCTATATGGATGTAGTCGCACTGGCTCAACATGGTGTAGACAATGCCATCGCCACACTAGGAACTGCTACCACCAGTCAAAATATACGCAACTTACTGCGCTATACCTCTAATTTAATCTTCTGTTTTGATGGTGATAGAGCTGGCAAAGATGCCGCCTGGAAAGCCTTAGAACAAATACTACCTGAATATAAAGACGGTATTGATATCCGCTTCGCCTTTATGCCACAGGGAGAAGATCCAGATTCTCTAATTCGTTCAGCTGGACAACAAGCTTTTCAAAATCATCTTGAACAAGCTCTACCATTGTCAGAGTACTTTTTTAGTAAACTAACGACTGAAGTCGATACCAGCTCACTCGATGGTAAAGCGAAACTCGCCAATTTAGCGCAACCTTTAATCAGCAAAATACCTAAAATTGTCTTCAAAGATTTAATGCTAAAAGAACTCAACATACGTGTGGGCGCTTCGATTACAAGCTCTCCACACGAGACCAAATCATCATATAACGCTAGTCAATTCAGTTCTCTCCAACAAAAACGTGGGGCTAAATACACTAAAACTCGTCTGGCTATCGCGTTATTACTGCGTGAGCCTCAACTCGTGGAATTTGCCTTAGCGGAAGAACAATTAAATCAACTTCAAACGACTCCGGGAGTTCCACTGCTCATTGAATTACTAGCAATAATTCAGGAGGAACCAACTCTCACTTCCAGCGCTCTAATTGAACGCTTTCACGGTCGTGACGAATACCCTATTTTAAAAAAACTTGTCCTGTGGGAGCTGCCAGACATGAATAACCGTGAGCATTCATTTCGGCAGACGATGCAACGTTTTCATGAGGATATTCGCAGAAAAGAATTTGATGATTTAATCAATTCTGACCCTAGTTAAACATTTGTCACCCACACATGGGTATTTATACCCAATACATCTAATTGGATAGGTGTGTGATTCAAGAAAAACGATTATAATGAGAGGTTTATCCCAATAATTTACGAAAACTCCTATGGAACCAGAATCTACTAACGAACAACAAAATCAAGGATACAGCCTTAAGAACTTGATTGCTAAAGGTAAGGAGCAGGGTTACCTCACTTATGCAGAGGTCAACGACCACTTACCCGACTCTATTGTGGATCCTGAGCAGATTGAAGACATCATCAGTATGATCAATGACATGGGCATTGTCGTACATGAACAAGCACCTGATGAAGAATCACTATTGATGTCAGAAACCGCTGCCGCAGATGAAGATGTGGCAGAAGAAGCCGCCGCAGCACTGGCTTCAGTCGACAGTGAATTCGGCAGAACCACCGACCCGGTGCGCATGTACATGCGTGAAATGGGCACAGTGAATCTACTCACACGTGAAGGTGAGATTAAAATCGCTAAGCGAATTGAAGAAGGTCTTGCCGAAGTCCTACTTGCGATTGGCCATTACCCGCGCTCTATTGAACAACTATTACTTTTATATGCAAAAGTTGAAAATGAGGAGATGCGTCTAACTGATCTAATCACCGGCTTTATTGACCCTGATGCAGAAGATGAAATCTCTACCCCTACCGTCGTCAATCAAACTGATAGTGATGATGATACTGATGACGATGACACTGATGACGATGACACTGATGACGATCAAACAGAAGAGGAAGTAGTAGATACTGGACCAGACCCTGAAGAAGCGCGTGAGCACCTTGAGGAAATAGCGGCTTTATATAAAAACACGCAATCTGCCAGTGTTCAGAAAAGTCCAAAGAAAATGCTTGAGGCAAGAGAAGCATTAGCTGAATATTTCATGCGCTTAAAACTCAATCAAAAAGTTATCGATGCCCTCACCACAAATTTACGTACTACCGTTGAAGGCATTCGCAACCACGAACGTTTAATTATGACGTTATGTGTGAATTACTCTGGCATGCCCAAAAAAGCTTTTATTGAATCCTTTACTGAGAATGAGACTAACAGCGAGTGGCTAGCTGGTGTTATCAATAAAAAATCAAAATTTTCTGAGGCTCTAAGCGAGGTTCAAGAAGAGGTTATTAAAGAGCAGCATAAATTAGATGTTATTCAAACTAACTCTAAACTGACCATAGCTGAGATTAAAGAAATTAACCGTCTCATGTCGATTGGTGAAGCAAAAGCTCGCCGTGCTAAGAAAGAAATGGTCGAAGCCAATCTACGCCTAGTGATTTCGATTGCTAAAAAATATACCAACCGTGGATTACAATTCTTAGATTTGATCCAAGAGGGTAACATTGGCCTAATGAAGGCTGTCGACAAATTCGAATATCGACGTGGTTACAAATTCTCAACTTATGCGACATGGTGGATCCGTCAAGCCATCACTCGTTCAATTGCTGATCAAGCGCGCACTATCAGAATCCCTGTACATATGATCGAGACCATCAACAAACTCAATCGTATCTCTCGTCAGATGCTGCAAGAAATGGGGCGTGAAGCCACACCTGAAGAACTTGCAGAACGCATGGAAATGCCAGAAGATAAAGTACGCAAAGTATTGAAGATAGCCAAAGAACCTATCTCAATGGAAACACCTATTGGTGATGATGAAGATTCTCATCTTGGTGACTTTATTGAAGATGCTAACATAGAATCACCCGTTGAAGCCGCCTCAGGCGTTGGTCTAAGCGAAGCCACCCGTGAAATACTCGCCTCACTCACACCACGTGAAGCTAAAGTGCTACGTATGCGTTTTGGTATCGACATGAATACTGACCATACGTTAGAAGAAGTTGGTAAGCAATTTGATGTTACACGTGAACGAATACGTCAAATTGAGGCCAAAGCATTACGCAAACTTCGCCATCCAACGCGTTCAGAACAATTACGCAGTTTCCTTGAACTGGAATAGTTGACTAAAAAACTTTCAACCCCTTATAGGGCCTGTAGCTCAGTTGGTTAGAGCAGGGGACTCATAATCCCTTTGTCGTAGGTTCGAGTCCTACCGGGCCCACCAATTCAATGTGGACACTTTATCCTGTCGTACTGATTTAGCTTAAGCTTTTAACTTATTGCTGTAAGGTATGGTAGACAATGCGGAAGACAAGCAACAACAATGAATCTTGTCATATAAGATCTTTACAAAATTTTGTATCCACAGTGAGTAATGACTGCTTAGTGGAAGAAATTCCAAATAATCTCTCAATTCCATGTGCAGTGGTTCCATCAAGTGGCAATGGTTCTGGAGGAAACTGATCCTTTTTAAAATTTAATTTACAAATAGGTTCGAGAGCATCAACAGATGCGTAAAACATTGTCCCTCCAACAAATAATTCATCATAAATGTTACCATCAAAATTCATTTTTCTAGCCATATCCTTTAT
>Ga0181583_10001198_pt1 | contig 19154 bp, 13 predicted proteins | sample 071ome_31_FD_132461 | JGI IMG/M metagenome (GOLD analysis project Ga0181583, IMG submission 132461) | Coastal salt marsh microbial communities from the Groves Creek Marsh, Skidaway Island, Georgia - 071405CT metaG (megahit assembly) | ecosystem: Environmental > Aquatic > Marine > Intertidal... | reverse complement strand
CGAATTTGCTACTAGAGCCGTGTTCCTGGCTCGCTCCACCGCCCCACTATGCGTGGGTTGCCGCAGGGGCGCATGACGAGAGGAAGCTCCTCGTGTGTCTCACGCGCTAGCCTTCCCTTCCGGACAGAAGAGCCTCTTCTTCGACGAAGTCGCTTCAAGCGCCCCTGCCTGACCGACGCTCCCCTGGAGGACTCCGCCGGAATCCGGAGCGGCGCCCCTATCCGCCGGGTCGGCGGCGCCTAAAGGATGCGTTGGTCCGCCCAAATGCATACGCGCCCAGTCAATGCGGGGAGGATTGCGCACAGCCACTTAGAGAACAGGCCAAACACCTCACCCTCCCACTCTCCACTAGGCGGGAACGGAGCGCCCACGGGCCAGGATGTCTAGATTGGGGGATGGCGCGGCTGCGTCTGCTAGGGCAGGATCCGAATCGCAGCCCTGGATCGAGAAGTACCGCCCTTCGTCCCTGGACGAGGTCGCAGCGCACACGGAAATCGTCTCCACGAGTGAGGAACTCGCCCCACAGATCCGCGCCGCTGCACACTGGGGCCGGACGCCGACCGAAGCGTCGCCGCCGCCAACGGACGCGACGTTTGTTTCCACTGTCCCTGCAGTCAAGCGCTTCATGAAGGAAGACCGCCTCCCCCACCTCCTCTTCTACGGACCCCCTGGGACGGGCAAGACCTCGACCATCCTCGCTCTCGCCCGGGAGATGTACGGCAAGTCCGTGAGCAACATGGTGCTGGAGCTCAACGCGTCGGACGACAGGGGTATCAACGTCGTGCGCCAGGAGATCCAGGACTTCGCCTCAACGATGCTCATGGTGCATACCCCCGCGGCCCCTTGCCACGCTGGGCACGCTTCCCTCTGCCCCGCCCCCCTCTGACGCGCCCCCGCGCCCTCAACCCCCCCCCCGCAGTTCAACGCTGGCGCACTGAAGCTGGTGATCCTAGACGAGTGCGACGCCATGACCAAGGACGCTCAGTTCGCGCTGCGGCGCGTGATCGAGAAGTATTCGAAGAACACGCGCTTCTGCCTCATCTGCAACTACGCTTCCAAGATTATCCCGGCCCTCCAGTCGCGGTGCACGCGCTTCCGCTTCGCGCCGCTACCGAAGGAGTTCGTGAGGTCCCGCGTGGAGGAGGTCTGCCGCGCGGAGGAGGTGGACGTGAGCGAGTCGGGACTGGACGCCGTCGTGCGGCTGGGCGGGGGGGACATGCGGCGCACGCTCAACATCCTGCAGTCCACGGCGATGGCCACCACGGAGGACGACGGGACGGGGACGCTTGACGAGGAGGCCGTCTACTCCAACACGGGGAACCCCCTTCCCGCGGACATCCAGGCGGTGGCCAAGGTGCTCCTGAACGAGGGGTTCGGGGGCAGCATGGCGCACGTGCGCCGGCTGCAGTTAGAGAAGGGCGTGGCGCTCGTAGACATCCTCCGGGAGCTCCATCCGCTCGTGTTCGGTGTAGCCATGGACGGCATGGTTCGGGCGGCCCTGATCGAGAAGATGTCCGACATCGAGTACCGTCTGGCCTTTGGGACAAACGAGAAGATCCAGCTTGGGGCGCTGGTGGGGGCCTTTGTCGAGGCGCGGCAGCAGATCGTCGCGGGCGCAAAGTGAGTAGACGCGGCGTTTTTAAGTCTCCGGCCAGGTGTCAACGTTTACCCCCTACCCGGGCTGCGGGGGAGCGGCCGCCCCCCCCTCCCCCCCCCCGTGGTCATGCTCAAAGGACGGCCCCGCCCTGCGCGACTGCCTCCACCGCCTCCCACGTCAGCTTCTCTCCGGCGACGTCCTCCGCCCCGATCCCCCCGGCAGCCCCCAGGGCGCGATCCTCGTCTCCGAGGCCATCCACCTCGGCGTCGGCTCGCTGCAGCTCCGCCCCCACCCTCTCCCGCACCACCTGCTCCAGCCTTGGCCGCGCCTCCGCGCCACCCTGCGCCTTCTCCCGCCCCCGGGTAGCCCTTCCACCTCTGCCCCGCGCCGGCTCCATGAGGTGCTCGGGGTGTAGGTCGCCACTGCTAGCACCCCCGGGCCCATGCCGGAGGAGCTCGGACATGGCCCCCAGCAGCCGGCCCCCGAGGCTGCCCGCAGCGCCGGCGTACTCCTCGAGCGCCTCGGGGGGCATGGCCGCGAGCATGTCGGCGCTCGGGAGCTCCAGCGGGGTCCAGGACCCCGCCTCCCCCCCCCTCCCGGCGGCGGCTATGGCCGAGTCGAGGGCCTCGGCCGCCTCCAGGGCCTCTGCCCCGGGACCAGCCCGGGGGCGCTTCCCTAACTGCTCGAGCCCTTTCGGAGCCGGGCTCTCGTGAGAATCGCCTGCGTCGTCCCCCGAAATCAGGTCACTCATGCGGCTCGCAAACTCCGCTTGCCTCTCCTGCGCGGTCGGGTACCTCATGAGCTCCGAGAGGGGAACACCGCGCGCCTTCTTGGGAACGACTGGCTTCGTCTCCGCGGTCAGTTCCCCGGCGCTGCGTTTCTTTGCGGCATTCTCCTTGGTATCTAGTTCGCCCTGAGGGAACAATGAAACGAATGGGACAAGAGTTGGCCCCGGCGTCTGCAAAGGAGGCGGAGAACGGCTTCCGAGGGAGCGGCGGAGGGCGGCTCGGAGCGAGCTTCGCCAAGTTCACCTTTGCGACCTGTTCGCGAATCTGACGCGCGATAGCAGCAAGGCTATCCGCCTCGTGGTTCTTCCGGTACCCCGACATCCAAGCTTCGCTCGACAGACGGCCGCAGCGTGCCGTTGCCCTATGCCTCAGGGGACCCCAGTCCCTCTCGTGGGACTCTTGGCCGCTCGGAAAATGGCCGTGTTCGCTTTAAAAATGCGCGGTGGAGTCGCTTCCTCGGTCATGTAAGCGCCCGGATGGGATCACACGTACGACGGAGACCCGCTCCCCGACTTCTGAGTCTGTTCTTCTGCCCCAAACAACCCCCGTTCTGGCTTGCAGGTTGAGTGGCCAACCCCCGCCGGGCAACGCCCAGCCCAAGGCCGCGCACGCCTCCCCCGGGCCGGATAGAACCGTGGCCATGCTCGGCCAGTAAGCGAGTCAGTTGCGACCCCCTCGCATCAAATTAACACCATCATGGTGATGGACAGCGAGGCCACCGACTCCCAGGTGCGGCGTTTCTTGCTGCAGCGACTCCAGAAGCAGCGGAAGAAGGTTGAAGCCATACAAAAGACCCTGAAGAGGGTGAGTGAAGTAGAATCCCTGCCGGGACTGTGCCGCCTCGCTTGGGGAGAGCGCCGCACGGGGAGAGGGCGCGGGACCCAGGGAAACTGCGTCCGGGACCAGATCCTGCATCGGTTAGGGACGACCTGGAACCAAAGTCACTACTATGGGACCTTTTCGTACCTTAAACGAGTGCGAGGGGGGGCAGGAGACTCTATGCGGCGCTGGGTTCTCAGCGTCTTTTTTGGGGCACGCATGCTGAGCTCCCCCTTCGTGTCCCCCCCCGCAGATTCAGGACGGCGGGAAGGACGTTACGGAGCAGGAGCGCAAGTCCGTGTTGTCTCTCGACGAGGAGAAGGCGCTGATGGAGGAACACGAGGAGACACTGCTCCACGTGACCGAGTGCCTCGTCGAGGACCTCGAGACGCACGTGGGCCGGGCGCGGCGCGAGGGGGACGACCTCCGGCGGGGGGAGGTCGCCGCCGCCGAGGCCGAGGCCGCGCGCCAGCGGGAGCGCGCCGAGGCGGCCGAGAAGGAGAACCGCGAAGCCCTCGCGACCCTCGTGGCCGCCAGCCAGGTGGAGGACGCCCTCCGGAGGGACTCGGCCGCCCAGGTCGCGCGGGAGCGGGAGCGGGGCCGGAAAGTGCTCGCCCGGGCCCAGGGGGAGGCCGACCGGGTCCTCCGCGAGTCCCTGGCCGCCGCCGACGAGGCGGCCCAGGCCTCCCTCCGGGAGCGACTCGCCGCGCAGGAGACCTCCCTCCGCGAGGAGGCAGAGGCCCGGGCAGCGGCCGCCGCGAGGAGGGCGCTGGGCCTGGCGGCCCGGGTGGCCGGGGAGGTCGTCTACTACGGAAGCCTCTTCAACGTGGCTCCAGCCGACCTCGGCACGCGGCAGCAGGAGCGCGACCACGCCGTGGCTGGCCTGGGTGGGTCTGCCGAGCCGGTCGACGCCCTCGCCGAGTTTATGCGGAGGGCTGCCGATGGCGCTCGGGGCCAGGCCCACGAGGCGTCGGTGGGGGCGCTCGTGGGGCGGCTGGAGGATGTCCTCGCCGCGGCGTTCTTGCGGTCCGAGGGGGAGGCGGGCGCGGGCGCGGTGGGGGCGCTCGAGCCCGCCGCGCCCAGTGGGGGGGACGCCCGCCAGGGCCCGCGAGCCTCGGGCACCGGGGATGACGCGGGGGGGGAGGGGTCGGTGCCGGCGGTCGCGGCGGTCGCGGCGGGGGAGGCGGGGGCGGCGCTCTACGAGGCCCTGCAGCGCGTGGCCAACAGCGGGTTCGGGTCCCGGGTGCTCGTCCCCGCCCTGCCCCCCGCCCCCTTTGGCCACTCCCCCTCCATGTCCCAGCATGGCTTCCCGGTGACACACGGCGGGGTGCCCGGGTACGGCATGCCGTCGTACGCCATGCCCGGCACCTGGACTGCGGCGCCCATGGGCGAGTACGCCGTGCTCGGCCCGGACGGAAGCGTCATGGGAGGGTCGGGGGGGGGCGGGTACCCCACCCCCGCCCCCACCCCTCCCCCGGGGCCCCGCCTGCACGGGCGTGCTGGTGGCAGCGCCCCGCCCCCGCCGCCACCGCCTCTGCCCGCCCGCCGCCCCGCGGCGCCCGGTGCGCCTGCCGGCGCCCCCTCGCAGCAGGACGGGGCGGGGGGGCTGCACCCCCCCCACCCGCACGTGCCCCTCCCCGGGCGCGGGGCCTTCGCCCCCGGGGTGTACGAGTACTCGGCCGCGCTGGGCCTCAGCCCCGTGGCCCCTGCCGCCGAGACCGAGGGCGACGCCCCCGAGTACGCCAGCGGAGGGGGTGACGGCCCCTTCTCGGTGGGGCGGCTTTTCCGCCAGCCGGACCCCTCCGCATCGCCGGCGCCCGAGACCCAGGCCGCTCCGGGAGCCCCGCAGCCAGGGCCGGCGGGTTGGGACGCCGTCTTCCGGCAGCCCCAGTCCTGGGGTGGCAACCCGGGCATCATTTTCCCCCGCGTCGACTCCCAGGAGGGACCCGACGGCCACTGGGGCGCCCAAGGGTGGGTGGGCCGCCCCGAGCAAGAGGCCCCCGTGGACCCGCCGGCCGCGGTGCCCGCGCCCCCCCCGCCACGGGCCGAGGCCGCTGCCCGCGGTTACGTCGACCCCCGCGACGCCGCGCCCTCGGCTCCCCCTGTCAAGGCCTCGCCTGCCACGCACGCCGTGCCGTCGCCGGGCCATCTGATGGGCGACGCCCCTGGCGCGCCCGCCAGGGTGACCGCCGGGGGGAAGGGCTTCCGGCCCCCCAAGATGGGGGCCCCCAAAGCCCCCCCCGCCCCGCCCGCGGCCGGGGCCGCCGGGGCCCCCGCGCCCGCCCGGGCCCCCGTGGTGAGTACCGTCGTCGCCCCTCCTCCCCGGGCGGGCAAGGCGAAGAAAGAGGTCGCCCAGGCCAGGGCGGTGCCCCGGGGGGGCAAGGGCCCCCGTGCTCCCGTGGCCACGGCGACGGTGCCCGCGGCCGGCCCGCCCAAGCTGGTCAAGGAGAAGCCCTCGCGCAAGGCGCCCGGCGCCGACAAGGTGAGGGGCGAGGCCACGCCAGAGGCCACGGAGGGCGCGGCGCCTGCCCCGGCCAAGGGGCTGCGGGGGAAGAAAGAGGTGGGCGAGCCCCGGGAGGGCAGGAAGGGCAACCCCGCGCCGGGGGAGAAGAGGGGTCCTTCCCGGGCCAAGGACGCCAAGGACGCCAAGTGCGTCGTAGTGGAGGCCAAGGTGGAGGCCACCCGTGGCGGGAACAAGGGCGGGCGCGGGACGCGTGAGGGACAGGACCCTGGCGGGACCGCCGTCGTCTGTCTCTGAGGTGCCGGCCGAAGCGATGAAGAGATGCGCACTTCGTTCACCTTCTTCGCGCGGTTCGGTAGACCGCTCCGGCACACTTCGCTAGCTGAAACCGTCTGTCGGTCTCCCCTCCAGCGCCCGGAAAGAAGCGAACCTCGCGGGTCACTCCTCTCGACGTCTAGGGACGGCTGGCGCTCGATGGTCGGATTCGTGCGGCCTATGGTGGGGACATTAGTGTCCTACGGGGCACCATCAAGGATCGGCGGCCGCCAGTGCCCCGTGACAACGACCGATCGCTGCGTGGCCCGTTCGTTGGGGAGGGATGATGACCAGCCTTCTTCGAGCGCTGCCTCCTCAGGTGAGGCTCAATTGTCCTGACCGACCACGGAGTCGACGTGAATTGTGCCATATCCCCTCTGACCTTGTCCATCGGCGTCGCCGTGTCGGGGGGGACACGGCGACGTGGTTCCCCGTAGATGTGGCTGTGGCGCAGGTCGCCGGGGCGTCCTCACGGGCCTGGGCGCGTCGGCACTGGGCCTCGCCGTACCGGGTAGAGCCCCGGCTGAGGTCCCCGCGTCCCTGGACGAGCTCTTCGACACCTTCTACGGCCTCAACCAGCCCGAGGCCGTCCGCTTCCCCCGCCGGCGCCTGGAGAAGGTCTTCAGCGTGCTCCTGATGCGGTCCGGGTACGCGTCTCTCGACGCCCTCGACTTCTTCCCCGTCGACCGGTTCCAGGTCCAGTTCTGGAAGCTCCGCGCGTCCCAGCAGGAGGCTTACAACAACCTGTACGACCCCCTGAAGATGACGGTTGGGGATCTCGCAGACCCCCTGTACTTTGACTTCATCAGCTTCAGCCAGTGGGCGACGGTCGACCGGTGCATCCGGGACGCTCAGGCAGAGTTCGACGAGCCCTGCGAGACGTGCGGGGGGGACGAGGTCGTGATCCGTCACATCGTGAGGCCCGAGGGGTACGGCGACCCCTCTGTGCTGGCGCAGGCGTTCGAGGACGAGGTCGGGGGGCGTGTGTACCGGGGGCTGCGCGATGGGTTCAACGAGACACAGTTCGGCGCACCTAAGGCGCCGGGGAAGGGGGCAGGTGCGGAGGGGGTCCGGGCGGCGGTGGCCGGGCTGGTGGGGGTGATGGCGAAGAACGGGTTCTGCATCAGCACGACCGTGGAAGTGGTGCCTCCGGACCGGATGACAGAGCCGGGGGCGGCGATGCAGCTGCTGGTGCGGTGCCAGGGGCCGTCCATGCTCTGGGGCATCAGCGCCCTCGACTTCCGGAGGAGCATGGTGGTCAACCGCTACGACGCCCTCACAGTTGGTGCGATGCTCCGCGAGGGCGGCTGGGACGCCAGCTACAAGTACCGCCGCACGGACGCCTTCACCGAGGCACTGTGGACCCTTAAGTGAGGCAGGGGGGGGCGAGCGTTTTCTTGAACCGAGGGGAGGGGGGAGCTAGAGCAGGGAGTCGATCTTGGCAGCCGAGGAGGCCACCTGCCCGTCGTCGATACGCGTGACGGCGCCGTCCCGACTCACGATGAACTTGGTTGCGAAGTTCCACTTGATGTCGGCCTCTGAGGTGTTTGCCTTGAGCCACTTGTACACGGCGGACGTGCCCGGGCCGTTCACGTCCACCTTCTCCATGAGCGGGAATTTGACCCCGAAGGACGCCTGGCAGAAGGATTTGATTTGCTCGGCGGTCCCGGGCTCCTGGGCGCCGAACTGGTTGCAGGGGAAGGCGAGGATCTCCAGGCCCTTGTCGGCCTTGGCGGCATAAAGATCCTGCAGGGCCTTGTAGTTGGAACTTGTGTACCCGCAGCGGCTCGCCACGTTGGTGATGAGCACGACCTTCCCCTGGAGCGTGGAGAAGTCAACGGGCTTGCCTGCGTGGGGCGCCGGCGAGGGGCGGGGTCGGGTGGGGCGAAGCGTGGCGTTGGCGGAATCGGTAGGCGGCCCTGTGGGACGAGCCGTGGCGGCGGGGGACGAGCCGTGGCGGCGGGGGACGCGCCGGCGAGGGGCGGGGTCGGGTGGGGCGAAGCGTGGTGTTGGCGGAATCGGTAGGCAGCCCTGTGGGCGGAGCCGTGGCGGCGGGGGACGCGCCGGCGAGGGGCGGGGTCGAGCGGGGCGAAGCGTGGTGTTGGCGGGAAGAGGTAGGCGGCCCTGTGGGACGAGCCGTGGCGGCGGGGTCGCGGCGACGGGTGCCCTCGCCGGCAGCCTCTCGCGTGCCAATGGTCGCGAGGGGTCGCTCCCCCCCCGCGGCCCGCTCGCGATCGCGCTGGATCTTAAGGGGGTCGCGAGACATTTTTGACTAGCCGTACCGTTGATGTCGTTAGCCTTGAGGTCGTAGAAAGAAGACATGGCGCGGACTGAGGTTCGCGGGGTGCTGGTGGGAAGCCTCGAGACGCTAAACACGCGGGCGGCGGCCTGCATGGCACGAATTGATTCTATCGGGTGGTGGGTGGATGATGCCGGGAGCGCCGCCCCCTCTCTTGATAAGAGCCGGGGCCCTCAATCCGTGGCGAGCCCCCATCGCGCCAGTTGGTGGAGTGGGTGGTCCTCCCGCCCCCGGGGAGGGGGCCGGGGGGGGGTCACGGACTGACCAGGCAGACCAGCCGGGAGAGTCGAGCGAGTGGACATTTGGACCTCGCCGGGCCTCCTATCGCCGCTCAGAAGTGCGCGTAGACCAACCGTTCCTTCCAATTATCCCCCACTCCCGCGCATCGCACCCCCACCTCTGTTAGTTGTGTGATCAGAGAAGGTGTTGCCTTGCCGCTAACTTAGCGGCTGTCGGGTTCATCCCAGCCGGTTGATAGATATGACGAGCACGATGATGGGAAGCGGGGCCGTGACGGCCGTCCAGGATTGCCGGAAGGTAAGCGTTTGGCAGCCCGGTGGCCAACTGAAGGCCCGTTAGGAGCGCCTCGCGCGCCAGGGTGCCGTGGCGATTGACTCGCGATTATTCTCCTCCCGATTGGGTCTTCGAGCTCCATTTCCGCCGCTCTTTCCCCGGTGCCCCTCTTAGGGCTCTCTTCCGTCCCTCTCCGCCCCGCAACAAGGTTCGCAACCACTGGCCAGGTCCTAGGCGGAACGGCCCGGGCCCCGCGCCCCCTCCACGCTGCAATTCCCTCCACATTTCACACCGTGCGATCTCTCTCATCATATTCGTATGCATGGGGCACACACGGGGCGGCATGCGCGGCCCCCCGCACCGGTTGCGGCCCCAGCCCCCAGGCCCAGCCGCCCTGCCCCCGGCCCCAGCAGCCGACGCCCCCCCTGCTGCCCCCCCCGCAGCTCTGCTCTGTCGGCGCCCCCCCGGCCCCGGTGCGCCTCCGCGCTTCTGTGGTGGCCCGGGCTAAGGGGAACAGCAACGCCAAGTTCCGGTCCCGGGTGCACAAGCGGTCGGATGGCACACAGCACCTCGGTTCGTCCCTCGAGGCCCCAAGCTACCGCGCCTTCCCCGGCCCGCCCCCTGAGGAGGGCCCGCCCCTACGCATCTTGCCCATCGGCGGGCTCGGCGAAATCGGTATGAACTGCATGCTCGTGGGTGCTAAGGACAGGTACATCCTCATCGACGCCGGCCTCATGTTCCCGGACCAGGCCGAGATCGGGATGCAGAAGGTGCTCCCTGACACTTCTTTCCTGGCCCAGTGGCGGGACAAGATCGAGGCGGTAGTCATCACGCACGGGCACGAGGACCACATCGGCGCGCTCCCCTGGGTCATCCCGGCACTCGACCCCAACACGCCCGTCTACGCGGGCTCCTTCGTCATGGCCCTGGTCAAGCGCCGTCTCGTCGAGTATGGCCTCTGGAACGGGGACCGCTTCCACACGTTCAAGATGCGGGAGCGCTTCACCCTGGGCCCTTTTGACTGCGAGGCCGTGCGCGTGACGCACTCGATCCCCGACTGCTGCGGCCTCATCCTGCGCAGCGAGTTCGGCAACATCGTGCATACGGGCGACTGGAAGATGGACGAGGACCCGCTGGACGGCGACGGGTTCGACAAGACGGCGTTCGAGGAGATCGGCAAGGAGGGCGTGGCCCTGCTCATGTCCGACTCGACAAACGTGCTCTCCCCTGGGCGCACCATCTCTGAGCGCGAGGTTGAGAAGTCCATCATCAACCGCGTCACCGAGTTCAAGGGCGGCCGCATCGTGGCCACGCAATTCGCCTCCAACATCGGCCGTCTCGTGTCGATGAAGAAGGCCTCGGACCTGGCCGGGCGGAAGATGTGCTTCATCGGAACCTCGCTGAACACGTACCTCGAGGCCGCCTGGAGGGACGGCCGCGCCCCCTTCTCGCCCAAGGACCTCGTGCATTGGTCCGAGCTGGACGACATGGACCCCAACAAGGTCTTCATTGTCACCACGGGGTCCCAGGCGGAGCCCCGCGCCGCCCTATCGCTAGCGGCGCAGAACGCCTCCCACTCGCTCAAGCTCGACCCGGACGACCTGGTCCTTTACTCGGCCAAGGTCATCCCCGGGAACGAGAAGCGCGTGATGAAGATGATGAACAGCGTGGCATCGCTGGGCCCGGAGATTGCCATGGGCAAGGGGGAGCTCCTGCACGTCTCGGGCCACGCCTACCGCGGGGAGCTCGAGGAACTGCTTAAGATCGTCAAGCCCCAGCACTTCCTCCCCGTTCATGGGGAGTACGCCTTCCTTGTGGCCCACGCCGAGCTGGCCTCGGACATCGGCGTGAAGCGCACTAGCGTGATCCGCAACGGCGAGATGCTCGGCGTCTACGACATCAACAAGACTAACTACGTCAGCATGGGCTCCATGCAGGTCATCGGCCGCGCGTCCCTCGTGCCCTTCTACAACGACGGGGAGTTCGGGACGGGCACGCACAACGAGATGCAGCTGGAGCAGCGGAACCGTCTGGCCATCGAGGGGATCGTGGTGGCCGCCGTCGACGTCGTCAGGCGCCCGCCCGCCATCACCGAGACCCGCGGAGGGGTCAACCGCGGCGACCAGGTCGCGGCGTGGACTCAGGCGCGGCTCCAGGCCAAGGTGCGACTGACCACTCGAGCCCTCTGGGTGGACAAGGGGCGCCTCCTGGAGCGGCTCCACGCGGCCGCCGTGCGGGCCGTGGAGCAGCAGCCCCTCGACTGCCCCCTGGGCGCCGTCGAGCGCCAGGTGGCCGACGCCATCCGGCGCACGTGCAAGGACTTCAACAAGCGCTCCCCAGAGGTGATCGTCATTGCCCACGAGGCGGACCCGCGCAACGCCAACGCTGTGCTGACACGCATGGCCAGCCTGGTCGAGGGCGCGTCCCCCGAGGAGCGCGGGGTGCGCCGGGCCGGCCAGGGCCGCGGCGGCGCGGTTGCCGGGGGGGGGGGGCGGCAGTCGATCAGCCCCCGCCCTCGGCAGGGTCGCTCGCCCGTGCGGGGCCGGAGGTCCGACTTCAGCTCTGACGAGAACTCGGAGGGGAGCAGTGGGGACGACAGGTCGGAGGGAGCTGGGGAGCAGCTGGCGGGCGCAGTCGAGCGTGACTCGGGCGACAAGGGGGCGACCGATGGCAGCCCCAAGAGGGGCAGGGGGAGGCCCAAGAAGCTGCCCCCCATCAAGCCTGTCCCTCCTGGGATGAGCTTGCGCAAGGAGACCCCGCGTGACAACCCTGAGGACGCGGACGACGACGTGGACCTGTCCTTCGGCTAGGGCGGTAGGGGAGCAGTGAGGGGACGCGAAGTACGGTTGAAAGACCGCCCCGCTCACGCCCCTTCCTCCCCGAACTCGCTCGTGAACTTGTCAAATACCTCGAGGTCTTCCTTGCTCACGGTGGGCTTGGACTTGCCCAACACCTTGAAGAACATACTCTTCGTGATGGTGGGGGGGACCACCTCGGCATTCCTCCCCGCCTCCATGAGCCCCGTGAGCGTGGCCTCGAACTTGGTCGGGTCCGGGTCCGCTGGGGAGCACGGCACGATCCCCCCCGCGTGGCTCTTGAAGTGCGTGGCGTCCTTGAGCATCCGGATGGGCTCCATGAGCACATCCTTCACTGCCACCGCAATGTCCGACCCCGAGAACCCCTCTGTCGTGCGCCCCAGCTCCTGGAAGTCCTCCTCCGTCAACTCGTGCGGCGTGTCCCCGAGGTGGATCGGGAACATCCGCGCCCGCGCCCGCTCGTCCGGAAGCGGGATGAGAATGCGCTTGTCGAAGCGCCGGCGGATGGCCTGGTCCAGGTTGTAGGGTAGGTTGGTGGCGCCGAGCACCAGCACCTGACCCTTCTCGTTCCCCTGCACCCCCTGCATCTGAACCATAAACTCGGTCTTGATGCGTCGCGCTGCCTCGCTCTCGTTGTCCCCCCTCACCGAGCACAGAGAGTCAACCTCGTCCACAAAGACAATGCTCGGGGCGTGCTCGCGGGCCAGGGCGAAAAGGTTGGCGACGAGCTTCTCGCTCTCCCCCATCCACTTGGACACCAGGTCCGAGCTGCTCACGCTGAAGAAGGTCGCGTCAGCCTCCGTGGCCACAGCTTTGGCCAGATACGACTTGCCTGTGCCGGGGGGGCCGTAGAGGAGGAGCCCGCTCCAGGGCTTGCGCTTCCCCGTGAAAAACTGCGGGAACTTGACGGGCAGGATCACCGCCTCCTTGAGCGCGTCCTTGGCCCCTTCCAGCCCCGCCACGTCGTCCCACCTGACGTTGGGCTTCTCCACTACGATCGCACCCCCCAGCCCCTCACGCAGCTTCGCCTTCTCGTCGTCCCCGTCGTCCTTTGCGCCCCGCGGCTTCTGCCCGGCGCCGCCCGACGACCCAACGGGCTTCCCCTGTGCCGCCTGCGACGTCCCCGCCCGGAGATCCTTCAGCTGCTCGGCCCGCACGATGTACTCGCCCACCTTCTCGCTGAGCTTCTGCTTCGACGTTGGGTTCTTCTCGTACTTGATGGCCGTCGACAGCCACTCGAGGCCCTTCAGGTACTGGTCGTACGCGAGGTCATACTCCCCATTCTGGTCCAGCTCGATGGCGCTCCGGATGATCTGCGGGCGACGCGGGCCGAGCTGGCGTGTCGGCAGGAGAGGTGGGGGGAGGGCAGGGGGGGGGACGCGTGCGAGCTGGGGTCGGGAGGCACACCTCAATCCCCCTCTCCCGAAAGTTGGACTGCGACATCTCGGCTGCGACTCGCTAGCCCCTTAACACCCGAACGGGCACTCAGCGGTCTTCGAGTTGGGCTTTGATCTCCTTGCGGCCTGCGGGGAGGGCTCAGGGGGGGGGGGCAGGGTAACCTCGTTGGGACGCGGCCTGCCGCAGATTAGCGCGGACGTTGACGCAGCGCCCGCGCCAGGCAGCTCGTAGCGCCCCGAAACGTCCGGAACAGTGGCCGTTCCCGGGTGTTCAGCGTGTCCAATGGAAGAGCCACGGCGCGTGACCAATTGGCCCATCTCCCCAACGACCCGCGAAGGCCGCTCGAAGACCGCACGGGCGAGAGTTACCTAGCGTACCGTTTTTCAACCCGAGAGTATTGCAAAACGATGTGCAGAAACCAGTAAAAGGTAGGAAGGAGCCCCGCGGGACGCCAGTAGGTCCTTGTGGGGGGGGGGGCGCGGGGATCGGAAGCCTTCGGGACGTCGACACGCGCCTGGCGAACTTGTCCCGCCCTCGAGCGCGACCCCCGAAAACCTGAGGACACGTGTGTGCGCGCCATCGCCTTAAGATGAGCCTCACGACAGGCATCTCGTGCGTCCGACTGCTCCGGGGCAGAGGACCACAGAGAGGACCGCGTCCGCCCTTTCCGCCCCCCTCTCCCCCTCCCCTCCGGCCCCTCAATTCCCCTGCCACCCCCCGTCCATCTGTCTCACACAGATGTCTCCGACACGGTCCTCTCTGAGCAAACCCGCAGCCATGAACGCCATGACCTCCCGCGTCGGTGTCTGCAGCACGTGAGTTCCGCCGCGAGCGGCCGCTGACCCGCCCGTCGCTGCACAAATACAATTTTCTTCCTCCTTGAAGACATCTCCGTGCCCCGGAGTGCCGTCCTCGGCGTCCGCATTTTCCCTTTCGGATCGATAAGCTGCCGAGCCGTGCCCCCCCGGTCCTTACGCACCCGACCTCCCCGTAACGATGCATGTTATTTTGATATGACAATATTCTACCGGTATATATACTCGGTGTTCGCCTATGCCGACTGTCGGCGCGACTGGGGGGTGAAACAGCCCCCTTTGGCCGTGGGGGAGGAGCCCCCCTCCCACGGTCCGGGAGGCGTTCCTGGGGTGTGACCCTGTGTGCCGAGAGCGATATCTGGATGATGCTTCGTGATACGCGACGTGGGCGCGCAGAAGTCCTCTCGTATGTTCTGAATCGCCGCTCCGTCCCTTGTCTGGTGCAGCTCCTCCGTTGCCACCCGCAACGTGACCTGTATGGCTCAGCGCCTTCAGGGCACCGTGTCCTCCCTGTCCGGGATCAACTCCATCACCGTCAAGGTGGAGACTCTCACGCCTCACCCCCTCTACACGAAGCGCGTGAAGGTGAGGAGCCCGTGCGCCAACACTCAGCAGTCGTCGGCCGATTGGGGGGCGCCCGGGAGTCGCCGTCGCCAATTCCTCGACCCCTCGCGCGCATCCCATCGTGATAGAGAGGGGGAGACGTCCTCAGAGGGCGGTTATGCCGCTGTGTGCTCTGGGCGGCCGGATGAGCGCATCGGGGGCGGGGGGGGGTCCTTCCCTCTCCTGTCCCCGGCGCGCCGGCCCCCCCTCTGCTCGGATATCCCACCGCCGCCCCACCCTCCTCCACCCCACCCGAACCGCAGACCACCAAGTCCTACACGGTGCACGACGCCGAGGGCAAGGCCAGCGTCGGGGACTTCGTGGAGATGGTCCCCTGCAAGCCCCTCTCCAAGACGAAGCGCTTCGTGCTCGGTGAGGTCGTCCGCAAGGCCGAGTAAGGGGCGTTCCATCTCTGGGGTTAACCGCGGGGCGTTGTCAGCTGGCGAATGGGGGTAGAAGCCCCCGGAACTGGCCGGCTCCGCATGTTTTGTCAGCCGTTGTGCTCTTCCTTGTTGTGGGCTTAGTTTGCCCACTGTCCTGAGAGCATTGAAAGCACCAACTACTCCCCGTCCTTCTTCTCATCGTTCTTCCCCTCCCCCTTCTTCGCCTCCTCCGCCGCGTCCATCATGCTCAGCTGCATGGCCAGCTGCAGCTCAGGGTCGGCTGCGTCGAACATCCCCGCATCCGCCCCGGCAGACTCCCCCGCACCCCCGCCACCCTCGGCGGCCCCAGAGCCCCCCGCCTCCCCCTGATTCTCAGCGGCCGCGCGGGCGGCTTCGTCCTGCTTAGACATCTCGATCGCCCGGCTCAGCAGCGTGTCCTCGTCCACGTCCATCGCACCCGCCCCGTCATTCCCGGGGGCAGCAGCCGCGGGGCCGCCACCGCCACCCGCCGCGACCTCGGCCTCCGCGGCCGACATCTGGAGGGCCATGGCCATTTCGGGGTCCAGGTTGGGGTCAATCCCGAACTCGTTGAGGTTCCCGGCGCTCTCCCCCTGCACGATGGAGGAGGAGATGAGGCTGTCATCGAGGTGCTGCCCAGGGGGCACCTCCACGATGGCGCTGTTTCCGTTCTCAGCGGTCTGGTAGAAGAGCTTGAGATCCTCGTGGGACTCATCCTCTGCGGGGCGGCACGGGCAAAGGGCGAGGTTAAGGGCGCGGGCTCGGGCGCCAGGGTCCCGTCGACCGGGTCAACCGGTCGGGTGCCCCGGACACCGTCCTCACCCGAGCCGAAGAGGATGAGGTCCACGGCGATGTTGTTCTTCTTGAGCTTCTTCGCGATCTTCACAAGCGTGTCCTTGCCCTCGGAGACGGGGCTCCCCACGAACAGAATGATGCGCTGCCTCTGGTGCTGCTTCTCCCTGCGTGCCCAACCACACTCCAGAGCACCTCAACAAGGCGCCTCGTTCTCCCGACTAGGCGGTCGGGTGGCCTCTATTTCCATCGGATGGGTGTCCCTCTCTCCGTCTGAACATCTTCGCCGCTGAATTACCGCGGAAGATTCCCCAGGGACAGGGCGGGACTCGAGCCAGCCGGGTTTTAGAGAGGGGGAGCTCACCTATGCTTGAGCGCCAGCTGGGCGATTTGGATCCCAGTCGCCAGGTTCACCGCCCCCTCCAGCTGCATGTCGTGAATCGTGTTCAGGATCTTCCCCTGGTCCTGCAGGAGCCCGAGGAGCGCACGCGGAGGAGTTGAACCTAACTCCTCAACAAACGGTCGCGAAACGGTGCGGGGCCGCGCGCATCCCGACGAACCACGAAGATCTGGCCGGATTCTGGGCGTCATGATGCAGTCGATGCCGTTACCCGGAGTATTGGATCGGGGTCGCGACAGGGAGCGCGCGCCCGGGGCCTTTCTGCGAGCGCTCATCAAGTGGGAGGGACTCGCCTGGGTGGGCGTGACGATGATGCTCGGGCTCTTGCCAGCGAGAGACATGATGCCCACCGTTGTCTCCGGGTTGCTGTCGGTCTTCACCGAGGCCAGGAGGGAGATGACATCCCTCTGGCTCTCCCACCGGGACGGGGAGTAGTCCTCGTTGAGGGCGTACTCTGAGTTGTCCACGCCTATGATGATGCACTCGCTCATCCTGCCTAGTTCCCTCCCCTCTCTCGCCGTCCCGCGTGTTCTCCCGTGCCCGGCGGTTATCTCTAGGTGCACGGGCGGGGGGCACGTCCTTAGGGACCCACCCGGGAGCAACCAGGTCGAGCCGAGGACTGGCACCCGGACGCCGGCGTCAGCGGCACGCGGGAGCCGTGGGGCGGCGGTGGCCGGTTCCGCCACGCCGATCGCTGCAGGCGGCCTTGACGCCCCGTGGGTCGGGCACTACGGGCAGAGACAAGGACCCCATTCTTACGCAGCGTCGGGCGCAGGGAGTTTGAGTGCGCAGTTTCTACCCGGAGTCCTCCCATCGATAACTGGTGAGCGATTTTCGCGCCATCACGGTGAATATATTTGCGCGAGGTGCGGTGCATCCCTTCTTCTCTGAACAAGGACAGTATTACACGCTTACTAGCTCCCTGAACGCCGTGACGCGGGCTGCGCGTTCTCAGAAGGGAATGTTCTGCTGCCTTGCCCGTTCGAACCGAGCGTCCTCCTTGCTGCCCGCAGGGACCACATCGTGTTTCCGCCACACGAATTCGGGGCTTTAGTCCATCGTCCGTCGGCCGCCACCGAGTTTTCTCTGCCGCCCACTGAGCATGGCTGCCGCTCGCCACAGCGGCCGAACCCGCTCTTGGGGCCAGGAATCCCCGGGCGCGCGCTCGGCCCTGTCCCGATCGGGCTGCGCGCGTGTTCGTCCCACCACGGGGCTGTGGCCGAGAGAAGCACCGACGCCGCTTGGTAGGCGCGCAGGCGCCCGCGACGAGCGGCAGCCGGCGGCCTCCACGAGCTCACAGGCCGCGACCGAGCCCCTGCTCCTGGGCCCCCGCCCCGGGGAGGTGGCCGAGGACGCCACCGTGCCCGGACTCGCCCGGCGGGTGATCGCGCGTGGGGAGGTCTCCATAGAGGGGGACACGCTCAAGATGCTGGACGTCTCGGACGCCTTCTGGCGGGAGATGCGGACGCGGGGCCCCGAGGCGGAGGCGCGCCCGGTCCCAGCGGTCGTCCGCCGGTCCCCCGGGGTGATGGGCGCGGAGCCCGACTTCGACGTGGTCGTGTGCGGGGGCACCATGGGCATCATCGCCGCCCTGGCCTTGCAGCGCCGGGGCCACCGGGTGTGCGTCGTGGAGCGCCGTCTGCTGGAGGGCCGGACGCAGGAGTGGAACACTTCGCGGCACGAGCTGCACAGCTTGGCCCGGGAGGGCCTGCTGGCCGAGGCGGAGCTCGAGGCGTGCGTGGTCTCCGACTACGGCCGCGTGCGGGTGGGGTTCAAGGGGGGGGAGGACGTGTGGGCGGACGGGGTGCTCGACATTGGGGTCTCCCCGGCCGCCATCATCGCAGCACTGAAGCGCGAGTTCGAGGGGGCCGGGGGGACGGTGATGGAGCGCACGGCGTTCCGCTCCGCCGAGGTGCGCGACGACGGGGTGGTGGTCAAGGTGGCCCGGGAGGCGGCGCGCGAGCGGCTCGACGCGGGGGACATGTCGCGGCCACACCTCGTGCGGGGGGACGGGGCGGCGGGCGCCTCGGCGGCCGCGGGGCCCGGCCCCAGCGGCCGGGCGGCGCTTCGGGCGCGGCTGATGATCGACTGCATGGGGCACTACTCCCCCGTGGTCAAGCAGCTGCGGGGCAACAGGAAGCCCGAGGGGACCGTCATGGTGGTGGGGGGCTGCCACGAGGGGACGCCCCCCGCGGGCAACGAGACGGGGGACCTCCTGTACACCTTTGGCGACTCGTTCGCCGACGTGCAGATGTACTGGGAGGCCTTCCCCGCCGAGGGCGGCCGGGCCCGGACCACGTACATGTTCACCTACTGCGACGCCCACGCCTCGCGCCCCTCCCTCGAGGGCCTGCTCGACCACTACATGACCCAGCTGCCGACGTACCAGGGCACGCCGCTCGAGGAGCTGGACTTCAAGCGGGTGCTCTTCGGGGCCTTCCCGGCCTACTCGGACGGCCCCCTGCGCCCCGGGTTTGACCGCGTGGTGCAGATCGGGGACAGCTCGGCGTCCCAGAGCCCCCTCTCGTTCGGCGGGTTCGGGTCGATGCTGCGGCACCTCCCGCGCCTCTCCCGGGGGCTCTCGGACGCCCTGTCGCGCGACCGGCTGTCCCGGGGCGCCCTGGCCATGCTCCACCCGTACCAGCCGAGCCTCTCCCTGGCGTGGCTCTACCAGCGCTCCATGGCCCTCCCCCCCGGGTCGCTCCGGGGGCCGCCGCCCGCGCCGGGGGACCTCCGCGCCGTCGGCAAGGGGCTCGAGCCCCCCGCGCCGGTCCCGCGGGGCAGGGGGTTCCTGCGCCCCGGCTACGTCAACCGCCTGCTCAAGTGCAGCTTCGGGGTGCAGAGCGCCCTCGGGGACGCCGTGATGCGGCCCTTCCTGCAGGACACCATCCAGTTCGTGCCCCTGAGCCTGACCATGGCCGGGATGATGTTCCGGGACCCCCTGGCTATCACCCAGGTGGGGCGCCAGGTCGGCGCGCGGACCATGGCCGCATGGTTCGGGCACAAGCTCGCCCTCCTGGCCTACACGGTGGCCCACCTCCTCGTCCGGGGGCTGCGGCGGCTCCCGGGGGTCGAGGGGCTCGTGCGGGGGAGCTACTGGCTCGCTCGGGTCGCGGACGCGCTCGAGTGGGGCTCGG
>Ga0181583_10001184_pt1 | contig 19279 bp, 11 predicted proteins | sample 071ome_31_FD_132461 | JGI IMG/M metagenome (GOLD analysis project Ga0181583, IMG submission 132461) | Coastal salt marsh microbial communities from the Groves Creek Marsh, Skidaway Island, Georgia - 071405CT metaG (megahit assembly) | ecosystem: Environmental > Aquatic > Marine > Intertidal... | reverse complement strand
CTCCGTCTGACTCGTGCTCGCCACGTCAGGAGTCACCAACGGCCACGCAGGAGCGTCCTCCTCTCCCTCCAAGGGCTTGTCCGCCGCCGACTCGACGCCCTCCGGGCCCCTCGCTGCCGCCCCAGATGCCGCAGCAAGGTTCTCGCCTGAGCCCTTCGCCGCAGCCGGCGCCTCCACCGGCTCCGGCAGGACAAAGGGCGCTTCCGCAACCGTAACCGTATCGCCGCGATTCGCGTTTAGGCCGACGGCGTCCCGAATAATGGCCTCCAGGGCCTGAAGCTGCGCCGCTGTGCGCCGTTGCGCTTGCCCCTCGGCACTCGGCGGCTGTTGCTTTATGACCACGGCGACGGAGAGGCTTTGAATCTCCCAAGGGCTTGGGCGTTCATAGCGGATGGTTTTATTGAGCTCGTAGTTCCGGAACACCTCCGCCTGCACTTCGCTGGCCCGGTTCTGAACTGCCGTGCCCTGCACCTCTTCCTCGGCTAACAGCCCCGCCTCCGGCGGCGCATTTGTGAGGGCGCCAGGGACGCCGCCGGCGCCTTCCGGGCGAAGCTTGCGCTGCCAGCGCTCGCTGCGAACGCCCCCATTTTCCATGGCGGGGTTGGTGTATTGCTCCTGGGCGATCTCCGTTTGGCGGAAAAGCATGTTCAGCGCGACATCGGCCCGGAAACCGTCAGCCCCCAGCAGCGGCACGAGCATGTTTTCCACCCGCGCCACGTACTGCCGCTCTAGATCGCGCTTTAGGGTGAATTGGGTAGTGGTGAGCTCGAACTGATCATCACTGGCGCTCTTCGATAGCAGATTACCGAAGGGGTCGAGCACGGCCACCCCATCGACCGTGAGCTCCGGGACGCTAGCCGCCACGAGCTGCTGTATGCCGGCGATTTGCCGTTCCGCCAGCTTGCCGCCGCGATAGCGCGTGAGTACCACGGAGGCCGTGGTTTCGGCCTGGCTCCGCAAAAAGACCGAGCGCTCGGGAATGGCGAGGTGGACTCGGGCATGCTGCACCCCCGCCAGGCTTTCGATGGAGCGCGCAAGCTCCCCTTCCAGCGCGCGACGAAAGCGGGTGCTTTCCATGCGCCGGCTCGAACCAATCCCCTGGTCCTGATCCAGCAGGGCGTAGCCCTCCGCCGCGGGGGCCGCAAGGCCCGAGGTGGCGAGGGTCATCTTGGCTTCGTAGAGGCGATCGGCGGGCACCATGATGGCCGCTCCCCCGGCCCCCAGGGTGTAGTCGATGCCGGCAGCCCCCAGGGCGTCGAGCACCTGGGCCTGCTCTGCCAGAGGCAGGTTGGCCTCCAACTGGCGCCAATTCGGTTCCTGGAGCCAAAGCACGGCGCTGGCAGCCAGGGCCAGGGCCCCCGCAAGGCCTAGGAGGGCCCCCGCCTGGCGCACCATGGGGATGGTGCTGAAAGCTCGGAATTGATCCGCCACCCGGGCGAAGCCGGTCGGCGTTGCTTGCATCTCAGCCATGGAAAAGTCCCTTTTTCCTTACTCTGCTAGGCGTGGATTAGAGCGGCATATTCATGATGTCGCGGTAGGCAGACAGCAGCTTATTGCGGGTCTGGCTCACGGCCTCGAAGCTCAGGCTGGCCTTTTCCGCGCTGATCATTACTTGGGCTAGGGAGACCTCCGGGTCCCCCTTAAGGTAAGCGGTGGCCTGGGCCGCGGCGCTAATTTGTTCGGCGTTTACGCTAGCCAGGGTGTTTTGAAGGATCTCCCCGAAGGCCGCGCCCGTGGCGGAGGGGGCGCTCGCCGACCCGACACCCTGAGCGCTGGCCGCAAGGGCGCGGAGCTGGGCAATGGACCCCTGCATGGCAATGCTATTCATGAACGATCTCCCTTCCCTGGGTTGCGCCGCTTTTTTGACGCGGTTCGGTCACGAAGGAAGTAATGCGAAGGCCATGCCAAAACGAAAAAGCCCCGGATTTACCGGGGCTTGCGCTAAAGCACAAAAGGCATGGTCAATAAATTGGCAGCCTAGCGGCCGGAGTCCAATTTGTAACGCCGCATCTTTTCCACCAGGGTCGTCCGGCGCAGGCCCAAGGTCGCCGCCGCGCGGGCAACGATCCAATCGCCCTGATCTAGGGCCTGAAGAATCATGGCGATTTCCACCTTCGCGAGGTGGTCCCGGAGATTTAGACCTTCAGCGGGCAGTTCCAGGGACGGGGCCTGGGTGGCCTGGTTGTTGTCCTGAGCAGGCCGGGGCGGCGCGACAGCCCGGAGGGCCGCGGGGGGCGGCACCAGAGGCTCGGGAAGCGCCGTGTCTAAATCAGAAGGCTCAAGGCCCGCCGTTTGTAGGTAGCTCTTGGGTAGATGGCCGAGATCAATGCGGCTGTCGGGGTAGAGAATGGAAAGGCGCTCAAGCAGGTTTGATAGCTCCCGCACGTTCCCGGGCCAGGGGTAGGTTTGCAGGAAGTCGAGGGCAGCCTCCGTAAACTCGAGGCGAGGCCCGCCCTCCTCCGCGATGCGCACCAGCAAATCGTCGATGAGGAGCGGGAGATCTTCCCCCCGGTCCCGGAGCGGCGGCATTTCAATGGGGAACACATTCAAGCGATAGTAGAGATCTTCCCGGAAGCGCTGATCGACAATCTGGGCCTCGAGATCTCGGTGCGTGGCCGCAATGATCCGCACGTTCGTCTGGATGGGCTGGGTGCCCCCCACCCGCTCGAAGACCTTCTCTTGCAGAACCCGCAGCAGCTTCACCTGCATCATGAGCGGCATATCGCCGATCTCGTCGAGGAACAGGGTGCCGCCCTCGGCCATCTCGAAGCGGCCCTTCCGCGCCGAGACCGCGCCGGTGAAGGCGCCCTTCTCATGACCGAACAGCTCCGATTCCAAGAGATCGCTAGGGATGGCCCCACAGTTCACGGCGACGAAGGGCCCCTGGGACCGGTCGGAGCGGAAATGAATGTTCCGGGCGACCACTTCCTTGCCGCAGCCCGTTTCCCCCGTAACGAGCACCGTGGCTTGCGTGGGCCCCGCGCGATCGATGGCGTCCCGCACGGCTTGAATCTTCGGGCTCCGGCCCACCAGGAGTCGGAACAAGCCCGGGTCACGCCCTTCTGGCCGGGGCTGCTCCTCGGGATAGTCCGAAGCATCGAGTTCGGCCCGGGCCTGGGCGAGCAGTTCCGTCACGTCGATCAGCTTGGGCGGGGAAGGCAAAACGCCGAGCAATACGGCTTCCACCGCCGGCGGCAGGGCCCCCGGCGCCCCGTCGATATTGCCGAGCACCGCAAGGGGCGAGGCGGGAAAGCGCCGCTGCAACTGGGAGACCGCCGCTTCAAGGCCGGGCCCCCGGTCCATATCCCCCACCACCACCATGGTGGGACGCACCGGTGCTTCGTCAAAGTCTAGCCCCGGTTCCGTAAAGGTCGCGCCGTAATTAAGAGAATCCAGGAGGGAACAGAGCCAGCGGCCCCGGTCGTGCTGGGCGTCCATGACCAGCACATGACCGAAGGTTCCTCTGCGTTCCGTCGCATCCGCTTCACTCTTTTTCTTCGCCATCATCGCCATCCCTAGCTCGCCCGGCGGGGCTCTCGACTGGTGACGAAAGCTTGACGCTTCTTTTAGCGCCTGACTATTAGGGAAAACCCTATTTTTTAGGAACATTGTTCCTAAAAACCTGTGAACTTTCGTTAACTTCGCCGATTTTTCGATTTTCGACGCCATTTTTGACGCCGAGAAGCGTGTCCGTTGACGGTCTCAAAAGCGCTAACAACGAGAATTTGACGAAGCTAGAAACAGCCTTAAGAGCGACCCCCAAGGCCCAGGTGCAACAAGGCCCAGCGCGATGGCTGGGCCTTGGAGGGTCCGAATAGGTGGCCCCACTCCGGGGCTGGGACGGCCCCAGAGTGGAGCCGCTGCAGTGGGACCAATTACTGCAGCAGGGACAAGACGCTCTGAGGAGCGGAGTTGGCCTGAGCCAAGGACGAGATACCCGCCTGCTGGAGGATCTGGGCTCGCGTCAGGTTCGCCGTTTCCGCGGCGAAGTCCGCATCACGGATGCGGGATCGTGCTGCTTCGAGATTCTCGCGGTGAACACTGATGACTTCCACCACGTTCTCGAACCGATTCTGCATTGCGCCGAGTTCAGCACGCAAGCCAGTCACCTGGTCGATTGCGCTATCGAGCACGTCAAGCGCCCGGTTTGACCCTAGCAACGTGCTGACGTCAACGGCATCAACCGTTTCCGCACCCGTGCCGGTCGTGACGGTCCCCAAGATGTCAGGGGATCCTGTGATGTCGATTGACCCACCCTCAAGCACCAGGAACCCGTTGCCATCAAGACTCGCGAAAACCCCCGTCTCGGCATAGGCGTCATTGATCGCCGTAACGACCTCTGAAGCATCCGTAGCGGCGGAAGTCTCGATCGTCACGCCATTAAGGACGAGATTATCCGGATTCAGCGCGGCGAAGCCTGTCGCGTCGGCAAGGTCCTCATCCCCAGTAGCGGTCACGGTCTCCTGCCCGAGAGTGGTTGCCCTGGCATCCAGCCCCGTAATGGCCAACACGTCGCCACGCTCCGAGCCAATCTGGAAGTTCATCGCCCCGAGGCTGCCGTTCAGGATTTCCTTACCGTTGAAGGTGGTGTCCTGGGCGATGCGCTCAATCTCCTCCCGGAGCTGCACGATCTCTTGCTGGATCGCCGCGCGGTCCCCGTCCGTGTTCATACCGTTCAGGCTTTGCACGGTGAGTTCCCGCATGCGTTGGAGCGCATCGCCAAGAACCCCGAGGGCACCCTCGGCAGTCTGGGCGAGGGAGATTGCGTCATTCGCATTACGCTGCGCCACCGTTTGGCCGCGGATCTGCGAGGTGAAGCGCTCGCTGATGGCCATGCCGGCAGCGTCGTCCCGAGCGCTGTTGATCCGAAGGCCGGTCGATAGGCGCTCGATGGCCGTTCCCAGGCGGCTCTCGTTCATGCCGACGTTACGCTGTGCGGTCATGGACAGGATGTTGGTGTTGATTTGCATCGCCATAGTGGGTGCTCCGTTTGGTCCCTAAAGTACCCCCAGTCCCGCGGGGGCCCCCCAGTCCCTTGGGGGATGCAGCGCGCGTGGTCCCGTTGCGCTACACCCCAGCTATCGGCGATGGCAAAGATTCCTTAAGAGGAACAGAGCAACTTTTTATCCCCTTAGAAGAAGAATCCGTTAGCGCTGTTGTTGCGCTGGCTCAGAAGCATGGAAACCACGGACGCTCGGCTATTTGCCTTCTGCGACAGGATGGCTGCGCTCGTATCAATGCGCATGGCCATCTCCGCCTGCTCCGATAGCAGCTTGGCCTCATCAACGCGCATGAACGAGCTCCAGGCGCCGCTGGCCTTATCCTCGGTCAGATTCGCGATGTTTTCAGCCGTCTCAAAGCTCTTCTCCAAGGCTCCGTAGTAGGTAAGGTTAGCCCCCAACTCCTTTAGAAACTCATCGGCCACCGCAAGGGTGAAGTCGGCCTGCGCCATGGAATTCGCACCAATGCCTGGCGCGGTGGTGACGGACTCATTGCCGGTTTCGCCAGTGGGCTGCCCCGTGAGGGAGACCTTCTCAAACACCCGCCCACCACCGGGCGCCGTGGACGTCACGCTGTACCCGGCGTTATCCGCGCTGGTGTTATAGAAGCTCACCTGCTTCACGTAGGTTTCAGAGAAGGCTGCGTTGGGATCTAACGGCGCCACTGCCGAGCCGAGGAACGCCGCACTGGAGTTATCTTGGGGGTCCCGGCTGTAGCCAATGGTGACGCTATCCGCTTCAGAGAGGAAACGGATCTTCCCGTTGTCCTCGATGGCCGTTACGCCCGTCTGATTGGTCTCGGCGTTGACCTTTTCAATGAGACCGGCGAGGTCGGTTCCCGCTTGCACCGCGATGTTGGCCGAGCCCTGCGCCGTACTGACCGTCACCTGGCGCGTATTGGAGCTATCTCCGTTGTAGGTAAACGCATCGGTGGTGTTGATGGGCCCTAGCTGCGCGCGCCACCCCGTGGTGGCGGTGTCCCCGTTTACCTGGTTGATCAGATCATTCATGGACCAGTTCGCGCCACTCGCGCTGTAGGTCTTGGAACCCCCGGCGGTGTTCAGGGTCCAGGTGGCATCATTGCCCGTGTTGGAAGAGCCAGGAGTCGTCACCGTCCCCCGCACATTATCGATCTCGAGCTCTTCGCCGCTGTTCTTGACAATCTCGAGACGCAAGGCCTGCCCGTTTAAGGAAGCATCCTGAACCGTGGGCTGCAGGGTGTACTCTTGCATCGCATTAATTGCGCCAGTATTGCCACTCAGGGTGCCGATGACCGTGGTCCCTGCGTAAAGGTTGACGGTGAAGTCGGCTCCCGAACCACCGTTCCCCTTCTTCTCTCCCCCGGAATCCGGGTCGCCAAGATCTAACTTAAATTCGTAGCTATTCCCCGCATTGTAGTTTTCGGAGAACGTTTGGCTAATGGACATGCCATCGCCGTAAATGTAAGCGACGTTGCTACCGGTGATCGTAGATTCATCAACTGAACTATTGCTGGGATTGTAAGCACCGATATTCTCAGACCCGCTAGCATTTCCCAGCGTCCAATCCGTAAGGGTGTTATCGGTCCACTTGTTGTTTCCCAGGTTCTGGGCCTCGAAGCTCGCATTGTTGATCGTGATCGCCTGAGTGCTTGGGCCCATGCCGTCATTCGCGGCCGCGATGATGCTTTGGAGATCGCTTTGGCGCATGGCCGGCGCGCGATCCGACCAAACGTAATCCGCGCCACCGGCGCCGCTAAACTTGCTCGCAGGGTCAATAGAAAGGGCTTCTAGGTAACGGCCCAAGGCGGACGAGGGCGTTTGCGGACCCGAAGGCCCCTCGTAGCTCCAGGTCCCCGAAACCCGGCTGATGGCGTCCTGAAGGGATAGGCTCTTAAAGTTGACCGCTAGGCGATCGCCGCGCTCATAGCCCGTCTGGAACTCATAGCGTGCATTGTCAAATACCTGCTTCCCATTAAAGCGGGTGGTGTTCTTCAGCCGATCGAGGTCACCAAGCAGCTTCCCCATTTCCTCGCTCAAGGACGACCGCTCGCTTTCCGATAGGGTGCTATTCATGCCCTGCAAGGAGAGTTCGCGAAGACGCTCCGTCAAGCCCTTAGCGATCTGCACCCCGGAAGAAGCAGTCTGCACCATGGAGATGCCGTCATTGGTGTTTCGCGCGGCAATCGTCGAGCCTCGGCTTTGCATGACAAAGCGCTGGGTTACCGCGGAGGCCGTAGGATCATCCCCAGCGCCATTTACCCGCATGCCCGTAGCCATTTGTTCGTTCAGCTTGGCCTCTTTACGCATGGCGTTTCTAAGCGCCACCTCGGCCTTGCGACTTTGACCATTCACACTGTTATTAACATTAGCCATTTTTCGATTCCTTTCGACGATTAAAAGGCGCCAGAGAAGCCCAGGGATTGATTCAACAGAAAGCTCACCATGGAGGCGCGCTGGTTGCCGGACTGGCTAAGCGCCGTAAGGCTGGTTTGCACAAGCATCTCCGCCTCACCTTGGGCGAGGGATTCGGCGACGATGTCGGCATAAATCATGTTTGACGTCATATCGTCCGCCTCCGTTTGGGAGATCTCGGCCATGGCGAGGGCGGAGTCAAAACGCCGCTCCATGGCGCCGTAGTAGCCTCTGCGCGAGGCCAGTTCATCGATCATGCGATCCACGGTAGCGATCACGAAATCCGCCCCGGCGGTGTCTCTCAGGTTTAGGGCTTCCGCAAGGCTAGGCTGATCCTCATCGTTAGGATTGAGGCGCCGGAAGGTGCCATAGCTGTTGAGAGATCCATTGCTGTCAAAGGGAACGCCCTCAACCTCAATGGATCGGCCGTTCGCGTTATCCCCGGTGAAGGAAAATATGAACCCGGTGCGCTCCGAATAGGTGGCACCGCTTTCCCGATCCCCGTCCGCCGGTTCGATTACCTGACCCTGACCTAGGTTCTTTACTTTCAGGAAATTTTCACTCGAGACGAAACGGACTCCATTTGAGGATTCGTCCCGAACGGCGGTGACATCTAAACCCTGAGTATTGTTCACCTGAGTAACGAACTCATCGACGGTTGTTCCAGCTGCCACAACAATGTCCACCGCGCTTGAACTGGCCCCCGCTCCAATGGCGGTCGTGAATCTGACGGTTTGATCGCTTGTGGTGTCTGGGTTGTAGACGAAGCGCTGCGTCACAATCCCCGGGGCTTCTCTCACACTCCAGCCCGTGGTGGCCGTATCGGCGTTCACCGCGCTGATAAAGTCGGTCATGAAATTAGCGCCATCCAGCTGATAGGTTGTGCTGGCCTGAAGGCCGTTGCTATCCAAGTAGCTTAAGGTGTAGCTAGCGGGATCCCCGGAGGTGGCAGCAGCAGCTAGGTCATTGTATTCATCCAGGTCTAAGGACCACTGCTCGTCCACCCACACCGTCTCCGTGCCAAATTCGGGAAAGAGGTTATTGACGTCGAAGTTGGGGGAGGGTGTGTTAGGCAAGCCATCAAGGGCCTCCAGCCAAGCGGTGCCCAAAGAGTAGCTATTCAGGTAGCCGCCGCTGTCGAGCAGCTCCTGCGCAACGCCAAGGAAGGAGAAGCTTTCGAACTTCATAGAGAGAGAGTTCCCCAGCTCCGAGCCGACCTGAAAGTTGAGCATGCCTGAGTCGAACAGGTTCCTACCGTTGTAGCGCGTCGTGTCCTTCACCCGTTGAAGGTCTTGTAAGGCGATGCGCATCTGCGCATCGAAGGACTCCCGATCCGCCGTGCTTGCTGTGTCGTTCAGCGCTAGCAAGGCCGTATCGCGAATATCGTTCACGATGCCCAGGGCCTCGCTGAGGCCCTGATCCGCCGTTTGCGCGACGCTGATCGCCTCATTGATATTGCGCATGGCCGTCGTCGCGCCAAGGCTCTGTGTGGTGTAACGCTCCACCTTTTGGGTAATAGAGGGGTTATCTGCCGCGCGATTAAAGCGGAGCCCCGACGCCATACGCTCGAGCGCCTTTGAGTCTCGGCTCATCGCCGTGTTGAGGTGGCGAAGCGCTCTCAGGCTACTTGCACTTAAGTCATAGTTCGACATGGCAGAACTCCCAGGGGCAAGGCCCCAGCGCCACGAGCGCCAGGGCTAGGGAAGGACGCCGGCGGACACCGCTAGCGATAGAAGCCATAGGCATTCCCCCGGGGTTGCTTCATTAGGAGCTCGTAGGCATAGCCCCGCTGCGCGTTAGACTGGGACAGAACAGCGATACTCGAGTCCTCAAGCAGGCTTGCGACAAGGGCCTTCGCCGTTACCTCGAGGCGATCAATTCCATCAATGCGCTCCTCGGAGCGAAGGGCCTGATCTTCCGTGAGATTCGCGGTTTTAAGCGCGGTTTCCAGGCTGACCTCAACGCTTCCGTAGTAGCTGACCCGTTCATTAAGGTCCTCGATAAACTCATCGACCACGGCGAGCACAAAGTTCGCGCCAGACTTGTTGAGGAGCGTGACCGCTTCCTCCGGATTGGTGGCCTCCCCCGGACCCTCTGGATCTTCGGGATCCTCTGGGTCTTCTGGGCCTTCGCCTTCCCGAAGCAGAACCGTTTCCATGGTAGAAGAAATCGAGGATCCATCGGGCGCCCGGAAGGACACGACGCCAGCGCCACCAAAGTCACCGGAGCGATAGAAGTTCACACCCTTACGATAGGTTTCGGAGAACGCCCCATTGGGGCCTACCGTGCTGTCGTCCGCCCGGAACAGAGGCTGCGTTGAATCAGAGCTCGGATCAGCGTTGAAGGCGACGGTCACGGAATCTGCTAGCGATAGAAACCGAATGGCGCTGCCCTCGCGCACCGCCGTCACCCCCGTGGCGTCGGCCTGTTCATTAATCTGTGCAACCGCATCGTCGATGGAACTTCCCGCCGCAATCGTGATCTCCGTCCCTGCCTCGCTCCCCGTGCCGAGGGTTAGGGTGCGGTCGTCCGTGCTATCCGGGTTGTAGGTAAAGGCGCGGGTCGTATTAATCTCCGCCATCTGCGCAGACCAACCCGTTAATGCCGTATCACCGTTGACTTGGTCAATGAGATCCTGGAAGGACCAGTTCTCCCCCGAAGCCGAGTAGGTCCGCGTGGACTGCCCCCCATTGGCATTGGTATAGCTCAGGGTCCAGCGGCCGTCGTTACCCGTATTACTGCTGCCCTCGGTAAAGACCGTGCCCCGAACGTTGTCGATCTCAAGCTCTTCGCCGCCGGTCTTCACAATCTCCAGGGAAAGGGCCTGACCATTCAGACTTGCGTCCTTCGTGGTGCTACTGAAAGTGATATCCGAGAGGGCATCGATGTCGCCGGTGCTTCCGCTGCGGGTTCCGATCAAGGTGTCGCCGGCGTAAAGATTCACGGTGTAGCTGGCACCAATGGAGCCCGTTCCGCCCTCGCCGCCCTCCTTCTTCTTTCCTTCCTCACCGCTGGATTTAGCGTCCCCAAGGGCGAGGCTAATGGAGTAGTCGCTATCGGCGCTGTACGACTCGCCCAAGGTTTGGCGAATACTCCCCCCGTCCTGATAGATGTAGGCGACGTTCTCGCCGGTGACCGTCGATTCGTCGATGTATTTTTTGTAAGGGTTGTAGGCCCCCGCGGTGTAGTCCCCCGCATTGCCGATGGTCCAGCCCGTCAGAGAGTTGTTCGTGTACTTCTTGTCATCCAGCTGCTGTGCTTCGAAGCTGGCGTTGTTGAAGGTGAGCGCGCGCTGACTGGGACCAGAGCTTCCATCGTTCGCAGCAGCCAGCACGGCTTCGTATTCGGAGGCGGTGAATGCCCGGCTCCGATCACTCAGAGCGATATTGGTGCTGGCGGGCAGGCGTGAAAACCCGCTGATGGGGTCGAGACCAAGCGTGCCGTACCAGTTATCAATGATGGTGGCGGTGTAATCCGTACCGCCTGTGCCACCCGTACCGCCAGTGCCACCGGTCCCGCCGGTGCCACCGGTCCCATCAATCCATTCGTATGCCCCCTCCTCCCAAAGTTCCTCGGCCGTTTCCATGAAAGAGAAGCGCTCAAGGTCAAACTCGAGCGTGTCGCCTTGGAGGTAGCCCACCTGGAAGGAGAGCTCGTCGTCTACAAAGAGGTTCGTGCCGTTGTAGCGGGTCTTATCCCGAATGAAGTCGAGATCGCCTAGGAGGTCCTGAAGCTCTTCGTTTAAGTTCACCCGCTCCGCATAGGAGTTGGTGTCATTCAGCGCCGTAAGCGCCGCATCGCGAATGGACCGGGCCGTATCAAGGGCGTTGGAGAGCCCCCCTTGGATGGTGGTCACCATATTGCTCGCAAGGGAGATATTGCGCTCCGCGGTGACCGAGCCCTGGCTCTGCACGGCAAAGCGTGACAGCGCCGCGGCGCCGGACGGATCGTCTCCCGGGGTATTGATTCTCCGATTCGTCGCCAGCTGCATATCCCACTGCGTACGCTGGCTATTCGCGTTTTGCCAGGCTCGAATAATCGATCGCACCGAGGAGGAAATGGGTGTTTGGTAGTCCGACATGGTCGTGTTCCTTTAAAAGCCCAACTACGCTGGATTGAGAAGGTCTTCTAAGCTGTTGCTGAAATAGTCAAAGGAGAGCCCCGCTTGCTTCAGGAGCTCCAATACAAATTTTCGGTTGCCCTGGGACTGAGCGTTCTCCGCGCGCGCCTTCTCCCTTTCGAAGGTCCGCTCGATGGACTGGGAGATCCGCTCAAAGGTCTTCCCTCGGATTTCCCGAGCCTCCACCGGAGCGCTTTCGCGGACCGCCTTTTCCGTGCGGATCGCCGTCTCAGCGGCGGGCTCAAAAACGTCTTTGAGGCTTTCGTAGTAGGCGAGCGCGTCGCCTAGCCCCGCGGCGTACTGCTGCAGCGCGGCAATAGTGAAATCGGCGCGACCGTCATCGAGGACATTTAAGGCGTCCTGTCCGTTTTCTGCCGGGCTGGTCTCGATGGGATCACCGCCACCGCCATCGGAAGGGAGTGCATCACGAAGCTTCAGCGTCATAGTGTCCGCGGGGCCTGCATAGGCGGGCCCGGTATTGCGGGTCAGGCTGAGCCCGTCCTGCCCATCGGTACGATAGAACTGCACGAACTTTTGAAAGGTTTCGGAGGTCCCCGTCGTGCCAGTGGCGCCGACAGACAGCGTGAGTGCGTCATCCGTGGTGATGAAACGAACGGCGTTATTGCCATCCGCCACCGCACGCACGCCGGTGCTGTCGCTGACACTATTGACCGCCTCGAGGACATCTTCGACGGTCGTTCCGTTGTAAAAGTCGAAGTTCGAGGGGCCTGCCGCGGTGTTAAGGCTTACGCGGAGGGAACCGTCGAACTCATCGAGCGCATAGGCCCGGCTGGTCGTGAAGTCAGAAGCCTTTGCGAACCAGCCCGTGCGGTCCGATACCGCGTTCACATCGCTAATAAGGGTGTTGGCATCCCAGGTGGTGCCCTCTACGGTCACGACCTCTGAAGCCGCATTGCCTGCGCTATCGGTGTAGTTCAGGGTCCAGCTGGCGCTCGGCCCCCCTCCCGTATTCACGGTGTTCACGGTGCCGATTTCGACGTTATCAACGACCAGCGCTTCGCCGCCGATCTTTTCAACCCGCAGGGAGAGGGCCTGACCGTTCAGATCCGAGCGCCCAGTGCCCCCAAAGTCAAAGGTGGCACCGCTCAGGCTATCTCGATTGTTGGTTTGTCCCTCAAAACTGCCGACGACCTGATCACCGGCAAGGAGGGTTACCCGATAGAGCGCCCCTGCACCGGGATTTACCGCCCCTTCGCCGCCCCCAGGACCGGGACCACCGGTGGACACAAGGTCACCCAGGTCCATGCGGACGCGATAGGTTTTATCAGCATCAAAGGCGCTTTGAAGCGCCTGTTCAATCCCGCCGCCGTCCTTCTCAAGGTAGACCGCGGTTTGGCCCTGGTAGTCGAAGGCCTCGGCCGCCTTAGGTCCACCGCTTAAGGATTGCCAGGGCACGGTGCCGGGTCCAAGGAGGTCCTCATAGGCCTTTGACACCTGCTCCTTATCCCCATCATTCAGGGCGATATTCTCGAAGCTGCCGTCGTAGAGGACATTGGACAGGGTGTTCCCCATGCCATCCTCAAAACTGGCCTGGAAATTATCGAGCGCGACCATGCCCTTCGCCGCGTCATCCTTCACCTTGACGATCTCTACGGACAGTACCCGACCGTCGAGGGCCGCATCGTTCCCCTGAAAGGTGAAGGTACGATCCGCGGAGGTGTCACTCGAGCTCGCGCTGTATTCCTGCGTCGCCACCAATTCGTTGCCGGCATAGAGGTTCACGGTAAAGCGAGCGGACTGATACTTTGGGTCGCTTGCGCCGGGCCCAGACGTGGGCTTAATTCCGGCCTGAAAGTTCAAAGAGAGGGTGGATCCCGACTCGTAACGGGCGTTAAGCCCCTGCGTCAGTCCGGCGTTATCCCCATCAAGGACCACCACATTGTTGCCGTCGACCGCCATGGCGCCAAAGCTTTCACCGACGGCAAGGTTGGAGATCTCTGCGCCGCTGCCGACGGGACCACCGCCAGCTAGACCCGCCCAGCGCCCAAAGGCACTTTCCTCGTAGAGCTTTTCCAATTCCTCAGGATTAGCGCCGGCCTCGGTACGCAGCCAGTCAAAGCCCCCGTCCGCCATGCTGAGGGAGGTGAAAATCGTGGAGGTGCTGCCGCCGGCGTTCCTGAGGTCCGCGAGGTCGCTGGCGGTGAGGGAAGCGTAGCGATTATTAACAAGCACGGTGGCCGCGGAGGTGCTAGGGAAGGCTGCCGCGGGATCGATATTGAGCGCGCCATACCATTGGTCCAGCGCGGAGGCTAGGTAGCTATCCCCGCCACCTCCGCCATTGTTATTGACCGTTGCGGTGTAGCCGCCCTCGGTAAAGAGGGTCGATGCAATCGAAGCCAAGCCTTCAAAACCTTTTAGCGCATAGGCGATGCGGTCGTCTTCGCCGGCGCCAGCGCGAAAGTTTAAGGACCGGTCATCAAAGACATTAATGCCGTTGTAGCGCGATTCGGTGCGGATGCGCTCGAGTTTTTGAAAGAGCACGCCCACCTCATCATTTAGGGCCCGGCGCTCGTCCCCATCCGTCGTCTTCGCCTCCTCCGCAAGTGCAGTAATCCGCTCAACAATCGAAAGGGCGCGTTCAAGCCCCCCCTCAGCGGTCGTCAGAATATTCATGGAAGCGCTGAGGTTTCGCACCGCCAGGGAGGATTCGTTCACGCCGGAGAAATTGAAGAGGCTCCGAAACGCGTTGGGATCGGTTCCGCTGACATCATTGACTGAGGCCATCGCTATTACGCCGCCCTGCGCCTTAGCGCTGTTAGCAGCGCCATTGGCGCTTGCGCCTCCGCTTACGATCTGGCCAACGATATTCATGATGGCGAACCTCCGTGTTCGCTTGCGCCCTAAGCCCTAGTCCTCAAGAAGCTTTTCCGTCACGCCCCGAGCCAGCGGAGCGTGGCCGATCTTTCCGTCCCGGGCCGCGCTGGCGCGAAGGGCCGCAGCCAGGGACTGGGCGCAGGCCTCTGGCGTCGCCATGCTGTGCGGCGCCTGCGCCGCGGCAAGGGCGACCTCCGCGAGGCTGTCGAGGCGCTGCGCCAACTCGCCATCAAGAGCCCTTAGCCGGCGATAGCTCTCCGCTGCGAGGAGCGGCAGGGCCCCGGGGGCGTAGCGTAAGAGGGAGGGCCACTGGCGATACCCCACCGTTAAGCGCGGTGCGTTTTCCACGATGCCGGGCAGGCCTGTCTCGCCTGGGAGCTCGGCAAGGCCGCCTAGGGAAATAAAGAGGGGCACCGTGTCCGCCTGGCGAAGGCCCCGCCAAGCGCCCGGGAGGCGCTGTGCATTGGCCGGCACTACGCGAATCCCGTCGGGGAGGAGCGCTTCGTCCAGGGCCTCGATATAGGCCTGCACGCTAGTGAAGGGAAAGGCCAGGCTCCGATCCCGGAAGGTCAGCACGCCCCCGGGGCTGCATTCGAGCTCCTCGGGAAGAATGTCCGAGCCCAGGGTAAGCACGTCCCCCGTTCCTGCTTCCGGATCGGGAAGGGGGTTGGCCTTGCCACGAAAGCCTTCTCCCAGCACTTCCTGATCAAGGGACGCGGGGCCCCGCTCCATCAGGTGGTGAAGGGTGCGCAGGGGACGTCCTGCCTCCCAGCCTTCATAAAGCGCAAGCAAGGGCAGCCGCAGCCCGTCAAGACAATCGCGATGCACCTGGATGGCGCTGATGGCATCGCTCAGGGTGCGCTGGCGCCCTAGGCTTTCAGCCTGCTCATCCGCCGCCCCGGAGGGCGCGAAGGCCCGGAAGGGGAAGGGGATGATCTTCGCGGACTTCTCCATGAGAGTCGCTCCTTATGCAAAACTTTTATGTGTGATGGCCACGGCTTAGCGGCCACCCAATAAAGACAGCACCGACTGCTGCGACGCATTGGCCTGAACCACGGAGGCCAGCCCTGCTTCCTGAAGAATCTGCAGCCGAGTGAGCTCTGCCGTTTCCATGGCAAAATCCGTGTCCCGGATTCGGGCGCGAGCCATGGACAGGTTCTCGTTTAGAACCGCTGCCAACTCGATGACATTTTCAAAGCGATTCTGCGTTGCGCCATAGCCGGCCCGCAGGGAAGACAGTTCGTCTAAGGCGTTATCGATGACCGGTAGGGCGATCAACGCATCGTCCCGCCGCTCAACGCCCGTTTCAGCCACGTTATAGGTCACGACGTCCTGCGTGTTGTCGTCGTGGCCAAAGTAGGTGAAGGGAATTGACCCCGCCGACACGTCTACATTCGGCGCCGTATTCCCTTCCTTCATGAAGGTCACGCCGCCGGCGTCATTAATAAAGGCGAAGGTTCCCGTTTGAGAAGTCTTCTCGTTGATTCGCGTGACTGCCCCGTCAAGGGTCGAGATATCGCCGAGATCGATGGTTAAACCGTCAACAAGGAGTTGCTCTCCGCTTTCCGATTCGTAACTTTCACCAGCGCCAGGCTCCGACCCCGCGTTGTTTCCCCGCACCCGAGAGAACACCGTCTCCCCTAAGGTTGTGGTTCTGGCATCAACACCGGAGACCGATATGGTCTGGCCCTGGTTCGGCCCAATCTGGAATTTCAATTGGCCCGTCGTTCCGTCGAGAATGTTGCGACCGTTAAACGCCGTCGTCTGGGCCACGCGCTCGAGCTCGGAGACAATCGACTGATATTCAAGATTGAGCGCCTCCCGGTCCAAATTCGTGTTGGTATCGTTTAGCGACTGCACCGCCAGTTCGCGCATCCGCTGTAGAGAGGTGGACATCAGGGTGAGGGCCGATTCCGCCGTCTGCACAAAGGAGATGCCGTCGCTGGCGTTGCGCTGGGAGATCGAAAGCCCATTGATCTGCGTGGTCATCCGCTCCGTGATCGAGAGCCCCGCCGCGTCGTCCTTCGCGCTATTGATGCGAAACCCCGTAGACAGTCGGTTAACCGTTTCCGCAAGGGACGCTTGTGTGTTGCGCAGGTTCCGCTGGGAACTTAAGGAGAGCACGTTTGTGTTAAGGCTCATGGGCATGGCTAGCGCGCCTCCATGAGCTTAAGGACGATCATGGGCGCGCTGTTGCCCTGCACCGCTAAGGCCTTCCCAGGCCGCCTTTGTATTTCCTCGCACGCGTGGGCGAGGACCGGACGTACCACCCCGATGTTCTCCAGGCGACGCTTTCCCGGACGAAGCTGCGCCTCTTCCTCCGCCAGGGCGATAAGGGCTTCGAAGCGACCCTCCGTGGCCGCGGCATCGCGCTTCATAGACGCGACCGCCTCCAACGCCTGCCGTACGGCGCTTAACGCGTGCTGCGCATCCCCCCAGGTCGCCACCGTCGTCTCCCCAAAGGGCAGCAAATAGTTGGGGTCGGAGCGGTAGCTTCCCAGCCCGAGAGCCAAGGCGATGCCCGAGCCGCGGCTAACCATCGGTGGCGCATCCGCTGTCTTCGGCCGCCACAGCCAAAGGGGGTTGCCCTCGGCGCGCGTCGCCGTCACCTGCGTTTTTTCCCCATGGACATTGATTGCGCCCAGCGCGTCATCAAGGGTACGCACGCCTTTCATAGACACGGGGACGCCCTGAATCTCGAGGTCGTCCAAGTCCCCATTGCTGGCCACATAATCCAGGCCCTGCCGTGCCCCCGATGCCTCCGGACGAACACGCCCCCCCACTAGGACCTGCCACTGGGTTTCCCCAAGCCTTTCGAAATCTATGGCATAACCTCTAACCGTCACCGTCTGCCCGGCGCCTTCGCCCACCTGGAAGGTGGCGCTAGGGGGACTGCCTGCCCCTACAAGCATCTTTTGCCCCGCGAAGGCGGCGGCATTCAATAAGGCGTTGAGTTCACGACGCTGCTCGGTAAAGGCCTCATTCAAGGCCAGGCGCTCCTGTCGGGATCGGGCCGATTCCAGGCTTTTCCAAGCGAGATCCGCGAGATCCGCGAGTCCCTCAGAAAGCTTCCTGAGCGCCGCGTTGATGGCCTGAGTGCGGGAAATTCCATCGCTCACCGCCCGTAGATTGAGGGTGAGCGCGCTGGGCAGAGCTGACGCTCCGCCCTCCCCTAAGGGGACGGCGCCGACGGCCGCGCCGCCCCGAGGCAAAAATTCCTGTGCGAGCTGCTCCACGGTGTTGCCCAGCGCCCGCCCCGAACCCTTCCGGGCCCGCTGCGCCGCTAGCAAAAACACCTTGGATGCTTGGGACATTGTCATCGCGCCAACCCCCGCTCGTCTTCCACAAAAGTTTTCGAACCACCCTTCGCCTAAACGTCAGCGTCGAGTCAGCGCCGGCTCACCTAAGCGAGCCGGCGCTTTAATCCCCCTTACCCGAGGAGAGACAGCACGGCCTGCGGCGAAGAGTTCGCCTGCGCCAGGGACGCCAGGCCCGCCTGCTGGAGGATCTGAGCCCGGGTGAGGTTTGCCGTTTCCGCAGCAAAGTCCGCATCCTGGATCCGAGACCGAGCATTGGAGAGGTTCTCGATCTGAACCCCCGCCACTTCGATCACGTTTTCGAAGCGGTTTTGGGTCGCGCCCAAATCGGCGCGCATGGCAGTGATCTGGTCGATCGCCGTATCGATGGCGGCGAGCGCCGTGTTGGCGGTATCGCGAGTGGCTACGGAAATCTCCGAAACACTCCGGAAGTCGTCCACCCCGCCATCGGTTGCATCAAGCTCTACCGCTGCGAGAAGCGCTGCGGTGCCCGCGATGGTCGTCGCAGTGCCCGAGGCGTCAGATAACTCGAGTTCGTTCGTAGCCGATAGCGTGGCCTGAACGCCTGAGTCGCTCATGACGTTGTTGATCGCGTCAACAAGCCCTTCCTTCGTGGTTACTCCCGTGAGGTCAACAGCGACACCGTTTAAGGTAAGGTCGTTTGCCGTGCCCACGGTGGTGTAGTCCTGATCTGTAACAGAGTCGTCACTGGTAGTGACGCTGTAGGTTTGGCCTAGCTCGCTGGCCCGGGCATTCTTTCCGCTGATGTCCAGGGTTTGACCCCGCTCGGCGCCGATCTGGAACTTCATGGTCCCCAGGGAACCGTCAAGGATGTTTCGGCCGTTGAAGGTGGTGTCCTTCGCAATCCGGTCCACCTCGGCCTTAAGGGCTTTCACCTCCTGGTCGATGGCGGCGCGGTCAGCGTCGGTGTTGGAGTCGTTAAGGCTCTGCACCGCCAGCTCGCGGATGCGCTGAAGGTTAGAGCCGATGACGTCCAGGGCCCCTTCCGCCGTTTGGGCGAAAGAAATCCCGTCGTTGGCATTGCGCTGGGCGACCGTGCCACCGCGAATGCTCGAGGTAAAACGCTCACCGATGGCGAGGCCAGCGGCGTCGTCCTTAGCACTATTGATGCGCAGGCCCGTGGACAGGCGCTCGATGGAGGTGCTGAGGTCCTTTTGGGTGCTCATCATGCTCCGTTGAGCCGTGAGCGATAACACGTTGGTGTTGACTGACATGACCATGGGGTCACTCCTTAGCTGTGGTTAAGTTGGGTAGTGCATAAATTCCTTGTGGGCTGGGCCGTCGGCTGCGCCGAGGGGCCTCAACCCGCGTTGTCTGATTTAAGGTGTCCGTGACCCGGAGGCGTCATGTCCGGCGGCGCAGAGGCCTTAAGGGCGTCGAAGATCGGCACCAGTAGGCTGATGCACTCGGAGAAGGCGCCCTCGCCTTCATCAAAATGGGCGGCCAAAAGACGTTCCGCCGCGAAGCGATACAAGGCCGCGAGCTGATCCCCCAGGGCACTGCCGTCCGCCTGGGCCGACCATTGCAGCGCGCTCAAGGTGCTCCTGGCGCCGGCGATGCGCTTCGCGCGTCCCCGAACGTCGCCCTCCTCCG
>Ga0181583_10001183_pt1 | contig 19279 bp, 17 predicted proteins | sample 071ome_31_FD_132461 | JGI IMG/M metagenome (GOLD analysis project Ga0181583, IMG submission 132461) | Coastal salt marsh microbial communities from the Groves Creek Marsh, Skidaway Island, Georgia - 071405CT metaG (megahit assembly) | ecosystem: Environmental > Aquatic > Marine > Intertidal... | reverse complement strand
TTTCGGAAATTTTTCGGAAATTTTTCGGATTTTAAAATTTTCAAAATCCATTTTTGGATTTTTCGAAAAAATGGCCATTTTTGGGTCAAAAAAAACACTTTTTTCTCACTGCATAATTCCCTAAATATTAAAAGGGGTAAAAAATACCGCTGCATTTTTCCTGCGGCATTTTTTGGCATTTTTTTTTGTGAGTGAAAACACCTTTTTTGGACGTTTTTTGGAAAATTTTTGCTGCATTTTTCCTGCGGCATTTTTTCGGTTTCCACCTAAAAATGTCAAAATCATTCCGCACCAGCATTTTTTTCGCTGTCTGAGGTAAAATGCTCACAAAAAAATCCAAAAGGGCAAAAAAGTGAAAATCCAAAAGTTTCCAAAAGTTTCCATTTTGGAAACCAAAAAAATGCCGAATTCCAAAAATCGCTGATTTTTGGAATTTTTTTTTCAGTAACAAACTGTTTTTCTGAGTTTTATTTTCTGAGCATAATGCTCACAAGTAAAAAAACTGAAATTTTTCGAACAAAACTTTTTTCCATTTTTCGGAATTTCCAAATTTCCGTCGAAAAAAAACCCAAAAAAACAAAATAAAAGTTTGTAAAAAATAAAAAAGTCGTTGTGAGCATGATGCTCACAACGCTTTTTTGAAAAATGCCATTTTGTTACTGAGAATTGTTGTCCACGTTTCCACTCTCTTTTTTTTTTCGTCATTTTTCGATATTTTTCGTCATTTTTTCGGTGAAAATCAAAAAGAGAATGGAAATGTGGACAACAACGCAAAAAGTCAGTTGTGAGCATAATGCTCACATTTCAGTTTTTTTGCATCAAAAATTTGTGACTGAAAAATGGTTTTCCACGTTTCCATTCTCTTTTATTTTTCGATGTCGAAAAATTGCGAAAAAAAAAGAGCGTGGAAACGTGGAAAACCATACTTCTTACTGAGATTTCAAACTGAACACTTGATGCACCCTCGTGTTAGCAGAACTGCTAATGACAATTATTCATCTTAAAAAATCAAAATTGTAACTATAATTTCAGCAAAAACCGGCCATACCATACATCAAAAACATACATAATTATGTGCTGTTAGTTTATTGTTCCATAAATGCAGTAAAATTGATAACAATTATATAAAGTATTATGGATATATATAAGAATGAGAGCCGTACATACATATAAACCGATATTAACCACCATTTGTCAAGATGCATTTTCAACACTCAATACACCGACCAAGGCAATTCTCACAGATGTATCCCTTAGGGACGCAATACAAGGTTTCACTGCAAAAGAAATGCCCACATCGAAGAAGATGGATATATTTCATCGTATACTGAGGAAAGGAAAAGCATCTTTTGTGGAAGTAGGGTCGTTTGTTCATCCCAAGAAAGTGCCAGTAATGGCTGACATGCAAGAATTTCACAGTTATTGCGCTCAGTATATTGATGACCAGCCTTATAAAAGTTACATGCCTACATTACAGGCACTTGTTCCAAACCTTAAAGGTCTGGAAAGAGCATTGGCATGCGGTGTAGATGCAGTTTCATTTATAGTGTCAACCTCTTGTGAGTTTCAAAAGAAAAACACAGGAATGTCATTGTGGGATGCATACAAGGAAATTATGTCAATGGAAACGGTGATGCAACTCAACACAAACATGCACAAAATAAAGTACAAAAAGGTCTATATTTCGTGCATCAACGAGTGTCCCATTGTGGGTGAGATAGACCACGAGCTGGCATCGCAGGTGATTGACATATATTATAAATTCAAACACATTAATGAAATATGCCTATCGGACACGTGCGGCTCGTTATCGAGTGAACAACTTGAGAAAATTCTGATTGCCTGCCTTGATTATGGTCACGATATGGATAGGCTATCATTGCACCTCCATAATGGCTTCCGTTCAGATGATGAAACACATGATCTGATTATGTTCGCGCTTGACATGGGCGTAAGACGTTTTGACGTGTCATTATTGGACACCGGTGGGTGCATGATGACGATGGATAAGAAAGAAATGCTCTCAAATCTCGATTATAGCACTCTTGAAGAAGGGGTGTTCTTGTACAACAATCTCATATAAATATTAGTGACTGGATTAATATTTATTTTTATAGCATGCTTTGCATAAACTCCTCGTCATTCATCTTAGTGATGCGCATGAACTTCCCCTTTAATACCGCCTTCATGATCTTGTTGAGGTCTCCGTCGGAGATGTTCAGCTCCATGATCTCCCCCGTTTTAATGTTGAACAACCGGAACTTGCGTTCCGGTAGGCCCAATATTCTGTAAAGCCAGGCGTAGATCGCAACTTGTATCTGGTGGTCCAGTGTGAGCTCGCTGGTGCACTTGAGTTCATAGATAAAGTCGTCACATAAAAGGTCAACGCGCGCGGTGAACCGAAAGCGCGTATCGTCAGGCAGCCACTGCTCGAGCGATTGGTCGATTTTTTCGTGCGCCTCCTCGTCAAAGTGGTATATGATGGTGTACTCCGCCTCTGGCTCCGCCCGGTCGCACACTTTACCGAGCACGTCGTCGATCCTCCGGATGCACATACCAATGTCGTCTTGCTGGAGCCACGTACATTCGTCGCGCTGAATCTGCCGGAGCTTGCTGTAGTACTGTTCGTCGATTGCCTTGTATACGTTGGCGGCGTCGAGGTAGTCCTGTACGCTCTCCATGTTTTCGGAGATTCGGTCGACTGCGTCAACCAGATATGGGTTGGGATTCTCGATGTTCTCGTACCGGTCGCGGATCATGTCGTGAAGCACGCTGCTTTCGGGCTCCCCCGACTTGCGCGCGCTCCATTTGGTGTTTATATAGTCATAGTAGATGCAGGGGATCGCGATCCCGTTCAGGTCGCTCACCTCCTCGTAGAGGCCGTTGGACGTCTGTATGATGGCGGGGATGTCAAACACCTCCTCGACGGGGGATATGTAGGTGAACGCCGCGCTGAGTATGGGGGTGATTTCGTCGAGGATGTCCTCGTGGAGGAATCGCACAAGATCGGTGGGCGACGTGATGTAGTTATTGACGTCGCGCTTGGTCCCGCCCGCGTTTTCGTAGAAGATGGACCGCGGCACCCCCATGAAATCGACGAAGTCGGCCTTCTGGAGGTCCGCGTGGGTCGCCCGGAGGAACTCGAGTGGCCTGTTGGTGGCGTAGTCGTCGCTCTCGCACACAAAAAGGGTGTCGCTGGCGCGCGTGGCCGCTACGTAGAGCGTGTTGGGGCAGGTGTCGCGTACCAAGTCGCGTCCGTAGTAGTCGAAATAGCCGTTGTCGAACCCGAGTACGAACACGTACTTGCGCTGGCGCCCCTTCACGGAGTGGAAGGTGGAGATGCCCACCTTGCCCCCGATGACGCGCTCGTCCAGCTTCTCGCCCTCGAACAGCGGCACGAAGCACGGGATGTTCGAGAGAACCAGCGCGTTTTCGATGCGCTTTACGCGTCCGGATCGCACGGACCCGCTCAAAATAAAGAAATCGTCCGGTCGCGCGCCCTCGGCGAGGAGCTGCATGATCCGGCAGCATATGATGCGCTCTGTCTGCGCCATGCCGCGCTTCATGTACACCACGCTCGGGCCGTCGCGGCAGGCGAGCATGTACTGCTCCCCGAACATGACCTCGTTGACGAACCGGCAGATGGGGTGCGTGATGCGGTAGGACATCTTGAGGGACAGGTGGGCGAACTCGTTGCTGCGCAGCAGCTTGTTGTCGCGCCATAACTTCGCGGCGAGCGTGAGGAACCGCGTGTCCGACCCCTTGAACTCGTAGAGCCCCTGTCTCCAGTCCCCAAGGACCACCACCTGGAACGAGTGCCCGCAATCGTAAACAAATTTTTGCAAGAAGCGGAAGTAGAGCGCGGTCATGTCCTGGGCCTCGTCAATGACAAGGATGTCAAAGTCGTGTGTGACCTCGGGGCGTATGGGCATGTCGTCGGCCATGATGCGGCGCATGGCGGTGTCATTGTGCGCATTGGCGCTGTATGACTGTACGGCCAGGCTGTGATACGTGTGCACCAGCATGTTTGGGATGGCCATGCTGCGAACTTTGTCGCGCACCTCGTATCGCAGGGACGAATTATAGGTTATTTGCAGGAGTTTCCGGTCGGGGATGTGCTTGGCGATGGAGAGGACCACGGTGGACTTCCCCGACCCGGCGCATGCGCCGACGATTACGTTTTTTCCTTCCTTTACTGCATCTATTACCGCAGCTTGTTCGGCACTGGGTTCATGCATAACTATATATTTATGCATAAACATGTCTATATCATTACATGCTGTAAAGCTCCAAGTAAAAATAACTGGCAACAGAGAGAACCGACAGGGAGAGCACCGTCCCAATCAAGAAATCGACCGAGAAGTCGCTGAGTGTGATTACCATGGTGGCGAGCAGGAACGTGATCAGAGACCCGTAGATGGCGTGTCGGCTGAAGTTGGTCACGTGTTCCTTCCCCGCGCGCGACACGAGGTTGATAAAGAAGAAGTAGGTGAGAGGCGTGGCCCACATGAACCCCAGGATCATGAAATATTGGGGCTGGGAGGCGTAGACCTGGCTGAGCGTCGAGATCGTGCCGAGCACCATGGCCCCTAAAATGGTATCAAAGATAACGGATGTGTAATTCATATACATTATCACCACAAAATCACTTCCTTACGCGTCGGGTTTTTCTAAATTTCGCGCTGTACTTGAATGCGTTGAGGAAGCGGACCTGTTTCTCGGCGTTGTCGCGGGTGGAGCATTTGGCGTATACCTTGCGCGTATCGGCGTTGTATACCTTGTAGCAAGACTGGTTTCTCACTTTTCTGATTTTATAGGGCATATACAATATGCGGACATTAAGCGATGGTGGAGGTGTATGGGGTTCCGCCGTGCTCCAACAACAGCGCATACTGACCGTTGGACGACAGCGCGCACCAGCGCCAGTCGTGATTGCCCTGGACGTCGGGGTCGGAGGGCAGGAACCAGGCGGAGCCGCCGTTGCTCGATGCGTACAGGTTTCCGTTGTCCTCCACGGCGATCATGTAGGTGGCGTCGCTGGACATGGCAATGTGGCGCCAGTTCTTGTTGCCGGTGCCGAGGTTCGCGTGGGACAGCTCGGACCACGCCGCGCCCTGGTTCTGGGTGAGCAGCAGTTTCCCGCCGCTGTCGGCGCCGAAGATGGTGTTTCCGTCGCTGCTGATGGCGATGCCCACCCAGTTTCGGTCGTCGAATTCGTCGTCCGGGAAGAACACGTTGTTAAACGTGGCGCCAAAGTCAGTGGACAGGTACACCGTTTCCGTGGCGAACACCTGGTAGCGGCCGTCATAAGACATGGCGGTGCCCGAGGTGGGGAAGGCCTGCACTGAGTAGTAGAGGTCGGTGCCGGTGGGCATGGCCGCCCAGGTGGACCCGTAGTCGGTGGACCGGTACACGTTGTCGCCCGACACGATCACGTTCATGTACTGCCCGTTGAGCGATATGGACAGGTTCACGAGTGTGCCCGGGAGAGTGAACTGGGACACCCAGCTGACGCCGTAGTTGGTGGACACGAAGATTTCGGTGCCGTTGCACGCAATCTGGTACTGCCCGTCCGCGGATATGGCCACGTGGTTGAGCGCGTTGCCACCGATGTCCTTGGCGAACGTCCAGGTGCCGCCAAAATCGTTGGTCTTGTAGATGCTGCCCGACACATCCACAATGGTTTGGTACTGTCCGGTACTCGATACGCCACCAGTATTCCAGTCACGATTCCCTAAACTGGTGAGCGCCGGCGTCCAGATGGTGGCGAAGAGCGAGGGCTGGTCGATGGCCAGGTCGGTGGCCACGAGGAGGATGGGCACGGTGTAGGTCTGCGTGATGTGCGTGTTCGAGTAATCGGTGGTCTTCCGCACCCGCGTGGCCGAGTTGTAGTAGTTAAGCTTGTCGTCGATCTTCTTGAGGTTGGCGGGCCCCGAGTATATGTCGATGTTCGCGCCGTTGTCGATGTTGAGCTTGAGGGTCACGGTGAGACCGTCGGGAACGTAGAACATGTCGCCGTCAATGACGCCGTCGGACACCTGGGTCACCCCGGGCGTTCGGTTGCCGAATATGTTCTTGTCGGTGGCATGACGGAGCTTGTCGTTCATGCTGTAGACGGTCACGCTGCCCTGAATATCGGTCACAAAGGATCCATTGACGTTGAATGTGCCGCCGTTAATCAGGTGAGCAAATGCGGTCGCGTCAAACACGCCGCCGTTGATATTAAATATATTGTTGTTGAGGATGATGTGGCTCCCAAAGTAGGTGTTGATGGTCTCCAGATAGTCGGAGTACAAGGTCGCCATGGCCCCCATCGTGATGACGTTGGACGCCCCAACGTAGTTGAGGAAGTCGGTAGTGTTGATGTCGAGCTCGTCGTCGTTCAGGAGCCCCGTGGTGGCGTCGACGTCGCGGCTAACAACGTTGCCATCGGAATCGGTAACAATTCCTAATTTCATATTAAGTGCTCTGGTGCTGTATTTTAACTGTATCGTATCGCGTAAATTATAGGCACGATACCCCTCGCCCTGGGGTCGATAGGTGGGAAACGACTGGTCGATCTTGAACCCTCCGAATGCGTTAAACGCATAATCTGTATCGTGAACTGTAGTCATATACACTTACGTAAGAATAAACCAGTTACGTTCTTACGTAAGGACGAGTAATACATCTCCAACTACCACCTTAGCTAAATTAGGTACTGCATTGATCGAACTGTCGTCGTAATAGGGTTGATTGTACTGCGTACTGGGTTCTCCCGAAGGCGTTGGATAGTTCGCGGGGCCAATATCCAGTGTGTAGGTCACTTTGAGGCCGTTTTTCAGAAGGATCTTGTCTCCTGGAAAGAACCCATACTCGATTCCGCGGTCATTCCGGTTCTCGAACAGGTCCACCGAGGTGATGTTTTTCAGCTGTTTGTTGATGTGATTGATGGTAATTGTGCCGGCGAGAAGGTAGTTGTTGTCCGCGTCCAGGGTGGTTATGAGTGTATGAAACTCGGGTATGGACAGGAATCCGTTTCTGTCACCGTCGATGCTCTGGCTGACGAGCTGGTCGTCTACACCGCGTATCCCAAAGTAGCGGTTGATACCGTTGATAAAGTTGGTGTACTGCTGCTCGAAGATCCCCAGGTCGCTGATGTCCGTGGCTTGGAGGTTCGCGAGAAAATCGGAAGATGTCAAGGTAACGTCGTCGACGATGAACGTGTTCGTGCTTGGGTTGTAGTTGCTATTTGTGCCCACCAGGTTGCCCTGTGCATCCTTCTGAACGCCAATGAGGCTATTGAGAACGGACGCAGGACGTCTTATCTGCAGTGTGTGCGTGAGGTCGTATCGCACGCCCTGGTAATCTGCGCTAATATCAACGAAGTCATATTCGTTAAATATGGAGAACCCTCCCTCGGCCACGAATATCTTGTCGGCGCGCACCTTGGGCCACTGCATCTCGTAGTTTTGGTGATCCTGCAGCTCGTGTAGATCGAGATCGCTTATGTCCACGCACAGCTGAAAGTTCTCCTGATGGTAGTCGGCGGTCTGCACCGCGTCTCGGTGGACGTGAAGGTTGCTCAGATCGACGCATACCTGGAAATTTTCCTGGTGATGGCCGGGAACGGCACCGGTTTCGCCGTGCACGTCAAGGTTGCTTATGTCCACGCACAGCTGAAAGTTCTCCTGATGGTCGGTCGACGGCTCGTTCTTGACAAGAAGTCCGTGTAGATCCAGGTCAGTGAGGCGCACCTCGGTTCCGGGAGGCATACAATGGTTACCAGGAGGCATACAATGGTTACCAGGGGGCGTACAATGGTTAGTATAGTTCATATAGTATCATGGCATAGTATCTGTTGTACAAAAACGTACAGCAGGTAGATTAGAGATCGTAAACTGTTTTTAAGTTTACACAGAAGGAGTAATTGGAATTGTTCATGTTGAGAACCCGTCCGTGTTCGTCGAGGAGCCGGATGTGCATCCGGTGGAGGTCCACGGGCCCAAAGTAGCGTCGCGGCTCGGACACCACCTTGAAATCGTTCTCCATCAGCAGCGAAAACCCGCCGCCCTTTACGGAAATGCGCGCGAATATGTTCTTGCTGAGGATCGAATCTGGGAACACGCTTATAAAATGGCTGTTCGCACTGTTGTTGTAGTCGTCGATCGCCAGGTATATGTACCGGATCGGCGAGGGGTCCGCGATGGTATCTGCGATATGAGCGGTGCTTCCGGTGTACTCCATCTTCAAATAACCCAAATTATAGGCCAGTTTTCGAACCAAGGGGGTGATGTCGCGTTCTCCCTGGACCGTTTTCCCGAAATCCAGCCCAATGTTCTGTATTTTTTCGTATCCGGTGAGGCTCTCGTCGCGCGTTATGATGAACTTTCCTGTTCCAGACCCATTTGCAGTAACGTCGTGCACAAACGTCACGAACCCGAAATCGTCCTGGGTGTCAACGGGCGCTCCAGACAGGTCCCGCGGAGAAATTGCGTTATTGAGCTCATTGATTAGGTCTGCGGCGGTGTAATTGCCGTCGGAAACTGTGACCATCTTTGTCTTTTCTTCGACGGTAGTGTTGTTGTTTACGATGATTGACAGGTGAAAGTAATTGTTTCCGTACGATTCGGATATGCCATAAAAGGTGACGGGAATCTCGACAGACGACAGTGTCATGGACACCACCTTGTTAATACGCTCGGGTAGCTGAACCACAAAGTCGGAGCTCTGTGTGCCCAATAGGTCCTTGCGAAATCGCGTGTCAATATTCACGGATTTTGTGATGATTCGCGTGTTAAGCGGGTTTAGGGTACCTCGGAAGAAGCTGTCCGACTGTGTATGCACATACTGAGTCGTGTTCGGCTTGGTAATTTCCTGGGTTCTCGGAATATCGTCGGCGTGATAGGTGGTTTTATCGAGCCTTTCGTCACGCTTCTCCGTTGCGGTTTTACATTTAACGTGGATTAGCCAGTCGCGCGCGGTTTCAAGAAACTCATACAGATCCCGCTTAAACTTTTTGTCCACGTCACCTGAGCTCAGGAGGATGTGTCGCAATTCAACTTCCTTTTCCTCGATGTCCGCGGCAGTATATTGTTTCCCGGGCTTTATGTGAAAAAACCGTTCGAGATCATTTATATTGTAGTTATTAATGTCAAGGTCAAGGTTCTCCATGAGTATATACTTTCGACATATAATTACGTGTGCATGTACACGCATGCGAAAAGTAAAATATATATGATTATATATACCATGTCTATAGTGGCTCTTAAACGTAGAACGAATGCAACTAATAATATGAGTGCAGGAGGATCATTTTCCCTCACTGGCACGCTCCGTAACCAAGGATATGTTGGTCAGACAGGTGATAGCAGATCGATAACATACACCCGAATAAAATCAAATGTGCCGGGCGAAATCTCTGGGGAGTTTGCTGCGAATGTGGTAAAGCCCTATCTTAATTGCTTGAATGACTCCACCGTTGTGAAAACGGGCGCCATGAGCCAACAGGCGTACATCAATACTCGTTTCCAGTGCCTTCTCGCGGGCAGCGAGACCGTAGTGAAGCCCGGAAGCACGCAAAACGAGAACGTGCAATCGGCATACACCAGTTATAAGGCGAAGAAGGCGCTTGCCGACTATGTTAAAACGCTGGATCCTGACTGCGTTACCCCTGTTGCAGCGTCAACCTGCGCAAACTATAATCATCAGATGAGTACGAACACGTGCAACATTGTCACCAATGAGGAGGATTTGTCGGCCTACAAACAGAGCGATTTCGTAAAAATCCTTACAAAAACGTGCGTCGATGCCGATTCATTCGATATTCCAATCACCATCAACCGCGTGCCCCTGGTATAATGGGTAAAATTGAGAGGAAGTATATTGTAAGTGGAATACATACAATATGCCGTACACACAGGAAGAACAGGCCTACATCGATAGTCTTAGCGAAAAGGAGAAATTGGGCTTTGACATCGCAAAAGACCATTTAGGCTGCACGTTTCACGTGCAAAAGAGCATTGGGTTTAATCGCTGGAAGGCGGCGAGGGAGGCCGCAAAGCAAACTGCTTCTTGTACGTCGACCAGTTGCACTTAAAATCGCTCATATCCTTCTTGAACCCATTTTTAACGGGCTTTTGGAGGAGTTCCATGTTTCGGATAATTCCCAGGTGGATGAATTTGTTCTTGCGCTTCTTTGCGTCCTCGCGTTCCTGTTTTATTTTTTCCTCAGCGTTTAATCGTCTTTCCTCCTCCGCTTTTTCTTGCGCGAGTACTTTTTTGGACTTTGGCTTCTTTTTCGCATCGCTCAAGGGGTTCTCCGTAGTTCCCTTCTGTGCTTGACGCTTATAGAAGGGTCCGTCCATGACTTTTGCCTTTTGTTTATTTTCGACCGGAAAATGAGTGTCCATGAGGATATTTTTCACGTTCTCCGGGTAGTATTTCTCTTGTATAAAGAAATCTCTGCACCGAAACTTAATTACATAGTCTACGGCAATTGCATTAAGTACACTTTGTGAAAGTGCCAAGTCACTATAATAAGAGAACCCCTGTTTATATGCGTCATAATGCATGAATACGGGTCCATATTGTGTACTGTGCATAATGTTGGACCTCCAGTGTTTCTCAATGTCGTTGTCGGCATCGGCAAGGGCCTTGGTATATGCGGTTTTGTCATAGAACACCGACTCAATGTTCGCGTTTGACTGAGGGGTGTCGGGTATGGCGGCGAACTTGGCCTGCTGTTTTTCGATGAATATTTCTTGAGAGCTTTTTGGAACCTCTACACTAACAGCATTGCTTTTTCCAAAACAGTTAAAAAACCGAAAAAGATTCATTAAGTATTAGAGATATAAACATTTATGTTATTTTTCCGCAACTTGCGTTGCTCGCAGTGCGAACAGGTCCTCAATTTCCTTGTCGAGAAATGGCACTTCGATGCGATCATAGGTCTTGTACATGTTGTTGGGGTGTAGGCATACGAGGTAAAGACCGCTGATTTTCTTCCCATATTTGCGCTCAAGGATCCCGCGATAGATGTTGAGTTGGAGGGAGTAGTGCCAAAAGTTGGAGTCGGGCAGGTGTTTCACACAGTCGGTTGTCATAAATTTTGCAAAATAGGGCTCGTGGACAATTTCCTCGCACCGCTTCCAGTCATAGATCTGGAGACTGCCATCGGGAAGTTCGAACACCATGTCGATCGATCCGGACAATTTGAGCTCTTCGTAGTACACCATCCACTCCGTCCGGTACGCCTTGAGCTCAGGGAAGTCCTTCACGAAGTTTTTGAAGTAGTTGAACTCCACAGAGTCGTTTGTAACCTCTAATCCGTTGTAGTAGCATTCGATGTCATAGTGCATCTTGGTACCCGCGGCCGACGCCGCGTCCCGCTTTGCGTCCCACATGGCCAGAATCTCCTCACGGGTCATGTTGTAGTACTTGTAGTTGGGGTCGTTGCGCTTTCGACTCACCAAAATCTTGGCCACAGTGGCTTCGGCGTCAAAATGTTCAAAGTGCGAGTGCACCCATGTGGTGCACGATGTGAATGAACTGTCACCATGTACGGTGTATATGTGCGGTCCTTCATCAAACGTGATAAACTCGTCGCGAGGGTGCTTGTTCTTCTCTGCAAGGTAGGTTGGCGGCTCCATACTGTTTGTGGTGATTAAAAAAATGAGCCAAGATCAATTTTCTCTATACTTCAACTCGGCACTTCTCGTGCAGTTTCGAACATAGTGTAGGGTATATCGGAACATCCTTTTTATTTTCGCCGAGGACACACGAATACTGAGCCGCGTATTTGTTCATAACCTCTTCGCACGCATTATCAGGAACCGTATATTCTCGCTGAAACGCAAGCAACAGTCTGTCGGCCAAGGTTTCGAACACATTTTTCATCTTTGCCTGATTATAACAAACCCATTTGTCTTCATACACATAGAACGCGGTGCTTTTTGTGGCAACTGTTTTGATTGGACATAATGATATATTGTCATCTATGATAGTTTGAATGGTGTTATGCAGCCCTTTCGCGAATACATTTTCGAGATAATTGCTGTATTCAATGCAGTCAAGCCAGTCGAGGATGTGTGCAGGGTTTTCTATGTTAATATTTAGCCATTTTACGACATCGATCTTACGGGCACTCCTGTACATGTGCTGTCGCAACTTTTTATTGTCCTTTTCGAGCGCCTGGATTCGGTGCATCATCTCTTTCATATACCCAAACATCACGTCCATCGGCGGGTGCGAGCTATCGAGGTCCCCTTCCAGATCGCACGACATTTCAAACTCACAGAAACCCACATGGCGTTCATGACTTCCCTTGCGCTTAAACTCGCGCCCACAATGATTACATACAAACATATTTTCTGTACGGTCCATGCACATCACCATGCTGTCAATTTTTCGCTGTATCATTCAAAAAAATAACACATTAGTGTATATATGTCCAGATTTTATACTGCAGAAGATCTTGCTATGGGTCCGCAAATAGAGCAGCATTCGAGCCATATGGTGATGACGAATGTTAGCCAGGAAAATCGCGTAAAATATGTTAATATTGACAGCAAATTTCGCGACGATTACGATTCGCACGTAGATGGGCCTGTCGATTTCATGGTGACCCTGCCGTCGCCTATTACCCATGTTCAAAGCATGAAAGTGGAGAACATAGAGATCCCATTGTCATTTTACAACGTGAGCAAGGCGCTCGGAAATTCATACTTCGCCGTTGATTATTATAACGAAGAAGGACACAAAGAAGAACTGGTTGTTACGATTCCCGACGGTCAATATGATACGATAGAGTCACTTGCGATTGCCGTTCAAACTGCATTTAATGCCGTATCTGACGGCCCCGACGTTACTGTGACCACTTCCGGTTCTCGTGTGACGATGACGTCTGCTCTTACGGCGCCCAAAAAGTACGTAATTAAGTTCCCCGCGAGCGAAACGGGCGGCGATGACAAGTACAATGTCAAGGGAAAGCTTGGATGGACGCTGGGGTTTACCAGTTTAAGTGAGACTATTACACCAGACACGGCCACCGTAACTGCAACAAATGTATATGATCTTACCCGCCCGCGCGTTATTTACATGTACATCGATGAGTTCTCGCAGTCAAAGAGCAACTCATTTACCACCGTAATGGCTCGCTCCCAAAACAGCGACAACATTATTGCGAAGATTAGCACAAACCGCGCCACGAATATCATGCGTTCGGTGTTCCCCGCGAACGAAAAGAACGGTTATCTGCTAAGCGATCATCGCTACTACAACGGCAAATGTGACATTAAGCGGCTGCGGGTGCAGCTTCTCGACGAGTTTGACCGAAAAATCGACCTGAATGGCCTTGATTTTTCGTTCTCGCTGAGAATTGTGCACAAATAAATGTTCCACCGAGCCAAATAAAATTGATCCCATAAGACATGCATACCTTATGCAATCACAATCATGGAATTATCCAAAGAACAACAGAGTGCTCTCGAGCTATTTAACAATGGCACAAACCTGTTTATCAGCGGGCCCGGGGGCACCGGGAAGACGGAACTGATTAAGCGTTTCGTGGCAGAGACGTCAAAAGTGGTGCAGGTATGTGCCATGACCGGTTGCGCCGCACTGTTATTAAAGTGCGGCGCAAAAACAATCCACTCATGGAGTGGTATTAAACTGGGAAACAAGCCCATTGACGAGACATGCACTGCGGTTGCGAAGAGTCGGTACTACTCAAGATCCTGGCGAAAGACCCAGATTCTCATCATAGACGAGGTGTCTATGATGTCGCGAAAGACGTTTGACCTTCTCAATGCGGTGGGAAAGAAGATACGCAGGAACGACAAGCCCTTTGGGGGCATGCAGATCGTCATGGTCGGGGACTTTTACCAGCTGCCGCCGGTGGCCACAGACGATTCCGATCCCGGGTCTTCCGAGTTTTGTTTCCAGTCGGAAAATTGGAACATGACGTTTGCACCAAGCGAGCACATTATTCTGAAAACCGTATTCAGACAGAGCGACCCCACTTACAAAAACATTCTACTGCAGATACGGGAAGGTGAATTGGACGAGGAGGGCCAGGAGCTTCTTCGAACGCGCATTATGGAGAATGACAGTTCTGTGAAGATATTTCCGCGGAAAAACAGCTCCGAGCGGGAGAATCAGAGGATGTACGACGCAATTGATAAGAAATTGCCGGGTTACACTTACACAGTGCAGGTATACAAGACACTTGACAACATAAACGGGGACGCGTTTGATACGGGCACGCGGTTCAGGTGCAACAATATGACCGAAACGCAGAAAGAAATCGAGGTGAAAACACTATTAAACAGCGCGCCCATGCAACATGTGCTTAATTTGAAAAGAGGGGCCCGCGTTATGTGCATTAAGAACCTCAATTTGAAAAGAGGGATCTGCAACGGGTCGCAGGGCGTTGTCATTGACTTTGTGTTACGCGCCCAGTCGGCCGAATCGGGGTCCCCGGACCCGGTTGTCAAGTTTGACAATGGGGAAATTCTAACCATAGAAAGGAATTGCTGGCAGAGCGAGTTCTTCCCGTCGATCGGCGTGGGACAATACCCACTCATATGGGCATGGGCGATCACGGTGCACAAAGTGCAGGGCACCACGCTGGATACCGCGGAGGTAGACATTGGTTCGCACATATTCGAGTATGGACAGACGTATGTCGCGTTATCGCGGATCAGAACGCTGTCGGGCCTGTTCTTAACGGGTTTTGACCCGAGTAAAATCCGCGCAAACCCAGTTGTAAAAGAGTTTTATCGCGTGTGTCAGGCGGCAGCAGCAAGCACAAAGAAAGAGGAGGTGAAACCAAAACCGGCAAAAAAAGAAAAACCAGAAAAAAACAACACCAAGAAAATAGTATTCACCACGGGCAGGAACAAAATCACCGATTTCTGGAACGCACAAACCGTGAAGGATATGCAAGATTAAATTATGAACAGCATATATTTTTACCGTATATATGCTGTGATAAAATGGAGCGTATGTATATACATGTCTAATAATTCTTGGAAGCAATACGGCGGAACGCTCGTTACTGAAACTGTAAATAAATTTAGAGCAGGAGTTCTCGTGGCAGACGAGCTACTACTAAGACAGAAATATTCAGGTGAATTTGAAGTTCTTGGTGGTATCAATGTGTTGGGTAACGTCACCACTGACGGAAACCTTCTGTTGAAAACTGCCGAACCAAACAATATTACACGGTTTGATGTATCATCTTCCATGAGTGTTCACATGGACGCATACCTGAGGGAAAAATTATACATGGGAACTTTGAGTGACTACATTGTGGGGGGTGCGAATGGCATTGGTCTGAACACACAAACGCCTTCGGGAACATTTGAGATCGTTGGCAATACAACCGCCCCCTATAATTTTATTGCAGGATCGGGCGCCGCCGATTCAAATGTCATTATTACGAGGAATGTAAACGACAAAGGTCTCTTGGTTTCGTCTTCGGATGTATCGTCGGGGATTCATTTTTTCAATGATACCGCAATTACCAGCGGCAACGCGGCAAATTCCTCTATCATATACGATTCCGCTACGAATAACATTACGTTACGTGTTCCCAAATCGGTTGAATTTAGCAGCGAGACTTCAGAGGACACGTTTCCTGCCATATATAGGTCAACGGCGGTCACAAATACAGTCATTAATTCAAACCCCATTGTTACTGGCGATATATCCGCGAGCGTTGCATTGAATCTCGCATCAAACAACAGCGGGGCTTCGTTCATTGGCGGCGACTTTCCGACAGATCCAAGTAACTCATTTGGTATGATTGCAGCCATGAACAAAGGAACGAAGCACGCCGCGTATACATTCGTCACGACCAATGATCCCTCAATCAATGCAGTGAGATCAGGAATAAACAATTACTCGCCTGATCCAAGTTTTACAATAACCATGAACGGCAAAACAAGGGTTGGGCATAGCGAACAAAAGGAAACGGCTTCTTTTGACGCGATCGCAAAGCGGATTGTCAATGATTTTGATGCGACAATAGCCGCTGATCGGAAAGTAAAATATTTTACAGGAGGGCCAGTGTCGCAAACCGGCACAGACTATAATTACGGAATATTTGAAAACACAAATTACGGTATTGGAGACTGGACGTTTACGCAATTCACGTCAAGTGACGTCAGCAGCCATGTATTGTCTGTGTCTTCCCCCGTACATTTTACAAGTACAGTGGATAGTCAGGATAATTTATTAAAAATCGCGGGTCATTACGACAACCGCTTTTATTACTATAATACAACTGCAGGTCAGTGGCATCAAAGTTCGAATCCAATACCTCGTTTGGTTGTTTTCCCGAGTCTCACCGCGGGGGCTGACTATAAATATATTGAAATAGCCATCTTTAACAATCAGTTATTTGTACTGGTTCAAGAACAAGGTGGTACGGTACGTGGTATATTTTGCCCAACTGAAAAGTGCCGTACTACGACGGCTACCTCCCTATTTTATTCAACCGATGATATATTTATTGTTGATACGGTATATCTCTATGAATACACTTTACTTTCGGGACTTACAATTCATAACACCTACAATATTGGGCAGTCCATGTATATTTTATCCAATACTGCATTGTATGTGATAACATATGATGTTGATCCGAATAATGCGCAGTCGGTAACAACATTAGCACAGCTTCAGGCAAATGAATATTATGCAATGTACAAAGGAGACGCAAATTACTATATCCTGGTTGGTAACAATGTGATATCGTATACGACAGACGGCGCAACGACATGGAACGATATTACTGTTTCAGACATCACCGCAATGAATGGAGAAACTGGAGTTATTCGAAATGCTGAAATAACAAGTAGCTCCGGAAGTCTTCTCGATGAAATTACCCTGATAGGCGATAATGTAGTGCTAACACATACGACCGGACGTACAAACATAAATGTGCTTTCTGATTGGAAACGACATAATGTTGATGAAGTGAATGGTACTTCTTACCACAACTCTATAATTAGTTCAACGAATACTCCTATTGATATTCACAAAATGGGGTCAGGATTTTTTTCGGTAATTAATAACATGACGCCATCTACGTATAGTGAAGGTGACATTCAGACAAAATGTACGGCTGCATACCAGGTATATGCACCAACAATTCATGATGGAGACAAAATTGTACTTGACATCATTGGCGACATACGACAGAGTGGAGCCACATATCAATTCTAAAGTGTAAATCCTAACATGTATAATATGCGAGTATAATTTGACTGCATATTATATAAAACGCGTCAATGTCTCAATGGTTAGACGCAGCAGGGAGTGCTAATAAATTCAGACGAAGTTATGTAAATGGCTTTCTGGATGTTAGTGGCGGGGTATATGTACGGGCTGACAACTCCATCAATCTATACGACGCAGTTGATGATGTTACGCCCAAGTTTAGTATTCAGTCCATGAAAATGCGTGTTCATGACGGAATATCTACACGTCACGATATCTCACTGAGTAAATTCATTTATTTGAAGGATTTAACAGAAAATGTACAGGCCCGTATTACAGATATAAGCGGCGCTGTAGATGTTTTGACAAGCGATTATGCGTCAAAGGCATACGTTGACACCAGTATCAATGATGCCATAAGTGCACTTGTAGACAGTTCTCCTGAGGTTCTCAATACTCTTAATGAATTGGCAACTGCACTTGGAAATGATGAAAACTTTTCCACAACAGTAACAACAAAAATAGCAAACACCGATTTATCAATTAATAATTTGCGAACGGCGACGGATGCTTCTTTCCAGGCCCATGACGTGTCCATCAATGATTTGCGAGCAACGACGGATGCCTCTTTCGTGGCTCATGACGTGTCCATCAATGATTTGCGAGCAACGACGGATGCCTCTTTCGTGGCCCATGACGTGTCCATCAATGATTTGCGAGCAACGACGGATGCTTCTTTCGTGGCCCATGACGTGTCCATCAATGATTTGCGAGCAACGACGGATGCTTCTTTCCAGGCCCATGACGTGTCCATCAATGATTTGCGAGCAACGACGGATGCTTCTTTCGTGGCCCATGATGCTTCATTGAGTCTGCATGATCTATCATTGGTTGATCTTACCAATCGCACATCAGGCATAGACGTATCAGCGGATGGTTACATGTATTGGACAAAATCCATACTTCCTGCCACAAATGATATTGTATTAGGGTCAGCTACTCAGCCAATTAGTTCGCTATTTGTGTCAAGTAACACGATTCATTTTATCAATTCGTCACAAGGAACCGCCACAAATTTGTCAGTTGATCAAGACAGCGGAACACTTACGACAGAAGTTACCACTGTACAAGAACCCGATGATCCAGCCGAACCACCTGTTGTAGTTACATCCTCCGCAACTGCAGTAACTACGGATTCCAGTAATATTACAAGAATCGGGTATAGAGATATATCCTATGCGCCCACCTACACATTAGAAGTAAGTGGAAATATGCTTGTAACAGGAACAGTCGGAACACTTGGTTACCGATTTCCGTTCTACGATACATCAATCAGTATCTTACGTGCCGATCATGATATATCAATAGACAGTCTTACACTCACTCTGGATGACCTTAGTGGGACTGTTTATGATACATATGCTACAAAAGCGTATGTGGATACCAGTATCAATGATGCAGTGAGTGTAGCAATTAATAATCTTGTGGATGCTGCTCCTGGTACTCTGGATACGTTGAATGAGTTGGCGGCTGCTCTTGGCGACGATGCAAACTTTTCAAGCACAGTGACCAATAAACTTACCAGTATCGATTCATCGATTAACAATCTTCGCACTGCAACGGATGCCTCTTTCGTGGCCCATGACGTGTCCATCAATGATTTGCGAGCAACGACGGATGCTTCTTTCCAGGCCCATGACTTGTCTATTAATGATTTGCGAGCAACGACGGATGCTTCTTTCGTGGCCCATGACGTGTCTATCAATGATTTGCGAGCAACGACGGATGCTTCTTTCGCGGCCCATGACGCATCATTAAGTTTACATGACATTTCTCTTAGCAATCTTGATGCTTCATTGGTCGCAAACAAAACGTTATTGGATGATTATGCTGCATCAAATTCGGCTTTTGCAGTAACAATTACAGACACATTAACTTCAAATTATGCATTAAAAACGTATGTGGACACAAGTATCAATAATGCAGTGAGCGTAGCAATTAATGGTCTTATTGACAGTGCTCCCGGTACTCTGGATACTTTGAATGAGTTGGCGGCCGCACTTGGTGACGATGC
>Ga0181583_10001180_pt1 | contig 19314 bp, 5 predicted proteins | sample 071ome_31_FD_132461 | JGI IMG/M metagenome (GOLD analysis project Ga0181583, IMG submission 132461) | Coastal salt marsh microbial communities from the Groves Creek Marsh, Skidaway Island, Georgia - 071405CT metaG (megahit assembly) | ecosystem: Environmental > Aquatic > Marine > Intertidal zone... | reverse complement strand
GGCCGGGCCCGGGGGCCCAGCGGCCGGGACGGGGGGGGGGGAGGGGGGGGGGGGGGGGGGGGGGGGGGGCGGCGGGGGAGGCGGGGGGCGCGAGGAGTCCGGGGGAGAGGGGCAGGGGGGGTCCACACCGCATTGTTCCCCCAGCACTTGACGGCCCGACTGCCGGCGAATACCACGCAGTTGTGGCCCGACCCTGCGCGTCGGCGGACGACATCGACAGTTTCTCCCGTCGATACGGTACGGGCGGGTTCTTTTGCACGCGACGTGGGAACGGGGGGGTCTCGGGTGGAGGGGAGCTGGTCCAGGCGCGGCCTCTTCGGGAGGGCGGGGAGCCGGGAACGGGGGGGCGCGGCGGGAGGAAGGGGCGCACCCGCGGCGAGATATTCGATGGTCCCGTCGGCCCATGCAGATCCACCCGCGATTGCGACTACGAGAGCGACGAGGTGCAGGAAAGACCCGAGGCCCGAGGGCCCCAACATGCTGTCACGGGGCCCCCAGCCAAGCCCGGGTGGCCCGGCACGAGACCACGCGCGTCTTCGGAGAGCGGCGCTGCCCGGACCTGTCGCCCGGCGCGTCTGCCCAGGGCCCGGTGCCGGTGGCCCCTCTTCTCGCGGCCGTGCGACCCCGGGTGCAGATCTGCCCCACTACTGCTGACTGAGGATGCCAGGTGCGCCGAGCCACCGGGTGGCACCCGTTCGTGCGCTCCGGCCGGGGCCCCGACTGAGGCAGCTGTGCCCCCTCCCCGGCCCTGGGACTTCACCTCGTGGTGCTATCGACTTCGGCACAGGATAACCCGACCCTGCGGACCCTGCCCTGCGGACTTCACCAAGGAAGCCCTGTCGTTGCAGCGGACCCGGCGCGTGGGATGCGACAGCGGACGGGCTGTTAGCCATGACCGTGGTGATTTTCGGGTTCGGATCCATCATTTTCAAGCAAAATTTTGCTTACACGGACTCTTTCGCCTGCTACGTCAAGGGCTGGGAGCGGGTCTTCTGGCAGGGGTCCACGGACCACCGCGGCGTCCCCGGGGCCCCGGGCCGCACCGCCACCATGGTCCCGCGGGAGGGCTCCCGCTGCTGGGGCAAGGCCTTCGTCATCGACGTGGCGCCCGAAGAGGAGGCCGGGTACCTCGCGGAGCTGGAGGTCCGCGAGAAGCAGTACGACCGCCGCGAGCTCCTGGACGTGTTCACGGACGATGAGGGGGCCGAGCCCGTGCGGAAAGGTGTCCTGGCCTACGTCGCCACCGAGAGGAGCGACAACTGGCTCGGCCCGGCGCCCTTGGAGGACATCGCAGAAACGATCGCGACGGCCCGGGGGCCCTCCGGGCCCAACGCGGAGTACCTGCTGCGCCTGGCTGACCACCTCCGCCTGCTCGGCGTCACCGAGCGCGACGACCCCCACGTCTTTGACCTGGAGCGCCTTGTGCTAGCTCGACTGGGGCGCGAATCCCCTGCACCCGCGCTGCAGTGAGGGACTGCAGCTAGCGGGAGTTGAACCGAGCAGTGGCCGACGTCCGCGACGTCCCGGCGCACGGGGTCCTTGCCTACGGCGAGGGCAGCCGGGTGCAGGTCGAGGGGTGCCAGTGGTGTCGGGGGTTCGCGTGCGGTCGCCCCGGGTGTGGAAAAGCCCGCCCCCCGCTGCGTCCTCTTGTCCCTCGCCGTCGCTCCGTGCGGCGCAGAACGTGTTTGCTTCCAGCCGGGCGCAGGGGTGTCGAACCGGCGCGGAGAGTTGGGCATAACAGTGCCCTGCTTGCCTTCGCGCTCGAAATCGTTGACTACTTCCATTCGCCTCATTGTGATCGCGCGATAGATAGATACGATCCGCGAGCGTAAGCTCAGAAGGCACAGCGCCCCATCGTGGCCTGGTCCGCCCGATAGGCGCATCGCGACTAGCGAGCTGTTCACACTTCTTTGGGTGCTCCACAGCCCCGTTTCAGAACCTCGCCGAGGTCTGAATTGGTCACAAGGAAATTGCCTTGGTTATACTGTGCCCTGACTGGTGATAGAGGGCTACCGTAGTCGCCCAGCATGGTGCACGGGGACGGGAACGGGACAGCCGGGGGGCAGCACGTGAACACCTCCCGGTTCCAGCGCCTCAGCGAGCTTCCGGAGCCGATGGTGAGCCGCGAAGTGTCATTTCATCGCTCTTCTTCCCCTGTTACCCGATGGATTCTATGGAAACGCACAGAACGCGATGCCGAGGCCGCATGTTGGGAGGCCACATGTGCCCTGGGCCCCCCTTGGAGCTCCCCCCACCGTCACCCCTGTGACCCCGCTCTGAGCCTCTCCGCCCCACTCGCGTCCTGCAGGCCCCGACGTGGCTCCCTATGGTCGCGGGGACTTCGAAGCTGGACTCGCTGCTGTCAACCGGGATCCCTCGCACCAAAGACTTGCCTTCGCCTGAGAAGAAGATGGCCGCTACGCTCGGCCGGGAGCCGCCCGCAGGGACCGAGTCCGCCCTCTTCCAGGCCTCAACGCTCACTTCGGAGGCCATGTTTACGCTCCCTTTCGCCAAGGTGAGGTTTCCTCCTGGAGCACTTCCCGGGCCCCGAGTGTAGCCACTCCCCTTCAGGGTTGGGCCTTCCCACCCGTGATGCGCGCGTCAAGTCCCCCATAACGGCGCTTTTCTCGCTGTTTAACTATAACAATGTTCCTAATGCACCACATTATCGAAAAAAAACGCTAGGATAGCGCCGCTCATATCCAGCCGGGCGTTTGCATGTCGAGCGAGGTCCCAGACCCCTCCTTGGACCACGTTGCCAGCCCCTACCGCCACCGTCGCCCAACCGCTGCCCTGGCTAACCCGGGGGGGAAACAGGTACCACGGCGCAACAGTGAGGCACCTCACCCCTCCCCGCCGCGCTCGCCTCCCGCAGCAGAAGAAGCTCCGGACGCTGGAGGCGGAGACCTCGGGGGCAGGCGCCTTCGGGGCCCTCTCGAGAGGCGACACGGTGGCGTCTATCGCGACCCGGTTCGCCATCCCGAAGAAGCAGGCGCCGCTGCCGCACAGCCTCGGTAGGCGCAAGAAGCCCGCCGCACAGCACGCACCGCCCCCGCCCGCCGCTCCAGAGGAGTCTGAGGGCCTGCAGAAGGTCGAGTCGGCCTTCGTGTCGGACGCGGCCGAGGCGGCGGCGCAGTTCGAGCAGCAGCTCAAGGACGCCGACGATGACGAGATACCCCCCGGTATCGAGACCGACGACGACGTCGTCCAGTTCTACGCCAAGTACGGGCAGGACTCGGGCGTGTCGTCAAACCGCAAGTTCTTCTACTGCGTGCCCGTTGACAACGAGCTCGAGTACTTGCCGTACGACCTGCGCGTGGTGAAGCTGAATATGAGTCTGATGAAGACGGGGGACATGTACTTCACGATCAGCGCCAAGGGGGTGATGCGGATCGAGATCGGCGAGGACGAGTCCACCGGGGCCTCCACCAAGATGGCCGAGTTCATGTCCCTGGCCGACTGGGTCCGGGAGAAGGCCTACTTCAAAATGTGGAGGCGCAACCCTTTCTTCCGCAACAACGTCAAGATCCAGGCGTTCCGCACCTGGGTCCTCACGGTCCGCCGCCGCAAGTTCCTCCGCAAGCGCGCCCAGCTGCAGAAGCGCCTCTTCATCGCCCAGCCGACCTTCTGTGCCCCGATCTGCGAGATCCTCAAGATCATCGACGAAATTCGTAGCTTGGACCTCGCCTCGCTGCACCCGCCCCTGTCCAAGATGGACAGCTCTCACCCGCCCCTCAACACAGACCCCAGCAAGAACTCAGGGCAGGCCGCCCTCACCGCGGCCACCGTCCTCCGCGAGTACAAGGAGGCGCAGGGGAAGAAGAAGGAGGAGCAGCTGGGGGAGCGTATCAGCGCGCTGATCACGAAGATCCAGCAGATCCTCGAGGCTGTCTGCAAGGAGGCCCAGAAGCAGGCCAAGCTCTACCAGGAGTCGATCCGCGACCACAAGGAGCTGGAGGACACAACGGGCGTGGATCTGTACCAGCGGACGGGAGAGAAGACCAAGTCCATGGTGGCTATCAAAGAGGAGAAGGTCCAGCGCGCCGAGACGTACCGGAGGGTCATGGAGGAGGCCAGCCGCCTAGCCGACCTCATCCGCCTCGCCGACTACATGATCTCAGAGGCGCTGATCGAGCAGGCCCTGGGGACGGCCGAGTGGCTGGTGAACGTGCTGCAAAACACGCGGGCTACCGGGGAGGAGGGATACTACGTACCCGGGTTCGACTACGACGGGTCCTCGCTCACGTGGCCCGCGGGGGGCACCGTCGTCTGGCGCCGGCCCCTCGGGAAGAAGGTTTTCCTGTCCCACATCTCCTTCTCCCAGGAGAAGGAGGTCATGGACTTCAGCCCAGACGAGCACGAGTTCGAGACGACGCTTCTGTCGATCACGGAGGGTGTGTCCTCGATGCTCTCCAACGCTCCCACGCTCCTCAAGATCCGCGTGTTCGGCCAGTTCTTCGACTCGCGCCTCGAGGGCATCCGCGTCGCGGGCGTCATCCAGCAGTCTCCGCGGTACCAGCGGGCGCGGGACAACCTTGCGCAGATTGTGGCGGACGACTTCGAGGCGGCGCGCAAGTTCGCGTTCGAAGCGTTCGAGAAGTACCGCGAGACCAAGGAATTCTACGACAAGTGGGACCCCGCGAACCTCGACCAAGAAAAGAGGAGCAAGCTCGAGGAATACTTCGATATGATGGGCAAGCACTCGGAGCACATGAAGGTCATGAAGGGGACCTCACAGGTCGGAATTTTGGTGATGGACTCGAAGACGAACATCATTTCGGTCCTTCAGCCCAAGATCCGGACTGCCAAGGAGGATCTGAAGGTCAAGATGCTCGCCAAGTTCTTCCAGGAGGTGGAGGAGTCCAAGAGGAAGTTCTATTCGCTCGTGCTGCTGCTTGAGAAGCGCCCCGAGGAGAAGAACCTCAAGGAGTTCTACCTGTACAAGGGTGCCAATGAGGAGGGCCGCGAAAAGCAGGCGAAGATCGAGGGTGAGTTCGAGGAGGTTCGCGAGCTCCACGACTACCTCATGAACCTCAACGTCGATGTCCCGTCTGCCCAGTACCAGGACTACCTGCAGCTGGTGGACCTTGCGGAACGATTCACCAAGGCCCTCGACACGGGGGAGGAGTTTTGTCGCAGTCACATCAGCGAGTTCACGGCGCACGTCGAGTTCCAGGTCCGCGAGCTCAAGGACAAGGTGCAGCGGCTTAGCGGGGACGTGCTCAAGGCCACGCTGCTCGTGCCGGAGGACAACGCGCCCGAGACGGACCAGATGCTCGAGCAGCTGGCGTCCATGCAGCAGAGGGTCGACTCGCTCAACAAGGAAGCCAAGACACTCCTCAGGTACAAGCACGCCTTCGCGGGGCAGGAGGACCAGGCCGAGGACCTCCAGGACAGGCAGCTCGTGCTGTCCGAACTGGGCCTCTCCGAGCTCATCCAGGTTGAGGACGACGTGATCCGGCGGACCGAGATCTGGACCGAGTACTTCAACTTCCACGACATGCGCGCGCTGTGGATGGAGGGGCCTGTCCGCGAGCTCAACCGGGACGAGATCGAGCCGCAGGTGCAGGCGGTCAAGCTGGCCACTAAGAACCTGAAGAAGAAGACCAAGGGGGACCAGATGACGGTGCAGCTGCTGGAGGAAATCGAGGCGTTCGAGGAGGACTGGATGAGCACTGTGCAAACACTGGCAAACCCTGCCATGGAGGACCGCCACTGGGCGCAGATCTTCGCCATGCTTGGGCAGCCCGACTTCGACGGGGACCAGCCCGAGTTCCGCGACTTCAGTGTACAGTCGCTGATCGGTCGCGGCGTCTCTGATCCGGCGCTGCTCGAGCAGGTCCAAGTCGTCAGCGCGGCGGCCAGCAAAGAGCGGTCGCTGTCCAAGGCTCTTCAGAAGATGCTTCAGGAGTGGGAGGGCGTCGAGTTCAAGATCCTCGAGCACAAGGACACAGAGACCTACAAGCTCTCCGGCGCCGGTATCGACGAGATCCAGATGATCCTCGACGACCAGGTGGTCAAGATCGCCTCGATGCTCGCATCGCCCTTCATCAAGCCCCTGCTCAGCGAGGCCGAGGAGTGGGCCGACCGCCTTAACACGCTCCAGAACATCATCGACTCTCAGCTGGCGTGCCAGCAGACTTGGATGTACCTCGAGCCCATCTTCTCGTCTCCTGACATCATGAAGCAGATGCCCAATGAGGCGCAAAAGTTCTCCAAGGTGGACTCGACGTACCGTGACATCATGGAGAAGACGCGCATCCAGCCAGACTGCCGGCGGATCTCGCAGAAGAAGGACCGCCTCCACGACCTGCAGGACTGCAACCGCTTGCTGGATGAGATCGAGAAGGGGCTCGCCGAGTACCTCGAGAGGAAGCGCGTGGCCTTCCCGCGCTTCTTCTTCCTCTCGGACGATGCCATGCTGGAAATCCTGTCCCAGACCAAGGACCCGACGCGGGTGCAGCCGCACCTGGGCAAGTGCTTCGAGGGCATTGCCACACTCCAGTTCAAGGGCAGCGCCAACGACATCCTCGCCATGCGCTCCGTCGAGGGGGAGGAGGTCCCCTTCGCCGCCATGGTCCGCCCCAAGGAGGCCCAGGGTGCCGTCGAGAAGTGGCTCCTTCAGACCGAGAAGGCAATGTTCGACTCGGTGCACGCTGCCTGCATGAAGGGTGTCGCCGAGTACCCGGCCAAGCCGCGCACCGAGTGGGTGCTCGAGCACCCGGGGCAGGTGGTTCTCGTTGTCACGGCCGTCTTCTGGACCGCTGACGTCGAGCAGGCGCTGACCGGGGACAAGGGCGCGCTCCGGACGTACGCCGACAAGTGCACGGCGCAACTCAACGACATTGTCGAGCTCGTGCGCGGGGACCTGAGCAAGCTCAACCGCGCCACTCTCTCGGCGCTCGTCGTGATGGACGTCCACGCCCGCGACGTTGTGGCCGACATGTCCACCCGCGACCTCGAGGGCCTCGCTGACGCCCCCTTTGCGTGGACCTCGCAGCTCCGCATGTATCACGAGAAGGGCGCCGAGGGGGCCCTGTTTGAGGGCGAAGACACGGTCAACGTCCGGATGATGAATGCCAGCATCGAGTACGGGTACGAGTACCTGGGCAACTCGTCGCGGCTGGTGATCACGCCGCTCACGGACCGCTGCTACCGCACCCTGATGGGCGCCATCCACCTCAACCTGGGCGGCGCCCCCGAGGGCCCCGCCGGGACGGGTAAGACGGAGACCACCAAGGACCTCGCCAAGGCCCTTGCGCGGCAGTGCGTCGTCTTCAACTGTTCGGACGACCTGGGCTACCTGACCATGGCCAAGTTCTTCAAGGGTCTCGCCACGTCGGGCGCCTGGGCTTGCTTCGACGAGTTCAACCGCATCAACCTCGAGGTGCTTTCGGTGGTCGCCCAGCAGGTCCTGGACATCCAGAACGCCGTCAAGGCCAAGAAGGAACGCTTCTGGTTCGAGGGGGCCGAGATCCCCCTCAAACGCACATGCAACGCCTTCATTACCATGAACCCCGGCTACGCCGGGCGGTCAGAGCTCCCGGACAACCTCAAGGCGCTTTTCCGTACCGTCGCCATGATGGTGCCCGACTACGCCATGATCGGCGAGATCATCCTCTACTCGTACGGGTACAAGCTGGCGCGGGACTCGGCGCGCAAGATCGTCGCCACGTACAAGCTGTGCTCCGAGCAGCTGTCGAGCCAGGACCACTACGACTACGGCATGCGCGCCGTCATGTCGGTCCTCCGCGCTGCCGGAAACCTTAAGCGCAAGTTCCCCGACCTCGACGAGCTCAAGCTCATGCTGCGTTCGATCGTCGACGTGAATCTCTGCAAGTTCCTCGCGCACGATGTGCCCCTCTTCCACGGTATTGTCTCGGACCTGTTCCCCGGGGTCAACCTCCCCACGCCAGACTACACGTCCCTCGAGAACACTATCAAGGCCAAGTGCGAAGCCCGGAACCTCCAGGCCGTGGAGTACTTCATGACCAAGACGATCCAGCTCTACGAGATGATCATCGTCCGCCACGGGCTCATGATTGTCGGGGAGCCCTTCTCCGGCAAGTCGTGCTGCCTGACGGTGCTGGCCGAGTCGCTGTCAGACCTCAAGGAGCGTGGTGTCGAAGGCACGCTCTTCGAGCACGTCAAGATGGAGGTCATGAACCCCAAGGCGGTCTGGAAAGGCGACTTGTACGGGGAGTCGGACCGGGCGACGCAGGAGTGGAAGGACGGGGTCCTGGGGGTGACGTTCCGCCGCCTGGCAGACCCAACCGACACGTCGAGCGACCGCAGGTGGGTCGTGCTCGACGGCCCCGTTGACGCCGTCTGGATCGAGAATATGAACACAGTCCTCGACGACAACAAGAAGCTCTGCCTGCCGAACTCGGAGATCATCGCCATGCATCCTAACCAGAGCATGATCTTCGAGGTCGGGGACCTCAAGGCGGCTTCCCCCGCCACGGTGTCCCGCTGTGGGATGGTCTACCTTGAGCCCCACAAGCTCGGCTGGGAGCCACTGCTAGCCTCCTGGGTTAACACGCTCCCCGCTGACGCCCTGGGCGCCGAGCTGGTCCAGCGCATCCGGAGCCTCTTCCTGTGGCTTCTTCCCGCGCTCCTCCGCTGGGTTAAGAAGGAGTGCCGGGAGGTGTCCCCGACGTCCGAAACCAACCTCGCGCAGGCCGCGATGCGCCTGATGACGGGTCTCCTGGAGGAGTTCCGCCCCGTGCCCTTGTCTGGCGAGGAGGGTGGTGAGACGCCGGGCCCCGGCGCCGCGATGGACGGCCAGGCGAAGAAGCAGTGGGTGGATGGGCTCGCCCTCTTCTCGCTTGTGTGGTCCACCGGGTGCACGGGCGACCTCGATTCGCGCGAGAAGTTCGATGTCTTCTTCCGCAAGGTAGTTGCCGGGGACGTGCCTTCGGACTTCGCCGAGTTCGTCGGTGTGGACCACGTCGTGTCGGACCTGTCGGTGCCGATGATGCCGAGCGGTGACAGCAAGGGCCCGCGGACTGTGTTCGAGTACGTGTTCGACAAGGAGAAGGCTGGGCAGGGAGATCCGTGGCGGCTGTGGACCGATACGGTTGGGGAGGGTGTCGCCATCCCCGAGGGCGCGGGCTTCGCTGACATCATCATCCCGACTGGGGACATGGCCACGGTGACCTTCCTCCTCGACATGGCGCTCAGGGACAACTACCCGATGCTCCTTGTCGGGCCATCGGGCACGGGCAAGTCGGTCTACATCCGCCGCCACCTCATTTCGGGCCTCCCCAAGGAGGACTGGGTGCAGGTCTTCCTGACCTTCAGCGCCCGCACGACAGCCGGGATGGCCCAGGACCAAATCGACGGGCGCTTGGATAAGCGGCGAAAGGGGTTCTACGGCCCCCCCGTCGGCCAGCGCTGCGTTGTCTTCGTGGATGACATGAATATGCCTGCCAAGGAGGAGTACGGTGCGCAGCCGCCCATCGAGCTGCTCAGGCAGTTCATGGACTTCAGCGGGTGGTACACGCGGGACGGTAAGTCGTGGATGTTCAAGAACATCCAGGACACGGTCTTTGTGGGCGCCATGGGCCCCCCTGGCGGCGGACGGACCTTCGTCACCGACCGCTTCCTGCGCCACTTCAGCTGCGTCGCGCTCACCGAGGCCGACTCGGGCACTCTGACCCACATCTTCCACACGATCCTCGACTGGCACCTGGAGAAGCTCATGTTCCCCCAGGGCGTCAAGGATCTCGGAGCAGGCATCGTCGCGTGCACCAAGCACCTCTACGGCAAGGCTGTCAAGTCCCTTCTCCCCACGCCGGCCAAGTCCCACTACCAGTTCAATCTCCGGGACCTGGCCAGGGTGATCCAGGGGGTCATGCTGCTGGGCCCGTCGTCGCTGCCAGAGGACGAGGGGCAGGGGGTGCGGGTGTACCAGCGGCTGTTCGTGCACGAGGCCCTGCGCGTCTTCTGCGACCGGCTCGTGGACGACAAGGACCGCCAGTGGCTCCTTGACACACTCGAGGAGGGCCTGAAGGAGCACCTGGGGACATCGATGGAGGAGCTCTTCCCGCACCTGCTGGACCACGGGCTCGTGGAGAAGTGGCCCGGGGTGGCCGCCGAGGCGCACAAGGACGAGGACGGAGCCGCGTTGGACGAGACGGACGTCCCCGCGGACCAGAAGCGCCTCGAGCTCGAGCACCTACGCCGGATCTTCTACACTGACTTCATGGAGTTCGACAGCGAGCCGATGGACCGCCAGTACCGGGAGGTGCAGGACGTGCCGGCAATCATCACGGTGGTGGACAACTACCTCGGGGACCACAACACGGACCCGGTGGTGGGGAAGCGGCCGATGCCACTGGCGGTGTTCCTGTTCGCGTGCGAGCACGTGAGCCGGATCTGCCGTGTGCTCAAGCAGCCTGGGGGGAACATGCTCCTGGCCGGCGTGGGTGGGAGCGGGCGGCAGTCGCTGACGCGACTCGCGGCCTTCATTTGCGGGATGCAGTGCTTCCAGGTGGAGATCTCAAAGCACTACAGCAAGAACGACTGGCACGAGGACCTCAAGACGTGCCTGCGGCAGGCCGGGGCTGAGGGCAAGCCCACGGTGTTCCTCTTCAGCGACACGCAGATCAAGGACGAGTCCTTTGTCGAGGACCTCAACAACATCCTCAATTCGGGCGAGGTGCCCAACATGTTCGCGTCAGACGAGAAGGTGAACATCCTCGAGCTGGTCAGGGAACCCGCCAAGAAGAAGAACCTGGAGACCCCCCTGGAGCTCTGGGGTTTCTTCACTGACCGGTGCAAGCAGAACCTTCACACGGTGCTGTGCATGTCGCCGATCGGCGAAGCGTTCCGGGAGCGCCTGCGCCAAAACCCGTCGCTGATCAACTGCTGCACAATCGACTGGTTCCAGGTGTGGCCCGCCGACGCCCTGGAGGCTGTGGCGCACAAGAACCTCAACGCCATGGCGGGGCTCACGGACGAGCAGCGGGCGGGGATCACGACTGTCTGCAAGGGGTTCCACTCGTCCCTGCGCGGGCTGTCTAAGCGCTTCCTCGACGAACTCGGCCGGTACAACTACGTGACCCCGACGTCGTATCTGGAGCTCCTGTCGCTGTTCAAGACGCTGCTGGCCAAGAAGCGCAAGGACAACGAGGTGCTGCAGGCAAGGTACCTGAACGGGCTGGCCAAGCTCAAGGCGGCGTCAGAGGATGTGGCCAAGCTGCAGGAGGAACTGACGGCCAAGCAGCCGGTGCTGAAGGAGACGGTGACGCAGGTGGAGAGGATGCTAGTGGAGATCGCTCGCGAGAAGAAGGAGGTCGTGGAGCCACAGGCCGCTGAGGTGAAGAAAGAGGAGGAGGCTGCCAAGGCCGTTGCCGCGCAGGCCAAGGAGCTCAAGGACAGCTGCGACGCCGAGCTGGCCGTGGCCATGCCCATCCTCGAGGACGCCCTCTCGGCCCTCGACACGATCAAGGACGCCGACATCCAGTACATCAAGAAGCTGCCCAACCCCCCCGCGGCCATCAAGCTTGTGATGCACGCCGTGTGCATCGTACTCCAGGAGAAGCCCGTTCGGGGCAAGGACGACTCGGGTAAGACGGTCGACGACTGGTGGAAGACCTCGGTCAACCTGCTGGGCCGCAAGACCTTCATCGAGGAGGTTCGCAACTATGACAAGGACAACATCGACGTCAAGGTGATCACTAAGATCCGCGAGCAGTTCACGTCCGACACTGAGAATTTCACCCCCGCGGTCGCCAGGAAGGCGTCCACCGCCGCCGAAGGCCTGTGCAAGTGGGTCCACGCCATGGACAAGTACGAGGTGGTGGCCAAGAAGGTCGCGCCCCTCAGGGAGAGCGCAGCCGCCGCGGCCGCCGAGTACGAGGAGGTGATGGTCGGACTGCGGGCCAAGCAGGGGGAGCTCCAAGTGCTCCTCGACAAGCTCGCGGCCATGGAAAAGCAGCTCAGCGAGGCGCAGGAGAGGAAGCAACAGCTGGAAGACGAGGTCGAGCTGACCTCGGTCAAGCTGGAGCGCGCCGAGAAGCTGATCGGTGGCCTCGGCGGGGAGCAGGCCCGCTGGAGCCGGACTGCCGAGGACCTCAAGGTCGCCTACCATAACCTGACGGGCGACATGCTCATCTCGGCTGGGATCATCGGCTACCTAGGCGCTTTCACCGCCGACTATCGGTCGGAGATCTGCGCCGACTGGCAGAAGCTTCTGCGTGAGCAGAACCTGCCATGCTCGGAGAAGATCTCGATGCAGGCGGTGCTGGGCAACCCGGTGCAGATCCGCGAGTGGCTCATCCAGGGCCTTCCCAACGACTCGTTCTCCATCGACAACGCCATTGTCATCGAGAACGCCCGGCGCTGGCCCCTCCTCATCGACCCCCAGGGTCAGGCAAATAAGTGGGTCAAGAACATGTACCGCCGGGACAATCTCCAAGTCATCAAGCTCTCGGACGGTGCGGCCTTCCTCCGCACCCTCGAGAACGCCATTCAGTTCGGGCTCCCCGTGCTGCTGGAGAACATCGAGGAGGAGCTCGACCCATCCCTGGAGCCCCTACTCCTGAAGCAGGTATTTGTGGAGGATGGGATGCAGAAGATCCGCCTCGGGGAGAATAACATCGAGTACTCGTCCGACTTCGCCTTCTTCATGACGACCAAGATGCGCAACCCGCACTACCTCCCCGAGATCAGCGTGAAGGTTACTCTTCTCAACTTCATGATCACCCCCACTGGGTTGAGCGACCAGATGCTGAACGTGGTCGTGTCCAAGGAGCGGCCCGACCTCGAGGAGAAGCGCGACATGCTGATCCGCGAGTCGGCGGACAACAAGAAGAAGCTGAGCGAGATCGAGGACCAGATCCTCAAGGTGCTCTCCGAGTCGGAGGGCAATATCCTGGATGACGAGTCGGCCATCGCCACCATCTCAGAGGCCAAGGTCCTCGGCAAGGCCATTGAGGAGTCCCAGCAGATCGCCGAGCAGACTGAGCGCGAGATCGAGCAGTCCCGCGGGCATTACCAGCCCTGCGGCGAGTTCACATCGCTCCTCTTCTTCTGCATCACCGACCTCGGGACCGCCGATCCCATGTACCAGTACTCCCTGCCGTGGTTCGTCAACCTCTTCGTGGCCTCGATCAAGGCCGCGGCCCCCGCAGAGGAGGTCTCGATCCGCCTCACCAACATCCAGGACCACTTCACCTACTCCCTCTACTGCAACATTTGCCGCTCGCTCTTCGAGCGCGACAAGCTCCTCTTCTCCTTCCTTCTGTGCACCCGGATTGAGGGCGCCAAGGGGCGGGTCGACCCGGACGACTGGACGTTCCTGCTCTCCGGCGGGATCGGCGACCCGGGGGACCAGCCCAACCCGGCCCGCGCCTGGATGACCGACTCGTCGTGGAAGGAGTGCCTGAAGCTCAGCCGTCTGGCCGGTTTTGAGGGCCTCGACACGTCCGTCATCACTGAACCCGACTCCTGGAAGGCTGTGTATGACTCGGAGGAGCCGCACAAGATCGAGCTCCCAGGTGCCTTCGCGGGCGTCTCGCCGTTCCACCGCGTGCTGATCACGCGCGTGTTTCGGCTCGACAAGGTCACGGCCGCGGTTCAGGACTACGTCGCAAGCGTGCTGGGGCAACGTTTCATCCTGCCCCCGCCGTTCGACCTCGGTGCGTGCTACAGCGACTCGTCCAACACCACGCCCCTCATCTTCGTGCTTTCCCAGGGCTCGGACCCGACAGCGCTGCTACAGCAGTTCGCCGCTGAGCGCGGGATGGACTCGCACCTGAAGAATATCTCGCTCGGCGACGGCCAGGGCCCCAAGGCCGAGAAGCTCATCCTCGAGGGCCGCGAGGCTGGCGACTGGGTGGTGCTCTTCAACTGCCACCTGTCCCCGTCGTGGATGTCGACGCTCGACAAGCTCTGCGAGGGCCTCGAGAAGGACAAGGACAAGGTCTCCACGGACTTCCGCCTCTGGCTGACCTCGTACCCGTCTCCTAAGTTCCCCGTCAACGTGCTGCAGAATGGCGTCAAGATGGTCATGGAGCCCCCCAAGGGCATCAAGGCCAACATGAGGCGTACCTACCACCTTGAGCCGCTATGCAACGAGGAGTTCCTCGAGGGCTGCTCCAAGCCCAAGGAGTTCAAGGCGCTGCTTTTCTCCCTCAGCTTTATGCACGCCCTCGTTCAGGAGCGCAGGCGCTTCGGCCCCCTCGGCTGGAACGTAAGCTACTCGTTCGACGACTCGGACCTCAAGATCAGCGTCCAGCAGCTGCGCATGTTCATCGACGCCAACCCGTCAGGGATTCCCTACGAGGCGCTGCGGTACGTAACGGGCGAGTGTAACTACGGCGGTCGCGTGACGGACGACAAGGATCGTATTCTCCTCAACACAATGATGGAAGCCGCCTACTCCACCGAGGCCGCCAACGTGGTCGAGCACCCGCTGTCTGTGTCGGGGACCTACAAGATCCCCCAAGAGGGCCCCTGGGACTCCTACCTGGAGTACATCAATAAGCTCCCGATCACCCCCGCGCCCGAGGCTTTCGGTCTGCACATGAACGCCGACATCACTAAGGACCAGAACGACACGCTCCGAATGTTCGGCGCGCTCCTCGAGATGGGCGGCGGAGGCGGCGGTGGCGGGTCAGACGCCAGCAAGCAGGACGAGGTGGTCGCGACCGTGATCAAGGAGTGCCTCGAGCAGCTCCCGGAGCGTTTCGACCTCGAGAAGTGCAAGAAAAAATTCCCTCTGTCTTACGAGGAGTCGCTGAACTCGGTGCTCAGCCAGGAGATGGAGCGCTTCAACAAGCTGACCGACGTCGTCCGGGCCTCGCTGAACAACATCAGCCTCGCTATCCAGGGCCTCCAGGTCATGTCGTCCGACATGGACAAGGCATACAAGTCCCTGGCCATCAACCAGGTGCCCGCGCTGTGGCACGCGGCGTCGTACCCGTCCCTGAAGCCCCTCGGGGGGTACCTCAAGGACCTCTACGCGCGGCTCAATATGCTCCACACGTGGTACGCCGAGGGGCAGCCGAGCGTCTTCTGGATCTCGGGGTTCTACTTCGTGCACTCGTTCCTGGCCGCGTCGCTCCAGAACTACGCGCGGAAGCACAAGGTGCCGATCGACGAGGTTGTGTACGACTTCCGCATGATGGGCATGGACCCCGCTGACTACCCGGTCAAGCCGCAGGACGGGTGCTATGTGCACGGGCTCTTCCTGGAGGGCTGCACATGGGACCCGGACAACAACATGCTCTGCGAGAGCAAGCCCAAGGTCCTCTTCACGGGCGCCCCCTGCATGCACCTGATGCCCGTCCGGCACGGGCAAGACGCCCCCCCCGCGGGGGAGGACCAGAACATCTACCGGTGCCCGATCTACCGGACCGCCGACCGCAAGGGCACCCTGGCCACCACGGGTCACTCGACCAACTTCGTCATGTTCTGCAGTGTCCCCTCCGACAAGCCCGCCTCGCACTGGACCATGCGGGGCGTGTGCCTGCTCTGCTCCCTGAGCAGCGAGTAGGGGGGGTGCCGCGGGCCCGGCCGAGCCTAGGGACCCTTTAGCATGTGACGTGAAGTAGTAATAGCAGACCACTCGTTTAACCGAAACAAACGCACGTCCCGTCACCCGAACATCTTCTTGAACATGCCGCGCTGCTTGTCGTCGTACGCCTTGACGGCCGCCTTGACGCGCTTGAGCTCCGACTTGAGGTCGGCCGACTCGGGGTCCCGCAGGAGGGCCTCCTTGAGGTCCGCCTCGGCGAGGTCGAAGTCACCCATGCCGAAGTGGGCCTGCGCCCTCCGGAAGAGGCCCTTGACGGTGTTCTCCTTGGTCAGGGCCTTGTTGGCAGCCTCAAGGGACGCCTTCCAGTTCTTGCGGCGGGCCTCGCACGCGGCCGTGTTGAGGAGGCACGCCGAGGCGATGGCGCGGGAGCGCTTCTTGAGGTCGTCGGGGAAGGAAGAGTCGAAGTCCAGGGCATCGACCACCGACTTGTACCGCTTCAGGGCACGGGCGAAGTCCTGCCGCTTGAACCAGCCGTTCCCGTTGGCCTTGCGCGCCTCGGCCCACTCGACCTTCTCTCCGTCCTCCATCTCCCACGTCCCCTTTTCCGCCTCGAACCCGACCATCTCCGCGTCGAAGACCACCCTCGTCCCCTCGGGAACCTTGCCCTCCAGGCTCGCGTGCGCCGCCGCCGTCCCCTCGGCCACGATCACACACGCCTCCCCCTCCTTCATCTTGCACGCCGCCGCGTCCAGCGCCGGCGGCACCTCGGCCTCGTCCGACACGAACGCATGCTCCGTCTCGGCGTGCGACGCGTCCACCACCGTCCCGTCCTCGAGCCTCACCGTGTACTTGACCCGCACGCGCCCCAGCTCCCCGGCCGTCTTGTAGCTCGAGCTGTCTCCCTTGCGCACCACGGTACGCTTCACCAGACCGGGCATCCCGAGGTCGTCCACGGGGTGGATCTCCAGCAGCTCGACGCGGACGTCGAGGTCCTGGTCGGGCCCCACGGCGCCGTTGAGCCCCCCGGCGGCGCCAAAGCAGTGCCGGGCCGCGGCCTTGACGACCGCCACCTCCCCCAGGTCCATCTTCTCCAGGGCGCGGTTGACGGCGTGGCACGGGCCGTTGCCGAGGGCGAAGGTGGCCTCGGTCACGTGGAGGGCCTCGTCGGTCCCCGCCCTGCGGTACTGGATCCGGACCACGACCTCGTCCTCTCCGCGCGGCCGCTCGAAGCCCCGGCCCTTCTTCTCCACAATCTTGACGAGGGAGCCGTCCTTCTCGTCAGACATGTCGCGCGAGTCGACCCAGCTGAAGAGCTCGACCTCGAACTGCAGGGTGGCACCGCCGGGGATCTTCGGGGGGGAGCCCGAGGCGCCGTACGCGTAGTCGCTGCGGCACGTGAGGATGGCCTTCTCGCCCTTGAACATGGTCGCCACGCCCTTGTCCCAGCCCTTGATGACCTGCCCCTTCCCCAGGGTGAACTTGAAGGTGTCTCCACGGTCGCGGGACGAGTCGAACTTGGAGCCGTCCAGGAGGGTGCCCACGTAGTGCACCTCCACCATGTCGCCCGCCTGGGGGCGCCCGGCGGACTGGTCCCCGGCCACGAGAACCTTCTGCGAGGGGGGGGCGAGGGGGGGGCACCAGTGGCGAAGATTCCAGGGTCAGGATCTGAGACAGGTCGCGGGGACGCCGCAGCGGTATCCTGGAGACTTCGGCACTATACGCCCGGAAGTGGGCTCTCTTGAGCTGTACGCGGGTGATTATTCACGGTACGGGGGAATGTATGTTCGGCACGGGGCGGGAAGGGCGGGAAACTCACCTTCTTCAGCCCGCCATCGGAGGTGACCTCGACCTGCGGCGAAGACGGGGCGGGGGGGCGCAATTTTCGGGATCTTGTGGGTAGACCGGATGGTTCGCTCCCGTATTATCGCTGAAATTGGCCACGGATCCCCGCGGAGATCGGGGGGCGCCCGCAGCATCGGCGATTGCTCGGGGACCTCGCTTCTAGAAGAGGTGGGGGAGGGGGGCGCGGGGCGCGGCAGGCGGCGACGGGCAGGGGGGCGCCGCACACCTCCTCGTCGACGGGGTAGTCCTTGTGCTCGACGAGCTCGGGCTCCTCAGACGCGGCGTCGTCACTGGCGCCGTCGAAGGTGTCCGGGAAGTCCTCGTGCAGGACCTCGTCCATCGGCTTGCCCATCATGGCGTCGACAGTCATGGCTGGTGCCCGGGGCGTCGTCGCTGCTCGGCTCGAGAGTGTCGGAGGGCGGAGGGCGCGCGCGCCGTACGGGGCGCCGCCCGCACGCTGCCCCGGCCCGCCCCGGTCCGCCCCGGCCCCTCTGGCACCCTGCGTACCGGCGACGCGCCGTCGGACGGCGTCAGGGTCACCATCACCAGAGGCAGTCCTTCCGCCGGCCCGGCGACGTCCAAGGCATCGAGGCGCCGGGCGGGGGAGCGGCGGCGGGGGTTTATTCTAGCCCCCGGGACCCACCCGGCGGCTAGTGGGCCGCCGAGGTCCGGGGACGAGCAATGAGCGGGCTGGGCCTGGTGGACGGGGGCATCGTCGCAGTGCTCCTGGGGAGCGTCTTCCTGTGCGCGTTCGTCGTGACTCGGAGGGGGCAGCAGGAACGGAGGAAGGGAACAGACGGGGCCACTGAGTTTTTCCTCGCCGGACGGAACACCCCATGGTGGTTGTGCGCGATGAGCCTGTTCGGTGAGCGGCGTTCCTCGGAACGCCCGAGTACGCGAACGCGCCCGGCACCCCGGGCGCGGCCCTGACCCGGGATCCGACCGGACCTTCCCCCCCCTCGCAGCGTCCAACATCGGCACAGAGCACTTCGTGGGCCAAGCGGGGACGGCCGCGGCCGCGGGCCTGGCGGTGGGAATTTATGAGTGGCAGGCGGGGCTGTTCCTCATCCTGCTGGGCTGGGTGTTCGCGCCCATCTACCTGAGGCTCATGCTGACGACGACCCCGGAGTTCCTGGAGCGGCGGTTCTCCCTCCCGTGCCGGCTCGTCGTCGTGGCTCTCACACTGGGCACGTACGTCGTGGGGAAAATCGGCGCCGGGCTGTACGCCGGGACGGTCCTCATCGAGGTCACCACCGGGCTCAGCATGTGGGTCTCGGCGCCGCTCATCATTCTGGCAGTTGGGGCGTACACCGCCGCGGGCGGGCTCAAGGCGGTGCTGTACACGGACGCCGTGCAGATGTGCATCTTCGTGGCCGGGGGCGCCCTGGGGGCCGCCGTCGCGCTGGACCGCGTCGGCGGCCAGGCGGGCCTCTGGGCGACCATGCGCTCCGCCGGCTTTTCTTCCTTCGAGCACCTAGTGCGCCCGCGCGACGACGCCGACCTCCCCGGCCTCGGAATGGTCCTCGGCCAGCTCGTCTCAAGCACCTGGTACTGGTGCCTCGACTTCGAGATGGCCCAGCGTGTCATCTCGGCGCGCACCCCGGCGCACGCACGCCTGGGCACGGCCTCCGCGGCGCTGCTCAAGGTGCTCCCCGTGTTCCTCATCATCTTCCCGGGCATGTGCGCCCGCGCCCTCTACGAACGCTGCGTCGCCAGCGACGGCGCCGAGCACCCCACCTGGTGCGCCACGGACCTCCGTGACCCCGACGCCGCCAATCGCGCCTATCCGCACCTGGTGCTCAAGGAGTTCCCGGTCGGCCTCAAGGGGCTCATGATAGCGTCCTTCCTCGCGGCGATGATGTCCAGCCTGGCCGCTGTCTTCACGGCCGGGAGCACCGTCTTCGCCTTCGACGTGTACCACCGCCTTTCCCGGGGCCCCGGGGGGGCGGGCGGGGGCGGCGGGCAGGCGGGGGTGGCGCGGGCAG
>Ga0181583_10001179_pt1 | contig 19324 bp, 15 predicted proteins | sample 071ome_31_FD_132461 | JGI IMG/M metagenome (GOLD analysis project Ga0181583, IMG submission 132461) | Coastal salt marsh microbial communities from the Groves Creek Marsh, Skidaway Island, Georgia - 071405CT metaG (megahit assembly) | ecosystem: Environmental > Aquatic > Marine > Intertidal... | reverse complement strand
CCCTGCTCGGCTGTGGCCCTGATCGCTATCCGAGTCGAACCCTGAGCAGGGATTTTGAGGTCTGCCGACAAACTGGCTGCTCGCTGGTGCCCATGGGGATGGGTGACCAAGACATGGGCGGCTCCCTTCCATTCGGGGAGCACCGAAGGTGCCGCTCCCTTTTCCTCAGAATCTATCCGCCACAGCGGGTTCCACAAACTGATGGATTCGTAATCCCGCCTGATTTCCTGTTGTGGCTCTCCGACCAATTCACGCCTCAAGGCAGCTGTCATGGGCCGGTTATCCTCAGGTGGGTTGAGCACATACCAGATGAGATTGCGAAAGTCCTGGTCTGGCATTTGTTCGAGACCCTCTGGCATGAGACTCGAAGTGGTTTTTTCCCTGATAACAATGTCTGCTTTGCGAATCACCTGTTCGGATGGGCCGGCCGCCAACAGCGTCACATAGGATTCGGTATCTTCGAGGACTCGCCCACTAAAAGATCGATCGTCTCGGGTTTCAATCACCACATTCTCATAGCCGGCCCCGATGATCTGATTAGGGTTGATCACATTGGCCAGCAGCGCATCCAGGGTGGAACGCCCTACCCCAGTCAGGTCAGGCCCTACTGAGGCACCCTTACCGTGAAGCTGATGACATATCAGACACGTGGTTTCTGCCAGCTCCTTACCTCGCTCAAGGTCCACCTCACCGTTGAGCACGACCTCTCTTTTGCTTGCTATGAGGCGATCCATGTCTGCATTGGGGGCGCGAAACTGGCCAATGCTTGCCTGAGCCGCCCTTTGTATGGATTCATCCCGATGCTGCACAAGGCTCCGGATCACTGAGGCTGGCAGATCAGAGGCTGCCACTTTTCCTTCAGCAATGGCTTCTACAAGCCGGCTCGTCCAAGCATTGCGCGAAACCAACAAGTTGATCGCTTCCAGGCGCGACGGGCCTCTGAGAGAGGACCAAGATGCTATCATCGCCTCAGCCATCCTCTCATCTTCCTGTTCACGCATGGCTCGTATGAGCTCCGGGCTTCTCTGGCCCTTTGGCTCCTGACTGAACCGCTGAAGAAGGGCCTCACTGAGAGCCTGACTTTGAAACCGACTTGCCATGTCCAAGGCAATTTGAAAAAGCTCTGATCCCGTCTTCTCATCGGCTATGAGTTGAACAATGCGACCCTTGGTCGGCGCATCCCCCCACAGGACTCCAAGCTGCATGATCCATTGCCTGTGCGCGGGCTTTGCGTCCTGCAACATCCTCTGCAGCAGCCGCCCTGCTTGGGGCGGAGCAGGCAAACCATGGATAGCCTGACCCTCGGCTAACCCTTTCAAAGCCATCCCAAACATTGTTGGGTCACCATCCAACAGGCGCTCGACCAGATCTGTGGCCCGGACCAGACCAGTCTGATCGGCCTTGTCACAAAGTCGCCTCACCGTCTTGTAGGTGAGTTCACCACTCAAAGGCAGACAATCAGGTCCTTGAGCAATCAACCAATCAATCACAACCGAAGGATCGCTAGCTATCCACGGCTCCGCTGCCATCCAAGTCATGAACGGGATCAAGGGATCGAGGTCTTCAGCCGAGGAACGAATCAGTCCATCGAAAATCGGACCCAGCTCTTCAAGGCTGACTTGAGACCTTGCAGGGGTGTTGATCGTCAAGGATCCCGAACTGTATTGCCTCAAGGCAGTCGCCACCGCAGCCCGCACAGATGGATTAGGATCCAGAGCCAGTTCCTGCAATCTGGCAAGAGATTGCCAGTGATCAGCGCTCCTCTCTCCAGTCAGCCGAGCGGCCCACATGCGAAGGGAGAAATCCTCATGATCCGCTGCCTGGTCCAGGATGGATTCATCAAGTAAACCACTGCCATGCAGGGTCCATAAGGCAGTGAGTCGACCCTCCTCTCGCGTACCCGCATCCATCAACGCCACCAGAGACGCCTTCGAATCGGGATCACGCCTTTCATGCAGAAGTCGCTGAGCCGTTTCTCGGTGCCATACATTGGGATGATCAAGGAGCGAAACCAAATCTGAGCTCGTTAACCTGGCTAGGTCCATATTGGCAGCCGGACGACTGGGAACCGACTTGCCGGGATGGTCTCCGGTGTAGACCACGCGCCATATACGCCCGTAGGATCGGTCCACCCCTTCCGGATCCGCCCTGGCATTTTGATAGCAAGGGTATTTGTCATACCAGTCGGCGATCCATACCACCCCATCCGGGCCTATCTGCTCACTCACCGACCGAAACCAACCATCGCTGGATTGCACAAAATTGTCCATTGCATGGGCCTTGAAGGATGAACCACGCGGTTCAAGAGAATCCATATTCACGGCATTTTCGTGAATATTCCCCATGAGGACGCGCCCCGAAAAAGCCTCGGGATATTGATGCCCCTGATAAATGGCGATGCCACTGTAGGCAGCACGGTAGTGACGATGATCCACGATGGAAGGCAACAGGCCGTAGCTGTAAGCAAACTCGGGCCGGCCGGCCTGTCTGACATAGAGGCCTCCTGGAGCCATGTGGAACAAATGATCGATCACGCAGGCACTCACAAAGGCATTGCCATAGCGGTCAAAATCCACATGCCACTGATTGGAGGCACCATCGGAAAATATCTCAAAGCGTTTGGTCAAGGGGTGGTAGCGGGCCACAGCCGCGTTCATGACCACCTCTCCCCTTTCGGGGTGGTCCGGATCAGTCACCTTAGAATGAGTGAAAACACCCTGGGTCATGTAGAGCCAACCATCAGGCCCCCAAGTGAAGCCATTGAGTAGTTCATGACGATCCTCAAGTCCGAAACCTCCCAGGAGAGTCGTCCGCTTGTCTGCCCGATCATCCCCATCGGTATCCTCCAAAAAGAGGAGGTAAGGAGCCTGCCCGACAAAGACACCCCCGTTGCCAAGCAATAGGCCAGTGGCCAGGTTGAGACCATCAGCAAACAAGGTGGATTGATCCGCTCGACCGTCGGCATCTGTATCCTCTAAAATCCTAATCCGATCTCGAGGTCGCTCGCCGCGTCTAGCCCCTTCAGGGTATTCAAAAAGCTCCAATACCCAGAGACGCCCCCGTTCGTCCCAATCCATGGCAACCGGGTTGACCACCTCGGGTTCACTGGCAAAAAGTCTCATTTCAAACCCTTCAGGGACAGTGAAGGTAGAAGGAGCCAGGAGTGGAGGCACCGGTTGACTGGATGCGGGTGCATGGGGTCCGCTGAGCTGCCGGCCTGCACCTTCTAAGCTCCAAGTCGCAAGCATAAGGACAAGGGTTAGAAAGTGACCAAAGGACAGTCGAGGCAAAGGTGAAAGCATGGGGCTCATGAGTTGAACGATCTATCCGTAGGTGAGTGATACACCAAGGAAGACATAAAGGTAATTTTGAGCTAATCCGGGGCAGCTGTCAAAATCACATTCTTACCTGTGGCAGCCCAACAAAGTGGCATACACCGGTGACAAGGGGTCAGCAAGATGGGCAGGTCGGCGAAGGGCAAACAACTCACGCCAGCAGAGAATGAATCACCTTCCCATGCACGTCAGTCAGTCGAAAGTCTCGCCCAGCATAGCGAAAAGTGAACGCTTCGTGATCGAACCCAAGCAACCAAAGGATGGTAGCATGAAGATCATGGACATGCACAACATCTTCCACAGCCCTAAAACCAAATTCATCAGTCGATCCGTGAACGGTCCCCCCTCGAATCCCGCCCCCGGCTAACCACATACTGAACCCGTGGTGATTGTGATCGCGACCATTGATTTTGCCGGCATTGGCGCCAGGCTTAGGCAGTTCAACCGTGGGGGTGCGACCAAACTCACCACCCCATACCACTAAAGTATCCTCAAGCATACCACGCTGTTTGAGATCCCTCAGCAGCGCCCCAATGGGCTGATCGCATTCAGCAGCCAGTCGACGATGATTCTTCTCAATGTCATCGTGATTATCCCAAGGCTGCCCAGCCCCATGCCATAGCTGGACAAATCGAACCCCTCGCTCCAGCAGACGCCTGGCAATAAGCATCTGCCTGCCCTGAACCCCATCCCCATACATCTGGCGAATGAACTCTGGTTCTCGACCGATATCAAAGGCATCGGTGGCATCCATTTGCATGCGATAGGCCAACTCAAAGGATTCAATGCGGGACTCCAGTTGAGGGTCCCCTGGCCGTTGTAAAAGGTGCCGTCGATTGATCCGCTCCAACAAATCCAGTTGATGTCGCTGATCGTCCGTACTGAGTCGCTGATTCTGAATGTGTTCTATGAGCTTTTCCACCTCACGATGCCTCGTATCGACATAAGTACCTTGGAAGACACCCGGGAGAAAACCCGACTGCCAGTTCTGAGATTCTTGGATGGGGTAACCGCCAGGGCACATGACGATAAATCCTGGCAAATTCTGATTATCACTCCCCAGACCATAGGTGACCCACGAGCCAACGCTTGGGCGGACCAAACGCGCTTCCCCGCAATTCATCAACATCAAGGACGGTTCATGGTTGGGCACATCAGCCTTCATTGAGCGAATGACAGCAATTTCATCGATGGATGCAGCCACATGAGGAAACAGCTCGCTCACTTCAATCCCGCTCTGACCGTGCCGACTGAAGGCAAAGGGAGAGGCAAAGGCAGCACCGGTCTGTCGTTCAGTTCGCAAGTTGCCAGTGGGCAGCATTTGACCGGCGCGCCTGGTCAAGGCTGGCTTAGGATCAAAGGTATCCACGTGGGAAGGCCCACCATTCATGAAAAGATGAATCACCCTCTTGGCCTTGCCGGGAAGATACGGGTGTCTAGGCGCCAGTGGCACCTGGTTCGAGGCCTCCGCTCTCGAGACACCAGAAAGTAAGCCCGTGCCCCCCAGCAAACTACTCAAGCCAAGGCTTCCAAAGCCCATACCCAGCTCAGAAAGGAACTGACGTCTACCGCGAGGAGTTGGTGGATCAAGATGAGCCATAAAAAGGGCAATTGGGATAAATTGTAGGTTACCTAATGCCCCATGCCATTCAAGCCAACACTCGATGGGGCTCAGTCAAAGCCAGGTCAACTCCATTTAGATTAAGGCCTAATTAAAATCTGGCTCTTTCGGCTCGGCCAGAGGAGCAGGCTCAATCCGGGGTGCCTTGCTCTGGAAGTTGTAAATTGCCCAAAGCCCCAACCCAACCATGAGGAAAATACCCGCAATACCCCAGGCAAAGAGTTTCCCGAGCCATGGCGTGGGGGTGGATGGATCAGCCAGATGCTTTGAATCCTGATTTGTCATGTACAATCAATAGCCTGAACCGCTGATCATGCAACCCTAGGTCTTATTACCTTCTGCCAGGGAAGCCAAAACCTCTGGATCACGGACATCAACCCATCGCCCCTTGATTTTCAAACCAGCCATCTTACCCCCTTGTTTGACAATGGCTGAAATGGCGTCCGTCAATTCGTATTCACCTCTGGGAGACTTGGTCAATTGAGCCATTTGATCAAATGCTCTGTGGTTAAAAAGGTAAATGCCAGCATTGTAATAAATTGGCGACCCTGGCTGGATCAATCCTTCCTGCTGGAGGGCTTGGAGTTGTTCGGGTGTGGGTTTCTCGATAAGCCGAGTTAGGCAGAAGGCCTCATCGAAGAAATTAACCCCTCCTTTTGTCACATCCTCACCTTCGGTTACAGTCAAGAGGCCATCAAAAGCGTCCTCAGCATACCTGCCAAGCATGTCCTGATAGGTATCTGGACGAACAAGGATGTCACCGTAAGTCAGTAAAAAATCGTCCTCACCGACAAATTCCCTGGCCGGCAAGGCTGCTCTTCCCGTTCCGTCCTGCACCTCTTGAGAGCAGTAAGTGAGTTGGACACCGAAGCGTTCTCCATCGCCAAAATGCTGCTTGATAACCTCAGCCTTCCATCCGGTGATTAAGCAGATTTCATGAATACCTGCCGAGGCCAGGCCAGAAACAATGTGCTCCAGGATGGGCTTACCTTCGACAAGAAGCATTGGTTTGGGGATTTCGTGGGTCAGGCCACCCATCCGGGTCCCCTTGCCCGCTGCCAAGATGACTGCCTTCATACGTTCAGTGGTGGGACATCAAGCTCCATGACAAGCTTCACATGCCAATTCATGACTCAATCGATCAGGCGCCGTATTTATCAAACATCCTGGCATGAGCCTGCATGTGGCGCATGAGGAATTTGGCTTCAAAAATACCCAAAGAACCAAGGTTGGCACCCGTCTCAGTGAAGCGTTCCAATTTGTCGGTCCCAGAAAAAGCCGAACTGAGCAACACCGGTTGGGGATGCCATGAATGGCCCTTCATCGGACATGGGGTTGAATGATCTCCAGTGATGGCGATGACATCTGGCCGTTTTTGCAGCAGTATCGGCAAGGCTTGATCCAGCTCTTCAATGGCCTTTTTCTTGGCTTCAAAATTCCCATCTTCGCCGTGCATGTCGGTGTATTTGTAATGGATGAAGAAGAAGTCATAGTCGTCGTAGATCTCAAGATAACGATTAAACTGCTCCCCGATGGTTTGAGGCCCCTCAACCTTGGTCATGCCAACCAACTGAGCAAGCCCTTTATACATGGGATAAACCGCCAGACAGGCTGGCTTAAGCTGGTAGCGCTCCTGAAAGGTAGGGATATTTGGCTGGTGCGCGATGCCTCGCATGAGGAATCCATTAGCCGGCTTTTCATCCTTAAGAATCGGGAGGGCCACCTCGTAAAATGCGTTGATCAGATCGGCAGCCTTCTGAGCCCCGGCTGATTCGGCATTGGCAGGCACCGCCTTGGATATGGGGAGTCCCTCCCGCTGTGGGTCGGTATCAAGGATCGGCCCCTCAAGCCCAGCTCCCCTGAAAATCACCACAAACCGGTGTCCTTTGCCCGGTTGAATGATCACCTCGGCCGAGCCCACTTGTTTAATCTTGTCGGCCAGTAAGCCACAAAGACGCTCACAAACATCCGTTTCGATCCTGCCGGCACGTCGGTCGGTGACCAACCCTTCTGCATCCAGGCTGCAAAAATTGGCTCGGGCAGCGACATCACCCGGTTTGAGTTCCAAACCCAACCCGAGAGCTTCGATCACCCCTCGCCCGACCTGTGTCTCGATCGGGTCGTAACCAAACAAGGCGAGATGCCCGGGCCCACTTCCAGGGGTAATCCCTGGGGCAACAGGAGTCATCCTTCCCTGAATAGCCTCTCGACTCAGTTGGTCCATGTTGGGGGTTGCAGCAGCTTCCAGCGGTGTCTGGTAAGCGTGATCCTTGACAGCAAGGTCTCCAACCCCATCAAGCACGATAAGGGCCAACTTGGCCTTGGTGGGCAGAGTGAGATTGGCGTAAAGGTCGTCCAGTTTGGTCATATGCGTGTTCAGCGTTCTAAAGATGATGGGTGAAGGGCGTGGGCTCGGAGGCTCTTTCCAGAACCACCGGATTCACCTGCTATCCACCCGGCAGGCACGGATATTGGAATCTGGGATTGGCTAGGTCAATGGGATATTCACTCCATTGACTGGTCGACGCTTGAATACTTTGATCGAGAGGATACTGCTGCTCATTCACTGGACGGATTGAATCAATCCTGTTTCCCCATCAGGCATGCTTATCCTATCCCCAGCAGAGCGCCCCATCATCGCTGCACCGAGAGGCGAATGCTGGGTAATCACGGTGACCTCAAAACCAGAAACCCCGATAGTTTGTCCCCCTCCCTGTCGTAGAAGTAGAAAGTGTTCGCACTGCCCCCTGAGCTCAACGCTCACCAATGCCCCTATCCCAACGGGATGCCGTTCAAAGGAGCGCGCCTCCAAAGCACGCAATTCATCCAACTGAAGGGCCAACTCCTTGAATTGCCTGGCGTGCCCTCTGGCTAGATAAGAAGCCTCCAAACCATTGGTATCCCATTTAGTCTCCGCCCTGGATTGCTCATCGGTCGCACCGGCAGTAGCTTGCCGATTAGCCTGATGATGCCTTCTGAGTAAGGCTTCCATTTCAACCTGGAGCTGGTTCAACAGAGTCGATTTATCCATCATTTCTTCTTTGCTTGCCTAGGATGTTTAGGCCTGTCAATCGGATTGATGGCTGAGGATAGCAGGCGGACAAGCCCGACATACATGATCACTGTGTTTATCGACCATGCCCAGCAAAACACAAGGTGTTCGGCTTGACGGGGTCGACCATGAACCTAAACTGAGGCGGGTCGCAACTTTGAGGCGAAACCCGTGTTCATTGCTTAAAGAGCTCTATGCCACAATTTTCATTCAAAGCGCGCAAGCGCAGCGGCGAACTCGTCCAGGGCGTACTCGAGGGAGCTGACCGATCTGCCGTGCTGTCGGAGATCGAGCGTCAGGGAATGCTACCCATCTCCCTGGAGGCAGCCCGAAGCAGATCCGCCAAAGCGGCATCCAAAACGCCCTCCAAGCTCTCGCGCAATGCCAACAACTCCCACACGGCCTCACCACCTTTGCTCAGGGAATGGTTTGGTAAACAACGCAAACCAAAACTCCAGGAATTGGCCACCTACACCCAGCAGCTGGCCAACCTACTCCGCTCAGGGATGCCATTGACAGTGGCTCTCAACAGCATGAGTCATCTGGAGGCCAAGGGGATCCCTCAGGATGTCAGCACTCAGCTCAGGCAGGATGTCATGGAAGGCAAGGCACTTTCCGACGCGATGTCCAAACAACCTCACATTTTCACCGATCTTTACATCAACATGATTCGGGCTGGTGAGCAAAGTGGGGCCCTGGAGGAAGTGCTACACCGACTAGCAGCTCATTTTGAGCGTTTTGCAGAGGTTCGCCAGAAATTTGTCTCCGCCATGATCTACCCAATCATCGTGGGAACGGTGGGTGTCGGGATCATTGGCCTGTTCATGACGGTCATCCTGCCTAAATTCACACAAATTTTTACCGACATGAAGGTACCTTTGCCCGCATCGACGCAGGCCTTGATTTCCATCAGTCGGGTCTCGGCAACCTATTGGTGGCTTGCGCCACTAGTCGGGGTGGTCGGATCGATCCTCTATCAACGATTCCGCTCCAACCCAGCTGGTCGCCGGACGCTTGACCGGTGGAAGCTGACCATGCCAATCATCGGCAAAGTTTTTAAGCTGAATTTGTTCAGTCAGTTTGCCCGCACTTTGGCGACCTTGCTCAAAAACGGAGTCCCGGTGCTTACTGCATTGAAAATCTCCGAAAAGGTGATCCCAAATGTCATCCTGGCTGAAGCCATCGCCAAGACGCGTGAAGATGTCACCGATGGTAAGACGATTTCCCAGCCACTGGCTCGCAGCCAAGTTTTCCCTCAGCTGATGATTGACCTCATCAAAATCGGAGAGGAGACGGGTGATGTCCCAGGTTCACTGCAGAGCGTGGCTGAAACTTATGAAGATCAGCTGACCATAGCTCTGCGCGTCATGACCAACCTGGTTGAACCAGCCATGATCATCCTCATGGCAATTGGTGTCGGAGGTCTCTTGTTCAGCATCCTTTCAGCCATGTTTCAGATCACTTCCTCGATCGGGAATCGATGAAGCCGCATTTCAAAGTATCTCAACGTGGTTTCACGTTGATCGAAATCATGCTCGTGACCGGCATGATGCTGCTGATGCTTGGCTGGGGTGTCCCCAACATGATGCGAGCACTTGAAAAGCACGGAATTGCCAAGGCATCGATGGATGTCATGGATGGATGCAGGCAAGCTAGGGCTTTGGCTATCCTCAAAGGTAAAGTAAGCGAATTGGTCATCACATCCTATGAGGATGGGTATGCTTTGCATGTGAGGCTGGCTCAGTCTCCTCGACTACTCAATGAAAACACGGGCGGCTTGCCCGATTCATTTTTCGAGCCTCCAGAAGCCCTTGACACCGGTAAGAAGAAATCCAGAAGTAGCTTCGCTGAGCTGGATGGATTCAAACGCACCCTGGGAGGTGACATCGCCATAGAAACACTGGATGTCAATTTCAACAACATGCTTGAAGGCCAAATCAACGAAGCCAGTGTGCGCTTTTTTCCCAACGGCACGTGCGATGAGTTCACCACAACCCTACTGCTCAATGAGGACCGGCGCATTGTTTCAGTCGACGCCATCACTGGCCTACCAAGCGTGGTGGACCCAAGCAATTTAGACTGGTAGGGAAAATGATGGCAATCGCAGGCAAAAAAGTTCCCCTTGACTCAGGTCGCAACCAGAGTGGCTTCAGTCTCCTGGAGGTCATGATCGCCATTGGCATTTTCTTTACCTCTGTTTTTGTCATCTTGGAGCTGACGAGTCAGCATTTGCGCACCGCTCGCATTCTCCAAACCATGGATGTTGACCGAAGCAGCTTGCCCGCCCTGCTCTCCATGACCAATTACCTGGAACTCGGCCCCCTACCGATCGACATCAAGATAGCCTACGAGGACAGCCACCCTGGGGTGACGGTTGATGGCATGATCGAGGAAGCAGGAACCAACGGCCTCTACAGGGTGGACTACAGCATTCACTGGATAGCCGAAAACAATGTTCGGCAGACACGCAACAGCATCCTGCTGTGGCGCCCTCAGGGGCTTGGGGGAGCCGTTAGCCCATGAATCCGATCAAAACAAACTCGGGTCTAAAGGGGTTTACCCTGATTGAAATCATGGTAGCCATCGGTGTACTAGGAGGCTTAATGGTAGCCATTTTTGCTTCTTGGCAAGCCATCATGAAAAGTTCTCAAATCGGCATCACCGCCTCCGTAGAAGCTCATCGCAATCGAATTGCCGTACGGGCTATCAATGACGCGCTCGCTTCAGCTGTGATGCATGAACTTAACCTTCCCTATTACGCTTTCGTGACCGACACAAGCGGGGATTTCAGCGCCTTCAGTCTGGTTTCCCACCTCCCCGAATCCTTCCCGGGAAGTGGTCTCTTTCACGATCAACCCGTACGCAGGGTCACCTTCAGCGTGGAACCAACTAACTCGGTCAATCAACTCATCCTGCGACAAAACCCCATCCTCGCCCCCCTGGAGCAGGGCCAGGAGCCCTATCCGCTCATCCTTGCCAAGCAGGTAGGGCAATTCAAACTGGAGTTTTTTGATATGCGAGCAGGCGAATGGCTCCCCGAGTGGATCAACACAAATCAGCTTCCCGCCATGGTTCGATTCAACCTGGGTTTCACCCGCCCAGACTCCAAGGAGGTGGATGAAGGCAGAATCATAGAGCGTATCGTTCACATCCCCGGCCAAACCGTGCAGGCAGCCTGGCAACGACCTGTGGTTCCAGCAGGCATGGCCAACCCCAACGGACTGCCCACTGCCCCAAACTCAGGACGCTGAAGCCCAGGCTCATGAACACCTTTGCAACAAAAAGCACGGCACGGAACAGGAGGAACTCCGGCATTGCATTGGTTATGGTCATGGTGGTGGTTTTGGCCATGGGAATCATGGCAGCCCATTTTAGTTTCTCCATGAAAATCGAAACCCAATTGGCAATGAATACCACTCGCGACCCGGATATGGAGTGGATGGGACGATCGGGAGTGGAACTAGCCAAATATGTTTTGGCAGAAAAAAATCGTATTCCTGTGGAGAACCAATTTGACGCACTGAGCCAATTCTGGGCTGGTGGCGTCTATGGCACCAATGAAGTGCTGGCGGGGATGTCACTAGAAAACATTGCACTGGGGGATGGAACCATCAGCGTGCGAATTGAGGATGCTGAAAGTCGCTTCAACATCAATGTCCATGGGCCAGAAATCATCAACCAAGCACTGATGTATATGGGGGTTGATACGTTTCAGTCCTCGGTCATCCTCGATTCACTCCTGGACTGGGTCGACCCGGATACCGATATTCGAGTCAACGGGGCCGATGAAGAATCTTACCTGGCCGAACCCAACCTGCCTTTCCCTCCTTACTTGGTCAAAAATGGTCCTCTGGACGATATTTCCGAACTGCTTCTGATCAGGGGAATTACCCCACCTATATACTATGGCTCTGGGAGCAGCTCGCTTCCAACTGGCCAGATGCCTATCGATGGGGGCTTCGGCAATTTCGGCCTGATCGATCTATTTAACACCCTTGGAGATTTTCAGATCAACATCAACACCGCCTCGAGGGATGTCATTCAAATGCTTCCAGGCATGGATCCAAATCTTGCCTGGGAGATCACCATGACGCGTGCAGGGCTCGATGGCATGGACGGCACCGAGGATGATATGCCTTTCATGCGCCTGACTGACCTCATGAACGTACCGGGCATGACCCCTGATGTCATGTCCTTGATGAGGCGTTATGTGAGCAATCGTAGCAACACGTTTGAAGTCTATGTGACCGCCCGTATCGATCTATACGAGAGGGTTTACAGAGCTGTGCTCATCCGCGTCAACCCCACCAGTTTTGCCACCATCAATATGCGCTGGCAGTAGTCAAATTCATGGGTGGGTTTTCAAGACAATCCCAGGCTAAGAGGTCTACCGCTCAGTTGACTTTTGTCACAGCCAATCACACTGGCGTTGGCAAGACCCTCCTTAGTTGCCTGGTCCTGAGCTATTTGCGCTCCAAAGGGGTTCAAGCCGCAGCTCTCAAACCTTTCTGCTCTGGAAGCAGATCGGATGTGCGTCACCTGATGCGCCACATGGATCGCCACCTAGACCGGGACACCATCAATCCTTGGTATAACCCACTGCCCGTTGCTCCCGGAGCTTGGAAAGACCCTCGATCACGCCAAGAGGTCATCGCCCACATCGATCACATACAAGCTCGCCCTGACATCCAACACCTTATCATCGAAGGAGCAGGTGGGCTGCTCTCACCCTTGGGAAATCATTACCATCTGGGGGACCTCATCAGCCACTATCAACCAAGGGTAATCCTTGTGCTGACCCAACAGCTTGGGGTCATTAACCAGACGCTGGTCCACACACATTGGCTCAGTCAACTGCCCTGCCCCATCAAACCTCACTTGGTTTTCATGCAGCCCCGCCGAACCGATCCCTCTTTTGAATCCAACCTGGAGGTTATCAGTCGCTGGCTTCCTGATTACCCAACCACATGCCTGCCTTATCTTGGACCAAAGGCCATGGACCCTAACCGGATCCAAGAACATACCACCAAGCTCGCAGCTAAACTGTCCGAACTCTTTCCCATCTGATAGGGCTTGCCTGAGCCTTCAGGCACTCTCAAAATGATCGAACTAAAACTTTCTCCTGCTATGATCCTCATTTTATTACGACAGGCCCTGTGTGGTTTCCTGCTGGCAGCCTATGCCTACCAGGTTCAGGCTCAGACTACGGCTTCCTGGATTTGGCATGCCGAGGATGAGGCGCAACAGGCACCCAATGACCCTAGGTATTTCCGTTGCCAATTCGAGTCGGACACTAGCCCAGAGAAACTTATCCTGGAACTCTCGGCAGACAATCAAGCGACGGTCTATTTAAATGGCCAACAAATCGGTCAATGTCGCGATTGGCAACGCCCCCTGATGAAGGAAGTCGGCTCTTTCATGGTGAAAGGAACCAATATCCTTGCCGTACGGGCTAACAATGAGGGAGGCATGGCTGGCCTGGTCGCCCGCATGACATTCAAATCAGGCAACAAGGTTTCAACCCTGGTTGCGTCGGATCAGTTTTGGAGGAGTAGTCAGCAAATTGAGGCAAATTGGATGACCCAGGGTTTCGATGACTCACATTGGAAGCCAGTTGCTTTAATTGGCCCGGTTGGGACAGCCCCTTGGGGAGACATCTTCAACCCTCCAAGCTCCACGTCCGCTGAGGATCTGGAAGTGATCACAGGATTCGCAGTCGAGCATCTGCTCTCGGCAGATCGATCGCAAGGATCATGGATTGCCATGACTTTTGATGCAAAAGGTCGCCTGATCGTTTCACCTCAATCAGACAATGATCCCATGCTACGCATCAGCCAGCAACCCGACGGGCAATGGGCTGTTGAGCCCTTCGCCACGAGCCGGGTCCGACATGCCATGGGGCTGCTGCACGCTCACCAAAGTCTCTACATCAGCGGACACGGGCCTGAGGGAACGGGCCTATACCGTTGGGTCGATCGCAATAAGGATGACAAATGGACTGATGATGAATCGATGTTGCTCAAGCCTATCCGCGGCGAAGGCGAGCACGGCTATCATGGACTACGCCTTGGCCCCGATAACCTGATCTACATGATGAACGGTAATCACACCCAGATCATAGAGGGCATCGCCGGGTCGTCCCCACATCAACATTACGGAGAAGATCATTTACTGCCCCGACAGTGGGATGCAAATGGTCATGCTACAGGGATCATGGCCCCAGGAGGCTATGTGGCCAGAACGGACGCCGAGGGCAAAGATTGGGAATTAATCATGGGAGGTTTTCGAAACGCCTATGATTTCGATTTTAATACGGACGGAGAACTCTTCACCTTTGACAGTGATATGGAATGGGATTGGGGAACACCCTGGTATCGACCGACTCGAGTCATTCACGGTGTCAGCGGTGGGGAATACGGATGGCGCTCAGGAACAAGCAAGTGGCCAAGCACCTATCCTGACAGCTTGCCTGCCACCCTGGATATTGGCATCGGCTCGCCCACCGGCGTTTGCTTTGGCACGGGCGCAGCCTTTCCAGAACGCTACCAACGAGCCCTTTATATCATGGACTGGTCCTACGGACGCATCCTGGCTGTGCACATGGAACCATGGGGAGCCAGCTACCGAGCCGCCAAGGAAACCTTTATCAAGGGGCGTCCATTGAATGTCTCGGACATGGAAATCGGACCTGATGGATGCCTTTATTTTATTGTGGGTGGCCGCGGCACGCAGTCCGGCCTATACCGGGTGCGGTATGTGGGTTCAGAAGCGACCCAACCCGTCACGGTCCCTTCTTCAAAAGACCTAGACTCACGCATGTTGAGGCGCTCGCTGGAATCCTATCACGGCAAAGTTCACCCCATGGCTGTTGATCAAGCCTGGCCACATCTGCGAAGCCGTGATCAGTGGATACGTCACGCTGCCCGTATCGCCATCGAAAGCCAACCTTTGGAAAAGTGGCAGGATCGAGCACTGGCTGAAACACACCTGCGAGGAGGCCTCACCGCCTTGATGGCATTGGCTCGCACAGGCGGCGATGCCCACCGGGCCACTCTGCATCAAAGACTGAGAGAACTGGCAGATGAGTTAACCCAGCCCCAGGATCGCTTGCTGCATGCCCGCGTCTTGCAATTGGCTATCATCCGCCTAGGCCGCCCCGATGAAAAAGATTGGCAGCTTTGGACTCAATCCATCAGCGAAACCTACCCATCTAGTCACACACCCCTGAATCGCGAATTAGCTCAATTGGCTGCCTATTTCAATATACCTGGTTCTCTTGAGGTGGGTCTGCAGTTGATGGCAGATGCCAAGCATCAGGAAGAACAGTTACACTATCTCTTCACGATGCGGCATCAAATCAAAGACGGGAATCTGGACCAACTCAGGCGATATTTCAGCTGGTTCAATCAAAGCCAGGAAAGCAGACAGCAACCGCCCAACATGATCCAATGGTTTTTCGAGGCTGATCGCTCCATCACCAATGGGGCCAGCTACAGCAAATTCCTTGAGCGCATTCGTGAGGAAGCTTTGGTGGGCATCGGGCCTAGGGAACAGAAGGCACTATCCGACATCCTGGAAGGAGGCAAAGTGCGTGAAGCCAACCAGCAACCTAACCCCATACTCCAGCGAAGTGCTTTCACGGCCTGGAGCCTTGAGGCCATCAAGCCACATCTTGACGGGGTGAATCAGGGACGCCAATACGAGCAGGGCAAGTTGGCCTATGAGGCCGCTCAATGCGGAACGTGTCATCGTTTTGGGGATGCAGGTGGAGCGGTCGGCCCTGACCTGACCGCCGTCGGCAACCGATTCACCCCAAGCGATGTATTGGATTCTATCCTTCACCCATCCAAGGTTTTATCCGAGCAATATGCCTACGAAACATTTGTCCTCGAGGATGAGGAATCCATCACCGGACGCGTGATGAGTGAGGACAAGGACCAAATCATGGTGCAACAAAACCCCTACGCATCGGATGTCATTGCCCTCAGCAAATCAAAGCTCATCCGACGCAGCCCCTCTCTGGTTTCCCCCATGCCTGAGGGTCTCATAGACATCCTCAAGCTTGAGGAAGTCCTGGATCTGCTCGCTTATCTCAATAGCGGTGGCAACGCCGATCATGCAGCGTTCAAACCATGAATAAATTGGTATCGTTCGAGAAATATCTTGTCTCACAACATGAAAGCACGCAGTTTGGGTAGGCTTTTCTCTGCGAGATGAGCTGTGACCCCATTTCTTCGACTCATGAGTGATCTTAAAAACGTCATCGAGGCCAACTTTCGTGAATATCGTAATCAGCTCAGATCTATTGGTTGGATCGTGCTTGCCTCCATCATCCTGATTTCAGCTTTCACCACCATTTACACGGTTCAGGCAGAAATGCAGGGGGTGGTCCTTCGATTTGGCAAATTCATCAAAACCGTCGACCCTGGGCTCCGTTTCAAGATCCCCTTTGGTGTCGACCAGGTTCTGATGGTCCCTGTCAGACGACAGCTCAAGCAGGAATTTGGCTTTGGTTCCCAAGGTGCCACCAACCCGACCCAGACCTCTTCCCCTAGAGAGTGGGATCAGGAAAAGAACATGGTTACCGGCGACTTGAACGCTGCCTCAGTGGAATGGATTGTTCAGTATCGCATCAACGATCCCCGACAATTTCTTTTCAACGTCAGAGAGCCAGGCAACACCCTGCGGGCAGTATCCGAGTCAGTCATGAGAGAGGTGGTTGGCGATCGCACAGTCGATGAGGTCATCACCATTGGGCGTCAAGAAATCGAAGTGGTCGTGCTCCAGCGACTCCAGGAATTGGTCAATAAATACGAAATGGGATTGAGCATCGACCAGGTTCAGCTTAAGGACGTTAATCCCCCACAGCCCGTGAGATCCTCCTTCAACGAAGTCAACCAGGCTCAGCAGGAACGAGTCAAGCTGGTCAATCAGGCCAACCAAGAATACAACAAGGTCGTGCCCCTGGCACGCGGTGAAGCTGATCAAAAGATTCAAGCAGCCGAGGGCTATGCACTCAAGCGTATCAATGAGGCTCAAGGTGATGCCACACGTTTCAAAGCGCTGTTTGCCGAGTATGAGAAAGCACCTGAGGTCACACGTCGCCGCATGCACCTTGAAACCATGAAAAACGTTCTCCCAAATATGGGTCGCAAAATCGTCATGGATGAGGAAGCCAAGCAAATCCTTCCCTTGCTCCAGTTGACCAACGAACCCCGATAATCCCTGACCCTATCCATCATGCAAAAAGCTCTTTCCTCGCTCTCTGGTTTGGTCGGAATCCTGGTATTGTTTGTCGTCCTGAACAGTGCTTACACCATTCACGAAACCGAGCAGGCCATCATCACTCAATTTGGCAAACCCCAGGGTGAGCCCGTTACCACGGCGGGCCTGCACTTCAAGATTCCATTCGTTCAACAAGTAAACCCGATTGAGAGCCGCATTCTCGCTTGGGATGGGCAGCCCAATGAGATGCCAACCAAGGACAAAACCTATATCGAGGTGGATACCTTCGCACGCTGGCGCATTATGGATGCCAAACAATATTTTCTGCGGCTCAGAGATGAACGTAGCGCTCAATCACGTTTGGATGACATCCTGGGTAGTGAAACCCGCAACGCCATCGCCAAGCACGAGTTAATCGAAATTGTTCGAACCACCAAAGATCGCCAACCCGCGATTGATGAACTCCTCATCGCAGAGTCCAGCAACCTGGGTCAGTTGTATCCTATCACCAAAGGGCGAGCCCTCATCGAGCAGGAGATCTTTGAGCAAGCTGAGGGCAAATTGATCGATTTCGGCATCGAATTGCTTGATATCCGATTCAAACGCATCAACTACAACGAAACGGTTCGCCAAGAGATCTATGCTCGTATGATTAGTGAACGCCAGCAAATTGCCGAACGCTTCCGTTCGGAAGGAGCCGGAGAAGCGGCTCGTATTATTGGCAAAAAGGAGCGAGATCTTCAGGAAATCGAATCCAAGGCCTACAAAACCATTCAGGAAATTCAGGGACAGGCCGATGCCGAAGCGACCCAGATTTATGCCGAGGCTTATAATCAATCGCCCGCGTCTGCTGCATTCTATGAATTCCAAAAGACTCTGGAAACCTACGAAAGCGTGATCAGTTCGGACACCACCATGATCCTCACCACTGAGAGCGAGCTTTACCGCTATCTGAAATCGGCATCGGTCGAAAAGCAACAAACGCCCTGATTGATTGGCCTGAGGCTAAGCATCCACCTTCCCACTGACTCGCTCATTGAATGCCTTCATGAGCTGGCAGGTCAGCTCCCCGGGTGCTTGCCCCCCCACCTTAAGTCCATCCAAATGGCTCACAGGCCAGATCTCGACCGTCGTGCCCGTCAGAAACAACTCGTCAGCCTTCCGAAGCTCCTCGAGGGTCACAGCATCCTCCGACACCGACATTCCCCTGCTCCGTGCCAATTGGACCACCACCTGCCGGGTGATCCCATTAAGGATCCAATGATCTGGGGGGTGGGTACGTAGGACACCATCGATGACTGCAAATACATTGGTGTGAGATCCTTCTGTGACCCGACCGTCACGATGGAGGATGGCCTCTGCACTCCCTGTTTCTTGAGCCTTCTGGGCAGCCATGACCGCACCCAGGAGTGAAATCGACTTGATGTCGCAATCCAACCATCGTCTGTCATCCACTGATGTGGACCGAGCCATGGCCCGATTCATAAGATCCGGTCTGGGAAGAGGGCTAAGAAAACCAAACGTGGAGGGAGCCACGGGGGGATTGGGAAAAAAATGTTTTCGGGGGGCAACGCCTCGAGAGGTTTGCAGGTAGAGCATGCCATCCATCAGCTGATCTGACTGTTGAGCCATCAAGGCATCTAACACCACTTTGAGTCTTGGATACTCTTGCAATAGCCCGATGCGCTGGGCACTTCGATCAAAACGTTCTTGGTGAGCCTCTAATTCAAAAGCCATCCCTTGATAGATGCGAACCACTTCATAAATCCCATCACCCAGGAGAAAACCTCGATCCAATGGATTCACCTTTGCCTGTTCCTGAGGTACAACCTCTCCATTCCAATACACGTTCATGAGGATAAGCTTTTCCCAAAAATCATGGCATGACATCGAGTTGCATTCAATCCAATCGAGTCCCTAACTACAGGTGTCAAGTCGACTCAAGCCCTCAACGCAAAGTTGACCTGCAAGCCTAGTATGCCTTAAGAAGGGCTCATGAATCCACTCATTGGCAGGCTCTCCGGCTTATCCCAAGGATCCACAGCCATGCCTCAACAGACCAGGCGTGCGTGGATAAAAGGCCTTTTAATT
>Ga0181583_10001173_pt1 | contig 19345 bp, 29 predicted proteins | sample 071ome_31_FD_132461 | JGI IMG/M metagenome (GOLD analysis project Ga0181583, IMG submission 132461) | Coastal salt marsh microbial communities from the Groves Creek Marsh, Skidaway Island, Georgia - 071405CT metaG (megahit assembly) | ecosystem: Environmental > Aquatic > Marine > Intertidal... | reverse complement strand
TTCGAATTTCTTTAGGAATTCTTGGAGTCTTTTTAGGATCCAATAACTCTAATAAAAACTGTTCTGTGTTCAAAATAGCATTTGTTCGTTCAATAGGTAATGTCATTACGATAGTCCTGTAATCAACTTATAATTATCCCACGCTTTTTGCTGTGCAGCATTATGCTCTCCTTCTGGCACAATACATTCTAGCCAATGATAAGGCATACGTGGAGGATGAGCTCCAAACTGTCGAGGCTGATGAAGTTTGCCTTTATCATACAGTTCTATTAGTAAGTCGTGCATTGCTTTTTGACGATCTTCCAGTCCTCGCCATTCAGGCTCGCTAAGTCCGCCATACAAGTAGCCTTCCCAAATCTGTGCCCAATGCTTGTCGTTGTGCGGATCAACATCTGTTCTAGCAACGATAACCAACACATCGTGAAAGTCTACCTTTTCTTCAAGTATGTCACGCATACACCGAGATAGGCTTAGTCCAATTTTCATACTTTACCTTTATCAACCCATTCTGCAAATTGTTGTGTGAACGCAAATGCTGCTGATTCGTGTTCAAAATAAAACGTGTGTGCATAAACATGTGTGTATGTGTCCATGCTCCACTCCCATCGTTGTAAATTTTTTCTACACCAGTCCTTACATTGTATATCCAAGTCGCTGTGTATGTCAACCTTATGTCCATTAGGCTTCCAGCGATTTTTATATTCAAAGATTTCTTGCGGTGTCATTAGTGTAGCGTCTCAGTTGGAGGCGTTCCTATATCATCCTCTTCTTCACTAATAAAAAATTCAGACTCGTCTACACCAAATACATCAACACAAATTCTTACCAATGACTCAGGCACTTCGTCATCTTCTGAGCCTTTTGGAATCCATAACCCTTTGAGTACTCCGGTTTTACCACATACAATTAAACCGTAATCTGTATCTTCTAATGCTTCTTCGAATAGTCCTTCATGTGTTTTTGTTTCATTATCTGCCATCTCTAATTCCTTTTTAATAGACATACTCGTTACCTTCTTTATTGAATATTGCTTTTATAAATTTTCCATTCTTAACTTGAAATACTTCTGCTCCGCCACTGCTACGAATGTAAGCTCGTCCGCCGTCAATCATTTTGCCTTCTACAACCTTGTAGTCGTGATGCGATGCACTATAGTAATACTTACCGTCTACTTCAATCATACCAAACTCAAGTGACTCGACAACGTCAGCATTTGTAATCATCAAACCACCACGTACATGATCGTGATACAGGCCAAAATAATGATTACCAAACTCTGGATGCGGTGTTTCTCTATAATATACATCAACAGGAACATCACTTGCACGTAAATCTGTAGTACAAACATACTTTACAGGTACTCCGTCTTTTTCTGTGTAGTGTGCTGTTACTTTTTCTACATCAAAAAGCGGTTCGTGTTGGATGTTTAATTTTTTTCTTGATTCTGTCATACGTTCAATCTCTCGTTGCACATCACTGTTTCTCATCTTTTACCTTTTTAGCAATAGTTTTATGGATGCCAGGATTTACTCGCAATACATGAGGCATCATCTCATGTCTAATATAGTTTCTAGTATAACACGTATCTGTGTTCGTGTCATCCTCTAAATACGGTACGTTCTTCAAATCGCACCACAACTGGAAATCTCGTTTGCGTGTCAAACGGAAAGGACGGATAACGTTCTTGTTGCGGTATGGAATAATTTTGCCTGTACCATGCATACTGCTCCATACCCAAGTTTCTACACAATCGTCTAAGTGGTGTGCTGTGATCACTTCTGCATTAATATCATGTAAGAACTTGTATCGTTCGTTTCGCCAGAACTCTTCCTTGCTTTGTCCTGGACTAGGTTTTGCAGTGCCAACTACACCCATCATCAAAGCAACATTATTATCGCTACAATACTTTGCTACAAACTCTGCGGCTTTATCACCGTGGTCTGACCCGTGATGGAAATAGCACACAGTTACATCGTGATTGTTTCGCAAGAAGTCTACAACAGCCATACTGTCTACGCCGCCTGAGCAGGCAACAAAAACTTCACGGGGCAATTTGCCTTGTAGTTTTAACATTTTTACCTCTTATTCAGAGTCTACAGGAAATGCGTTTAGTGTACCGTTTGTGATCTTAAGAAGCATTTTTTTACCGTTAGACTGCCATGTGTTACGACCGCCTTGAATCCAAATGCTATTGTCTGGAGAACGTCTATAATCATCTTTATGCTTGCTCCAAATAACGTCACCGTTATCTGCTTCAGCACCATACCATTCTAAGCCTTCTGCAAATTCATCACAAGGCATAATAACCCATTTGGTATTGAATGGATCTTGATAAATGGCTACATAATGACCACCTTCTTTTTGCATGTCTTCTGAGTGCAATACAATGCAAGGATACTCAGTCCAAGCAAGTTCACCACTTGATGGTACTTTTGCAAAAGGAACATTAATTTCTGCAACAAAGGTTGCGTTACGTCCACGACATGCTACGTCTAGAGCAATTCTAGAGTATTTTTGATAGTCAACAGTGTTAATTATAGCCATTCAATTCTCCTATACACTATTTATACGTTCTTCCATACATGGAAGGAATAACCTTTCCCGTTTGTATCTCCACCGTTGTTATCAATATCTTTACCGTCATATTCAATACTAGTAACAGTGTCATCACCGTTTAGATATTCATGAGTATAAATTTTTAGTTTCTTAGGATCAAAGTCACCGTATGTTTCAATAACACCATCAAAGAAAGTACCTTTTTCTGCACTCCACATTTGAGCTACATAATCACCTTGTGTGTCTTCGCCTTCGTCAACTCCTGCTTCCCAGATATCATGCCAATCATCTGTGCCAAGTTTGTCGCTTTGGGTTTCATACATTTCATCTTGGATAGCTTCTACCCAACCATTTAGATCTTCACCATCTACTATTGTGTTAATAGTCTTGGCAGAATATTCTGGTGAATCAACTTCTTCAATGTTAATGTTAGCACTGTTATAGTCTACACCCCATTGGTGTGTGAAGCCTGTGGGCGATTCATACCAACTAGAACTATATTCTTCTCCAGGTACTTTTAAGAACTGCATTTCTTCAGGCAATTCTTCTAGGTCGTCAAAATCAAACTCACCATCTTCTGCACTAGTACAATAGTGTACAGCATCGCTGTCACCATGTTCTTGAATATGGTTGTGCCAAAACTCGTATTGTTCTTTGGTAAGATCCATATACTCTGATTCGCCACCGTATCCCCAAAGGGTAATACGATAATATCTTGCACCTTTTAGTGCATCGATTGTTTCTTGTTTTTCTGCTGCGGTTGCCATTTTTACACCTTATAAAGTTTTACATAATTAAGTCTTGTTTCGTTTGCACCAAACAAACGATTCTTTGTGTGTGCTTTTACTTTGGCTTTGATACGTTTCATACTGCCAACTTCTTGATCAAACTTGTTCATAAACGATACAAGGTTACCTTCTGTGGTAACAGCAGTAAAGTTATATGATTCCCAGCTTGTACTGTAATGCTTGTCAAGAATTTTAACTACACATTCGATTGCATCTTTTTCTTTGCCCAAGTATTGACTGTTGCGATACTCTACACGAATTTCTTTCTTAAGACTGTTTTCGTGCTGATCACGACGAATAAATTCTGGAGCATATGCAATACGTCCCATACCCTTAACAGGTATTTCATCTTGCGATAGTTCGTTAACCATATCGCGAGTAAAGTCATTAAGGTCACCTAGTCCAAGCATAACGTATCTACGCATCCACTTGAGTGCTTCTTCTACCTTAGCATAATCTTCTTCAGTAGGCTCAAACATCTTAAAGTCTGTAGGAACCCATTCAACACCTTTCTTAGTGTCATAGTAGTAGCGAACTAGATCTTTGTTAGGAAATACTGTAGCGGAACCGTCTTCGCTGAAACGACGAATGTCTTTGATGTATGTTTCTTTGTTAATACGATAAGCCGCATAAGACACAGCAAGTGCATCTACAAGTTTTACAGTTTTAAGTGGAAGTGGCTTGCGACTAATCGGACGATCGTCTTCGTCTTGTAATTCGTATGCAAGTTCCATACGTTTAAATTCGTCCTTGCTCATTCCGCCCCAATCGAGTGTGTCTGGATTTGGTAATGCGTTTGCCATTGTGTGCCTCTCTTGTGCCTAACTAATTAATAATAGTATAGTATCAAGCGGCTAGATTGTCAAGAGAATTTATTTCATTTAATAGAATATTTTTATCAAAATCTAACAAAGAAGGTAGCGGAACACTAATAGTATAGTTGTGTTCGCTAGTGGTTAGATCTTTGTAAATCAAATAGTTTGTTTGATACAGTCCACTATTTGATCCGTTGCGTCTAGCAACAATTTTGCCGTTGCTATAACCTTCAACTGCTACACGTTTTCCTGCTTGACGGCTTTTGCCTCCGCCAAGTACTTCACGCCATTCTAAATCTTTTGGATCGTAGAAATGATGATCAAAGACATCAACATCAACTATGTAACGCTTTTGTGTACGATCAACTCCGTGACGCACAATTACATCAAGTACGTTGTTTGTACCTAGAAACTTGTCATAGCTCTCTTGTACAAAATCTTCAAAACCTTTTAGTGTTGCAGTACCAATTTGTTCTGGTGTGCTTGTTTGTTCATCTAACTCTACAGGAAGATTAGTTCGACGCTGAATCATCATTTGACTGTCAGGCGAAAACTTTTTAGGATCGCTTAAGAAGTCTCTGTTTTCTTTTGTTTTAAGAATAGTAGGTTTAAAGCCTAGTGTTTTGATATTTAGAATGTTGTTGCCAAGTATGCCGTCTGCTAGGTACTTGTCACCTTCAACCCAAGTTGCACCCATAGCATGACAGATTACTTCTTCCCAATTTTCTGCACTTAGACTGTTTGTTTTAAGTCCAAAGTAGACACGTGCCTTTAGTTCGTCTGTATCAATCATTGCCTTGCCTTAAGAAAATTTTATCTGTTTTGTTTCTAACGAATCTACTAGTGCATCAAAAAGTTCTAGCGATTCATCCCAAGTAGTACGTTTAGTAGATGTTTGCGTTTGTAAAAACTTCCATGTGTCGTTTTGGAATAGATCTTTTACAGAATTTTCAAATTCTAAATTTTTATGGTATTTAGAATTGTGATAAAGCATTACTTGATGATAACCGCTTTTTCTAGGATGTATACCTACGTTAATGCCTGTATTAGCAACATTGTTTTTACTTACATACCAATTAGTTTGGTGTGTAAATTTACCCGGTAGTTCTTCCATTTTCTGAGAAAGGAATTCTGCAAAGTCTTCCTCATCTGCTTTAGCAGTAGCTCTACGTTGAATCTTTTTATCTTTAAGACTAAACGGACGCATTACAGGAATAAAATCTACATACTTGCCTGCGTCAGTAGAATAGATAACAACGTTAAACAAATAGATATTGAGTGGAGTATTTTCGTTGTACCAACGAATAAATCCTTTGATATGTTCGTCTGCATCTTCTGTAAGTAGTACTCCATCCATACAACCTTTTTCATAGCAGTAGTAAGCAATTTTACTTGCATGAACTGAGTCTAACCAACCTGTAGCATCTTGCGACTCAATTACTTGTACAACATTGTTGTCATCGTCAGGAACAACAAGATCAACTCGTTTGCGGTCTACTGTTTGGTCTTCAGGAGCAATACTAAATCCGTCACTCATGCCTTCGTCAATAGCATCTAGTAAACGTTTTGCTACCTCTTTGTTGTCAGCAATATATTATGTAAACGGAACTTCCCCTCCGAATGCTTCTTTAATTGATACTCTATGCATCGTGTGTCCACTTCTTATGACCAAGTTTTTCTTTTTCGGCCCAACGGATAAACAATCCTGCTTCACGGCCGTGTGCTTCAATTTCCCAAGGCTGGTCCCAATAGTTAGGATCTTTGTCTAACCACTTGCCATGCCAACGATGCTTGCTTACACGACTGCCTTCATAAAGCTCACCTCGTGCATACTGTTTAACATGCACCATTTCGTGTGCAAGAGTTTCTAACAACTTACGCAATGGCAAGTTCTTGTCAATTTCTAATTCAAAGTATCTAGGACGATCTGCTCGAACAGCATCACCTTCTGGGTCTGCTGTGCAGTATCCATATACATCTTCTTTGATTGTTTTTAAACGTACAGTGATATCTAAACTATCTTTTAAACGAGGCATGAGTTTGGTAACACAAAATTCTACCAAACTTTTAGAATGCTTTTTTTGACTTGCGGAGCCACCCTTAACCGTTACTTTCATCTTTCTCTCCAACTTTGATGATGGTCATTGTTTTGGTTTCTTCGTCAACTGTAAACTTTAAAAGGTCTCCCTCGTTCCAACCCTGCATATTGCGGATTTCTTCAGGAATAGTCATTAGGACTTTTTCAGGATCATTTGGATCATCTTCAAAGATGTCCTCATAATTAAATGTAAATTGTTTAGGCTCTTCTGCTGTCACGGTTATCTCCTAAGTTATAATATATTATAGTATAACTATACTTATTAGTCAAGCTCTTTTGGTTAAATAATATTATGAATGATGCCTATACTTCGGCATTTTACGATGCTGTTAAGGAAACTAGAGCTAAAACGGGCTACGAACTGCCCGAACATTTAGAAGCATACGTAGTTATGCTACTAGCATCGTTTGTGGAAAAACCGGACTATTTGCCCGAAAAATCCTTTGCAGAATCATATATGATTCTTGTCCAAAAACGCAGTCCAAATATCAAAGAACTAGGAGATACTTGCTTGTTTGTTACAGGTGTATTTCCAGAATATAAAACCAAATACGGGCTAGATGTTGAGTACTTCAGCAGTATAGGTTCTAACAGTTATCTGCAAATACAAAGCAATTTGTTTAATGAATTGGGCAGTAAATTTACATACGTAAGAGACTTTATCAGTCTTACAGTTAATCCTACCAAAGGTATTGATCTATTTGATTTTCTATAAAATCTGCAACACGAGCTGTTACACGATCTTTAGTAAATTTATAACGTAACTTCCACCAATAGTAACTGAGCTCGTTGCGTGGATTCATATTACACGCAACACTCATTACTACAGGACTGTATTGCTTGTATTGTCTACTAAACATTATGTTCCAAAAGTCTGTTAGTTGCTGTTTAGTGTAACGCTTTTCAGTAAAGTCTTTTTGTGTTTGTGTAGTTGTATCTTCTTGGTCCCATTGCATACGCATCCAATTACCATCATCGTGTTCTAAAGGATCGTCTATTGGGTTGACACAGTTGTAGTGCCAAGTAACTGGCAAGTGTGACAGTGCTTTAACAAACTTGTTTCTTTCGTTGTCGTCTACAAATGTAACGCCTACATAACGCATAGGACTGTCTTCATGTCCTTGACAACTTGTAAACGTAAGATAACCTTTGCTCCACAGTGCTTTAACTACAGGTTCTATGCCAGGCTCTACATTCATTCCACTCCAAAACTCCTTAGCATACGGACTTACATAATGACTTATGTAGTTACCATGTCTATCACGTTTGGTATATGTGCGACCATCTTCGCCTAGTTTTGTATTGTAGTGATGATATAAACTGTAGGCATGCACTTCTTCATTTGACGCAAATGTAGGGCCACCATTGTGTCCAACACGCACTTCTTGTTGTATTGGTTTAATTTCGCCCGGTATTACATATGCTGGTGGATCTATAAAATTCATTGTAACTTTTCATATAAAGAATCATAATTTAAAGTCTGAAACAGTCTTTGATTATGCTTTATAATATGCACGTTGTCTTCGTACAGTGTATTTACCTTGGCTAGTTCTAGGCTAGAAATTTTTCTAAGTTGTTCTACAAATCCATGCCATCGTATATCATTGTTAGTTTCTCTAGTATAACTGTAATCAATAAAGTCTGGAAATTTAAACCCTCTGCGTTCTAGTTCATCTATTATTCCAGGTGTAGCAAATGGTATTATAAAGTGTCCTTTAAGCAAAGGTTCCCAAGTTTTTTCTGTTATTGTTTTTACAAGATTATCACCTGTGTCTACAACACTTTCAACATACGCACTTGCAAATGTTTGATTGTAATATTGATTTGCAATAGGTGCATACACGCCACCTTTTTTAATTTCTTTAATGTAGTTTGGATTCCAATTGTCTGTTTCAAATATTACACCTTTGTCAGGATTACTCATTAGAGTGTTTTTTAATTTGATTGTGTGTAGTTCTGATCTCTTTTCTAATCGCACACCCAATACTTCAAATTTACCGTAGTATGCTCTGTTTGGTATAAGCAAATTGTGTGTTATATGCTTTATCCCACTGTTGCGTTGAAACATGTTTATATTAAAATGATGTAACCATGTAGATTTAACTGCACAATCTTTATTAAGATATCCAAGTCCATATAAACCTTTTGTTCTATTCCAAAGAAAATCATAGAATAAAACATTTGGCCAAGGCTTATTATATGCTGTACTCAGTATAGTAATATTAGGATAAGTTTCTTGGAACCATTTAAACCTAGTAGGATCGTTATCTTCTGCATCATGGAATACAGAAAGTAAAACTGTTTTTTTATCTTGCGGGAAAATATTTTGAAAATATTTTAGTTGGTCGTACTGTTCTTGACCGTGAAAATGAAGAAGCGGAACAATGTCCGCTTCTTCTGGGTTTGAAGAAAACTCCCACCTGCTATCAAATGCAAACGGAAAAGCATGAGACTTTCCGTAATTTAATAGAGGTGAGTGTTCTTCAATATATACTTTCACATAGTATTTAATTAGTTTGCAAGTATGCAAGTACCTGCTTTGGATCTGTTTCACCGTATGGGTCGTTATCAGAACAGTGATTGTTGCGTCCTGGCTCTTCAAACCATTTTTCAACTTCACCGTCTTTAATGACAGCCGCATAACGCCAACTACGATTACCAAACCCTAGTTTGTCTTTGCATACTAACATACCCATTAACTGGGTAAACTCACCAGAACCATCTGGAATGAATTTGATGTGCTTGACTTCTTGATCAATCATCCATTTACGCATAACGAAAGTATCGTTAACTGAAACAACGTAAACTTCGTCTACATCACAGTTGCGAATATCATCATACAATTCCTCAAAACCTGGAACTTGATATGTTGAACAAGTAGGTGTGAAAGCACCTGGTAACGAAAAGATTACTACACGCTTACCTGCAAAGATATCGTCAGTAGTAACGTCTTTCCATTCAAATGGATTTGCATTTCCATTAGTTGTGTCTACATAGGTAATTGGATGACCATCTGTACGAACACGATATTTAAAGGTAACCTGCGGTACCTTAACTCCTTCTTTCATCTGTGTGTCTCCTGTAGAAAAGAAAAAGTAGGCCTTGTTCAATAGAACTGCCTACACTTAATATTATACGTCATATTTATTTTTTGTCAACCTTTTTTGACACTATTTCCGATAAATATTATTACGCAGAGCGTGAGGACAAGGGGCAAACATGGACTTTATGACACTCGTCTCTGAAGTTGGTTTTCCAATTGCAGGGGCAATAGCAGCTGGTGGATTTGTATTTTTAACACTAAAATTTATCCTCGCAGGTGTTACAGATAGTGTAACAACACTTAAAAACATCATTGGGCAACTAGACAATCGTGTTCAGACTATGAACAACGATCTTGTCAAGATTGATGCACTTTTAAGTTACACTCTTGGTGTCAAACCCAATGTCGACCGTATTGCAGCAAATGAGGGCAAGGAAGATGCTAGGAGAGATTAATGGAAGAGCTTGACATAGCACAACTAATTAAAGACCTAGGTTTTCCTATTGTTGCTGCGGGCGGCATGGGCTATTTTATCTACTTCATATGGAAGTGGGTAACAGAAGAAATTGATCCAGTTATTGGTGCTACTATGGGCACACTTATTAAACTTGTTGACCGTGTGCGTATGTTAGACAATGACATGATACGTATGAACATGAAGTTGTCAATGGTTCTTGAGCATAGACACTTGTTAGATAAAAATCTCACGCAAGAGCAAGCAAAAGAACTAGAAGAACTAGTTAACAAATATCAATCTCGCAGTCAGCAGTTTAATTCAACAGGAAAAGAATAAATGGCTAAAATGTTAAAAAGCAAAGAGCTTGAAAAAGAAGCCTGGGAAAGATCAATAAACTCTATTGGTCCTCAACTATGGACTATGAAAGATATGACTGGTGCATTTCTTATAGGACTCACAATAGGACTTATTGTAGGCGTATTCTTCTAAATACATTAAACAGAAGGATATTAATAATGATTTGGATGGACTATGTAGTGGAAAGTTTTCCTGACGGAAGTTTCCATGTTAAAGGCGATTGGCCGGGCGAAGTAATGGGATTAAAAGAGGACGGCAGTCCAAAAGACCATTGGCTATACAAGCCAGGTGATGTGTTTGTAGTTGACGAAAACGGAATATTAAGAAAAACTGATCAACTTGCTGTATTGATGGCAAAGTATGAAATGTCTAAGTCTACTTAGAAGTTGCTATAAAGACACCGTTCCAATCTTTGGGTAGGTTTTGTGTTTTCATATATTCACAACGCTCAATCCACATCTTATAATACTTTTCCATCTTACCGTCAAAGTGTCTCATAAGTCTTTCACAGTGCCAAATTGCTTCATCAAACTTTTGTGACTTATATGCATCATGCATTTGTGTGTGTAGTTCTTTACTCTTAACATCAGACTTGTTGTTCATACCATCTAATACTGTGTATATTGATAGTCCTACACTTTTACCTTTAACTTGCAAATCATCTACTTTGAGATAGAAGAAGTCGTCTTTAGTTGCTTCGTATGTCGCTTCTCCAACAAGTAGTAGACATCCGTACTCTTTACATTTGCTTTCAATACGAGCGGCTGTACTAACTGCGTCTCCGAGGACATCGTAACTGTGTCTTTTAGTTGATCCCATTTCACCCAAATAACCAAGGCCGGTATTAATGCCAGCACCCATACCAACTGGCGGACGACCTTCAGGTATGATAACTGTTTCATTAAATACCTCTACTGCTTTTAACATGTCTAATGCAGTTCTTACTGCTGTTTTAGGATGTTCTGGATCATCTATAGGTGCATTGTGTACGTGCATACTAGCATCACCAATATACTTAATTACCATACCATCACTATCAAGTATAGGCTGTGTAATGCTGTCCATATACCCGTTCATAATTCTAGTAAGACCCTTTACGTCATCACCAAAACTTTCACCAAGTGGAGTAAAACCACGTAGGTCACTAAAACATATAGATACTTCACGCTTCATTCCGTCTTTAATTAGTGCAGGATTTTCTTGTAGTAACCTAACTACTGTTGGTGAAGCATATCCTGCAAACTGCTTCTTAATTTTTTGTTTTTCAAAGAATTCTGCAACAAATCTGTTGAATACTGCATGCAATCCAACAAGTACTACAGTTGCCAGCGGCATAGTGACATCAAGAAGATACAAATAATTTGTCCATGCATAATAAGCACCGTATACTAACAGTCCTGCAAATACAATAATCTTAGTGCCAACCAACCAGTAAGGTGCGAAACGTGCAAGTAGTACCAAAGCTATACCAAGGATAACTGTTGTTGATAATTCAACCAACAGTGCCCAATACGGGCGTTCTATTTGGTCTCCGTCTATTACTGTTTGAAGTGTTACTGCCGCTGGCATATAGTTGTATTGCGGTCCTGTTGGACTTGCAATCATTCCACCAATGCCTTCTGCTGTTATGCCTAGTATAACTGTTCTGCCTTCTACGATGCTAAAGTCATCCGCCGCAACACTAATAGATTCAAACTGTTTGTTCCAACGCAACCATATTTGTCCGTTAGGATCAGTTTTTACTATTGGATAACCCGGTACCCTTACAGCTTCAATGCCTCCTTGGTTAGCCTTAACTTGATAGGAAGGGGCTCCGGTAGCTAATCGTATTACTTCCACTGCTATAGCCGGATACGTATCCTCACCGATACGCATAAGGAGTGGTACTCTACGCACCACGCCGTCGATTTCAGGGAACGTGTTCAACACGCCTACACCGTCAGCGTTATCTCCTAGCACTGGTATAGGACCTAACATCCCTGGCCATTCAAACAAGAATGGTAAAGGATCGCCTATCTTCGCAACGCCACGCGGTACAGCATTGCGGCTCACTCCTGATGTAGTTCCTGTTTGAGCAATAACTACACCGTTACCTACAAGTGCTTCGGCTAATGTCATGTCTCCACCTAGTCTATCAGGTTCAGAGAACAACACAGGCATTACAATAATGCCAGCACCTGCTTCTCGAAGTTTCCAGATTATATCTGCTAAAACATCTCGCTTCCAGGGCCATTGACCGTACTTTTCAATAGCTGCTTCGTCGATGGTGACTACTGCGACATCCTGGGACACTGTTGGTTGATCTGTGCTTTGGACTAGATCGAATTGCTTCAACCGAGCTGTTTGGACAACGGAACCATCTCCGTAGTGTATGAGAATCATAACTACTGCGGTAATAAACGCTACTGTCCAATGTGTAAGCCATCTAGTCATAGTAGTATTTATTCGCGACGGAAGGTATAGTAAAACGCCTATAACGAGGGTAACGTTAAAAAAGAATGGCGAAAAACTATACCTTCACAAAGTACTTATTAGAACTTAATTACAAGACCTGCAGAAATGGCGTTTGTATTGCCTAGATTTGACATACTACGTGTGCCTTCTACTCTCCAAGTAATTTTGTCAGTTGACTTTTCAATACCGATTGAAATATCATTAACGCCATCTGTGTGATGCATTGCTGTAAAATCAACTAGTCCTAGGTCGCCACGTAGTCCTACAGTACCATAACCATACATTTCACTTGTAGCATCAACCGTTCTTGCAGTTTGTGTGCTACCTGTTTCAGTGTAACCGTCCATTGTACGCTTGCCACGTGTATAACCAATTATAGGATTTATTTTACCAACTTCAGGTGAGTAAGTAATTCTAGCACTTGTATCTGTTCCGCTAGTTTCACTAGAGTTTGCAAATGTGCCAATAGTACGTGATACTGTGTAGTCTGTAATTGCACGACGAACTTCTAGTTTAACATTGTTCTTTTCAATGCCTGCGGCAAATGCTGTAGTTTCTGCATCAACACTATCGCCGTTACCTGTTAGTCCTGTGCCTAATCTACTAAAGCCACCACTAATAGTAACACCGTTTTCTAGTTCTTTGCTACCACCTACAACAGCACCAGTAGTAGAACCACTCATACCATTATCGTATGTGCTGTTCATTCTAATACCTTGAATGTTGTTAAAGTCTAGTGTTCTTAGTGTGCTACCAACAACGTCCTGTGCTGTAGCCGCTTGATCAACACGACCTTCAAATGGTGTAAGTGTTGTATTAGTAACTTGCGTGTTTGCTGTGGTACCATCACTCATATTATCCCAAGTTGTGTCTGTTTGTGTTCTGCTTACAACTTGTACAACACCACCTGTAACTGCAATGTAACCTACTACACTACTTGATCCTTGACTTGTTACTGTAGGACCATTTGCTGCTGGTGAAGTTTCTAAACTGTCAAGGATACCGTTGCCGTTTGCATCACCTGAAAGTAAAGCACTTGATAGTGTAACTGTATAAGTTCTAATCACTTCATCCCATGGTGCCCAATCTTGTGTAGGATTACCATTTGGTTGATATGATTCTGTATCACCTAGTGGAATGTATGTAAATGTATAATCACCTGCGGCTAATCCTTGGAATGTTAGTCCCTGCCAAGTATTAGATTGTCCGCCTGCTGCTACACTGTCGCTATATGCTATTAACTGTGTTCCGTCTGTTGTAAAATAGTTTACACCTGGGAACAAACCATTTGGTGTGGTTGAACTTAGTTCATTAAACTGTGTGATTGTTGTTGTGTATTGTGTGCCGTTAGCACCTTCAAGTTTTAATTCTGCTTCGTTAAAATTTGTAGTGTGGTATGTACCATAGTAAAATGTTACGTTACCGTTTGCGTCACTAACATAACCAATTGAGTTAGTGTGTGCCAATGCCGTAGTGGACATCAGCGAAGCAGACATTACGGCTGCCGCTAATTTTTTAAATTTCATTTTGTTACCCTCGTTATAGACGAATGTGCCCTCGTCCTACACATTATTTATTGTGCAAAATTTGTGTATAATACTACCACTTAAATTCGTATCCTAGCACTAAACCTACGTTATCGGGCTCTATACCTGGTGCTACAAAAAAGTTATCGTATGTTGCCCTAGCATAAGGAACAACCGGAGCAATAGCGTCATAACCTGTTACTGCTCCTGCTTCAAAACCAAAGCGATTGTGTTCCCAGCGTTTGCCAGCGTAAAAACTTACGTTGCGTTCTGAATTATAATATACACCCGCAATATAATTTTGTTCGTTATATCTTATGTGCGGATGTACTCCGTTGTAGTCGCCTTCAAGGCCAAGATGTAAACTTAGGGCTAGTGCAAACTCAATCAATGCACTGCTCGTACTTACATGGATTTAACATACGATCCCATCGCGGTCCTACTTGTTCCCAATAGGTATTACTTGCTGGAACTGTTGCCGCAATGAGCAGACAAAGAAATCCTGCTATTAATATAAGACTAATTTTTAGCATCTCTGTTGTCCCAAGGTGCTGTTTCGTAGCAACCTGCTGGTATAGTGTCCTTGTAGTTTACCCAAGCACGGTATCCACCCTTGCCGTCAAACTCAATGCCTGAACTTTCAAACGGTTGAACTCTTGGTTTACCCCAACACTTGTTCATGCTCTGCCCTGGTACTCTATATCTTGGATTGTGTTTGAGAAAGTCACGTAGCTCTGCATACTCTTTCTTTATTTCGCCCACTTTCCACTGCTGGTAGCAAGCACTTGCCTTTTGAAAGTTGTATGTTTCGAAACTGTTGCCTGTCATTTGCAAGCACTGTTTCATTACACGATTGTTTAGATTGTCCTCAGCCCATGCGGTGCTCGCCACCATCAGAGCTATGACTGTAAGAATATATTTCATTTTTTGCCCTCCAAAAATATATTTGTTCAGTTTTGTGTTACGGTTACTGAACACCCGCCTTGTGTAGTACAGTATTGATTTACTGTAAAATTTTTATTGTCACCTAATTGATAGATGTTTGTTGTTGTAGGTTCTGTACCTGATTGAATTATATCTACTACATTGTAGTTGCCGTCTTGAACTATAGTAGCTTTGTTATTGTCGCCGCTAATATATAGATCTAAACTATTGTCTTGTCCATTCTTTTGTATTAGAGATAGTTCTATACTATCTCCGTATGCCTCTAAGAAGATATCATTAGCCCAGCTAGTTTGACTGCTGAATATCAATGCTATTGTTAGTACTCGTGCCCAAACGGTAGTCATAAGTCGCAAAGTCTCCCTGTTCTATATTAAGACTATAACCATACTGGTCATGCATCTTAATGCTAATATAGTTGTTTCCACCATTGTCATTTCTTGTCCAATGCCAGCCTGTGCCTGTTTTGTCTAAACGTATACCTGTGTCTGGATCAAAACCGTATTTGCCTACATCTTCTGGTTTTAACATCAATTCATTTTGTCTATCTAATTCACTTTTAAAAATTGCCATAAGTGCTGCATTTAATTGATCTAACATATCGTGTAGCAGTTCGCCTAGTAAGTAATCAGTTTCATCTAGTGCTGTAGCCCATATGTCATCTACATTTAATTGATCTTCATTTAATCCATCAAATTCTAAAAAATCTAAACCAAGGAAGTCATACATTGCATTTGTTTTTCGTTTAATCTCGTGTTCTTCCTCTTGGTAAGGATTACGCTTTCTTAAAATTAATAATTGATTAAGTTGTGATTCGTCTATATCTATTAATAAAGGGGGAGACGGCGGTTGCATTCTGTGCGAGGTCATGGTTGATTGGAAGGCTTGGTTCATGACGACAAAGCCCGCATCGGTTTGCACTTCTATTTCGCCTGTGTAACAGTAACCTGTTACATCGCAGCTAGGTAGTAGAGTAATCATACTACCGCCCATCTCGTCTACCACCATTACAAAATCGGTTCCCCTAACTCCGATTGTGGCAGATGGTGTTCGTATCTTAACATTTTGTTGGTAGCGTTTTGCTATTTGCCCTGAAGCATAACGCACACCGCCTAGTGTTGCTTTGATACTTAAACTTCCGACATCGTTTGCTGGATCATACACAAATTCGTCAATAACCAAACGACTGTGTTCAGTTATGTCTACACGAGTTTGATCTATAAAATCAATACGCATTGTGCCGTTTGCTGTTACAGCCGTATCTTGCATTTGCACGTTTACGCCTGTGTTGCCCTCAATGACATCCTTTCCTCTTTCAATAGCACCTGATCCTTTAACCTCACCGATGCTGCCAGCATCAACATTTGCCAATGCTGGAGTAGCAGTGATCAAGACCCAGATGATTAAAAAAAGAGTCCTACGCATTTTAGTCGCTTTGTGTTATATCAACGTCTTGACTATCACCGTTAAATGTTGCATTAACAGTGTTATCGTAGATACCGCTTTGTGTTACATCATATGTACTACCGCCACCTGTAATATCTAATGTTACAGAGTGTCCATTAACATCGCCGTTGCCGCTTGAGTTAATAGTAACTGCATTACCTTCATCGCTATTAGCACTTGTTGTTGCCAAACTGTTGCTGTTGTCAATTGTTACAGATAGTGCTACGCTTTTTCCATCAACGGTTGTGTCTAAAACGTTGTTATCACCTGTTACTGTAAAACTAATTGTACTTCCATCAGCATCGCCTGTGCCACCAATAGCAAACGTGTAATCGTTAGTATCACCAGTTGTAGTAATGTTTAGAGTAATGTTTTCACAGTTTGTTCCTGCACTATCACAAGTAAGATCTACTGTGTTGTAGTCTCCTGTGAATGCCCAAGTACCTGTGTAACTGTTACCATTAATTACTGCTGCAATGTCGTTGTTGTTACCTTGCTGAGTGATGCTGAATGTCATGTCATCACCTGTAAGGCTAATGTCAGTAGTTGAGTCACCAAATTGGTTGTTTTGACCATCCTGAACAATATCCAAATCCAAGTTGTCGCCTATCTGATCGATATAAATTTCGTTCGCTTGAGCTGACAAACTTGAACCTAGCATCATTAGCATAGCCCAAATTATTATTTGACGCATTTAGCCCCCTACTTTCTGAACTTCCAAAGTTCCTTTCGTTCACCTTCATATACCAGTTCAACTACTCCTGCTTCAATTGCTGCCCTCACAGCGTAGTTAACTGGCTCATTAACAGAGAAACCTGTTTCGGTTTCTACTAATCTTGTACCCAAGTCAAAAAACTTGAATATGTCCGCTCCGGACCTATAACTTGCAATGGTTTTTTCTGTTGCAATACTCATTAGCACTCGCCCTGTGCTAACTGATACTAGACGCATTACTACGGTTACAGTATCTACTCGGTACTCAGTTTGAGCACCAATTCCTAAATATCTTGCTCCAACACCGCCTACTGCTGTATTAGAGTCATAGCCTACAACACCACCTTCAAGTATTAGTCCTGCAAAGACCATTGGCTTTAAAGGTGTAGGGCCATTTGGTAATTCTTTTTCATACACATCCCTTGTATTACGAATTAGTTGACGTTCTTTGATTAAGTTATCCATACCAACACGTTCAACAACATCAAACCATGCACCGCCTCCTACTTCTTGTAGTGCTTTAATAACCCAAACTTCAGCACCCTGTGTTACAGCTGAACTCAAATTTGCAATATTATCTGCTGGTTTACGCTGTCCTGTTTTATCTGAAAAACTATAAACTGCGATCGTAACTTTTTTGCCATCAATTGGCGGCACCGCATCCATACGCTCTGGTATAGGTGATGCTTGTATTCTAGGTGTTGAATCTGCATTATGCAATGTTTCTAAACTTGGTGTCATTGCACAACCACCTAGTATAAGTGTTAATAATATAGCTGCAAGTAGTTTCATTAAAAGTTAAACTCCCCTGCACCCGGAATAGTAATAGTTGTAGTACTACCGTCTGCATCTACAACTTCTAATGTAATGCTACCTGTTGTAGTGTCTTTGGTCCATGTAATTGTACTACCTTCTATCTCAGCTACGCCTGTAGTAGGACAAGTTGTACCTGTTGTATCTTCACAAGTTGCAAACATGTTGTCTACCATCTGCTTAGACAGTGTAGCATAAATTCTTGATTCTACGTTTTTAAGAAATTTATTAAGTGTTGTGTTCTCTAGCTCACGCTCTAGTCGCTCTTGTTCTGCACGAGCCTTGTCTGCTAGATCTTGTTTTCTATTGTGTTGTAGTTGTTCGACTGACAGAACGTGTGTGCTGTAGCCGTTACCATAATGAAATGCAGGATTTTTAAAGCCCCAATTCAATTCTCCAGCAAATACTACTTGAGGTATCACCAGAGTAATGGCAAGTATAGTTAAAAAATTTTTCATAAATTAGCCCTCCATGAGACATTGCCTCACTTGTATTTATAGAACTAACCGAGAAAAATTAAGTGTTATTATTTGCCTTTGGGCATACTGAACGCAAGTTTACCAAATATCTTTGTACTTGCATAGTTCTTAGAACCGTTTACAAGAATAGTTCCCTCAAACTGTGGAGGATATACGCTTCTAAAACCACTTACTGAAACATTGGTTCCTTGATTGCTTACGTCTGTATAGACTTGAACAATACTTGCTTGTTTCATAAATTCCATCATACCTTCACCAAACTTAGGCATTGTGTTTAGTTTGGCTGCAACCATTTTAGCAACATTGGTTACCATGTGGAAGTAGATGTTATAGTTAGGGTGTTCTAGTTTAGCACCATAGGATTGATAAACTTCTAACATCTGTGGTATACTGCTGTGTGCGGCTTGCACATCTTCAACACTCATGTTCGCAGTTTTCATCTTGCGAATAAAGTCTGTTGTTTTAGCATCTAGTAGATCAATTTTTTCAGCAACAGCAAGTGGACCTTCTTCTGCTGTATTTTGATCAATTATGTTTACAATCTCAACTACATCAGCATATGATTTAAGTAGTTGTGGACGCTTTTGTTCTGCTGTCTTAATAGCGTCTTGAATGTTTTTCATACTAGCATCAGCACCGTCTTTGCCTTTAGAGCTAATACCAATTTCAAGACCGTCTTCACGCACAAATACTGAATCAACTAGTGCATGGTTTTTACCTGATGGCCAATACAGTGGAAGTTCTGCCCATTCTGTATTAGGAATAAGATCTGCTTTTGCAGCAACAATACCTTGTCCCATATCAGCACCGGCCATGATGCCAATTGGTTGTAGTACTTCGCCTGCATAGTCTCTAAT
>Ga0181583_10001165_pt1 | contig 19441 bp, 19 predicted proteins | sample 071ome_31_FD_132461 | JGI IMG/M metagenome (GOLD analysis project Ga0181583, IMG submission 132461) | Coastal salt marsh microbial communities from the Groves Creek Marsh, Skidaway Island, Georgia - 071405CT metaG (megahit assembly) | ecosystem: Environmental > Aquatic > Marine > Intertidal... | reverse complement strand
TCTTCTTCCTGGCACAGGGCGCGCACCCCAAGCTGATAGATAGGCACATTTTTTTGCCCCAGCAAATGCATGACACTGGCATGGGAATGCGGCTCACCCTGATAGGCTTCTCTGAAATCTGCATGAGCATCTATCTGGATAATACCGATGGGCTGGTCAAAAACAGCACGCAACCCCATTATCGCGCCATAGGTCAGGCTATGTTCCCCGCCCAGAATAATCGGAATATGTTTTTTGCTGGCAGCCGCAAAAACCGCTTGCGTTAAATTTTTTAAACAGCTCTGGATATCGCCCGAACAGTCAATTTCCGGGGCGGTAAAAATACCATGCCGGCACGGCTCGTCTCCCTCCAGCCATCTTTCCAATTGATGGCTGGCTTCAATAATTGCAGCTGGGCCATTGGCCGTGCCACTGCCATAGGAGACGGTTTTTTCTAGCCCAAAAGGCAAGACATGGAACAGGGCTGCCTCCTCGTTATTTTCCCCCTTGGTCAGCTCTTCGCCCAGAAACTGGGTTTCCCAGCCAGAGGGTTTTTCTGAAAAATCTGTCATGAGAGGCGCCCTTCAAAATCGTCATAGGAAAAGCTCTTTACCATCTGCAAGTTGTCATCATCGCTGTCCCAGAGCATGATAGAAGGCAGAGGAACACCATTAAACATAGTGGTTTTTACCATCGAATAATGGGCCTGATCCAGAAAGGCGATTTTATCGCCTATCTGCGGGGCATGGGCCAGGCAATAGCGGCCGATCACATCGCCTGCCAGACAGCTTGGCCCGCCAAACCGCACCAGAACCCCCTCATCTGCCTCGCCAAGCAAGGCCGGACGATAGGGCGCTTCCAGCACATCGGGCATATGACAGGTAGCCGAAATATCCACAATCGCGATCAGCCCGTCATTTTCTGTAATATCCAGAATTTCGCCCACCAGAATACCGGCATCAAAGGCAATCGCTGTCCCAGGTTCCAGATATATTTCCAGCGCCAATTCATCGGCCAGATCGCGCAAAAGCTTTATCAGACCATCGCGGTCATAATGGGGGCTGGTAATCATATGCCCGCCGCCCAGATTAAGCCATTTCAGCTTGCCTTTGGCACGGGTCAGGAGCGGCATCGCCGCTGCCACTGTTTTTTCCAGCTCTGGCAGACCCTGTTCGCATAAATTATGGATATGCAGCCCATCTATCTGATCCAGAAGCCCGTTATCAAAATCGCCAAGCGGAACGCCAAGTCGTGATCCGGCCGCGCTGGGGTCATAGGTAGCCACCTCCCCTAGCGGGATTTGCGGGTTCAGCCGCAGGGCTTTCTGAACATTTTTCCCCTCCAAAAAGGGACTATATTTTTCCAGCTGGGCCACACTATTGAAAATGATATGGTCGCAAATATCAGATAGGCTCTCCATATCGCTTTGCCGATAGGCGGGGCTGAAAACCGAAATCTCGCCATCTGTTTTATTCGGAAAATAATATTTTTTGGCAAGCCGAGCCTCATAGATGCCAGAGGCGCACGCCCCGTCCAGATATTGGCGGATAAGCGGGGCAGCCGACCAGAGGGAAAACGCCTTTAGCGCGGTCAGGATTTTTGCCCCCGAGGCGTTGGACACTGCAGCCAGAATTTTTAAATTTTCTTCTAGCTTGCGCTTGTCTATGACAAAGGCCGGGCTGGCAATTTGGTTGAGGTCAAGCCGGGCAAACCGGCCAGGTCCGGCAGATTTGGTTTCCATCGCCATCTAGAATGCAAGCGGCTTTTCCAGCATCACATACTGCCAGGGCAGACCATGCTGGTTCAGCATATCCATAAAGGGATCCGGGTCAAACTGTTCCATATTAAACACACCCGCACCGCGCCATTTACCGGTTAGCATCATGGCCGCCCCTATCATTGCCGGTACACCTGTTGTATAGCTGACCGCTTGCGATCCCACTTCCTTGAAACAGGCTTCATGATCGCAAATATTATAGATATAGGCTGTTTTATCCTGTCCGTTATCGCTGCCGGAAATAATTGTACCGATACAGGTTTTGCCTGTGGTGGTTTTGCCCAAATCGCCCGGATTGGGCAGAACAGCTTTTAAAAATTGCAGCGGGATAATTTCCTGACCTTCATAAATAACCGGCTCGATAGAGGTCATCCCCACATTTTGCAACACTTCCAGATGTTTTAGATAAGCATCGCCAAAGGTCATCCAGAAGCGCGCCCGTTCAATTTCCGGAAAATGGGTAACCAGCGATTCCAGCTCTTCATGATACATCAGATACATATTACGCGCGCCAACTTCCGGGAAATCAAAATTCTGTTTGGTTGTGAGCGCCGGCGTTTCAATCCATTTTTTATCCTGCCAGTGACGCGACGGGGCGGTAACTTCGCGAATATTAATTTCCGGATTAAAATTAGTGGCAAAATGCTGGCCATGATCACCGCCATTACAATCGAGAATATCGAGCGTGCGCATATCTGCGATCAGATGTTTTTTTGTATAGGCGGTAAAGACATTGGTGACACCCGGATCAAAGCCGGAACCCAGCAAGGCCATCAAACCCTGTTTGGCAAATTTTTCCTGATAGGCCCATTGCCAGCTATATTCAAATTTGGCTTCTTCGGGCGGTTCATAATTTGCGGTGTCCAGATAATCTGCCCCGGCCATCAAACAGGCATCCATAATCGACAGATCCTGATAGGGCAGGGCAAGATTGACCACTAACTTTGCCCCGCAAGCCTGGATAAGCCGGGCTGTGGCATCGGCATCATCAGCGTCAATCTGAGCGGTTTTAATCGAAACCCCCGTACGCTCCAGAACAGAAGCCGCAATCTCATCACACTTAAATTGGCGACGGCTGGCAAGGGTGATTTCGTTAAAAATCTCGGGCAGCATTGCCATTTTATGTACCGCTACCGAGCCGACACCGCCTGCCCCAATGACCAGAGTTTTTGTCATGTCACCTTCTCCTGCCTGCTTTATTTACTGACCTGTTCTATGCCTGTCAGCCATACGTTAATGTTCGGCATGTTCAAAATAGGTATAGCCGTTCATGCTATCTGTGTAGCTGCGTAACATTTGCCGCCTGTCAGATGGGCTAAGCCTGCCACCTTTCACCGCCTTTTCCACATTCGCCTTAAAAGCGGCTATCAGCTGTTTTGGTTCATATTCCACATAGGAAAGCACTTCATAAATAGTATCGCCATCCTGTTCTTTTAGAATATCAAATCCGCCATCTTCGCTCAATGCAACCGTGACCACATTGGTATCGCCAAACAGATTATGCAAATCCCCCAATGTTTCCTGGTAAGCGCCAACAAAAAACACCCCTAGATAATAATCCTCGCCTTCTATCAGATCATGTACAGGCAGCGTATCGGATATCCCGTCACCCAGCACAAATTTATCAATCTTGCCATCTGAATCACAGGTAATATCGCTTAAAATAGCAGCACGCACAGGCGCCTCATGCAAGCGCTGTATCGGGGCAAGCGGATGTAGCTGATCAATCGCCCAGACATCGGGCAGGCTCTGAAACAGGCTGAAATTACAATGATAGATATCGGCTGCCTGAACCAGCGCTTCATGCATATCTTCTGTCATCGCTTCGGGGTCAAGCAAAACCGTTTTTATTTTATTCATCAGATACAGATAGGCACGCTCGGTACGTGCGGTCATCGCCAGGCTGACCTGATTGCGCCGGAACAGGGCGCGGATTTCCTCGCGGTAATATTTCAAATCATTCCAGCATTCCTGTACCCGATCGCGGTTCAGATAGGTTTGGATTTCCAGCATTTTCAGCAATAGGGGGTGGTCGTTTTCTTCTGCCACCACTTCATATTCACTATCAAAGTGGGTCGCTTCCAGCACATTGAAAACCAGTAGCGAGGATTGGGCCACACAAGCCCGGCCGCTTTCGGTAATGATGGTTGGATGTTCAACGCCATTGCTATCCATCATATCCTTGACGGTTTCAATGATGTTCAAACAATATTCTTTCAAAGAATAATTGATGGAATTGGCAACAGCTGATTGCTCTCCTGTATAATCCACCCCCAGCCCGCCGCCCAGGTCAAGATAGGATAGCGGCACGCCCTCGCGGCGTAATTCGGCAAAGAACTGGCAGGCCTCCTGAGCAGATTTTCTTATCTCGATGATGCTCGGGATTTGGCTACCCAGATGCGAATGTTGCAATTTTAAACAATCCAGATAGCCGGTTTCACGCAGCCGTTCGACCACATCCATAATCTGGGCAATGGTCAGCCCGAAAGTAGAGCGATCCCCGCTTGATTCTGCCCATTTACCGCTTACCGTATTGGTCAGCTTGATACGAATACCCAATTGCGGGCGGATATCGCTATCTTTTACCACATCAAGAACCAGCTCCAATTCCCGGGGGCTTTCCAGAACAATAAAGATATTAAAGCCAAGCTTCATCGACATCATGGCCAGCTGCAGAAATTCTGTATCCTTGATGCCGTTACAGATAATAGCTGCGCGTTCGCCCAGATTAAGGCTGAGGGCGATGAGTAGCTCTGCCTTTGAGCCAACCTCAAAGCCGAAATCATAAGCATTGCCATATTCAGCAATGCGTTCAACCACCTCTGCCTGCTGGTTTACCTTAATTGGAAAAACGCCCTGATAGCGCCCTTTATAGTCATATTCTGCAATCGCAGCAGCAAAGCTCTGATTGATCTCGTCAATACGGCTTTTCAGAAAATCGGTGATACGCAACAAAACAGGCGTTTCAATGCCGCGCTGTTGCAGATTCTGAACCAGACTTAGCAAATCTGTTGGGGCTTGTTCGGGATTATCTGGATGACATAGACCGATATGGCCATTTTCCAGAACCGTGATAAGGCCATCACCCCATTCATTTACCCCGTAAATATCTTTTGCCATATCCGCGCCCTCCTGCATGAGATGCGATACCTAACCCCTAATCACGAAACAGCAATCTCGCTTATATACGTGTTTATGCCTTAAAAGGTAGTCATAAAATATACGCTTGTCGTAAAAATCTGGTTTTCCGGGCTATTTCCTGACAGATTAAAGGCATACAGGCTTAAAAAGAGCACCGCCACAAGAAGAGGAGAAGCAAATGCCCTATTTTGAACGTGATGGCATTAACCTGCATTATATTGATGCTGGCCAGGAGTGGGGCGGGGCAGAAGATAGCGCTATGTTATTTTTACATGAATTTGGCGGCGATGCCCGTACCTGGGAAGAACAGGTCACTTTTTTCAGCCAGCATCCAACCCGTAGCCGGCGCTGTCTGGTGCTGAGCGCGCGCGGCTACCCACCATCGGATGTCCCGGATCAGGCCAGCGATTATGGCTGGGAAAAAAATCTGCAAGATGCGCTTGACCTTATCCGGCATTTAGGCCTGAAAAAGATAGATGTGGTCGGCCTGTCTATGGGCGCCTATATCGCCCTGTTGATGACGCTTAACGCGCCGGATATGATAGCATCTGCGGTTTGTGCCAGTGTAGGCTCAGGCGGGCTTGCCCCGATGCGCGAGCCCTTTATTACCGATGCGCTGGCCAGTGCGCGCACTATCCTTGAAACCAATAAAATGCCGGCCACCGGCATGGCGATGGCACCAAATCGTATCCAGCTGCGCGATAAGGACGAGGCCGCCTGGCAAAAATTTCGCGATCATTTACAAGAACACCCTGCCATTGGCGCAGCCCATACGCTGGCCGAAGTTCAGGCAAAAAGACCGGGATTAATGGATTTTCAGCGGCAGCTTCAGGCTTGTGAAATCCCTGTCCTTATTCTGGCAGGCGATGAGGATGAGCCATGTCTGGATGCCAGCTTGTGGCTAAAACGCCAAATGCCCCTGTCCGGTTTGGCGATGTTTAGCCGCTCTGGCCATTTGCTCAATCTTGAAGACCCGCAAGGCTTTAATCAGACCCTTCTGGATTTTCATATTTGCCTGGCCGAAAAACGCTGGAAAAAGCGGGATCAAACCCCTTTTACCTCGATGTTTGCAAAAGAGGATTAATTCCTAATCATATAAAAAGCTCTGCTTATTTGCCCCGGCCATCATCGCCTGCTTTTGTGCTTCGCGCATTTCTTCATACAGCGCTAAATGTTCAGGGGCAAATAGCGTGCGAGGCGGAGCATAATGGATAAAATGCCGGGCTCTGTCTGCACCCCTGACCAGCATGGCATAATCTTTTTGTGCCACCTCCTGCATCACCTTTGGGTTGACATAGCGGATAACAAATCCAATACGCCTGTCATCCGAGCTATTGGGCAGCGAGCCATGGATGGTGCGCCCGTGATGTAGCGAGATTTGGCCTGGTGTCAGCACGATATCGGTCTTGTCACTATCATTGACCTCAACCTGAATTTCCTGTCCTCTGGACAGTAAATTATTTTCAGCAAATGTATCTTCATGCGGCAAAATCTGATGGTTATGCGAGCCGGCAACAAATTGCATACAGCCACTTTTTACATTTACCTCAGACAGGGCTATCCAGGCCGTGACCAGCTTATCTGTTGCCCCTAATCCCCAATAGGTTAAATCCTGATGCATACTGACAATATGCGGGGTGCCGGCTTCCTTGATAAAAAATTCTGCGCCATAAATCAGAATATCAGGCCCTAAAATACCTTCCACCATATCCAGCAAATCGGGATGGCTGGCGAGTTCATAGGCAAAGGGCATCACACATTGAGCATTAATGCGTTTATAGGTATTGACCGTGCGCGGCATTTTTACCTCGCGGTAATCCTGTTCCATTTGCTCCAGCTTTTGCCGCCAGATTTGCGCCTCTTGGCGGGACATTAAATCCAGTGGAAATAAATAGCCATCGCGCCAATATTGCGCGACCTGCTGCTCGGTTAATTTTTTAGTGTGCAGGATGTGACCTTCGGGCATAAAACCTCCCTGACAGATAGAACTGCAATGATAGAAAGATACGCTCTATTCCATAGCAGAACAGGTTTTTTTCTGCCTATCAAGGAAATTTTCTGCTGCTATTAAAAAGGGGGGCAAGCACTGCTTACCCTCCCCTTGGATGGCATCTGGTTTTAGTTTTAGTCTTTTCAGGATGCTTGCATCTTTTTGCGCAAGGCGAGAATATCTGTATCGGGGTGATCACCAACATCCTGCCAGGTAATAGGCGCACCAGCTGGCACATCGCGGGTCAGCGTTAAATGATGGGCCAGCCCGATTGGCACACCGCCAATTTCAGCCGATTGCCGGGCAGAACAAAGCTTGCCCCAAACAGTAAAGCCGCCTTCCCCATCCAGCATTTCACCTGCCTTTAGCGGGCGTTTTGCGGTGGCCACCACATCGCTGTGATACCCCTTTGTCATGCCGGTAGGCTGACCCAATAATGCTGCTGACAGGATAGAGATATTCAGCTCCAGACCGATCAGATGGAAAGGTTTATACATTGCAGAATAGCGGCCACTGGCATCGGTATTCATGCCATATTGTTTAAAACAGGCTGCCGCATAATCATTAGGGGCTTCGATAACCACATATACCCCCCAGCGCAAATCCTTATGCACTGGCCGGCCATCGCGTTCTATTGAGGTAACAACCTCTACCTGTCCCTTAGCCTCAAGGCAGCCGCCTTCAGATTGCGGGCGCAGAATATGAGCCAGATCATCCATGCCCGCTGCCGGAAAACCCAGCCCGTTTGAGGGGGCAGACAATCCCGTCGCATTCGAAATAGCCGCCATTTCAAGGGCAGATTTTGTGCCATCCAGAAAGCTGTTAAACATCTGGCTGTTCATGCCGGCTGCCTTCGCCTGCTCTGCGGTTAGCCCGTAATGATCCCACACCGTATCGGGGGTAGAGCTATGATAGGCGGGCAGATATTTTGTCCCCTTACCAGCGGCTATCACCTCAAATCCGGTGGCTCTGGCCCATTCCACCATCTCGATTGTCAGGGCAGGCTGGTCGCCATAGGCCATTGAATAGACTGTGCCAGCGCTGCGTGCCTGTGCGGCCAGCTCGGCCCCTGCCAGCACATCTGCCTCGACATTGACCATGACGATATGTACGCCATTTTCAATCGCCTTTTGGGAATGGCGAATACCGGCAATGGGATTGCCAGTTGCCTCTACCACCACATCCACCTTGCCAGAGGCCATCATCGCGGCCGCATCATCGGTAAATTCTGTGCCGGCGATTAGCTCGTCCGGCCAGCCAACAGAACGACAGGCCGCACGGGCATTATCGGGGCGCAAATCTGCAATAGCGGTAACGATCAGGCCGGGGGTTGTCGGCACTTGTGATAAAAACATAGAGCCAAACTTCCCCGCCCCTATCAGACCCACCCGCACAGGCCTGTTGGCATCTGCACGTTGCAGCAACTGGTCATACAGATACATCAGATATCCCTATTCTGCAGCGGCCGGCTGGGCTTTTACCAGCTCAGCCAGACAATCATCATCCAGTGGCGTAATCGGGGTGAAATCGCGGTGGGCGATCCATTCCGCCCGGTTAAAGGCACGGATATGATTATCTACATGACATAAAGATAGATACACAATCGTTCTGTCAAATGGCGAAATATTGGCAGGGCTGGCATGCACCAGAAGCGAGGAGAACATCAGCATACTGCCAGCTGGCCCTGTCGGGGCAACACAACCGCCTCTATCTGCCAGCTTTTTCACCAGCGCATTATCCAGTGTCCATAAAGGATAGCTGGTGGTGCTCAGATCATGGCCTGCCTCGACAACCCCTTGTTTATGGCTGCCGGGGATAAATAATAAAGGCCCGTTTGCTGCGGTCACATCATCCAAAAAAACCGCGATATTCATCGCCCGTGGTTCAGGCATTTCATCATCGCGTTTCCAGGTGCCATAATCCTGATGCCACTGCCAGACATCGCCATCAAAGGCAGCTTTGGCATTTACCTTGAACTGATGCATATACAGATCGCCCTCCAGCACTTGCGAGACAGGGTCAACTAGACGCGGATGGGCGCCAAGGCGGCGGAACGGCTCATTATAGGTATGGGCAGCAAAGGCGGTACGGGCAACACCGCTTTTTTCGCGCCACACCTCTTCACGATCCATGGCGTAAACATCATCTGCTGCCTGTTTTAACAGCCTGGCTTCTTCTGGTGAAAATCTGCCTGGAAAAAACAGATAGCCTTCTTCATCAAATTGTTTCAGTTCTGCATCGGTTAGTTTCATCTCTTCCTCCTTGAAATAAACTGTTTCGGTTTTTGGTTTTCATCTACGCTGATCGTGATTGACCAGCCAAAAGATTTTCAAAGGTAAGCTGGCCGCTGGTTTGGGCATGGCTGGTCGCATAATGGGCGGCTGCCTCGCTATCGCCGTCACAGATGGCTTTGGCTATTTTTTCATGTTCCTGCCAGATATCGGCTGCGGATAAAGGCCCGCTTAATACAATATGCATGGCCCGCATCATATGCGGCCAGCCTGGCTGGGCAGCCTGAAAAATTTCCGGATTGCCGGAATGGTGGTAAATCGCGGTATGAAAGGCAATATCAGCTGCGACCAGTTCCTTGACATCCTTTTTTTCCATGGCGGTATATCCCGCCTGCAGCAATCTGTTCAGGTCGGATTTTATGGTTGGGTGAATATGACGCGCGCACAAGCTGGCCGCCAACCCATCCAGCACCCCGCGCACCTGATACAGCCCTAATAATTTTTCATTATCCAGAGGGGCAACCATGAGCCCCTTGCGCCCTTTTTCCACTACCAGCCCGTCTTTTTCCAGCAAGGCCAGCGCATGGCTTACCGGCTGGCGGCTTACCCCCAGACGGGCGGCCAGGGCTTCCTGTGCCAATGGGGCAGAAGCAGGCAGATCGCCGTTGACAATCGCCTGTTTTATCTGCTCATACACCTGATCTATCAGGGCGGGTTTTGTGTCTATCGGAAACATAAAATAACGCTATTTCATTCAAACTATATTTTCTGAATTCAGAATTCAGAACGCCAAATTGAAATATTTCATCCCATAGGTCAAGCAAAAACGTTCCCCTATAAAAAAATATGGGGGAAAAAATATCTTCAGGAAGCGTCTGATATCGAGAGAATTGAAACCTCAGCAGTTTTAGACCGTTACTAAAATCAGTCCACCTACCAAAATCAATATGATCCCGCTGACCTGATTAAGGCGACGGCGGGCAGAGACAGAAGAGATAAGCTGGCGTGCCCGTCCCACCGCCACACCCAATATCAGATTTCCGCTAAAGGGGACGAGCGCAGAAATAAGGGCAATCAGTATAATATCGCCAATTTGCAAGCGTGATACATCAAAAAACCCAGGCAAGATGCCAATATAGAACAACATCGCCTTGGGATTGCCGATAATCACCATCAGCCCGGCCAGAAACCCTGCCAGCACCCCTTCTTTTGTCAGCTTGCTTTCAGCTTGCAGGGGCTGAACCGGCGCCAGATATAACCCGATACCCATGCCCAAAAATACCGCTACCGCGATATAGCGTAGCCAGAAAATAATATCGCCATGCAAGCTGACAATCTGCCCCAGCGATAACAGCGCCAAAGCTGGCCAGCAAATATCGCCCAGCGCAACTCCCAGCGCCAGCGGCCACGCCCCGGCAAATCCACTTTTTAAACTGCGGGCAATCAGCGCCACCCAGACAGGGCCCGGCGTGATAAATAACAGCAATAGCGCAAAACTATAGAGGCCAATTTCAGATAGGCTTAGGGCAAACATTTTTTTTACTCGTGAAAATAAAAGCCTGTCAGTTTTTCTGCTTTTCATGCAGATAGTCAAGCAGATAATAGCCTGCCATCACCACCACAAACCAGGCGACAAATTGATCTTTTAGCTGATCGGTGGCAGACGCATCTTCTGTGTTATCTGTCTGATTCGGCTGAGGGGGGCTGGGCATATCTAGGCGCTATCCTGCCAGGCATGGGCAAAAGAATTATCCAGAATGTCGCTTAAATGACGGACATCTTCACGGGTGAAAAAGGCCAGCTGGTCAGAATCAATATCCAGCACGACACGCACGCTGCCCTGCTGGTCAAAAACCGGCATAACCAGCTCAGAACGGGTACTGGCCGAACAGGCAATATGGCCATCAAAGGCCTCAACATCATCGACCAGCTGAACTTTTCCTGTTCGGGCAGCTGCCCCGCAGACCCCCTTGTCAAATGGAATGACTAGACAGCCATGCCCGCCCTGATAGGGGCCGATTTTTAGCAAGTCCGGCTGTACCACCCTGTAAAAGCCCACCCAGTCAAACCCGTCAAAGCTGGCAAATAATTCCTGTGAAACGGTGGCCATGATGGCGATATCATCTGTCTCGCCCTCACAAAGGGCCGCCAGACGCATACGAACATCCTTGTAGTTACGCATCTGCCTTATCCCGTTCATAAAGGGTTAAAAAACCAGGGTTGGTAATTTCCAGTTTTGCGCGGACATACCGAAAAAGCCTGTCTGGTAAAATCTGCTGCTGGTCTGAACGAAGATTGCGCGCCCGAACAGCCCTGGCCAGAGCTGAAATATCCTCAACCTCCATCGCTTCTGACAGCGCAGCTTCCGGGCTTTCTGGCTGGTGCAGTTGCGTTTTCACAATTCCCAGCGCCCTTCGGATCATGGATTTGCGAAAATTTTGATGGCCGGGTAAATCCGGGGCGATATGGCCATCAAATTCTGCCTCTATCGCGGCTATCAGCCCGGCCAGTTTCCGGCTATCTTGCCTTGCAAGCTGTTTATGTTCTCTTGTTTTATCTCTTGGGGTCATTGGCGATAATCCTGCCATTTATTTTGATCAATTTCCTCTATCAGGCTCAGCATATGATATTCCATTTCAGGCACCATTTGGCCCGACAAGGCCAGCTGTAGGGAATATTCAGCCCCGCTATCATTTCGGTTTGCCTGTTGCAGGGCGATAACCGCCCATCTGATTTCTGCCATCACCTGCCAGCAGGCCATCGCCTGCAGATGGATGGGCTGGCCATAGGCCTTTTCATAGGCCTGTTGAAACGTAGCAAAAGGGGCAAGCCCGCCCACGGTTAAATGTGAATGACCAAAGCGCCAGCATCTGGCACATAGCCAGCCAATATCTTCATGGCGGTCGCTAAAGCCGGCAAATTCCCAATCCAGCAAGGCGGTCATCTCCTCTCCCTCGACTAGAAAATTACCGGTGCGAAAATCGCGGTGGCATAAAACTTTTGCCTCATCTGTTTGCCAGATATCCAGCCTGTCTTCCAACCAGTTCAGCGCATATTCCAATACAGGCTGTCCTGTCCCCAGCGCATCCAGATAGCCGCGCATTTCACGCAATTGCTGCTGCTGGGGGCTGAGGGAGGAGGGCGCTAGCAACGCTTCCAATGCTGGACTGGAAGGGGCAAGATGCAGTTTTGCCATCTCGCGCCCCAATTGCGCGCCAAGCTGTTTTGAGCCCTGTTTGAAAACAGGGTCTTTTACCAATTTATGCCCGGCTGCCAGACCGCCTGTATGCCGCATAATAAAAAAGACACTGCCCAAAATGGTCGTATCCTCGCACAGACAAATCGGTTCTGGCACCGCAACACCGGCGCCAAACGCATGAGATAAAACAGCAAATTCAACCGCTCTGGAATGCGAGACAGAAACAGCCGAAGGCGCATCTTTACGCAACACCCATTGCTGTGCACCCTCAAAAACCCCGCCTGTGATGTGCAAGGATAGCAGCCAGTTTTCCTGGATAGCCCCGCCGGACAGAGGTGTAATCCGGGCAATCTCAATATCGCTTGCCCCCAGCGTTTCAGCAAAATAAGCGCGCAAGCGCGAAGCCATAAGGGGGGTATTTTTCTCTACCACTCACACCCCCCAATGCCAGTAACCACTGCCCTGTTCGGCATAATGACGGGCAAGCACCATCTTATGCACCTCATCTGCGCCATCTACCAGACGGGCTTGTCTGGCATAGCGGTAAATCCATTCCAGCACCGTATCCTTGGAATAGCCGCGCGCGCCATTTAGCTGTATCGCGCTATCCACCGCCTTGTGCAGCGTATCAGCGACATGAATTTTTGCCGAAGAAACTTCCTTACGCGCAAAACTGCCCTTGTCCAGACACCAGGCAGCATGCATCACCAACAGCCGGCCTATCTGAATATCATGTGCCAGACTGCCCATCTTTATCTGTACCAATTCCCTGTCGGCCAGCTTTATGCCAAAGCCATATCGGTTTTCGGTATAGTCTGCGGCGATTTCCATACAGCGTTTGGCCAGCCCCAGCCAGCGCATACAATGGGTTAGCCGGGCAGGGCCTAGCCGGATTTGTGTTACCTTTAGCCCATCACCCACTTCCAGCAATCTGTTTTCATCCGGAATTTCCAGACCATCAAAAATCAGCTCGCAATGCCCGCCATGTTCTTCCGGGCCCATAATGGGAATACGCCTTTTGATATGCCAGCCAGGCTGATCTTTATGAAACAAAAAGGCTGTTAGCCCTTTTCGGCTATCGTCTGATGTTCGGGCAACCAGAATGAAATGAGCGGCTTCTTCTGCACCGGTAATATACCATTTATGCCCCTTTATGACCCATTTATCACCCTTGCGGGTTGCTGTGGTCTGCATCATGGACGGGTCGGATCCCGCCCCCGGCGCCGGTTCGGTCATGGCAAAGCTGGAGCGCACCTTCCCATCAATAAGCGGTTGCAGAAACCAGTCCTTTTGTGCCTCTGTCCCGATTTTTGACAGAAGATTGATATTGCCATCATCCGGGGCAGCACAATTCAGGACAACTGGCCCGAAGATAGACCGATTAGCCTCTTCATACAGGCTGGCCCATCCACGCACAGGCAAGCCCATCCCGCCGCGATCCTGTGGCGCCTGCGGTGCCCATAGACCCGCCGCTTTGGCTTTGCTGCGTGCTGCTTCCAATATTGGCAGGGCAATATTTTCATGGGTATCATAATTGGCCTTATCGGCTTCCAGCGGCAAAATATGTTCTGCGATAAAGTCTCTGGTTTTTTCGCGCAATGCGTCGAATTCCGGTTCGAGTGTGAAATCCATTTCCCTGCCCTGTTCCAAGAGTGCCAATTGGTCTGGCCATTATCTCTGATATACATTTTTGTTAATGCTAGAACAGGGCAAATTAAAAATAAAGCAGAGCGTTTCCATTATTATGTGCTAGGCTGTTTGTCATGCAAGATACAGATAAAAAAGCCCCGCCTGCCGATCAGCTAAATGAAGCGATAGGCGTATTGGCCAGAAGAGAAACCGAAGCCCGGCTGATGGCCCCGCTGATAGAAGCCTTGTCAGAGGCGTTCGGGCGCGCTGAAGTAATGGCGGTTATCCGCGATACAGTGATTAAGATTGCCCACGCCCAGGGCGAGGCTCTGGCCGATAAATATGGCACCAGCTCGGACGGATTTCTGGAATCGCTGGCCGCCTGGCGACAGGATAATGCGCTGGAAATAGATATCCTCCAGCACACAAAAACACAGCTGGATTTTAATGTCACCCGTTGCCGCTATGCCGAAATGTATAAAGCGCTGGGTATGGAAGAATATGGCGCGGTATTATCATGCAATCGCGACCTCGCCCTTATCGACGGATTTGATAAGGGGGTAGAGCTGGTGCGCGACCAAACCATCATGGGCGGGGCAGATTGCTGTACCTTTCGCTATGATTTCAGCGGTGCAGGCAAAGACTAGCTAGAAACCAACCCTGTCTGCCCCTTTTAGCTGCAAGATTTCGCGTGCTTCATCCGGGCTGGCAATCTCCAGCCCCATCCCTTCAATAAGGGCGCGCACGCGGCTAACCTGTTCGGCATTGGATTTCGCTAATTGTTTGGGCCCGCCCCACAGGCTGTCTTCCAGGCCAACACGCACATTGCCGCCCATGCCAGCGGCCATAGCCGCAATTCGCATCTGATGCCGGCCTGCCCCCAATACCGACCAGCGATAATCTGCGCCAAATAATCTGTCAGCGGTACGCTTCATATGAATAACATCTTCTTCATGCGTGCCAATCCCGCCCAAAATGCCAAAGACAGATTGTACAAAAAAGGGCGGCTTGACGATGCCTCTATCGGCAAAATGTGCCAGCGTATAGAGATGCCCAATATCATAGCATTCAATTTCAAAGCGGGTCTGGTTTTCCGCACAGGTGGTCAGGATATATTCGATATCCTCAAAGGTGTTTTTAAAGATCAGGCTGGTGGAATTGGCCAGATATGGCTCTTCCCAGTCATGTTTAAATTCCTTGAATCGGTTCAGCATCGGATAGAGGCCAAAATTCATCGACCCCATATTTAGAGAGGCCACTTCCGGGCGAAAGGTTTCAGCCGGCTTTACCCGCTCTTGCACGCTCATGGTCGGCGCGCCGCCTGTGGTGATATTCACCACCGCATTAGAGGCCTGTTTGATACGTTGCAATATCGGGCCAAAGGCTTCGGGCGACTGATCCGGCCGACCTGTTTCAGGGTCTCTGGCATGAATATGCACACACGCTGCCCCTGCTTCGGCTGCCCCAATGGCGGCATCGGCAATTTCCTGGGGTGTCACCGGCAAATAAGGGGACATAGAGGGGGTATGAATAGCCCCGGTTACCGCACAAGTTATGATGACTTTATCTGCCATTTCATTTCACTCCCAATCCTGTCTTTTTACATCTTGTTTTTTTGTTCTGCCTTATGCCGGACAAGGGCGGCCAGCCTTTCATTTCGCCAGCGTGACCGTGCTGCAATTCCGGACGGGGCAAGCTGCCCCTCCCAGCTGGCGGCAATCTCTTGCGTTCTTTCAGGGGCAAAAATCTCAGCCCCGGCTGAACTTCTTGCCATTTTGGCAAAAACCGGCCCGTAGCGGGAAAAATAATCTGATACCCCTTCCGGCGCATTAAGCTCTATCGTCTCAAACGGGCCCATAAATGCCCATCTCAGACCCAATCCATCTTTGACAGTTTTATCCAGATCTTCAACAGAAATCACGCCTTCTTCTATCAGCTGCAAGGCTTCGGCAAGTAAAGCGCCCTGCAGACGGTTCAGAACAAACCCGTCTATCTCGGAATGAATGCGTACCGGCACCTGGCCGATGCCGGCATAAATATCATAGGCTTGGTCCAAAATATTCCTATCTGTCCAGTTCGCGCCGCATATCTCGACCAGCGGCACCAAATGTGGCGGATTAACAGGGTGACCGACCAGACAGCGCGCTCTGCCAGCCAGCCCTTCGGAAAAGGCAGAGGCGATGATAGAGGAGGTTGAAGACGCGATAGGGATATTAGGGGCAGTAAGCCTGTCCAGCTTTGCAAAAATTTCCTTTTTTAAATCCAGCTTTTCCGGGCCATTTTCCTGGACGAAATCTGCCCCGGCCAGCACAGATTCGAGATCAGAACATATCTGGATAGATGCCAGCAGAGCCGCGCTATCTTCTGCTAGTTGATGGCGGGATAATATCTCGCTTTCTGCTTGCAGTTTTGCTGGCAAATTTTTCAGTAAATCCGGCTGCACATCATATATCTGTACCTGCCAGCCCGCTCTGGCAAAGACCAGCGCCCATGCCCGGCCAATAAGGCCAGCACCGATAATTGCAACAACAGACATATTTCCCCCCCCCTTTTTTTATGTTCGGGTATGCGCACACTGAAACTCTCCTTTCTAGTGGAAGATGGGATAGCCAGGTCTGTCAAGGGTTTGACTTTGTAAAATGAAAGGAACAGACTTTATGCATATTCCTGTTAATGGCCGATAGAGAAAGAAAATAGATGGATTTACAGATTCAGGGTTTGCGCGTTTTTGTCAGTGCAGGTGCCAGCGGGATTGGGCTGGCGATTGTGGAAAGTTTTTTAGAAGAAGGCGCACTTGTCGCCACCTGTGACGTGGATGAAACGGCTCTTGCTGCGCTGGCCAAAAAACACCCCGGCGTGCAAAGCTATCACTGTGATGTTTCCGATAGCGCGGCTATCCAGAAAGTTATCCATGATGCAGGTGATAAATTGGGCGGGCTGGATTGTCTGGTCAATAATGCCGGCATTGCCGGGCCTACAGCAAAAATTGAAGATATTGATGATGCGGCATGGCAAAATTGCATTGATATTTGCCTTAACGGGCAATTTTACTGTGTAAAGGCAGCACTGTCCTATCTGCGCAAAAGCGATAATCCGTCTATTGTTAATCTATCCTCGGCGGCCGGTAAATATGGCTTTGCCCTTCGCACCCCCTATGCAGCCGCAAAATGGGGAGTGGTTGGGCTGACCAAATCCCTGTCGATTGAATTGGGCGCGGATAATATCCGGGTCAATGCTATTTTGCCAGGGCTGGTAGCAGGCGATCGCCAACGCCGTGTCATGGAGGCCAAATCCCAGCAATTAGGTGTGGCTTTTTCTGAAATTGAAGAAGCGGCTTTTTCCTATTCCTCTATCAAGGATTATGTCACTGCCCAGCATCTGGCCGATCAGATTTTATTTCTAGCCAGCCCGCGCGGAAAACTTATCAGCGGTCAGGCACTTTCCATAGATGGCGATACAAAAATGCTGATTTAAATGGGCCACCAGCCCAGCCGCTCCAACGTCCAGTAGAGACCAATAGATGCTATCACTACAGAAGCGGGTATCTGAATAACCTTTCGGTAAAAACGGGCAGGCGGGCGCAGCCAGCGCATCAGGATATAAAGCGGGGCAATAATCGCCAGCTGGCCGATTTCAACACCAATATTAAAGCTGATAAGTGCCGGGATAAACTGGGCTTCCGGCAAACCAAAATCCGCCAAAACAGAAGCAAACCCCATCCCATGTAACAGGCCAAAGCCGATAATCAGCAAGGCTCTTTGCCAGTGAAAATACCCCTTTGCCCAGATGGTTTCTATCGCTACATAGGCAATGGAAAGCGCGATAAGCGGCTCAACAATCTGGGCAGATATTCGCACAATGCCCAAACTGGACAGCGCCAGCGTCAGGGTATGGGCAAGGGTAAATAAACTGATCTGATAAAACAGAACCCGCCCCGACAGGCTGAATAAAAACAGCCCCAGCACAAACAGGATATGATCTACCCCTAACGGGATAATATGGACAAAACCGGAATGCAGATAACGATATATCGTATCGGTAAAGGATATCTGTGCCGCGCCTGTCAGATTTATTGCATCGCTTTTCTCGCCAGCGCTTAGATACACGGCATAAAGCGTTTCACTGCCAGAAGGGCTATCTGGGCGATCACCCATTGCTTGCCGCACAATTAATGGCCCCAGGGACGACGCCCATGAAAAGGTGATGGCCTGCGAGATATCTATCGCCTCGGCCTTGAAACGAATTTTTGTTTGGCGGATTTGGGCGGTGTCTACCTCTTTTTCCACCTCTATCTTTTCCAGAAGAAGCGATAATTTAACCCCGCCATTTTCAATGAAAATCTGCTCTGCCAATCCCGGCCATTGGGCTTGCATTTCTTTTGTCAGCCAGGCTTCATCCCGCTCGCGATAGCTGTCATATTCTGCGGATTTCTCGCTCTCATCTGTATCGCCGAGCTGGCTGGCATCCATGCCCGATAAAAAAATCTCTGCGGTCATTTCCAGGGTCAGATCAAGCGTATCAGGCTGGCTGGATGACAGGCTAAATTCCAGCAGGGCTGGCCGAATTTCATGGGCTTGTGACAGGCCGCTTGCTCCCAGAAAAACAGCGATCCCCAGAACAAAAGAAGCAAAGTATTTTTTGGCAATCAGACACATTCGCATTATCATATTAAAAGGCTAGCTGCCCCCGATGATTTGTAAAGGCAGAAACTTGAAACAGCGGCAAAAATATCACCAACTAAAAGAAAAAAGGACATGGCAGCTATCTCTTCTGCTTGGCATATTTTTTCTTGCCCAACCCGGCTTTGGACATGAGGCATGGCTTTCCCCGCAAGCCTATATCGATAACAGCCATATGTCAGTGCGTGCCGATATCCGCATCGGCCAGAATTTCACCGGCGATGGCTTGCGTTATCTGCCGCAAAAAATCGCAACTCTGGCTTTTTTAACAGAAGATGGCCAGCAGGCGATTACCGGACGTCTGGGTGACCAGCCAGCTATTCAGGCAAGCGCACCCGTTAGGGGTCAGAATATCCTGATCTATCAAAGCCAGCCTGAAAAAATAGTCTATCAGAGCTTTGATAAATTTGCCGATTTCGTACGCGAAAAAGCAGATGAAAGTCTGTTAAATACCCATAAGCAACGCGGCTTGCCGGAAAAAGATTTCACCGAAACCTATATCCGCTTTGCAAAAACCATCCTTATTCGCGGGGCAGATGCCCCCGGCCTGGCCGATCGCTATAGCGGTATGGAAGTGGAATTCGTACTGGAAAATAACGCCCTTCTAAATGAAGATACCACACCTTTATCCATTCGCCTGTTTTATCAGGAAAAGCCGCTGGCAGGGGCAAAAATAGCCATTTTTGAAAAGGGTTCAGATGGGGCGTTAACCATCGCACATCACCGCACCGATGCCCAAGCACGGATATATCTGCAACCAAAATCAGGACATGAATATCTGATTGACCATGTCACTATTCGCCCGCCCTTGAAAGG
>Ga0181583_10001162_pt1 | contig 19455 bp, 11 predicted proteins | sample 071ome_31_FD_132461 | JGI IMG/M metagenome (GOLD analysis project Ga0181583, IMG submission 132461) | Coastal salt marsh microbial communities from the Groves Creek Marsh, Skidaway Island, Georgia - 071405CT metaG (megahit assembly) | ecosystem: Environmental > Aquatic > Marine > Intertidal... | reverse complement strand
GATCCGCAAAGATTCGTGGTCCATGTAATCCGCCAGACCCGGAATCGCGTTCGGGTGCTCGCGAATCGCCTCTCGAAGCTCCTCGGGATCGACGACGAGGACGATGTTTTTATACTCTTTGACCGCGGCACCTCGAACGCCAGATCCAGACTTGTGCGCGGTGGCGATCCCTAACGCGAGTAAATTCTCAAATGCACGCACTAAGACGGATCTCGCACAATCTTTCGCGTGCGTGAGCTGTTCTTTTGTGCCCATATCTTTGAATTCCTGCGCGAGCGCTTCAAAGGTGAACGAAGGACGCTTTCTCGCCGTGTGCATGCGATACATGGCGACGCATATCAACAACTCCAACGGCGTCGCACCAATCAACGAATCGATGAATGGATTACGATACAGACCGTCCACGGCGTCCATGACGTCTTGACTCGTGATTTTACCCAGTTGGCGATTCACTCGAGAGAGCACGGCGCCTGCCACTTTACTCACGGCGAAGGGCGTATTCTCCAAACGCCCGAAACGGTCGAGCTTTTCCTTGACGGCGGGATGTTGCATCGCCGCTCTCAAGTGTAAGTTCCACTGCGCGACGTAATCGGGATCGGACGGACACAGGTACGCGTCTTTTTCAGACAACTTCAGTGCCTTGACGACAGCGTCGAGCATCGACGTCGAATTTCCCTGCGGCGCAAACACGATGCGCCGGTTCGAAAATCTCGACGCCACACGTTTTTCGAGAAGACGTTCGACGCTGTGTCGCTGCGTCACCCCCACCACGGCGGCTTGCACGGACGACTGTTGCAAAAGATCCGTCACGGCGTACAACAACGTCTGCTTCGAACGCATGGCGAAGAGTTCGAAATCATCCAATACGAAAATCACGCCGCGGCTGCCACCCTGCAACAATTTGAGCATCTCCGTCATGAAAGCGACGTTTTCGGCGAACCCACCGCCGGATCCACGACCGAGGATGTCTTCACTCACGTTCGGACAAAGTTGGGATGCGATCTTTTGCATCGCCACGCGTTCGTCGGCGTGGAGTAACCCGCTGAGATGAACGGTGACCACTTTTCCAGGATGTCTGCGCTCGAGCATGTGTAACGCCGAATCGAGCGCGAGGGATTTCCCAGAACCTCGCGCGCCGACGACGAGCACCGAGTTATTTTGCCCGCCGGAGACGGTGTCCTCTAAGATGTCAAGCAAGCGGTCACGGTGCGCCTTGAGATTCGGCGCGAACTCTAATCCTTCGGCGTCGACGGGGCGTTCGCGATTGACGCCGAATAAACGGCGACGGAGCAGCCGAATCGCCGCATCGCCGCCTCGAGGGCACGTCGGCTCCGTCTCCTCCGGAACGCTTTCGGTTGGCCCAAACGCATCGGCACGCGACGGCGCGTCGCAAAACGCGGCGGAATCAAGCACTTGCGTCGCCCCGCCGTACTCCTCTTCGTCGCACGGCATCGTTCCACCCATGTCGTCATCGTCCTCGTCCTCTGCCGTTTCCGTCTCCGCTTCAGATTCGCTATCGCAATCCGAACCCAGCCTCGCGACAACGTCGCCCACCCTCCCGACAATGGCCGGACTCGTCATCCCCTCCCCGATCGCCGGCGACGCCACGCACGTTCCCGGCGTCCCCTTGACCGATCGTCCTCGCCCGCTCGTCGACGGCGGAGACATCGTCTGCGCTCGATTCCGCGTCGTCAAGGGAGTCTTCGCTGGTTCGCGAACGTCGGCGTCTTCGAAATCAAAACTTTTCACGGGCATCCCGCTCGCGCCGCGTTTTCGCTTCCCACTCAGCGTCGCGTTTCGCGCGCGCATCATCGTCGTCGCTCCAGCCGTGCGCACGGCGTCCTCGTCGTCGTCCTCTTCACCGGCGTCTTCGCCCGCTCGGCGTCGACTCGGCGCCGTGTTCTCCACGTCTCTCAACACCGTCGTCTCATCGCTCGCGTTCGCACGCGCAGATTTCCTCCGCGACGTCGTCGTCATCATTTCCGTCACCGGCGTCTTCGCGCGCGACTCTGTCTTCCTCGTCGTCTTCGTCGTCGTCGTCGTCGTCGTCGCGGGATCGACATCGTCGTCATCGAAATCGAAATCTTCCTCCTCACCCTCGTCCCTCGCCGCGACGGACGACCGTTGGCGCCCGCGTTCGGTGAACACCTTCTTCGCGACGCTTCCGAATAATCCGATCGCGCGCTGCATCGCGTCCACTCGATCCGCGTCGCGCGGCGACGTCGCGCCGAGCTGTGCCGTTTTGAAAACATTTTGAAAAACGTCAGACGGCGCCGCGGTCGCGTCACCCCGCGCCTCCCTCCATGTCGACCGATCTCGAGGCGACGCTCGACGCGCGCGGGTACTACGTCGCGCTCGACGTGCCGAGCGGCGCGACGTTCGGGATGGACACTGCGACGTGGACGACCGGGGACGAATTCGCCGGCGTCAAGGCGGTGCCGGTGGGATTACATCTCGTGACGATTCGCGCACCGCCGTCGTCGACGCACGGGAGTTCGGGGGCGGAGGACGCGGTCGGGGAATTTATCGACGCGCGACCGGGGTGGGTGGACGCGAGGAAGTGGGACGCGCGCGAGGAGACGCTCGGGAAAGGGTGTGGACAGAGCGACGCCGACGCGGCGGCGGTGAGAGACGCGACGGCGAGCGCGACGCGACGGGAATTTGACGGGCGTTTGGCGTGGTATCCTCGCGAGATCGAAGAGCAGTGGGTGCGGTTGAGCGGTTTTGTCACGCGAGGGACGCTTCGGCGGTGTGGAGTGGATGTGGGGACGAGAATCGTCTCGGGCGACCCGGACGCGGACGCGCGGAGAGACGCGAGGGGCGCGGTGACGCCGTATTTCGAAGATGCGCATCGAGCGGCGACGTTTACGGTGGAGGCGACGAGTCGGCAACCGAGTGGGAAAACACCGGCGGAGGTGTCGGCGATGAACGTGGACGCGAACGTGCGGTTGGAGCACGCGTTGGGGTGTTTTGAAGCGGATGGGTGGCGCGGATTGTTGGGGGAGTTTCAGTTGGCGTTCGTGTTGTTGATGGCGTTGTCGTCCATGGAGGCGTTAGAACAGTGGAAAAGATTGACGCACGTGGTGTGTTCGTGCGCGGAGACGGCGGTGTTTGCGCATCCCGAGTTGTATTCGAATTTTATCGACGCCCTGGACGCGCAGCTCGGACGTGCCGGGGAGGACTTCTTCGTCGACGATTACAGCGAAGACAACTTTCTTCGACCCTGTCTCGTGTCGCTCATGCGCATCGACGTGGAAAACGACGCGCCGGAGAGCGATGTCGTGGACGTGGGCGCGCAGCGCTTGCTCGATTCCATCTCGAACAAGCTGAAAAAGTTGGCAAATGACGTCAAGAAAAAATTTGACGTCGATCTCGTCGAGGAGGCGAGAGAACAAAAATCGGCGGATGCAGCATTAGGAGAGGGCGAGGACGGGCCGGTCGTCGTCGAGCTTTCCGAGGGCACGTACATGTCCATGGAAGGCACGAATCTCGTCGACGAGGGTGACGAAGGCGGCGAGCGATCGGAACCGGCGACGGAGGCGAACCAAAACGCAGAACGCATGTCGTGGATGTTTCCGGAACAACCGCCGCCGTGAGACGCAGGTTGGGGGGCGAGAAAACGAACCGTGAATAAACACTAGTGTAGAAAAGAATTTTTGTAGTCATCCATCTTTAGCGCGAGTAGGAAGATCGGTCGGAGAGAAGGCAAATAAATTACGTCGGTTTCAACACGAACAAAACGCCGGCGCACAAAGCAAATAAATAAATCATCCCTCGTCGCCAGCCTCACTGGCGGCGACGACCAATTTTTCTATCTCTCTCGATACGAGCTCAAAGGACGTGAATGTGATCGCCGCGGCGGGTGTCGTACGAATGAGATTCGTCCCGCAGCCGCGGTAAAAGGCGGTGATACCGCCCTCTTTCAAGATGCGACTCGCAATGGTACCGATGCCACGAAACGGACCCAAGCCGTGCACGTGCATGTGCGAACGAAGCACCTCGTGTGGATACGTGATCGTCGACGCGATCATCTTCGCCACGGCGCTCGAGATCATGAGATCCATCGGTGAAATCCTATCGAGCGCAACGCCGCGTTCCCGTGCGAGCTCCACTTTAATAGATTCGTACAGCGGAAACTGAATAATGACGTGCGCGATACCGATGAGCGACGGTCCGAATCCACTGTAAAGCCCTCGAAGACCTTCTTCTCGCGTGATTCTTGTCAACGCGTTGATCGTGGACGTGTACGGCACGCGTTTCGGCATCGCCGCGGCGAGCGCTTGCGAGTGCTGCACCTGCAGTCTCGTCTTCGCCACCCACAAAGGATTGGTGACGAAAATCGTCGCCGCTCCCGCCCCCGCCGCCGCCATGATGTGCGCCAAATGATTCGCACCCTTTACACCCTTTGCCGGCGCGGTGCCGGCGTCTACCTCTGCGTCTTCGCCCTCCGCGCTCGCCGCCTCTGACGAAACGCGGCCCTCTCTCCCGCTCAACAGCCTCTTCAACGCCCCGTAAGTGCTAAAATACACCCCCCAATTCGGTAACAGCGCCGTCACCGTCGGTCCGAGTCCTCGATACAACCCTCTCGGCCCTTCGTTTCGCACTATTCTCCGCAGCGCGCCGTACGTGCTCAGATACTCGCCCGCGCTCGTCCCTCGCAGCGCCGAGCCCACCTGCAGTCTCGTCTTCAGCACGTCCAACGGGCAGACCACCGCCGCCGCCACCGTGCCCGCGATCGCGCCCGCGAATCCATTCGCGAACGCCTTATCGCTCAGAAGCGTCATCGCGCGCGGCGGCAGGCTGTGCGCGAGGTTTCTATAAAAGACGGTCTGATGCGCAGCCGACGTTTCCTCGGCGACGCGCGCCGACGTCGACGCCGCGCTCGCGCTCGTCTCCCGCATGACGCCGGGTCGCGAGACGCGATCGTTCGTTGAGACGTTCGGGCGTGCGTGCGTCGCACTCGCGTGCCGATGTCTGACGATGTCGCGCGTGCGGGCTGGGGGCCAGAGACGCCGGCGACGGCGAGCGCGGTGGCGGGAATTTCAACGTACTGTAGCTATTAATGACGTCATGAGAACTAAGAGGTTGACGCGCCGCGCGCCGCGTTCGATTGCATCCACTCGACGGTCTCGCTGAGGATCTTAAAGTCGTGCGCCTCGGCGATGTTTGAAAAGACGCGCAAGTCGTCGCTCAACGCGCCGTCGGCGACGGAGCACGCGAAGACGCCGCCGCAGGGACAGCGATTGGCGAGATGGCCCACTTTGACGCGACCGTCGCGAACGCATTTCAAATCTTGGAGTTGGTACTTTCGAACGCGTTCGTTGATCTCGGTGAGGAGGGCGCCCTCGATCCACTGTTTGTCATACGGTTGACCGCACGGCGGGCCGTGCTCGTCGAGACGCGCTGTGCACATCCACTGACCGGCGGCGAGATCGGGGTCGCGGCACAGATCTAGGTCTCTACAGTCTGAGCACGCGGTGCAGATGACGTCTTGCAGGGTGTATGACACGCACGGTTCGACGAACTCAGCCTCTGGGGCGAATTCGGCGACGCGGATAATCTTGAGCGCGTTGCGACGAAGAAGCGCCACCGGACCCGCCAAGCGAGCGTCGAGAGACAATACGGCGATGACCGTCTTCACGAACGCGAGCGCCGGCGTGCCTCGCATCTTTTTGGACAGATGTGCGCCGGGAGGCGACGGGAACTGGTGCTCCGGAGGCGAACGCGGTCCGGCGAGTCCGAGGACGCGTTGGATTTCTTGCGCGTATCGCAACAGTTTCGGTCCAAAGTGCGTCTCAAGTTGCTTCTCCAACCAGATTGTCTTATCCTCCTCAAGACGATCCAAGTCCCGAGCGTTGTGTCCGGCGGCGGGCGTCGGCGGCACGGCCGCGGCGGGCGCCACTTGTTCAGAGTCGGAGTTTTCATCGTCTGAATCATCGCTGTCGCTCATGATGCGAAACCTGACGGGCGTGCGACCCCGCAGCGGATCGTCTTCTTCCTTTTCGTGCTTCCAAGGCAACAGCAAGAATTCACCCACGATGGCGTGGAAGTGGTCTTGAATCGCTTCCGGTAAGAAACGAGCGATGTTCCAGTGCATGTCCAGGGCGCCCTCACCGTCGCCCATCGCCAGCGGATCGAGCTGTGAATCGTTCGGAGCCAATGAGTCGACCCACTGACTCTCGCCCGGTAACGTCGACGCCTTGATACCGGCGTAATCGAACGGACCCTTGAAGAGCAACGAGTGCCACTGGTTGATGCGATCGAGTTGCAACCAGGAGAATAATTCGCGCTGATGCAAAGCCGTCTTCAAACCTTCGACGCACGCGGACGCGCTGGCGAGATCGTGCTTGCCGGTGGCTATGATGACTCGACGCATGTCGGCATACACGACTTCGACTTGCAGCTTACGGAGTTCGGCGAGTAACAGCGTGAACACCTTCTTCATGCAGAGTTCAACCAAATTTTTCAACGATGGATCGCGCAACGATGAATTGGGACTGAATAACCAGCGATGAATCTGCGAAAGCAGCGCGTCGGCGTATTCATTGTGATGATCCGTCGCGTCTCTGAGCCAATTGTCCACGAGCTTGCGCAGCGTTTTGAACGCGACGGCGGCTTCGTGGCCGCCCGTGCGTGACGTCACTTTTGATCCAGTGTCGAAACCGAGCAACGCGCCTTGTTCGAGATCATTCAGAATGCCCGATTTCACGATGGCGCAAACCGCCAAGTGATGCACCTGCAACTCTACGCAAACGCAGCGGTATGCGCCGGGCGCGATGACTTCCATCTTGGACGACGTGTACGCGTCGTCCAAGCCACCGAGCGAGACCGCGCTCGCACCACCACCGAGATCTGGCTCGCCACCGGATCCAGTCCACAGAATTTGTTCGTGGTCTTGCAGCGTGCGCGCGAAAAACGTATCCGCCGTGTGCACCCACCAATCTGACTTCAAGTTGCCGATCGGGATGTGCGCATAGCTCGCAATCTGAACGTGTTCCTCGAGCCACTTGGCGCTCTCCACGATGCGGCACGTCGCAGTCTTCGCCGCATCGAGCTGCCAACCCTTTGTGGGATCGTTGCTCAAGTCGCTATCGGAGATGAACGCCGGTCTGAAGACAATCGGAAGGCGCCCCGAGGCGGGCATCAGTGCGCTCAATCTACCGGCTAACCCCTGTCGCGCGGATGAAGCATCCTGTGGCGGTTCCAAACCAGCGTTCGGCGGCGCTTGCACGAGAAGGACGGTTGCTCCTCGAGCCGTGGCCAAGTACCCGCTCATGGCTTGACTGAGATGTTTTCTCACCTGTTCGATGTTTCTAGCGTACAGCACGGTCCATTTAGACACGTCGGGTGCCTCAACGCCCGCGTCCTCGCCGTCCGTGCTTTCCTTGATGGCCTCGTGGAGATGCGATGTCCACAGCTCGGCCGTGACCTCGCGCACACCCTTACCCGGCTGATGGACGACGACGGTTCCCTTCTCTTCGTGACTGTTGTGGAGCACGTAAATTCCGCGACCCTTCTGACCAGATTCGCCGGCGAAATAGAACGTGATGTGCGACATTCTCGGTAAGTACGAACTCACTTCGGCCGTTGCTTTCATCTGAAGCATATCCATCTCGTACGGTTCGTCGCCGATAGACATCGCTCGCTGTTGTTCCGACTTCTTCACCGCCGTGACGCAACCGATGTTGTATATGAATCTATCAAGCAAAGGCACAGACTTTTCGTACACACCCACCACGTTTGGATCCGACAACAGAGCAGCGATTTCGAGCCCAAGTGAGAAATTCTGCTCTGGCACGTTCACTTCGTACAAGTGAGGCGCGTCGAAGCCGCGAGGAAGAATCGCGCTGATGCGACGCTTGCCGTCGAGACCAAGATCGCCGTCACGATCCGTTTCACGAGTTGCGATGACGAGTCGCCGCGGCACGTTGACTTTGATGCTCTGCATCGATCCGTTCACGAACAACCAGACGTTAAACAAACCCGGCGTTTGAGTAGCTTCAACCTGAATGATGTGCATGGTCGACAGCGCGATGGTTTCCTCGCGCGATTCAAGAAACGCCTCCATACCAAAGGCATCCGAACGACGTCGACGCCGCGTAACCCCGCCTTCGCGTTCGATGCGAGCTTGCTCTTTTTCGTCTTCGATGCGTTGACGCTTAATGTTGGTTCGCAGCGCTTTCCACTTCGACTTGGAATGCTTCAACCAACCGTCGTAATCCGTCGCCCTGTCCGGCACCCCCGCATCCACGCTCGCCGATCCTGGAGTCCTCGGTCCTCTTCCGGACGGTGTGGTCATTTGTTCGGGTGTCTGAGGCGCGTCGGCGTCCCTTCTGAACGTTCTGACCCGCGGTCGAGACGGTGTCGACGCTTTTGCACCACCATCCTCCATGTCAAAAATGTTCAAATCTTTACCGGCGAGCGGTACACCTTCTGCAATCTGCTTCTGGAACATTTTACGCAAATCTCGCTGCGTGAATTTGTCATTCTTTTCGCGGATGCGCTTATTGAGCCAGTCGGGGTGCGTGACGTCCGGACAAGGGTTCTCTACGCCTTGCAGAGCCGCGGGAATGCTGATGATTTTCTGAATCGCTCCGGCGAGACGAGTCTTGTAGTACTCCCAATCGACCATCTCTCTCATGTCTGGCATTTCGTCATCTTCGCCCGGAACCTTGTCTTGCGTCCACTCTTTCAAATAAGCGCGCGCGACGGGCACTTCGGCGTTGAAAATACTGACCGGGATGGCGCGCTGAGACGTCGGAGCGCCGAGAGGTTTCTTCGAAATGATGTACTTGCACACGAGACCCTTGTCTTTGATCAAATCGGCGCCGAGGAACTGCGCCAGACGATTGGCGGTCGTGATCGACGTAGATTTACGATCACCGTATTCGACCGCAGCTTTACTCATGACGCTCGACTCCGAAATGTACTCCAAAAGCTCGTCGTCCTCAAAGTTCGCTCCCTTCGTCTTGAGCATGTCGAACCAACGATTACCGATAGCTCCGACAGCTTGGTACACTTCTTCGAGAGTATTTCCCTTCAAGAAGAAATCGAACACTTCGCTTTGGAAAACCTTGATCAACTTGAGTTCACCGCGACGTTTGAGCTCGAAACCTTTCAACTCAACCAATCTGTCGTCGTCGTCGAACACCGCGTAACGCTTTTTGATGAGCACGCCCTCCTCTTTCGACGCCGGCAAAATCATCGCCTTGTAAGGCCCGTCGACTTCAAACTCGATGCTCATCTCCGAGCTCGTTTCGTACCGCAACGGTTTACCTTCTTCATCTCTCACGAGAGTTTGGTACTGATCATTCGTGTTTTGAAGCTTGGTCATGTGGTTGAGCACGACGCAAGGGTACGAAATTTCGTACGGCTTGTCTTTCCCCTTGATTGTAAAGTTGTACGTCTCCGGGAAAGTTCCAGGCAAGCAGCACCAGATTCCATCCGTGTCCAACTCGAGCGGCTTGCCGATGTCATCCACTAAGCGTTTCGCCATTTGAATGATTTTGGCGCCGGTGTTCGTCACGACTCCCGCCATCTCCATCGAGTACCAACGAGCTCCCTTTCGCATGACGTAGCCATAGAATGAATTCAGAATACACTTGTGTGCGAGCTGAAGCGAATCATACAAGACGCACATATTCGCGGCATTTTGGATCTCTGCAGCGTTACCGCTCTCCTTTGCCTTGGACAAGTTTTTACCCCATTGTTTATTCAACCCCTTGTACTCGTATCGTCGATCGCGGAACGCCTTCACTGTATCGATGTAGAATGGGTTCTCACGCATGCAAATTCCAGCCATCTTCGCCTTGGTCACCGGTTTTTCCATCACCTTTCTGTACACTTTTTGCGTGTACGTCTTTAAGCGCGCCTTCTTCTTCTCTTGCTGTTCTTCGTACGACAGATCGTGCCAAGAGCGCGTCGCTCCGCCGGAATGTAACGGCGCGAAAGACTCAACCTGCAACTGTGCTTTAATGGCTGCGTATTCGCTCGACGTGGATGCAAAGTGTTCACCGCGCCAAATCCATTCCATTTCCCGTAAGCATCCTTTACCAGGGCGATTATGGTCGCACGCCGCACACACGTCTTCGGTCACCATGGCGGATGGCTGCAATCGGTTCGTCAAAATAATGTTCGGATACATCGCGGCGACGTCCAAGTGATAAATCAACGGGTTCACCTTAACTTTCGGATTGTCGCGAAGGTATTCCAACTTTTCGGCAATTTGGGCTCGAACTTCATCGTAGTTCTCGCAGTCGTCTCTGCTCAGCCCTTTGGCTTCGTACTTCAGAGTGTAGTTGAGATCTTCATCGAGGTTGTCCAAAAGTCTCTGGTATCCCTCCGGATTGAGCGAAAAGTCACACGGAATGTCGGAACGGAACACGCCAGCTTGCAAACACTCAACGTGACCGCCGATGTACGTCTCGCTGTTCAAGAGATGTCCATCGTGGTACTGCTCTCCGGCGCTCACTTGCTTGTTCGGACACACAATGTTTCCCCGGAACGCCTCCACCATGAGTAGAGCTTCGCACAGGGTGCCTGAGCCTTTTCTCAACACCTCGTCCGGCGATAGAGGAATGATCGTCGACAACGCGAAAATAAATGGATGGACGTACTTTTGGTACAGGTAATACGTGCTCACCGCATCAGAGACTTAATACGACGCCATCATCTGCGGACGGCTTTGAGCGAAAGGCAACATATCTTCTGGATCAACCTCGACGGGATTGTAACCTAATTTCGCCTTGGTGACCGCCTTTAAGCCGTGTGAACCAGCCGGAAGATACGAGTCGCGCTTCACCCAGCAGAAGCAATCCAAGTGCAACGCAAAGTCGCTTCGGCATTCGCCAGACGTTTCGCACTTGAATCCAATCTCGCGATACATGTCCATACCGTTCTTTTTCGCACGCGTTTCCATGAATGGAAAATCGAAATAATCACCGTTATACGTCACGTACACGTTCGGTTGCGCCTCGCGCATGTGATCAAACCATTTACGAATGAGCGCTTGTTCGTTGGGCACGTTCCACACGATGAACGGACCCGGAAACTCGGGTTTCGGATTGTATTCGAAATCTTCGACGTCTTCGCTCACGATTTCCCGATTGATGATCAAATACCCTTGGTTGTCCAACATGTATGAAATCATGAACACTTGATCCTGTTCGGCGTCTGGAAACTTGAGCGGAAGCTTGGTCGTTTCGATATCGAACGCGCACACGCGCACCTCGGCCCACGCCAACATATCCGCTCGACGGACAAAGGTGACGTCTCCTTGTTCCGAACGCACCGCGTACCAGTGACCGCAACGAACCTCCGTATCGATCATGAAACGCATGTGATAGGGCACGTCGTACTCGCGAATGTCCACCATGGCGTCCTCGTAATCCGTCAACGCCCTCTTCTTCGGTTTAATTCCGGCGTCCAAGCTCTCTTGATGCGACAAGGCTTGATACTCGGCCGCCGCGGACGACTTCTTCTTATTCTTCATCACGATGGGCAAAATCTCCCGACGCACCTCCAGGCGCTCTTGCTCGGTGCGAAATGAAACCTTGAGGTACGTCTGCTGCAACCCGCTCAGGTGATTCTTCAAATCCAAATCTTCTTTATCCACCATGACGATGTCTTCCACGTACTCCCCGTACTTTCGCCGAAGCAACGCCTCCACCTCGTGTTCACACCCCGTTTTCGTGGCGATGTAAAAATACGGCGCGTACCTCGCCTGCGCCTTGAACGTCGACCCATCCTCACACATAAAGAAACAATTCACCGCCGCGAACGTCTTCCCGCTCTCTTTATCCTCCACCTGCGTACTGCTCGCGTTCATCAACCATCCCACGCGATCGACACCATCCTCCAACAACGCGTACCCCAACTCTTTCTGCAACGCGTTCTCCTCCTCTGCGATCTGCGCCTTACTTCTCCCGTCCCCGACGTCACCGCCCCCGCGTCCGCCGCCGCGCCCGCGTCCGCGTCCGCCGCCGCGCCCGCCGCGAGACAATCGCGCCTCCCCGTACAGATTCACCTTGTGCCCACCCGTGGTACCGCTGAACGCGGGTCGTTTCCCACCACCCCCCATCACACGACGACCACCGATCGCACCGCGTCGTCACCGCCCTCGCCGCCCTCGCCGCCGCTCGCGCGCTCGCCTCGTCGTCGCGCGATGGCGTCGATTTTCAAAATGTCCCGTCCCGTCGTCGTCGCTCGCCCCTCCCGCACGCGCGCGTCGCCACCACACACGACGACGCGCGCGAACACACACACGCACGCACGCACGCACGCACGCCACCGACGACGACGCGGTCGCACGATCGATCGATCGCGCGCGCGGTCGACTGACGGACGGCGCGCCCATCGCGCCCGGCTGTCGCGCGCCCGAAAGGTCCGTGTATAAATAGGCACCACGGGTCACGACCGATCCAGGGTTTAGGGTTTAGGGGCGCGCGCGAGCCCGCGTCGTGTCCCCGGCGCGCGCGTCATTCGACGATGACGACGACGATGACGTCGGCGGCGACGCGCGGGTGGGTGATAAGCGCGACGACGGTCGTCTCGCGCGCGTTCGCGTCGTCGTCGAGACTCGCCCGCGCGATCGAAGACGACGGTGACGCGACGGCCGAGGACGATGAGCGTCCCTGGCGACGACGCGCGGCGCACCACGCGTCCACGCCCGCGCGCGCGTCGTGGTCGACGACGTCGATGACGGCGGGGCGAACCGGCGACGATGAGGATGAGGATGCGTCCGTGCTCGAGCCGGGGGAACTCGCGCGCGTGGCGCGATTGGTGGGGTTGAACCTCGAGGCGATGGATGATGCGCGCGAGAGTTTCGCGCGCGACGTCGAGGAGGTGGTGCGGTTGGGGGGACGGTTGGACGCGGCGACGCCTGCGTGCGGTGGGGAGGACGCGCGACCGATGTGGACGACGCGGGAGACGAACGAGGGTGGTGGTGGGGATGGGTTGCGCATGCGGTTTGACGCCGCGGCGAGGGTGTATGGGGAGGCGGGGGAGCGAGAGACGGCGAGCGCCGAGAGAGGGCGGTTGTTGGGAGAGGCGGCGTTCGGGACGGAGTCGTTTCGGTACGTCGCGCCGAGGAGTGCGATCGAGGAGTAAGCGCGTGGGTTGGGTCGTGGGGAGTGTGTACTAGTGTCTAGTGATGTAGATATAGGTAAATGGTGATTCTAATAACGGGCGGGCGGGCGGGCGACGATCACTCGCGTTTCGACGGCGGCGGCGACGAAGACGGTTTGCGGCGAAACTCTCTGGCGGTGAAATGGAAGATACCACCGGCGAGCGTCAGTAAGGCGGCGTTCGCGCCGAGTGCGGCGGGGATGCCGACTTCATCTGCCAGCGCGCCGAGCGCGAGCGGGCCGAGGAGTAGACCGACGTCTCCGCACGTGCGGTACACGGCGAGCGCGCTTCCGCGAATGCTCTTCGGCGAAATGTCGGCGGCGTACGCCGCGGGTGCGGTGCCCATGAGGCTTCCTGCCGCGGCCCAGAGGATGGAGGCGGCCGTGAACGCGATCGGGTCCGTGGTGGTGCCCATGAGAGCGACGGAGGCGGCGGAGGCGATGACACACGGCGCGATGACGGCTTTCCTTCCAAACGCGTCGGTGACGGCGCTCGCCGGACCGAGACCGAGTAAACTCGTCACAGCCATGGCGGAAAACAGCGCCCCGAGGGATTCGGGGGTAAACCCAAACGTCTGGTACGCTAAGATGGGGAGCAACGTTCCTCGGCCTCCGGCGCCGGAGAAGAAGAGCGCCGAGTTTAATCCGCATACGGCCCAGAAATCGACGGATTTCACGAGACGACCCATCGCCGCGTCTTGTGCCATGCTGGGATCTACGACTACCTCGGACGTCGTCGCGGCGAGTAATTCGTACTTTTGCCCATCGCGATACACCACGTCCTGGCCGGATTCACCCAATTCCAAACACATCTTCGTGTCCTCGATGGGGTGCCCGTCGCAGTACCAATGCTTGCTCGGCACGAAATCCTTCTTAATCACGCTCGGTCGAGTCTCTGCGATGCCCACGGCGCTATACGCGGACGCGAACGAGCTCATCGTCGCCACGGCAAGAAACGGCGAACGAATGCTCATCCCTTCCGCTCCCGCGATGGCCCCTCCCAACGCCGGTCCCGCCGCCGCGCCGGAGAGCACCGCCGCCTGATTCGCGCCCAATATCCTCGCCCTCGTCTCTCTCGTCGACAGATCCGCCAACATCGCCGTCGCTCCGCTCATGTACATCGAACTTCCAATTCCCGCCACCGTTCTCGCCCCCAACAACTCGCTCAATCCATCGGAATAATAACTCCAAATCATCCCCGCCGTCGTCACCGCCGGTCCCGCCACCATGAGCGGCCTCCTTCCGTATCTATCCGCGAACCACCCACACGGGAGATTGAACAACAACCGCCCCGCCGCGAACGCGCTCATCGTCGCACCGATCTCCGTCGCGTTCGCTCCGAGCTCTTGCGCCAACATCGGCAACACCGGGCTCGCGCACGCGTGTCCCGACATCAACGCCGCCGAGGTGAGACACACGCTCGCCACCGCGCCGTGTTCTCGCAAAAACTCTCGCGCGCGCGTCGCCGAAGAAGACGACGATGACGAAGACGCGACCGCCCCGCTCGTCGCCCGCGTCTTCGCCCCCTCCCCCTCCGTCCTCGCGCGCCCGTCGTCGACGTCCGACCGCCCACCGCCCGAGACGACCGCCAACCCACGCACGGGCGTCCACGCGCCGCCGTCGACGCGAGAGAGCGCGCGCGCGAGCGTCTCGGACGCGCCGCGACCGCGCCGCGTCGCCGTCGACGCCGTCGTCGCCATGGCGGGCGTCGTCGTCGACGCGAACTGACGTTTGGGGGACTCTGAGGGACTCTTCATGGGTCACGACTCGTCAGAAGAAACTCGATCCTGAGGCAACACGAAACCAAGACGAGCGCGTCACAGATCGTCGACGACGCGCGCGGCGCGACGAGACGCGCCTCGAACGCGCGCGTCGACGCGAGGTATCGTCGTCCATGATCGAGTCCGACGACCGCGTCGACGCGCGAGTGGTGCGCGCGACGGTGGACGTGGACGACGAGAGTGAGCGCGAGAATCGTCCTCCGGGCAAACCGACGGGGACGACGGCGGCGACGCGCGGATCGGCGGCGAACGGTGGCGGTGGTGCGCGCGGGGAGATGACGCGAGAGGCGAGTAAACCGCCCAAGGTGGTGCGCGCGAGCGATGAGGCGAGCGATGAGGATGAGGGGGGGGCGAGAGAGGCGCGCGGGGAGGAGGAGACGACGACGACGACGGCGGCGGAGACGTTGCCCACGGCGTCGGTGCCGGCGTCGGTGCGCGGTCGCGGCGTGGCGTTTTTTGATCTCGATCACACCATCATCGACGTGAATTCGTCGTGGTTGTGGGTGAAGAGCGAGATTAATTCGGGACGGGTCGGGATGTCGTTGATCGGGACAGCGGTGTATTGGTTTTCAAGATACGCCTTCGGGTACGGGGACGGGGCGGAGACCGCCGGGAAAGACGCGGCGTCGCTGTATAAGGGTGAGAGCGAACAGTCGTTTCGTGAACGCATCACAAACTTTTTTCACATGGAGTTGGCGCACCGCATCCGACCGGGCTTTAAGCGAGTGCTGGACGCGCACAAGGCGAACGGGGAGCGGTGCGTCTTGTGCACGTCGACGTGGCAGCATCCTGCGGCGGTGGGCGCGGAAATTTACGGATTAGAGACCGGTGAGTTGAACGTCGTGTCGAGCATCATGGGCGTCGATGACGAGGGCCGCATGGACGGGACGATACGCGTCGTGGCGTACGGGGACGGCAAGTACGAGACGACGAAGCGATGGTGCGATAAAAACGGCGTCGATCTCAAGGATTGTTACTTTTACACCGATAGCATGTCGGACGTCAAGCTATTGGAAAACGTCGGATACCCGGTGTGCGTGAATCCAGACTCTAGATTGAAGAAACACGCGGCCGCGCGAGGATGGCCGACCGTCGACTGGGGAAAGTCGGAGTCGATTTTGAAAAAGCCTCGCTATTCGTACGGCTGCCTATCGTGCAGCGCCTGAGCACGATCGCCCTCGCGCCCAGTGTACTTTACGCAACCACATGTAGCTGATTTCATATACGTAAATTAAACCATCGCCATCACCACAGCGCGTGCGAACGTAAATTCCTCACCGTCGCGTACTTTCGCTCTTCGGATTTCCAGTCGTACCGCCCCGCCGCCGGCGCGTTCGCGTCGAAGAACGACCCGTACTCCTCGCCAGGCGGCGCGTACCAATCTCGCATGTGTCTCGGCAATTCGTGTCGATCGTAATCGAAAAACTCACCCGCCTCCTCCTCGAACACGTCGTCCTCATCTCCCTCCGCCGCCTCGCCCTCGGGCGCCAACGGCATCGAATACGCCTCCGCGACGCCCGCCGTCTCCGACCGTCGACTCCCAGACCCGAGCGATTTCAGTCGAACCACCTCCGCCTCCGCCAAAGGTTCGCCCACCTCCTCCCATCCTCGCATTTTCAATTCGAAGACGTCCTCATCCGCGAGTTTTTCGCCCACCTCGAGCGCGTCCCCGGCGTCCTCCCCCGCCTCCGCGCTCGTCGTCCTCGTCGTCGACGCCCCTCCGCCCAAGACGTCCCCGATGTGCGACTGCAGGTGCGCACACCGACGCTTATTCATCGCCGCCTCCGCCCCGGGTCTCGGCGCCGGTTCCGCGCCCGCACGAACGCGCGCCCAGTACTCGAGCACGGCGTCGTCGTCCGCATCCGGTCGAGCGTGGCGCGCGCGCGCGCGTCGCGACGTCGGCGAATCACCGTTCGGCGCGCTCGCGGCGACGAACGGGAGTGGATTACGCATCGTTCGCGCGCGCGAGAGACGCGCGCGAGCGCGAGGCGCCTCGGTGTGGCGCGCTGGTATTCCGAGCAACGGTTTGAAACTGTGCGCTCGAGCTCGAGCTCGAAGACGCCTCGCGCGCGCGTGGATTCGAGGGACGACGCGCGATGGTACAACTAACGACAATGCATACATTACACGACGACGACGACGACGATTAGGCTTGAGCGGCGGCGTTCAACGCGGCGTCCAAAACGTCGGCGTACGCGCGCGTTCGCCGCGCGCGCGCGAGCGAGACGCGCGCGCGCGCCTGCGAACTCGCCAACGCGCGTTTCAACCCCTCAATCGTACCCTCGTCCACGTCCTCTGCGTCCGCGTCACCGGCACCCCCACCACAGTTCTCTTCTCCCTCCGCGCGCGCTCTCGCCAACGCCTCCTCGGACGCGTCCGCGCTCGCGCTCGCCTCGCTCGGCGGCGGCGGCGGCAGCGACAACCCTCGCGACAGGAAAACCTCAACCAAACCTCTCTTACGCGCCGTCTCCGCCTTCAGGCTCGTCTCGATCGTTCGCGCGATCTCTCTCGAACGCGCGAGTCGAGCGCGAGCGTCCTCCACCTGCGTCCGACGCGCGCGAGCGTCGCCTCGTCAGTCTCATCGCCTCGTCGGTCGGTCGGTCGGTCGGTCGTGTCAACGCACCGTCATGGCGTCGAACGCGTGCGCGTCCCCCTTGGCCGCCTCCTTTAATCGCGCGATGACGTCCGCGTGCGACGCATCGCGCCCGGTCGTCATCCTCGACCGCTCGGTTCGCGTCGACCGGCGCGCGATGACGCGTCGCGGTCGTCGACCGGTCGGTGTCGATGGAAGGCTGAAATCACATTTTCAAACGACGACGCGCACGCGCGCGCGCACCCGCGCGACTCGACCGAGCGACCGCGCGCGCGAGTCGACGAGACGATACCGGACCCGTTCGTGATGTCGACCGCTCTCACGGCGCGCGCGTCGGCGTCGATGCGCGTCGGCGCGCTCGCGAGATGTCGTCGCGGAGGATATCGCGCGCGATCGACGACGACGACGACGCGGGCGGGCGAGCGGTACATGGCGACCGAGCGCGTGCGCGTGCGGGAGAACGCGGACGGTGGTGTGACGTATTCGTTCGATGAAGACGCGCCGCCGGCCGCGCCGGTGGAGACGGAGACCGCGGCGGTGGAGACGGTGGAGCCCGTCGTCGCCGAGACGCCGACGGCGACGGTCGAGAAGGAACTCACGTGGGTGGGCGAGACGACGACGACGACGACGACCGAGGAGACGCCGGTGGTGGAAGAAGAGGCGGTACAAAACGAAGAGAAAGACGCGGCGGCGACCGAGAGCGTTACCAAGGCGCCGCCCATCTCCAAGATGAAAAAGGCGGAACTCATCGCGCTCTGCGAATCGCTCGGGTTGGATTCGTCGGGGACGGTGGCCGCGCTTCGCGGTCGACTCGGACCGGCCGTTCGCGGTCGCGCGGCGTGATCACCGATCACCGATATCGCCGTGCACCATCGTTTCAAGCCATGGTGTATATATATACGCGAATCGACGACCGAACGACCGGAGGACGCGCGCGCGTCTCTCCATTCGTCCCCGCGGCGTCCCGCCGAGCGAGTCGCTTCGTTTTTCCGACGAAGACCACGACACACACACACACACACACACATCGCGTTGATTATCACACACACACCACACACCACGCACACCCATCACGGCTCCACCCACGGGCGATTCGCCATCGATGCCTCGTCGCGCGTCCGTCCGCGCCGCTCCGACCGAATCGAAGAGTCGCGACTCGCGATATCCAAAACATGTAAGATTCATGACGAGATCACTCGTGCGCGCGCGCACGCGTCGCGTCACACGACGACGCCTCCGACCGCGATGCGCGCGCGCGCGACGAAAACGCGCGCGACGCCCGTCGTCCCCCGACCGCGACTCGTCGTCGATCACACCGCCGCGCGGGGAAAACGCCCGTCGTCATCCGCCGTGGTGACGATCGCCGCGAAAGATGACGATATCCTCGACGCCGCCGACGTCGCGATGTCGTCTCGCGCGACGACGGGTGGACGCGCGCGATCGTTCGTCGGTGCGAGTTTTTATGAACCGACGATGGATCCGTACGGTGGGGTCTCGGCGTCGAGAGGCGGGGCGAGAGGGGCGGCGGGACCGATGAGCGCGAGCGCGAGACGCGCGCGAGGCGCCATGCGACCGGCGGCGAATGAAAAGAGACGCACGAAGAACAGAGCGGATGATGTGATCGAGAGACGGAGGAAAATAGAGCGAGAGATGCGGAGTCAGATGGTGGAGCGGGAGGTGGAGCGGGAGGTGGAGTCGTTGGTGAAGAAACGGGTGCGTTTACGTATTTTATGGAGAGCGCGCGCGCGTCGACGAGCGCGCGTCGAGGAAGAGTCGACTGACGACGTAACGCGATCTTTTCTTTTCTTTTTCTTCTTCTCTAACAGGCGAGACAAGCGTTAGACGTCGAACGCATCGATCTGCGCGATGGAAGCGTGTTGTTTAAATTCAAGGTGGACCGAGTCCCGCGCGCCGTCACCGCCGAGGAGGAGCGGCGACTCGCCGTCGAGGTGGAGCG
>Ga0181583_10001152_pt1 | contig 19547 bp, 20 predicted proteins | sample 071ome_31_FD_132461 | JGI IMG/M metagenome (GOLD analysis project Ga0181583, IMG submission 132461) | Coastal salt marsh microbial communities from the Groves Creek Marsh, Skidaway Island, Georgia - 071405CT metaG (megahit assembly) | ecosystem: Environmental > Aquatic > Marine > Intertidal... | reverse complement strand
TTTCATAAATTTTTGATCGATATTCAAACTAGTCATTATTTATAACTTGAATATCCATTTGGATTTTGTGACTGCCAACGCCATGTATCTTTACACATCTCATCCAATTTAAGCTCAGCTTTCCAACCAATTTTCTTAGCAGCACTATTTGGATTAGCATAACAAGTAGCTATATCACCAGGGCGTCTATCAATAATCTGATATGGTATATTTTTACCAGAAGCTTTCTCAAAGGCCTTTACCAAATCAAGCACTGAGTATCCATTGCCTGTACCTAAATTGACAGTCAACATTTGGGGTCTACTTTCTAATGTTTTTAAGGCTTTAACATGGCCTTTAGCTAGATCAACTACGTGAATATAATCACGTACACCCGTACCATCCGGTGTGTCGTAATCACCGCCAAATACACTTAGTTTTTCTAATTTACCAACTGCAACTTGCGAAATATATGGCATTAGATTATTAGGAATATCATTTGGGTCTTCACCGATCAATCCACTTTTGTGCGCACCTATAGGATTAAAGTATCTCAGTAACGCAATATGCCAGGTCTCATCGGCAACAAATACATCTTGCAAAAAATCTTCAATTATTAACTTCGATCGACCATAAGGATTAGTAGCCGATAAAGGAAAATTCTCTTCAATTGGCACTGTATGTGGATTACCATAGACAGTAGCTGATGAACTAAATACAAAAGTCTTGCAATTAAATTTTCGCATAACCTCTGCCAAAATTGTAGTACCACTAACATTTGTATCATAATATTCAATAGGTTTTTCTATCGATTCGCTGACATTTTTTAGTCCGGCAAAGTGAATCACACCGGCAATCAAATACTGCTTAAACACCTCTATTAATGCAGATTTATCGCGAACATCCACTTTATGAAATGGGATACTTCTTCCAACTATACTCTCAACACGCCGTAAGGACTCTAACGAAGAATTGCATAGATTGTCAACCACAACAACCTCGTAACCAGATTGAATTAGTTCAATACAAGTATGAGAACCTATATAGCCCGTACCACCCGTAACCAGTATTTTCATAGTTATTACCTATTAAGCCTATACTTACTAATGACTTATTCCAACTCCTTTAACGACCTTTAAAAAAGTTTTCCACAATATTTTAATATCAAACCATAATGATTTATGATTCAGATATTCTATATCCAATTCTACTTTATCATGGATTTTCAATTCATCTCTGCCATTAATTTGAGCCCAGCCTGTAATTCCAGGCAGTAATGTGTTGACACCTTTCTTAGTGCGTAAAATAATCAAGTCATCTTGATTATAAAGCGCAGGCCGCGGTCCTACAAAACTCATATCACCTTTCAATACTGAAAATAACTGTGGAAGTTCGTCTAAACTTAAACGACGCAAAAAACCACCTATCGGTGTCAAGCAAGAGTCTGGATTATCTAGAAGATGTGTTGCTATAGAAGGTGTATCAATCAACATTGATCTGAATTTTGGCATTTTGAATATATTATTATTCCTGCCAACTCGATCAGACCAATAAAGTGCAGGACCTTTTGACGTTATACGAACTAAGACAGCAATGATTAACATCGGAGCCGCTAACAATATAACAAATACAATTCCAAAAAATAAATCAAAAAATCGCTTCATTTAACCTTTACCTATTGTTAACTCACACAACCTATTAATCGTTTTCTCTTTGTTAAAGATGGTTGTTAGCAATCGATTATTTTCTTTGGTAAAACTTTGTCTTTCTAACCGGTTCATTTTAATGCATCTTTTAAGTGCTTTAGTGATGGACTCAATGCTAGATGGGTTGGCACAAATTCCAAGATTATTATCTCTAACTATTTCAGCAGTATCGCCATTAATAACAGCCAGTATAGGCTTCTTTGCTGCGATATAAGTTTGCATTTTAGAGGGAACTGTTACAGAAAAAATAGGTTGATCGATCAAAGAAATAATTAAAAAATCACTCGCCATGTAATAACCTGACATTTGAGGCCTTGGTTTTTGTCCATGAAAAACAATAGCTGGGTTGTTGTTTGCAAGTAGTTTTAAGTTATCAAGGTTAGAACCATCGCCAATAATATTAAGCTGAGATTTTTCTTGATATTTCTTTGGAAGCAAGAGAAAAGCATTAACAATATTTTCTAAATTTTGAACCTTTCCGATATTGCCCGCAAAAGTAAAGTGTGTTATTTCTTTGGATTTTCCGAGATTTTTTGGCATAACACTATCATCCAAATCTTCCGCCCAATTCGGTAAATAGTGAAACTTAAGATCTTTAGTCACATAACACGAGAGTTTTGACTCAAAACCCTTTCCAGAAATAGCAATAGTGCTTATATTTCGATATATAAAACCGACAAATAAATTAAGTATTTTTGACAGTATTTTAGTTTTCTTAAAACCATAGGCATATACACTATCCGGCCAAACATCTTGGACCCAGAATGTTGTTGGTTTCTTATATAATTTTCTGATCAATACTGCAGGCAACATGTTAGTTAAGGAACTCATGTTGAATCCAAAAACATAATCATATTTTCTACCAATGAAGATTGCCGCGAGACTCCCTAAGACCATGAAATTTAAATATTTCAACATCTTTTTAACAAGACTGTCTCTATACCCTGTAACGGCATGCATTCTAATAATATTGATACCTTGATACTCTTCCCTTTTAAACAAACCATTGGTAAATCCTAAAAAGACTTTTCCCAGGGGATAGGTTGGTGCTAAAGTAAGGACATCAACACCATACCCTCTGTCTTTCCATGACAAGGCAATATCATTGATTTTAAATTCTTCAGGATAAAAACATTCTGTAACAATTAATATATTCTTATTCTCTTTCAAATTTCCCAACCTTATAGTGAGAATATAAAGATTTATTTTTAAAAATATAATCAACTAAATCTGAAATCATTTGATCATAAGACGGAATTTCATAGTCTCTCAATAATCTAGTATCTACAAAACTCTTGTCAATATTTACCTTATCATAAGGCTCAATATGCACATTTTTTTTTGTGTACTTCTTAAATAATTTCAAAAGGGAAAATTTATCAATACTTGAGTTATTAGTTACGTGATATATGCCTGTAATATTATTATCTATCGACCATTTAATAAATTTTGCTAACTCTAATGTAGTTACACCAGACCAAATAGCCTTGGTGTAACCAGAAATAGCACCAGTCTGGTTCATAAACCAATGAAAAAGCCCTTCACCATCCCTTTTTAATTCAGGTCCAATAATAGAGGTTCTAAGTGTAAGGTTGTCCTCATCAATAACCTCCCCTAAAATTTTAGTCTGAGCATATGTACCCTTACCATCCCTAAGGTCAGCCTCAACATATTGCCCATCTTTGCCGGAAAATACACAATCGGTTGAAATGTGTATTAACTTTGCATTGATAGTTTTTGAAATCTCCTTTAACTGATGAGGCAAATAGGCATTAAGATATATTGATGCACCCGTATCAACAGAGCCTTTTATTAAGACGCCAATACAATTGATTATAAAATTTGGTTTTAACTGGACAATGGCTTCTTCCAATGCTTGCTTATCCATTGCATCAACAATCATGGTATTTTTTCTTAGTTTATTTCGATAGGAAATATCATCCACTATCAAATCATCAAATTTTTCCAAATAATTAACGACTTGATGCCCAAGCATGCCAGTAGACCCTAATACTAAAACCTTGTTTTTTGGCATTATATTCCCTTGTACCATACTGTTCTATTCACATATTCAACATACGATAGAATTATTCTTAGAACTTTTTTAGAAACATTATCAACCTCATAGTCTTTAATTGGCTTGATAACCCTAACATCTTGTGAGTTGTGAGCCGTTGCGACATCAACCGCCTGAACAATCTTATCTTTTTTCAATCCAGACATAATTACCGTAGTCTCGTCCATGCCTTCTGGTCTTTCATGCGCTTGACGTATAGTAACAGCTGGCAAGTTAAGTATCGACCCTTCTTCGGTAATAGTTCCACTGTCCGAAATAACACAAAATGCATTGATTTGCAGATTGTTGTATTCGTGGAAACCATAAGGTTTCGAGAATCTAACCAATGGGTTTGTGTTTTTATAGTCAATATCCATCAGTTTCTTTTTGGTTCTTGGATGTGTAGAAATAATAATTGGCATTTTATATTTCTTCGTTAACTCATCAATTGACTCTAACAAATCACTGAAATTTTTTGGAGAATCTACATTTTCTTCCCTGTGAATACTCATGACAATATATTCTTTTCGTTTCAACCCTTCAAGCTCTAGAATATTACTGGATTGAATCTTATCCATATTAGCGCTTAAAACTTCTGTCATTGGTGAACCGGTTTTAATAATGGTTTCTGGCCTAATGCCTTCTGCAATAAGATAATCCCTTGCTTGCTCTGAAAGAGGTAAGTTTATATCACTCAAGTGGTCAACAATTTTCCGATTGGATTCTTCTGGCACCCTTTGATCAAAACACCTATTTCCAGCCTCCATATGAAAAATTGGTATCCTTCTTTTCTTTGCAGGAATGACGCTCAAACAACTGTTAGTATCACCATAAATCAACAACGCATCCGGCCTTACTTCACTAAAAACTTTGTCAGCTTTTGCAATAATATCGCCAATAGTTTCTGATGGCGTACCTTTAACAGATTCTAAGAAAATATCGGGTTTTCTAATCTCTAATTGTTTAAAAAACAATTCATTTAACTCGTAATCGTAGTTTTGCCCAGTGTGTACGATTGTATGATCTACATGCTTGTCTAACTCTTTCATCACCTGACTGAGTTTTATAATCTCTGGTCTGGTGCCCACAATCGTCATTACTTTTAATTTTTTCATTTTTCTAGACTTTTTTAAAATTATTCTAAATTTATCCAATATTTAAAATCAACTTTTTTTATTAGACTTTTTTGTAATTTAATCTATAAGTGACAAAATTTAGCATTTGTCTACTTATGCGCAATGCACAATAAATACCTACATAAAATAGAATTTTATCCATTTCACACATAGACGGATTGATCTATTCTATAGCAAATTATCTTTTTCAACTGAAGATGGGTAATTTATCAATACAGCTTGCAACGCACCCTTAAAAACAAAGAGACTTCCAGCTATTGCGCCAACCACCCCACACACATCGAAAAGTTTTTTCATATCGTTAAGACTGCCTGCCCCTCCCATGATAGATATAGGTGTATTAACAGCATTTCGCAACTCTTTAGCCAAAGTGAGATCATAACCCTTCATTGATCCATCTAAATCAATAGAGTTAACCACAATCTCTCCAGCACCAAGTTTTACTGCCAATTTAGCAAGTTCCATAGGTGTTTTTTTGGTATTGACTTGACCGTTGTGAGTGTAAACCTCGTATTTTCCAAAGAAACTTTTCTTTACATCAAGTATAACCACCACACTTTGACTTCCAACAACAGACGATATGTCTGTTACTATATCGGGATTGTCAATAAAACTAGAACTGAGCGCAACCTTTTCAACACCCAAACTAATAATCTGTTTGGCATGGTCGACATTTTTTATACCCCCACCATAACAAAGCGGCATTCTGCATTCTGCTGCCAGTTTTTTTATCATGGAAAAATCTGGACTTAGATTTTCACTGGTAGCATCAATATCCAATACAATCAATTCGTCAGATTTCTTCTCATTAAAAATCCTAATAGCATTAATTGGATCGCCAATATACTTAAACGGTTTAAAGTTTTTTGTTTTAACCAGTCCTTTATCTCTTAGCAGTAGACAGGGGGTAATTCTTAATCTTAACATGTGTTAAATTTCTGCAAAGTTTTTCAAAAGCAACATCCCGAAGTTATGACTCTTTTCAGGATGGAACTGAACACCAAATATATTTTCTTTTCTAACAGAGCATGTAAATTCTCCGCCATAATCTGAGGTGGCTTCAATGTTTGAGCTTTCGCAGGCGTCAAAATAATACTCGTGCAAGAAGTAAAACATTATATTTTCATCCATGTCTTTAAACAGTTCGCTATTAGATTTTGGACTAACATCGTTCCAACCCATATGTGGCAGGACGATGCATTTTTCAGAATCAAACCTCTTGACTGTTGCATCAATCCACCCCAATCCTTGCAACTTCCCCTCCTCGCTTGAGGTTGCCATCATCTGCATGCCTACACACACACCCAAAATCGGCGTTTTTGTTTCAACAACAAGTTGTTCTATTTTTGGACGCATACCGGACTCGTCCAGTTTCGTCATGGCATGATCAAATGATCCTACACCGGGCAAAATCAATTTAGTAGCATTATTTAAATCTTCTGCAGATTTTGCAATGGTAGCTGCGATGTTTAACCGACTGTAAACATCTTTAAATGCCTGTACATTTCCCAAGCCATAATCAATAATGGCTATCATTTATACAGCCTTTTTTCCAGGCCAAATTTTTGCATAAACTTAGAGCCTAAATTAACGAGAAATTGTTTGTTTTTATAATCATTAATACTCTTGTTATCCCCTTCAAATATAATCTTCAATTCATCAGACGTCAGTCCTAATTTATGAGAAATATACTCAAATTCTTGCTCTATAAAATGCTCGTCAAGTTCTGGATGTTCAATCCGCTTCATAGCATCTTCTCTTGTCATTTGATTAGTAAGAATCAAGCTAGAAAAATGCGCTCTTCTTTTGTCAAAACCAAATTTTTTTGGCAGCCAGTAATCTTCAAAAAAACGAGTAAAACGAGATTCATGATGCTTATGTTTGAATTTTTCCCAACCACAAAACTTATATAATTCACCCTCTGCATCTGACTTTATATATTGAATGAAATCCAATGGCTTAAATACCTGCATGCCTAAAATATACTTATAGTAAACTTTGGACACAAACACATCTATAATTGGAAAGGTCTTTAATGGTTTTGTTCCATATTTAGAGTGAATATCTAAGATCAAAGTTTTGTCTATTCCAGGACAAACACCCCACTCATCTGGCTCCCTAATGCACTCTGTGGAATAGTTTCCACCGGTTAGCACATGCTTAATCCTATGTTTGCGTGCGAACTTGTATAGCGCAGAGAAAAAAGCGGTATCTTGCGGTATGTCTTGATGTGGAATTTGCGCCTTTAAAAATGAGGCTTGAAGATCTTTCATTTCTTCCCAATTGATAACCTCAGTATATAAATCCAACCCCAATGCATCAACAAGTTTTTCAATATTTCCAACCGCCTTGTCAGTATTCCACCCTGCATCTACATGAAATAACAAAGGTCTTAAATTAAATTTTACTTTTGCAATATAGGCCAAATACGAACTGTCTAAGCCGCCGCTTAATCCTATAATGCAGTCAAAATCTTTATCTTTACCTTCTTGCTTGATCTGATCTATGACTTTATATAATCCCTTCTCATCCTCAAGGTTGGATTGCCACTTTGGCAGGATGGTGTTATAAAAATTATTACAATATATACATTGGCCATTTTCATCAAACTCAATACTTGAGTCTGATGAATCCATGATGCAATTCTTGCAAATACCATACTTATTACTCATGGCTTAACTCCTTGTATGTGTCTACAATATACGTCCACGTTTGATCTGCACAGCGTTGCCACGAATACTGCTCTGAAAGACTTTTTGCGCGTTTAGCGCTATCTTCACGTATCGATTTGTTGTTTATTATCTTCTCTATAGCATGGACAATAGAAGCGGGAACCTCAGGATCAAAGTAAACACCTCCATCTTGAAGAACTTCAGGCATAGGACCGCGATTAGAGCATGCAATAGGCAGGCCTGATGACATGCCTTCAATTAGCGTGACAGGCATATTTTCACAACTTGACGCAAAAACAAAAATATTAGACTTTGATAAGTATTCAGGAATTTGGCTATGTGGAACAAAACTAACCACTTGGACAAACAAAGCGTTAGGATCGTACTTTTTAACACTTGCCTCTAATAATTCCTGAGCCTTCCCTTCCCCGCCGCCAATTAGTTGCAATGTCACGTTATACCCACGTTCTCTTAAGATTGAAAATGCTTCAACAACAACCCATTGGTGCTTATACATTTCTGCATTTGAAATGTACACACATCGAATTTCATCGGTAGGATTTTGAGGCCACAAATGATCCAGTTCTATAGATCTAAAATCTGAATCCACTCCGTGTGGAATGCATTTCACACGAGAAAGAGAGCCTGTTGATTTTTGTATAACTTTAGCGGCATATTCTGTTAAAAAAACAACACCATCAGAGACGCGAAATGCATAATTTTGAATTAGTAGAATTACCAATAACCTTATGTGTTGCTTTGTAAAACCGTAATCTTTCATGGCTCCAGGCTCATATGAAAGCATATCTTGACTAAGCACAATCATTGGCTTAAATCTACACAATGTACTTGCATCAGTTGCAAACATCATATCACAACCAACACGATTGGCTTCTTTTCTTAGTTTGGTTGCTTGCCACCAAATTTGCTTACCTAAAGACTGCTGCAACTCTTTGGGAGAATGTTTCACCAGCCATTTGTAATCTTCTAATTTGGCTAGTAGACTCTCTGGAGCCCATAAATGTACCTCTTTTATGCCATAATCCGAAGGATTTTCACTGGATAATATTCCTATTAAATAAGCTACCGCACCGCCAGAGCGATTTCTTGATGCATCAACACCAACAGTTAACCTATGCACTTTTTACCTTGTAACACAAAAAACCTATTAATTTTTATAGTAAAAAATTAATAGTTATAAACTTACTCGTTTTTCTAAAAATGATAATCATGATATATAGTTTTCAAAACTTAACTAAACTATTTTTTTAATGAATTGTTTTGAGTCTTGAATTTGCTTTGCAACACTACGCCCATGGCTACAATAAAACCAAACTGGAGATTGCCATACGCATGAACAGGGACAAAGAGATCCGCAACAATAGATACCACCACAAACAGTTTTATCGATTTTGCTATGGTATCCTGATGCGTCCCATCGTTGTAAACTAGAATCCTCTTATAGGAGTACAGAAAAAAATAATATATCAGGAAAAACCCTATCAAACCATATCTAAATACATATGCAAAAGGTATGGTAAACACATCATGAACCCCGCCGTCTGACCTGAAATTTCCCTGGCTCAATCCACCTTCTATTTTAGAATAATCATCATAATATAACGCGCCAGAACCAAAGCCGAAAGGCAATGAATATGGAGATTTATCATACATCATTTTGGTTATATTGATAATTTCAGCCACTCGAACCGACGTACTGGCATCTGCAGCATATTTACCAGTTTCAATCAACTCTATTGTATCTTTGAATCTGTCGAATGCACTCTCATTTATAAACAAGGAAGAGGTACCTGCCATAAATAAAGCAAATACAATAATTAAAATTCTGTCCTTGGCTTTAGAATAAAAAACAAATATCAGAGCAATTGATAGCAGCATGGTCATAAATCTAGCCTTACTCATTAAAAAAACTGGATTTAAAATATAACCAACGGCGTAGCCAAACAATATCATCTTTTTGACGCCACCGACCAAGTTGTTTCTTAATAAGAAAAAAACTATAAAAAAATATAGAGCCTGAACCTCAAGTCCATTCTTAGCATACTCAACAAGAGGTCCTCCCTGGGCAACATAACTTATCTTAGAAATTACTGAACTGTAATAAGAAACTAACTGCAATGCTAGCAAACCATACAATACGTACAAAATCCGATGATAATCGAGTTGTTTAAGCAATAACAAACCAGCTGTATAGCCTAAGAACGGGGCTAAATATCTTGCCACATCTGCAGAAATATCAACATAACTCCACCCCATGCCTAGGCCAACCAGCAATGATGGTATTAATACGGCCACTGCATAAAATAGCCATTTATTCATGTTTAGTATGCTGTTCTTATAAAAGAGAACAACCAGCGCATACAATAAAAACCCAATTGCATAATTTACTTTTGGGTGAATTTGGAAATAATCCAAAAAATAACCATGATATAAAAGCGCAAATATTACTATCACATAAAAATTACTGTACGCTCTTATTGCTGTCATAGATTTACAACCTGCCAAGCAAGTGTTTGATCATCATTTTTATGGCCAATAAAAAAGAACCTTGCAGTACAATCGTCTTTACTCCCTTGGCATAATTACTTTTATATTTCATCTCCATAAGGGCAATCATTACTCGTATCTCTTTGATTCTTTGATTCTTTTGAGTATCCGTTGCGTCGATATATTTGGACCACTTTTCAAACACCATTAACTGCTCTTCAAATGAAACAACTTTTTGGTTTAGTGTTAGATTATTCTGATGTTCTCTATATTTTGCAATATACGAATTAACCACACCAACGCTGTAACTACTTGAAATAGCACATGATATAAAGTAGTCTGAAGCGTTTAAATACCCTTTAGGAAATCCGCCAATTTTGGAAAAAGCGTCCATGCTAAACAAAATAGAAGGACTCATAATGAAATTACCGTTTAACAATAATTCTTTTAAAATCTTACCATGCGGTAATACTCTATTCCTATAAGCATTATGCGCTACTTCACCAACCTCAGCGCTATTTTCATCAATCTCTAAAACCTTGCCATAGACCAAGCCCAATTCAGTACCGCTGGCCATTGACTTTTGAATGACAGCTACTTGACTCCCTAATTTTTCTGGAAGCCAAACATCATCTACATCTAATATACCAACCCAACTACCGTTGGCCTTTTTCATTGCCTCTACCCTAGCATCACCTAATTCTGTGTGCATGTTGGCGTAAAAATACTTCAATCTAGAATCGTCGTATTCTAAAAAAAGTTTGGCACTGGCATCGCTTGACTGATTATCCCAAAATATGATTTCCCAATTTTCGTATGTTTGATTAATGACGCTATTAACAGCCTCACGAAGATACTTCTCTCCATTGTAGCAATTCATTAATACAGAAATTAACGGACGTTCAATGCTCACTTTTAATTGAGTGTTCGATAGTGGTCAACTGTTTTTTTAATGCCGTTATCAATAGTCGTTGTTGACTTCCACTTTAATAAGTCTTCTGCTTTTGATGTATCCGCGTACAGTTTCATATTTTCTCCGGGACGATAGGCAATCTTTCCAAATATTGGATGACCTTTTCCAATATAGTTGCGCACCTTTTCTATTACGCTACGAATAGATATAGGATCTCCTGAAGCAAGATTTATCACCTCACCATTTACGTCATTGCATTTTAGGGTTTTTAATATTCCATCAGTAATATCATCAATATAACAAAAATCGCGCAACTGACCGCCAGCGGAAGTTTCAAATTCTTTATCTGCAAGACATCCTTTGACAATCTGAGGAACAAATCTACCGCCATCTTGCCCTGGACCATAAACCAAAAATAGGCGCAACACTACGGCTGGAAAATTTTCGGTTTTCGCCAACATTTGCAACAAATGAGTTGAAGCCAGCTTACCCGCTGCGTAAGAGGAAATTGGAAGTTCTCGTGAATTTTCACGTTGAGGTGCAATTGCACTACCGTATTCATCGCTACTGCCTATTTGTACAAAACGTTTTAACTTACTCCAGTTTAATGTTAGAAGCAAATTTTGCACACCTTTAAAATGTATATCAAGCATTTGTCTGCCGCCATCTAAAAAGCGACTATGATCAATATATCCTGCAAGGTTAACAACATAGTCAACGTCCCCAATCACTTTGCTTTGCAGAGATTTAATATCGGTTACATCAATTTGCAAATACTCAACACCATTAATCGTATCACCTACTGCAGGCAGATTGAGCGAGACTACCGTAACCTCGTACCCATTGTTAATCGCACATTTGGTAAGGCTTCTGCCAATAAACCCCGTCCCTCCAACGATTAACAACTTTTCTTTGCTTGAGTCTACCACGCAGATTTACCCGTCTTCCATAACTCCTCTAAGAAGTCTCTGTCTCGCTTAGTATCCATACATTGCCAAAATCCATCGTGTTGATAAGACATTAGTTCACCCATCTGTGCAACTGTTTCCAAGGGCTCTTTTTCTAAAATCGTATCATCATCTTTAATTAAGTCAAAAAACTCAGGATTAACAACAAAATACCCACCATTGATCCACCCTTGAGATGTTTGTGGCTTTTCTTTAAATGAAGAAACAACATTGTCGTTAATTTCCAACTCACCAAAACGCGCACCTGGATGAACAGCCGATACCGTGACCATTTTTCCATGGCTTTTATGGAACTTCACCAATGCTCCAATGTCAATATCAGCAACTCCATCCCCGTAAGTCAATAAAAAAGGCTCGTTGCCAATAAAGTCTCGCATTCTCTTAACTCGCCCACCAGTCATAGAATTAAGACCTGTATCTACCAATGTAACCTGCCAGTCATACACGCCTTGTTGATGCGGGGTAATACTACCACTACCCAAATCTACAGTAAAATCAGAATTAAGCACTTTGTAATTTAAAAAATACTCTTTAATTACTTCGGCTTTGTACCCTAAGGCGATATAAAAATCTTTATGCCCAAACTTGGCATAGGTATTCATAATATGCCACAAGATAGGCTTGCCGCCCACAGACACCATTGGCTTTGGAATGGAATCTGTATATTCACTTAATCGGGTTCCAAACCCGCCAGCTAAAATTATTACTTTCATTGGTTAATACTCCAATCATAATTTAAATTATCAATTTTCAAACGATCAACCTCATCAGGGTCGTGCTCAATATCAGCAATATTTAGTAACATAGAACCTTCTTTTGCAAGACCTTGAAACCCCATCCACACCATTGGAGGAACGGTTAATCTACAATAGTTATTTTTTGAAATTATTACCTCTTGAAAACGCACATTTGACTCATCTCTATCATCAAATAAGACAAATTTTATTTCTCCCACGGGCACCATTAGATTGAGTGTCATTTTCTTGTGTCGTTTCCACGCCTTTATGGCATTATTGTCGATTTGAGAGAAGTACGCTTCTCCGAAACCAGCAAAACCAGCACTGGTCTCTTTCATTCCGTGCATGACATTGCCACCTGGGGTATCGACTATTTCTAAACGCGTTACAATAACATCTTCAATCATCGCTAGCCCATGCAATGCCTTGTAATTTTGCGGCTTCTATATACGCCTCAATCTGGGCAATTGTAAAGTCACGCATCGAATGAGGTTTGCCTTGATAATAAAGCCTATACCACTCAACCGTCATTTTCACGGTCTCCTCAAATGCTAAGGCAGAGCGCCACTGCAGATCAAATAGCGCCTTATCACAATTAAGCTTTAATAAGCCTGCCTCATGAAGGTGGGCTTCATCTTTAGAAGTGTCATTCCATTTGATCTGATCCCAATACTTTGACATCTCATCAATTAACTGGCTTACAGGGTAATTCTGGTCTGACGATGGGCCAAAATTATAGGCCTCTCCATGGTTATCATCACTAACAAATAGATCGTTTGCTAAACACAGATATCCGCTTAATGGCTCTAATACATGCTGCCATGGTCGTGTTGCATCGGGGCTGCGTATATCAACTGTTCTCCCATTGGCCCAGGCATCCATACAATCTGGCACGATACGATCAACTGCCCAATCACCTCCGCCAATAACATTGCCAGCACGAGTAATTCCAACTCTAACATTTGATTCTACTGAGTTAAAAAATGATTCCACATAACTACGAATTGACAATTCAGCCATACCTTTAGAGGCACTATATGGATCCTTGCCACCCAAGCGATCCGTTTCTCGATACCCCCAGGCCCATTCAACATTATCATAAGCTTTGTCGCTAGTAATCATAATGGCAACAACTTTTTTATTGATAACTCTCAGCCCGTCTAGTATATTAGCTGAACCAATTGCGTTGGTTGTAATTGTATCTAACGGGCTTTCATATGACGGACGGACCAAGGCCTGGGCTGCTAAATGAAACACAAAATCAGGCTGAATCTCTTCAATTAGCTCTCTAACAGCACTAGCATCTCTTATATCAATACGATAATCTTTTATCATCTCCTCAACAGATGAAGCATTAAAATTAGAGGGCTCGCTCGGAACATCCATAGAAACACCCACAACATTGGCCCCCATGTGAGTCAACCATATTGATAGCCAGCTCCCCTTAAATCCTGTATGTCCAGTAATTAATACTGTTTTGCCAAAAAAAATATCTTTCAAAATATTAACCGCCTTTTGTCTATTAAGTTAAATTATCTGCTTCATCGTGCCAAATGTATTCCTTTTTGGGTTGCTTCCAATCTTTCCCGTATGTGTGCTCTAAGCATTTTTCTGAATCTTCAGGAACTTGAATCAAATGCCCATTATATTCAATTTTTTTAAACACCATAAGATCAAGTGGATAACTATAGCCCGTATGGTGCATATATTTAATCGACTTTTTATATAAATTTTCTTTAGCGGAATCACTCAAAAAAAACTTTAATATTAACAGCATTCTAACTAATATAAGCTGCATGGCTTTTTTTGCTTTAGTGTTGGAAAATTGAATATTTTTACTAGATTCTTCCCATATTGCCTGAACACAGTATAGATAAAAATTCGCAAAAAAAGATTTTGACGGCGCGATCCATTTAATGGAGGCAACGCCATGTTTAACTTTGTAAAAACTAATGTCTATTTTTTTGTTTTTTCCATAAAAATGTAAACAATCTACATCACCAAAAACTAACTCTTGTTGATAGCCATTATTAATAAATAAATCAATGATTTCATGTTTTGAATTTTCAGAATCCCAAACTGCAAAGTCCATATCATGATCCCAGGGGAGTAGTCTGTTTTCACGAATTATTCCTAATAATGTTCCATGGCAGACCCAATAGTTAATATTGTTCCGATCTAACAATTTACAAACATCTAAAAAAACTTTATCGTCTTCATTCATATATGGGCAACCTGGATTATTTTCTTAAAATAACTCTCATTAATACAGGATTGTCATCTTTGTAAACAGATAAGTTATTCTTTTCAGTAAAGTACACAAGCTCAAACCCATGCTTTAATACACTTTTTAAAAAATTATTAGAATTGATAAATCTGCGTCTATGATCTGTTGAGTAAGTATCAATATCGCAGTATTCTCCAACTCCATATAATGGGTCTTTAATAGTTCTTGCTTCAATACATAGTAAACCGCCAATCTGTAAAGAATTATAAAGTTTTGGCAAGAGCACTCCTTCATCCTCCTTAGTGATTGAATGCATAGTAAATCTTGAATAAAAAATATCGATATCGCCAAAGGTGGTATAGTCTTCTTTTATAAAATCTCGAGCCAAAGGTTTCAATAATTCGCCAACTTTAGGGGGTAGCCCTTCTTTTTCTATATCTATTGCAACAGTACTTTGATCTATTGCTGTTACCATATGTCTATGTTGCGCAAAATAAATTGCATCTCTGCCATTACCCGAACCCAGCTCCACGATATTGCCCCCCGCGGGGAAAAAATTTTTTAAGCAAAAATCAGCGAAAGTACTGCAATTACTAATGCTCTTATCTTTGCCGTGCTGTTGGTAATATTTATCCCAATATGCCTTATCCATTAACTATTACCTCTATAAACATTAAATGTGTAGTATGCACCTGCCGCATACATAACGACAGATCTCAAAACTATAAGAAAGGCCAAAAACAATAACAATATTGATAAGTCGTAGTCAAATACAAAATCAACTAACAATACCAACAACAAGAAATCGATACTACGAGCTCTGGCATCTAAAATCGCTTCGTATCTATGGTACCACTTAACAATACCCGCGGCATTCTTTGGGTTTTTAAGACCTTCTTCTAACTTGTTATCTCTGCCCGTCTTATCTTTGTTCGAAATGGACTCTGCACTTTTCTGATAATACAAAATATCAGCGAGCGAATTTAATTTACCGATTAACAACACAAATGCTATTATTGGAAACAAAAACATTAAATCAGGATAATATCCAAGCACATAGTAAACAAATGATATTCTAAAGGCCATGTCAGTGATATAGGCACCATAGACATCTAGTGCATGACCTAAAAACGAAGTTTTGCTCAATCTTCTCGCCAGAGGGCCATCGGCCCAATCAAAAGTGCCCTTTGTAAATACCATAAACACCCCCAGAAAAAAAAGATTAGCATCTTTACTGTTTAATAAAAAAGCACCAATAACTCCGACAGTCATGTATAAAAAAGTGACAAAATTTGGCGATTTGATAATTTTTTGCGTAGTGTATAAAAACAATGAAGCTGTTTCTATATAGTAAACCGCCTTTACCAGTGTGTAAGGTGACCTAATATTGATCAAATCCGCCCAACGAGTTAACTGCACTCTATACAACTCACTTCTAATTTTGCTATATTGCTCCATATATTCACCCAGAGTAATTTTTCAACCCTTTAGCCAGCTTTATTTACAATTCAAAACTAGCCAAGCTATTGCCCGCCCTTTGATTATCTTGCAACGATGCCTTTAGCATCTCTATATCCATGTCATCAATGCCATAGTCCTTAAAATCGGTAGAAACATCTAATTCTTTTAAAAACCGCCTAATCTTGTCAGATGACAACTCTCCAAAAATCTCTCGCAAAGCGTCATCCACAAAATCATATTGCCCGATTACATTGTCAATCAACATTGGCAATGTGAAGCTGCAGGCTATGCCATGGTCGATATTTTTGTGCGTGGTTACATAATAACTTATCGCATGCGCCATGGCAGTCTGCGTATTTGAAAATGCAAAGCCTGCATACATACATCCTTTCATCAAATTACTTCTATATTTTATATTTTTCAGATCGTCTGAAAGTTCAGCCAAATTATCCATAATCAATTTTGCAGATTTTATGGCATGACTTATAGTAATAGGATTTGCATTCTTATTCCATATAGATTCTAAAGCATGAGAAAGCGCATCTAAGCCCGTTTGAATGGTTATTTTCCTTGGAACAGACAACGTTAACATTGGATCATAAATAGCCACCTCACAGAACAAGTCGGGCAAATTTAATGAATATTTTTTCTTTGAGTGCATGTCCCAAATAGTTGAATATGGAGTTAATTCACTACCTGTGCCCGCTGTTGTTGGTACTGAAATTATGGGAATAATTTTATAGTCTCTAGAGTTTATTTTCCCTTTTGTTAAACCCTCCACAAATTCATACTCTCTCCGACTGTTATGAACGGCAATAAACTTTGCCACATCTATCACACTGCCACCGCCTACAGCCATTATTAGTTCAAATTGATTTTGATGCGCCTGACTATATATCTTATCTATATCTGCAAACTCTGGATGCGATTTGACACTTGACACAACCCCAACAATATTATTAGTATAGGTATTAATTTCATTTACTAGGCCTCGTGCAACAAAACCCTGGGAAGTAACCAATAAAGTTTTCCTATGATTGATGTAGGTATCAATATCTTTCAGAGCATGCTCACCATAAACAACCTTTGTCGGCATGTGGTAAGTAAAGTTATTCAAATTCATTAACTCTTACCACGTCTAATGGCGGTCTTGGCGTTTCGTCATCAATACCGCACTTAACGCAAACAAATTTCAGTCCATTAACATCCTTAAGCATTGATCCAAAGTTATCTACAGACACAACTACATCGTTAAAAACCTCAAATCCGGAACTTCTGGCGATATCGATATAGTTAACATGATTTTGATAAGTATTTTGTCCACCTGTTGATTTGTTTTGCTCATTATCAAATAAAATGTATGTCAAATCAATCTCGCCTGAGTACCTGCCAGTGGTGGTCATGCCTCCCATATGCATAACAAATTCAGCATCGCCGCCACAAACAATGACTTTCTTGCCTGCTTTGGCGGCACCTAGACCCAAACTCAACGCGCCACCCATATTCCCAGCCATATAGAAATTTTTCGTATCAGGCATAAAGCTAAACATTTCTCTGGCTGCATTGCCGGTAGTACCAATGAATAAGACATCCTGATTTTTAAATTGCTCATTAAGTAGTGTTAAGAACGCACTTCTAGGCGTATAAGCAGACAAATCAAGTGCGTGCTCATCTTTAAGAGAAACCGTGTCAAAACTATCTTTTTTAATAACACAAATCACATGATTTTCATTGGAGTCACTTATTTGAGCCATGGCATTGTCTAAATCTTGATTATCTAGTATATGGTGTTCATAACCATAAGCGCTGATTAACTCGGGCAACTCTGTCGCTAAATGCTGGTGCTGTATCTCACTATCGCCCTCCTTGTAAGTTCTCCAACTGGTTAGAATTGGAAAAGTAATTTCATAAGGTTTTAATAAACTGGTAATACAACTGGCCATATTGGTAAGCCCTGACGATTGCACAATTACAATTGGTCTTTTGCCTGCCATTTTTAAACCGGCGGCAATCGAACAAGCAACCGCCTCACTGGCAGCTGGCAAATACTCTATGTTATCGTTGTTGATTGCTTCATTAATTACATTCTTTGCAAAACTACAAGGAACAACGCAAATATGCGTATATCCCTGATCAATTAAACAACCAACAAAATCGACTGTGTTTAAAGCCATTACTTAGTGCCAGGAATAAATTCTAAAATCTCTTTAATAGACATACAATCTGGTTCTGCCTCTAAACTTCTGCCATTTTTTAAGACAGACTTGGCAACACTCAGCATTGCAGGATAAGCAGCGCGCAGCATATGATTCGCTGTTACAACAACATTAACCCCCATGTCGATAAACTCCTCAACAGTTACCGCATTAAAACTGGTAGGAACTACTACAACAGGTGTGTTTTCGTCCATGGCTCTAAATTTATGCATAAATTCGATAATTTCCGCTGGATCTTTATGACGAGAGTGAATCATAATGCCATCAGCACCAGCTTTAATATAAGCCTGTGCACGGGTTAGGGCATCTTCCATACCTGCCTCCAAAATCAAAGATTCGATACGAGCAATAATCATAAAATCATCACTAATTTGTGCCGCCTTACCGCGAGAAATTTTGTCACTAAAATTTTCAATACTATCTTGAGTTTGCACAACATCATTGCCAAATAAAGAATTTTTCTTGAGTCCTGTCTTATCTTCAATAACAACAGCACTAACGCCGACACGCTCCAAGCTGCGAACCGTAAATTCAAAATGCTCTGTCTTTCCACCTGTATCAGCATCAAATATCATCGGCTTGGTAGTTACCTCAAAAATATCACTGACAGCACTTAGACGTGAGGTCATGTCAATGGCTTCAATATCTGGCTTACCTTTTGCGGTTGAATCTGTTAACGAACTTGACCAAACGCCATCAAAGCTTACCATTTGCCCATTTCTTTCCATTTCAGTATTCTCAGCAATCAACGCACTTAAAGCATTGTGAGCTTCCAAAATTCTTACAATTGGCTTAGCGTGTATTAGTCTTCTAAGTCTTGCTCTTCTGACATCTACCGTAGTTCCTATTTCAGCCAAGGAATTATTTAATTGTGTTGATGAAATTCCTTGTGTGTAGGAAAACTCAACCAACTCCCCACCCCAATTGGCAAGCGTGTCAATTACCTTTTGCCTTGTTTTGAATTGAAC
>Ga0181583_10001150_pt1 | contig 19549 bp, 37 predicted proteins | sample 071ome_31_FD_132461 | JGI IMG/M metagenome (GOLD analysis project Ga0181583, IMG submission 132461) | Coastal salt marsh microbial communities from the Groves Creek Marsh, Skidaway Island, Georgia - 071405CT metaG (megahit assembly) | ecosystem: Environmental > Aquatic > Marine > Intertidal... | reverse complement strand
TGCCCAAAAGTCGACGATTACACGTCCATTATTTAATTCTTCCATTTGTATAGGGTTTAAAGAAATTGTGATATGTAGTAAGCTAATTTGTAACCACTGAAAGCACCAAGTGCAGCAGGAATTGGAAACATAATAAACTTACCGAGTGAAGTTACATATTTAGGTCGATTAACTACTTTACCTACGAAGAAGTAATAACACAGATAGCTAATAAGTACTGCTAAATCTATTCGATTAGCAATAAAAACAACGATGATAGAACCAATAAAACCATAGACAAAATTTTCAAACGCTGCTTGTCTTAGTTCTGATGATTCTGTTTCTCTATATTCTTTTTGTATTTTTTTCAAACTCATAATTAGTTACTTAAAGGTGCTTTGATTGTTGGATGTGACTCATAACCATCGAGTATAAAATCAATAGGTCTTAGTATATCAATGATAGATTCAAAATCATCTAGATGTTGTTTGAATTTAAGTTGTGGTAGTTTGTAAGGTTCTCTACGAATTTGTTCTTCAGCTTGATCTAAATGATCGAGGTATAGATGAGTATCACCTAAGTTTCCAATCAATTGATCAGGCATCATATTAACTTCCTTAGCAATGATTTCTAATAATAAACCATAAGAAGCAATATTGAATGGTAAACCTAAGAATGTATCTACCGAACGTTGATTCCACATTAGTGAGATTGCTCTATACTTTCCAGGGTTTGTAATTTTCTCTTCTCTTGTAGTTGGTCTTGTATAAACTTGAAAACCGTAGTGGCAAGGTGGCAAAACCATATCAGGAATATCGTTAACATTCCATGCATTAACCATTAATCGACGTGAATCTGGATTTGTTTTAAGGTCATTGATTAGGTTTTGTATTTGATCTATCGCTTGATACTTAAAATATGTTTCACCATCAATATACTCGCTATCGGTAGTCCAAGATCTCCATTGTTTACCATATACCGGACCGAGCTCTCCCCACTTCTTAGCAAATTTATCGTTGGTTCGAATCATTTCAACGAATTCAGACTCAGTCATTAATCTTGTACGATTCTGATTAGGATCATCTACATGAACAGAATAATCAGGCTCTTCATAATTTCCTGCAATCTTACAATAATTTTTATATGCATCACCATTCCAAATATTACAACCATTCTTAACTAGGTATTGAATATTCGTATCTCCCTTTAGGAACCATAGAAGCTCCGTTCGAATACCATTCCAATAAACCTTTTTGGTTGTTAACATCGGAAATCCTTCTTGCATATTATGACGAATTGTATATCCAAAAATAGATTTCGTTCCTGTGCCTGTTCTATCTTCTTTAACAATTCCATGTAATAGAATCGTTGATAATAATGTTTGATATTGTTTGTCTAAATTATTCATAAATGTTAAATCGATGTCTTATTTGTAAGCATAAATAATTTCTGCACGTATTTGGCCGGATTTCATATACGTTACATTTCTTTTCTTCTGTGTTATAGAATATGCATGGTTGATTTTCTTTATCTAATCTATAATTTAACGCAGGAAAATTTTCCGGTTTGGCAATGTATGCCTTTGGTTCGTTTACTCGATTAGTGTATTCTTCTAAATCAATAAACACATCCTCATATTCAAAGTCATAACCATTTTCTTTTAATCTGTTAAGAAATTCTAAATCATCATCAATAGGACCCATTAAAAATTCATTACCTCTAGCATGACAACATCCGCCATGTTTTTCTTTAATGTATTTACATTCATTAGAACATATATTATAGCAGTCTTCCATTCTTAATTCCACATATCGTCCCAAAATCTAAATTTAGGATGGTTGTGTTTAGTGTTTATATGAAGTGATTCTTGTTTAGTTTCTTTTTCGGAAACGTCCTTTTTCTTTCTTGTTTTCTCTCGCTTTTTCGACATCTCTCATTTTTTTAAGTTTACCTCCAGTTCTCTTTCTAGGTTCAAACAGACTGTCATCATCATAGTCCAGGGAGTAATCAAACTTTTTCATTTCACATAGGCTTTTTTTAAGTTAGTTTGTTTTTGAAATATTTAATTAGTATATGTGCTGATCTGTAATTTGTAGCTAATGGAACATCATGTACATCACACAATCTCATCAACATTGAAATGTCAACATCATGTGGATGTTTATCTAAAGGATCTCTAAAGAATACAACTGCATCCATAGTACCGTTGGCAACCATAGATCCAATTTCCGCATCACCACCCATTGGACCTGAGTTTACTGACCTTACTTTGTCTACACCTGCGTTTCTAATCATTTTACCAGTAGTTCCTGTTGCGATAATATTAACTGATTCTTGATTAAAGAAGCTTAGTCTCTTCATTACAAACGATACCATGCTCGCCTTCTTTCCGTCATGTGCAATTAGTGCGATGTTCATTATCTAGACGATTTGTTAAGGATAAATTTCCAAGTTAAACCGATGAAGGTATTTGCTCGATATCTTTTTCCGTTTACGTTTAGTAAATATTTAGTCTTTGGTTTCATTTTCGTTTTCATTTTCGTTTTCTAATCTTTTTATTGTATCTTCTAGCGTTTCTAGAGATTTCCAAGAAATATCTTTTGCTAAATCAGGATCTATTTTCTTAATTCGCTCTACTAACTCTTCTCTATATCCAGTTTTATAGAACCTATCCTCAATAGCCGATGATAAATCTTGTAAGTGTGATGGTGCTGCAATGCTTATACGAAGGTCATAATAAGTCCATTTGGTTTTGTAATCATACATTAACATACCTTTTGTTAGTTTTCTATGTAGGTTATGTAATTTACGATTCCTTACTCGAACAATAGATTTGTCGTTACCAAATACATCTAAGAATCTTAGAAACCATCTTGGACACCATTTTGGTTTGGCTTCATAATCCATAGCAAGAACCAATGGATAGATTGCATTAAACAAAGGACCGCTCTCATCCCACGGTATTGCACCTAAATAACCATACTTTTCGTGAAACCCTTTAGGAAAGAAAATATAACGAAAATCTCTCCATTCTATGCTTCTAGTATGAATCATACCTTTTCGTCGACCTCTCCAAAATAACATACTCTGGAAAAATGATTTAGCTTTTTCACTAAATGGTCGATTGTCTTTTATATCAAATTTGCTTTTCATGCTATAAAATTTATGTCGTTGTTTTGATGATCGAAAGTGATAGTATATCCATCACATGTTAATTTGTAATCTTCACCTAATACTGATGCATTGATGAAATGTGTATGGCCATTAGTTTTGTAACCTGAACCTCCATGAATATGGCCAAAGGTATGAATCTTTGGTTTAATCTTATCAACTCTAACTCTAAGAAGCTCACATCCGAGATTAGGTTCATTATATGGAGCTCCACTCATATCCAAATAACCTTGTGGTGGTCCGTGTGTAACTAGGATATCAGTATCTTCTGGAATGTTACTCCATTTTTCTTCTAATTCTTTACCACACCTCGGCAAGTTAAAAGCCCAATCATAAAATTCTGGTTGCCACGGACTACCATAAATTTTTACACCATCAATAATGATTTCTTCATCTTCTAAATACGTTACCTCATCGTACTCTGAATCTTTTAGCAAATTCCTTACAAATTCAGGCTTATCTTCAAACATACGATCATGATTTCCTGCAATGAAAATTTTATGCGTATATGGCTGTGACGAAAACCAATCTAGAAATGAATAAATATCTCCTTGGTTATATCCACTATTCATCAAATCACCTGCATGAATTAGAATATCACCACCAGGCAAGTTCAATTGCGAATGCTTGGTATGAGTATCGCTAATAAAAGTTATTTTCATCTTTCGTGATTTTCTAATTCATGAATAAGTTCATCAATTTCTTCTCTTGATTGGTGCCCTACCACATCATCATTATGATCTAGGAAAAAATCTCGAGTAACCCAATTTCGATCACCACTCGCTTCCCAAACAGCGATCTCAAATGAAGCATATTCATTAACAGATTCTAAATCTTCTCGTGGAGTGCAGTAGTTAGCACTACTAGCTTGAACGCTCAAAACAAATCCATTGATTTCGGTATGACTTCCAAAGCCACCACCAAATTGACGAGGTGTAAAAACTAAATCTTTAAATTGCATAATTTGTTTGTATTAGTATATTACTAATATAATAAAAAAACATGGAATAAAAAAATTTTTGTTACATTATTTTTTGTAACACGATCAATTTTATTTTTTCCCATGCAGAAAGGTTTCTGCTCCACATTTGACGATCATCTAGATCTTGGTAATGTTTCCAAAGGAATTGAGAAATGAATAAGATATCCCAACTATCTATTACAAATCTACGTACAGTTGTTTTATTAGGAAATCTACATTCTAGTCTTAGGAGTGAATAGTTCTTGAAGTTTGCTCTAATTTCAAATAGATTGAATCCCCAAGTTTCATTGTGGTCATGTAAATACAAATCAAAAAGATGAAATGAAAAATTCCATCGTCGCGTTAACCAACTTATTCTTTCTAGTAGCTTTTTCATGTTAAAAGATGGGCAACAATTAAAATTACGCTAAACCACGCAATAACTAATGCGATAGGAACGATTTCGTCCTTTACGATTGTGGTCTTTTTAGGATCCTGCTTGTACATATATTGTATTGATTAAATGTTATATGTATTATATGATTAAAGGTATTTAAAGTTTCCTAGCCTAATCTTGTGATTGGTCTCGCATCTTCTGTTTATACACCGCCTTTTGTTTTTGTAAACGTCGTTTAACACTCGGCTTAGTGTATTGCTCTCCATCTCGGATCGCTTTTAATTGTCCAACATTCCTTACCTTTTTCTTATACTTCTTTAAGGCAGCATCGATCTTTCTGTTCTTGACTTCTATTATTAGCATATTTTTTCGTAATCTAATTCCGCTTTGATTTTATTAAATTTACTTCCTAGAGAATCAGCGGATAGAATCTCCATGAATTTATCTTTATCAACGTTTAGATATTTGTATTTAGATCCTGTTTTGAATTCAACAACAAGAACTTTTGAATTTGAATTGTAATCTAATGATTTTAAGATGCTAGATTCACCGTTTTCCAATATTACTTCCATATTTTTATTTTTCTGTATCTATAAAGAATGTTTGAAATAAACGACCATCATGTTTATTTGTACCAAAGTAATCTAATGATACGTGATACATATCTCCACGGTACAAAACAAGACGGTTGTATATGTTACCAACCATATCAGTCATTTCCCATTTAGTGTAATCTTGAGTTTCAGTATTAGCTTTACACGCTTTAGTTTCTTCTTCGGTGTGCTCTCCATAATTCCAGCCTCTCAATCCGGTTTCTTTGTGACGGAATAAACCAGTTCCTGCTGTAATAGGAGCATTTGGTGTTAAATAACAAACTCCGGCCCATTTAGTCGTTCCATCAGAATGAATCCAACTTCGATCGGATGCGGTTACATATTGAAATGCACCAGTGTAATTAACTTCACCTCCACCCCAAAAAGTAACTTTACCGGCATGTGGTGATAGGATAGATTGTATAGAATTCTTTAATCCATCATTCAAAAAGCTTACAGTTCTCTGACCTGGATAATTTCCTCTGACTTTAAATTCTTGTTTCAACGCAAATTCTCTTACTGCGTCTGGGTTTTCGTAGAAATTATCTACTACAATAATGTTAACATTTGATCTCATTAGCTAAGTACTAAGTTTTTTTCGTTTTCAAATTCTTTGTAATATCGAATAACCGATAATTCTTTTGCTTTCGCTTCGACCATTACATCGATTTCGAGGCCGTAGTCTTTAATTTCTTCGTAAACGTAATCTGCATGAGCGACAATTTTAGCGCTTTCATCTTCGTAAACTTGTTTAGCAGATGAATAGTGAGTACATTGACGAATACCTTTTGGCCATGTTGTTGATGCAAGTTTTAAGGCTTCTTCTTCAGAAAGAGTGCCTGGATTACACCAATTATGATGATAGTCGAAAGTTATCGGTGTCTTGATATTAGTATATATTAGTTCGTAAAGTTCTTCGGTCGTAAATAGACTTGGTTTATCGTCGTTTTCGACAACCAAACGAGATTTTACGGATTCATCGAGACGTTGGAAGTTTTTACAAAAGCGTTCGGCCGCTGCTTCCTTACCACCGGTAGCACAACCAACATGAATATTGATCTTTGCTTGGTGTGTTCGAGGTTGTAATAGTAGATCCATCATTTCGCCATGTTGATTAAGATCTTTAATAGTTTTTTGTACAACTCGTTCGTTTACTGAGGCCAATTGATTGAATGGACCGGGATGAACTGTTAGACGTTGACCATATCGATTAGCGAGATGACCAGCACCATTCATTAAAGTTTTGATCTTTTGATAATCTGGTAAATCTTTAATTTCGTATTCGCTTGCCCATGGAAACATTGCAGATGAGAAACGAAATACTTTGATTCCATTTTGATGATTCCATTTAATGATTTCGATTAGATCTCGTACATTTGCGAGAGCCAATTCGCTAGCATATTTAATGCCATGTTGTTTGAATGTTTTTTGTATCATCTTACGATTAGTTCGAATACCTTTTTTCGAACAATGTAAATTAATACATGCATAACCTAGCCTTTTTGCCATAATGTTTTATTGTTTTGTTTAATATTATATGATGATTTGTTGTAATAGTTTCTAAGGATGTACGTTATACTTTTTTATCTTATACTTCTTCATCCATACATCAATAAATCCTTTACCAACTCCTAATTCAAGCATCGGTGCATCATTAGGTATCACTGGTTTTCTGGCTCGTGTAGTGTTTACTTGATCGACTGATGCGGTATTAAAAACAGTCATATAAATTGTTTTTGCTCTTTCTGTTTTTTTCCAAACAGCGACTACCGCCATATTATTTATTGTATCTTTATCCATTTTTGTTCACTGTTTAATTTAAATGATCCTATACATTCTCGATCCCATTGACTAGGTTCAATCAACGATAAAAATACATTACCGTCGTTTCCTACGTACAAATGATATGTTTCTCCTATCACCGGCTCAAAGTTAAATTTAGACGAATATACAAGGTTGTTCCATTGCAATTCTGATATCATCTTTTGATATTCTTCTTTTAGCTCTTCAAACTTAGCCTTTAATTGATGGTTTACTTTGTTTACTCCTCGACTCTTCCACCCAGAAATATCTTCAACTATAATTGCCGGTGCACCGACATTTGTTGCATAAGGTAGAATTGATGCGTTAAAGCCTTTCTCTTCATCATAAACTACCTGATCAGGATATTTCTTTTTCTTCTTCATTTAATTTATTCACATACGTTAATGCGGATGCAATAATTTGATGCATATCATAATACTTATATTCCGCTAGTCTTCCACCAAAGTGGACATTCTTTAATCCATTTGCTAATTTCTTATATTGATTGTATATGTTATTGTTTTCTTTATCGTTAACTGGGTAGAATGGTTCGATTCCACGTTTATAGTCTATTGGATATTCCCAACTCACAAATGTTTTCTTTTGATTTTGGTTATCAAAATGTTTATGCTCTATTACTCTTGTGTATGGGGCTTCGATTGATGTATAATTTATCGCAGCAATTCCTTGCCAATTGTCTGTATCTTTAAGTGCAGATGTCCAACTAACTGATTTGTATTCTAAATCACCATATTGATAATCAAAGTATCGATCAATAGGTCCAGTGTATATAATATTTTTAGCTTTAGATATCCAACTATCCTTATCTTCGAAAAAGTCAATGTTTAATTTAACTTCAATGCCTTCTAAAAGCTTTTCGAATATTTGAGTGTAACCTCCAATTGGTATTCCTTGATACCGATCGTTGTAATAATTGTTATCCCATGTATATCTTACTGGCAGTCGCTTAATAATAGATGCTGGTAATTCTTTAGGATCCTTTTTCCACTGCTTTGTGGTATATCCTTTGATTAGCTTTTCATATACATCTTTACCTACAAGTGAAAGCGCTTGTTCTTCTAAATTTGTTGGATTTCCTTTAAACCTTTGTGAATCAATTTTAGCCTTAGCTTCAGATGGAGTTTTTACACCCCACATCTGATTGAAAGTCCACATACTAAAAGGGAGTGAGTACATTTCGTTGTTGTAATTAGCAACCGGAGTGTATCTAAAATTATTGAACTCTGCAAATTGATTAATCCAATCCCATATTTCTTTATTGTTTGTATGAAATATATGTGGACCGTAAGTATGTACGTGTATATCTTCTATATTTTCTGTATAGCAGTTTCCGCCAATATGATTTCGCTTGTCTATAACTAGGACTTTGTGCCCACGTTTGTTTAATTCGTGGGCACAAATAGATCCATAAAATCCAGATCCTACTATAAGGTAATCATATATCATTTAGAAATAGTTGTAGCAAATATATCAAGAACTTTTGTTATATCGTTATTTACAAACTCTTCTTTCGGAACCTCAATGGTTTGAGTTTGGCTAAGCATATTTTCAAAATGCTTTTTATTTTCGTCTAACCTTTCTCTCATGTGTGCAAAATCAGGATCTTCGTAAATTTCGTTAAGATATCGCATACCTTCCTCAAATCTCCCAGTCCAATAACAAGCAACCGATAAATCATCGTTAATATATTTCTCGTATTGGAATTGTTGGACGAATAAGATATATTTTTGCTTGGCTTTTTCGAGTGAGCATTCTTTACCTTTCTTTAGGTATTGATATGCCAATTCGTTTTTCTTTATTGCATTTAAGTATCTACCAAAACCGAAATAAGGCTCTGCTCTATCTGGTTGTAGTTCAATAGCAGCATCAAAGTATTTTTTAATTTCCTCAAATGGTTTTTCTAATTGTATTAAAATTCGACCAATTCGTAAATTAGCTTCAAATCTTTCTTCTGACCAAGTTCCAGTTAAATTTAGATACAATTTCTTCCACTGTAAAGCTTTCTCAAGATTGCCATGATCTAACCAACTTTGCGCTGCATAAAAACATGAACGAACTAATAATCCATCAGGATCATCTATTAAACATCTAAAGAATTGTTTTTCTAATTTTTCAGCATCTCTCTTATACTTGTCCGGATCGAGTATTCTAGAACCAATCGGTTCAGATTCAATATATCCTCTATCAGTTAAAGTTCCTGTTGAAATTGGTGATTTATCTAAGCATCGAATAATAGTATGTGCAACACCACAAAACTTCCAAGTAATTCTATTATTGTAGAGCAAAGTAGCTATATAATTAGTACCAGTTCTTCTCATTGTCATGAGATATTGATCCATACCGGCATCTTCAAAATTGAAACTAAAATCACCTCGCAAGAAATCATCCGCATCAAAATGCAAAACATAATCAGTTTTATCTTTAACTCGCTCCATCATTAACGTTTTGTTAACGTCGAAAGCTACCCATTCGGATTCAAATACTTCTCCAGGTATTCCTGTTTCTTCTAAAAATTCATTTACAATTTTAATTGTGTTATCCGTGGATCCTGTATCATGCACTAGGATATAATCTACGTAAGGCTTAACAGATTCTAAACATTCTCTTATACAATGCTCTTCATCTTTACACATGGTGGCAAACGCCAAAGTTGGTTTATTATTCATATATGTAATTTAATATTTGTTCGTTTTCTCCATACAATAAATTATGGCTGATGTTTTGTAATTTACTTGAATGGCCTTTTTCTTCTATCCATTCGTTGTCGAATTTGCCTAGTTCTTTGATTCTATTATGAATAGCTAAATCATAATGGTCTTTGATTAATCTTGCTCTACGGTTAATATCTACTGAGTTGTTACCTACCGTAGAATTTCTATTATTGTATTGCAGATAAAGCATTTTGCGAATATGGATCATTCTAGTCTCTAAGAAGGTTTTGATAATTAATTCTAAATCATCCGCCACTGGCATATTTCTAGCATGACCACCAACCTTAGAATAAACATCCTTTCTCCATACTCTCGCATGATTAGGCATGCCTATATTGAATCGAATAGTTTTTGGGTTAATTTCACAGTAATGATGTTTTAGATATTCTTTACCATCAACCGTTACATATTCATGTCCACCGTATGCCCAAACAAAAGGATTATTAAAATTACCATACCACTCTCGATTTGGTGCAATCATTCCATAATATTTCCAGCTTTTATCATCGTCCCACATTTCGCAACAATCCGTATAGATAAATCCAGCATCAGGATATTTTTTAGCAGCGTTTGCACATTCTTCAAATAACTTAGGCATTGGTTCATCATCATGATCTAATTCAAATAACCAATCGCCATTACATAATTGAGCTGCTCGATGCTTTACTTCACCAACGTTACCTCCACTATTAGGGAATATTCGATATGGCTTTACTCGGTAATCTTTAGCCGCTATTTCCTGAAGAACTTCCCACGTTTCATTTTCTTCTGGCGGAGAATCATCAATAGCGACTAGTTCCCAATTAGGATATGTTTGATTTTTTAATCCTTCGTATGCTCGATATATCCTATCTCTACCTGTGTTATAGAATCCACAAAAACAAGAGAAGAATGGTTTTTCTTTATTGCCATACACATCAAAAGGCTGTGCACATGTAGTAAAGACGGATTTGCATACGATATCGTTTGCTAGCATTGTATAATCGGATGGCTTATCCGGATAAACAAACCATCGACTTCTTACATACGTTTCGGTTTTAGGATAATGTTTGTCTAAGATTTGTCGAAGTTTTTCGGTATATTCACCAGTGGTTATGATAACGTCAGGATGGTGTTTACTAAAATGTTCGACGAAATTTTCAGGATCATCATAGCTATAAACGATCACTTTTTCATGTAGCCATTCTTCATGATAAATATCAGAAGTTGGTTGAAAGGTTCCCAGTTTATCTAGTCCATAGACTAGACCTGTAGGTAATTTTGTTTTAATCATATATTAAGTAATTAGATAATATATATTCGTCACTTAATCCACTCATCGTAAGCCATCATAGTAGCTTCAAGTAAAGTAAGATCTGAATCTTTTTCCATAAATCTTTCTGCAAAATCTTGAACTTCCCATCGCAAACCAAATGCGTTAGCCTCTTGTAAAATTGCTTCTACTTGTTCAAGTTCGTTAAATTCAATAGCGTCTTCCATTAGTACTCAATTTCAACGGTTTTAATAACTTCTTCGGTTTTTTCAGGAATTGCGTTAGTTATCAGTTTATCAAAGAATTCCTTAGCTTTTTCCTCATCGTAAGAAAGAGAATTACTAACCATAAAACCATTTTTGCTGGTATACCAGTAAGTTTCAATTCCATTGATAGTCGGATTAACAACCTTTACGAGTTCAAATTTATGTTTAGTCATGGTTAAAAATTTGATGTTTAATATTATATGAATGATGGATTACAAAGTTTCTCAAATTCAAATATTTCGCTCAATGTATTGACCTGATGTTGAGCGAAAGATTTTCCGGATTCCGTGTAAATTATTTCGGTACCATGAATAATCTCTCGTTCAACCACTAATTCAAGGTCTTTAGTGCCGATTGGTATGATATACTCAGAAATCTCCATCCGCCACTTGGAAGCAAGTTAAGCCATTATCTCTCCACATCTTAACAACTTTATCTCTATCATCGAACACACAAAGAATTCGATTATGATCTTGGATAAGATCGTCTAGCCATGTTTGTTTAAGTTTATCATCAGGCATAAACGCCCATGGATGGCCAGTTGGACGCATCTTAAGAATATCAAATGGTACATTATTACGATTCAACCAGTTTCGAGTAGCATCCTTAGTTGCTTTACTCCTTCCGGAAAAGATGATAATAGTTTTACCAGAATCTTTAAGCAATTGTGCCATTTGAATTACCGGGTCGTTAGGCAAATCTAAATCAATATTTGCAGGATCAAAAAATTTATCCCAATCCATTTTGCCATTGTCTTTTGTTGATAGTTTACGCCTTGCATCGATGTTTGCAAGAGTACCATCGAGATCGAATATTACTAGGTCTTTCATAATTAAGCGATTTGCATCATTGCGATAGGGAGATTGTAAGACTCCCGAGTATTGTTAATGTTTTGGATAGAAGCTCGAGTACGACGCATTGAAGTAACTCGAAACTCCTTTCCACTTGTTTTAGGATGATTGACTATTACGGTTGAACCGACTCCAATGGTTGATTTGTTTTCCATTAGGCGAGAATGCTCTCGGTAGTTAAGTTCGCCAGCGATTTGCTTGCGAAGTTCTTTAAGTTGTTCAACAGAAAGTGAGCGAAGAGGAAGTTTTGTGTATTCCATGATGTATGTATTATGTTTAATTTGTTATTACTAATATAATACTTTTTCTTGGAATAAAAAAATTTTTTGACACTTTTTTTCGAAAAGTTATTAACATTTTTCGGTTAGACTGTTAACAAGCTTTTCGAGTTTATCAGTATCATCTTCGGTTAAACATTTAACGATAGCATCCGTATCGATACCACCTTCAACAATTAACGCATCGGCAGTGAAGTATCGTTTAAGACCTTCAATTCCATCTCTTTCGTATATTGATACGATTGTTTCTTTTCGTATATAACGCTTATTGAATCCCATTGCTTGAAAAATCTAGTTCTAATTGATTAGGATCTACGAATTCCTCGTTGTTTCGCATATCTTCAAGTGAAACATAATCATTGATTGGTTGGAAATTAGTTCCTGCATTTATTACCGCTCGCCCTTCCATAGATTCCCAATCACGCTCTTCACGAACTTCGTCGTTTTTAGTTAAAGTAGCAGCTAGCATAACAGGATTAATTCCTAAATCGTATGCCATACGGAATAATGCTTGGGTATCTTTAGGAAAGCAATGACCACCAAAACCTCGATCACCATCCGGACCAGGTACTGACCAGTGTGATTTTCCTAAGCGTTCATCGTGTTGTGCATACTCAATAACCTTATCATAATCAACACCGAGTTTCTGACAAATCTCGTAAATTTCATTTGCGAACGAAACCTTAGTTGCAAGGAAAGTATTAGTTACATACTTAACCAATTCAGCGTACATTGAATCAGTCTTAATTACAGGTACTTTAGGAAAGGCTTTTGAGAAGATTGGTTTAACCTTAGCAGTTACTCTATTAAGACCACCTAAAACGATTCGAGTTTGATTCTTAAAATCCTCAACTGCATTTGCTTCGGTTAAGAATTCAGGATTAAAGATTACATTTACATTACTGAATAAATCATTCATTCGCTTTGTAGTTCCTGGAATGACTGTAGATTTGATAATACAAATACGGTCTTTAATATTGTTTGATATACAAACATCATTAATTTCACCAATAACATCTTCAACGATACCTGTATAGCATTCGCCAGTAGATGTCATAGGAGTAGGTACACAAACAAAGATAAAGTCCGATTCTTTAACCAGAGTTTCCATGTTTGTTGTGCTCTTTTCTGCAATATACTTATCGTAAGTATTTACAGAATAATAGGGACTAAAGCCTTCACGTAAAGCATTACCAACGAAGCCTTGTCCGACGATTCCAATTGTTTTTTGACTCATTTATTATTGATTTTAATTATTATATGTTGTTTATCCGTTAAAGTTTTCAACGATTTGTGCGTATTCATCCATTAAATCATAAATTCTTTGCAAATCATCGGTAGTAACGATCATCTGTACCCAATCCGTTTCCTCATCCTTTTCTTTTATGATTGTTTTGAATTGTGGTGGTAATGCTGGTTCATGTGTTCTCAAGTTCCACATATAATCATTCCACCTCGATATATCTTCAGTTTTGATATAAATGATACACTTATTCATGATAGTTCATTAATTAATTCTTGTACTTCTTTACATTTTTCGTATATCTCTTCTTCTAAATAGAAGTTTAGAGCATTGTTTAAGTTTTCTTCAAACTCAGATCTGTTACATTTAATATCCATCAACTCTCCAGCAATGTATATCTCGGCAAAGTCTGCAGTATCTAGATTTTCAAACATAGCTATTTTAATACAACTAACCATGTTATCGATGATGTACTCTCGTTCTGCGTTCTCACCAAAGAAAAAATCTTTGAATTCTTCTTCCGTTCTAAATTGTCTTTTTAACATTATATATGGAATTCATTTGATAGCCATTTGTGCCAAACGACTGGATTAATTAGACCTAAATGTCTAGTTCTATTTTTCGCCATAACATTGTATTCATAGAATTCGTTATCCTTTAATGTTAATCCTGATACATTGTTTCCAAATCTAAGAACACCAACACCCCAATCGGTATCGACTACACATGAATCAATATACTTTTGAGTAGCTCTAGTTTTAAAGAAAGCCTTCCAAACCGTACCATTCCATGGTTCTTGATATCCTTTTTCAAAGTAAGTTTCTCTTGCCATATAAGAATCAGGTGGACTACAATCATGTAAAAATACAAATCCGTTAGGATTCAAATGTTTTAATGAGTTATGAATATCCTTTTCGACTTGTTCTGCCAAGTGCAAACCATCGATGAATATTACATCCCATTTGTAATCAACTGGTTTATCTAATTCGTTGGATTCTAATTTTGAAAAGAATTCATCAGATGTCATTTGATATTTGACCGGATTCGATTCAAATTCGACTCCAGGATCTACACTATCCTTTTCAAGCGTTTGTATTAAATCAAAACATAAGGATGGATCGCATACTCCAATTTCTAAGTAACGTGGATTTGGTCCAAATTTCCTTATAGCAGAATTAATTAACTCATGTCTAAATTGTGGTATTGTTCTCATATTAACTTGTGTATGTTTGTTCGCTTAAAGGACCTGATACATCTAATCTAGATACGTAAATTCTTCCAGGTTTTCCTTCTTTTACATTGTATCGATTTGTATCAGAGTTCCATACATAGTATTCTCCATCGCTTAGCCTAGCATCCCATTTAAGCTTCATAATATCTTCTTTTGTTATCTTATTATAGAATAATGGGGTGTAGTATTTCTTGAGAATGCCTTCGAATATTGATGAATTTACGTTAACTGGTGAAATGATTCCGCTTCGATTAGCTTTAAAAGCCAATAAGTAATATCCACTACCCGAGTCTCCTCGATACCTTAAATCAACTAATTCTAAGTTGAGATGATTGTAATCTAATGTGTTCGTGTCTAATGATTCCATAATTATTTTTGTGTTCTTGTTCTATGATTTAGTACTGTGTTCGCTGCTAAAAGTAAACTATCGAAAGTTCCTGCATCGATCCAACTACATTCAACTGTTTTGTATCGCATCTCACCCCATTCAATGTATTTGTTGTTTACGTCGGTTATTTCGAGTTCGCCTCTTGCACTCGGTTCAAGTCCTTTAATAATATCAAATACTCGATTATCATATATGTAAAGTCCTGTAACACAATAGTTAGATTTTGGATATAAAGGTTTTTCCTCAATACCAATAACTTTACCATCTTTAACCTCAGCAACACCAAATCTATGTGGATCTGGAACTTCTTTCAAGAAAATAGCACCACCGGTTTCAGGCTTTTTTAATTGAATCTTTTCGTTATCTACATAAATGTTATCACCTAAGATAACAATACAATTATCACCATTGACCCAATCTTCACAAAGACTCAATGCATCTGCGATACCATTTGCCTCATCTTGTATTTCATAGGTAAATTTACAATTCATTTCTTTACCGCTTCCGAGTAATTGAACAACTTGACCAACATGTTCTGATGATGAAACGATCATAATTTCTTCACACCCAAGAGATTTTAAAGTCTCAATAGGATAGTATATCATCGGTTTATCGTAAACCGGTAATAAGCTCTTGTTTGTTACGTTCGTAAGTGGACGTAATCGTGTACCAGCACCACCGGCTAATACGATTCCTTTGTAAGTTTTATTTTCCATTGATTTGTTGATTAAATTTATTTAGATTCATATTTGTATTCTTTGGCATATTTGGAGGCGCCAAGCCTATTTTAACAGTATCTACTGTTTCTTGTGCTAACATATATATTGTTTTGTCTTTAGTTCCTAAATTATAGATACCAGTAGCGTTTGTGTTGATTAACTTAATAATGTTTTCTGCAATAACATCTACATAATCGAAATTACCTCTAACATCAGCAAAGGCAATTTCGTAAGGAAATGGTTTAGGCTTATGACTACATCTAATAATAAGATATTCCTTGCCCTTTAATTCAATATACGAATCCGCTAAAAGCTTAGTAAAGGAATACCAATTATTTGCATGTATTGGAACATCATCTTCACTAGGAGATCTATCATTATTAGCATAAACAAAATCAGTTGAGATATGAACTAACTTCAAACCCTCTTCATTACACCATTCACACAATCTAGATACAGAACGGTAATTTGTTTCCCACATACTTTCTTTATCATTCGAATACGTGTTTGTGTTAGCAATACAATTAATTACCATATCGTAATTGCGAAGATTTGCAAAGAAAGTTGTCGGATCATTAAAGTCTAATCCATCTTTCTTTCGAGAAAGATAATCCCATCCAGTTTGTTTATGTAACTCTGATCCTAATAGACCATCTCCTAGAATTACTACCTTCATTACTCTTGTGTTAAATATGTAACCACATCTTCTTGAATTGATTCATCGACTAAATCTCTCCAATCATCGTTGCCGCTTTCAATTGATTCTCGGATTTTAGTAGCTGATATAAATCCAATATCTTTTGGTGGCTCGAATTCGTTAATTTCGTAACCAACACCTCGACCATAATTTACAGATTCGATGTCTGGAATGTATGCCACCGTAACATCATCGCCCTTAGACGCATGATATTTTTGAATCATATCAATCGTTTGAAAGGTTGTAAATGGATTCTTTTCATCCGGTTCTATATCCCTAACTAAAATTAAAGCAGGAATACCTTGATCTAATTTTTGTTGGATTAGGTTTATGTGACCATAATGATATGGTTGATATCGTCCTATAAAGATAGCATATTTTTTGCTTTCGTTTGATGTAGGATTTCCACCATGATTGGTTTTCTTCCAAGTCTTTGTGTTCATTTTTATTGTTTTCATTTTATTCTTTTGATTATATTTTCTACAGTTGTTTTCCATGAAGGATTGTCTTTATCAAACCAAAATCCTCGATCATCTACATATACAGATGCAGGAAATTTAAAGTTAGATACTTCGGTAATATATTTGTCTAAGCCCCATTTAATAAGCCATTGTTTAATAACATGAGCTGGTCTAGACGACATAATTTTAATAATAGCTCCTTCGTCTTGTAAACGCTGTAATGCATATTCAACATCTTCCATTGGTGGATCGTATGCGTTTTCTAACCCTTGAAATCCTTCAGAATATCGATGAATAACACCATCAAAATCAAGAGAAACTGTTCTACGTTTATCAAGGGTATTAACTTCTTTAATATTTGATAACCATCCTTTAGCTTCCATTGCATTCACCATAAATTCAGATGAGCTTAAAACAGATCCTTCGGATATGATAACTTCAGGATTTTCAGGTTCTTCGTAAGGTGCATCAATTCCAGTAAATCCTTTAATCTCTCCGGCTCTTGCCTTTTTGTAAAGGCCTTTCGGATCACGATCTTCACAAACTTCTAACGGTGTATTCATATACACTTCTACGAAGTCTTCACCAATAATATCTCTAGCCATTTGGCGATCCTCACGATACGGTGAAATAAAAGCAGTTAAAACGATAGTCCCTGAGTCTGCAAAAAGCTTTGCAACTTCTGCAATTCTACGAATGTTTTCTTTGCGATCTTCTGGACTAAATCCAAGATCTTTATTTAAGCCCATTCGAACGTTATCACCATCAAGGATATATGTTTTTAATCCTCTCCCGTGTAAAATTTCATCTACAGCATTTGCGATTGTAGACTTACCGCTACCGGACAAACCAGTAAACCAGATAACCTTACCCGGATGTCCTGTGTTTTCTTCTCGTTGTTTTCTAGAAATAGTAAAATTGTGTTTAGTTAAATTGTTCATACGGTTATTTTTCTTCACCAAAATCAGTTAATTTGTACCATGCACGTTCATGGAAAAAATAAAGAAGCATCTTAGTAAAGACTTCGATGCCTCCAATAGAAAGACCTATTGTCGGATCTCCAGAAACGAACCAACCAATTAGGATGGTATCGATTGTTCCAATTATCCTCCAAGTAAGAGTCTTTAAAACGTGTCGTTTGTAGTGTATTTTCGGTTTGCTCATACATGTAATATAGAATCAAAATACTTTTGATTATCGATTGGCTTTCTATAATATCGCCAAAAAGGTTTTGTCGATTCGATCTTTTCTTTCAGTCGGCTTTTCAAAATATCAATCGATTCTTGTGTAGGTTCCCAATCATTGTAAAGATAATCAGGTACTCTATCTCGATCAAAGCCGGTATTTACGGAAAAGCCTCTAGCTCTCATTTCATCGCAAATAGCATCGAATCGTTTATGTAAATATTGTAGTTTATCGTAAAAGAATAGGACATGTCCTCCACCTAATTGATATTTTTGTGGAAGGTTTTTGAATGCATCCTTTCCGTATTTTTCGTATCGCCTGACTGCTAAGTTTACAGGTCTACGAATCTCGTTATATTCTCCTAGTAAATGTTGATCGGTTAGTGCTTTAGGAATACATGTATTTATTCTGGTCATTTGTTTTTAATGATTATATGAAATTATTTGTTTTCTGTTTCCCATTCTTCGCCAAAATCTCCAATGGCTGCTCGATGTTCATCGGTAGGATCATATTTTCTAGTTACATAGTATGCTAGTATAGTTCCAGGTTCAAGAGCTTTATATCCATGATAAATTCCTGGAGGAATCTCTAGTACTTGTGGATTTTTGTCTGATAGATACTTAAATTCACAACCACCTTCTTTAGTTGCCCAACCAACTTTAAGACTTCCTTTTAAACAAACCCAATAGTCAGTTTGCTTTTCATGTTTATGCCAAGCTACAATATGCTTGGTTGAATTAATGTAACTGATATTAACTTGTCCTTCCTTAAGCGGAAATACGTCTAGCAATCTTTGTGCTCTGTCGTCTTCGTGAAAATTCATGGCTTATGATTATATTTTTTGCTTGTTTCTAATAATAATTCGTACATATCATCATCGGTAAATTCACCGATGTCTTTTAGATTGTTATGAAATATTCTAATAACGCTTCCTAAATGTTGGTCATTAGGATGTCTTTCGATTACTTCATTAATTGCTTCGATTAAAATGCAATTCCTTCTCCTCTTAAAAAACTTTGTTAGTTTAGTCCATCTCATTTCTCGCCCTTTTTGTTGATTCTAAATAATCCCAAAAAGATCTTTCAAATCCAGCCGAAGAAGCTGGACCGCATTCTTTTACCTTACCATCATATAATGTTGGTGTAAATAATCGTTGAAAATCTTCTTTGGAAATAATGCATTGTCCTCCAGGAGGACCAGGATGTAACAGGTATTTTTCTCTACCATACTTACGATAGAATACACCCATTTCTTGTTCACGTCTATAAAGAATACCCATAGAAATTAACTCATTGGCATATTTCATATTGGTTCTTGCCGAATACCATTTTGCACCGGCTTT